>Ga0115012_10000326_pt1 | contig 27213 bp, 20 predicted proteins | sample TroAtlMetagenome_FD_88706 | JGI IMG/M metagenome (GOLD analysis project Ga0115012, IMG submission 88706) | Marine eukaryotic phytoplankton communities from Atlantic Ocean - Tropical Atlantic ANT10 Metagenome | ecosystem: Environmental > Aquatic > Marine > Oceanic | place: Tropical Atlantic...
GCTTAGCCATAAGTGAGCGTCCAATTAATACCCGCTGACGTTCGCCTTGGGATAAAACTGACCAGAGTCGATCAACTAAGTAGCTACAACCAATTCGTCGTAATATCTTTCTAGCCTCCTTACAATCTGATGGTTTAGGTCGTCCCCAAAGATCAATTATTGCGTACTTACCTGTGATAACAGAAATTAACGCCGGCTCATCTTCAGCCATCATTTGCCGAAGACTTGAGCTTACCAGCCCAATTTTCTTTCGAAGCGTCGGCCAGTGAGCCTGACCATAACGCTCACCCAACAAATCAATTTCCCCACTTGTTGGCGTCAAATAACCAGTTAGGGCACTAAGTAAAGTCGTTTTACCAGAACCATTACCTCCAATTACAACCCAATGTTCACCTTTGTTTACTTGCCAATTAATGTTTTCTAAAATTGTTATTTTATCCCGCAGAATTGAGAGATGAGACAATTTAATGATGGGACTATCAGAATTTAACATTAATGATTAAATTTCTAAGATCGCTCTATGTACACCATCCCAAAAAGTAATACGTGCCTGAAGTGCATTTCGAGCAGTTTGCAACGACTGTTCTACACGCTGTAAATCCCCTTCGCATAGAGACGATAACATACTCATTGCCATAGGACCATGAGACTCTTCATCAAGATGAGTATGACGGTTTAGATAATAATGAAATGTCGGGGCTTCTAATTCAGTAATTTTGATTTCAGCAAGAAGGGACTTAAACATTTTTGGGACAATATCTTCACGCCCTAGAGCAAATGCCGCTGCAATACAATGAGATTGACCATCTTCAATTACATCAAAGGTTGATTCCATAAACTGCACAGCCGGATTAGGCGCCCATCCGCTAGCCAACCCCACATCTAATCCTTTCATAACAACACATGAGATAAAGTTGTTTATTCCTTTAGTATTTGCCCCTATCTCATGCATTGACTTTCGATACATGTCAAAATGACTGATATATTTTGCATCACAATTAGGCAATGCTTCATCAGACTCTTCTTCTGTAACAATCTCGTTCACAAAACGCCGTATGTCGCCATTACCATCAGGCAACCATGGCGAACCATGAGGAGCAAACTTACACTGCAAACTTTTTAACAATGACATAAAATCCCAGACTGGGTATACATGATACTCCATGAAAACCCTTAATCGAGGGAGTGTAGTAACAGATCGGAAAACTGGATGTTTAAACAACTCTTCACGCAGCGAATCTAGTGAAGATGAATCAAATGTTTTGCTCATTAAAGCAATTTAAATATACAGATCTAAGAGAAAGTAATCAAATATGCAGTTTATAAACATATTAGCCTCTAATATTTGCATTGAGATCATTACGTAATTGCTCGATCACTTTTTCGTGAATGGCATCTACTTGTTTATCCTTCAAGGTGCCTTCGTCAGATCTATAGTGAAACGCATAGGCAACACTCTTATCCCCCTCCTCAACACCTTCACCACGATAAACATCAAATAGTTCAACCTCCTTGAGATTTTTTGGTTTGGCCTTTCGAGTACTGGCTAATACAGCATCATGTGTAACATCTTCTGAAACAATCATTGCAATATCTCGACGTGTCCCAGGAAAAGTAGGCAGCAACTTAAAACTACGCTTAACCGTTCGGCGCTTAAGCACAAGATCAAGGTCAAACTCAGCTAAAAAAACCGGATGCTTAAGATCATGATGACGAGCTATTAACGGCGACAATTGACCGAGGGTCCCAACAATTTCTTTACCTAGACTAACACTCCCGGATTCAACAAAAAAATCCCCTGAAAAATTATTACGCTCATAACCTACACCACGCATGCCGAATTGCCCGGCAAACTCTTCAACAATCCCCTTGAGATCAGTAAACTCATTGATGGCATCTCTGTTCTCTCCTTCATAAAACGGAACAAACCTACGACCAGTCAGGGCAATTCCTAAACGCCAACCCTCCACTGGCATTCCATTATCATCACGAAAAACCCGACCTATTTCAAATATAGCCACATCGGCCACTTCGTGATTAGCATTATGCTTCAAAACATTAGTCAATCCGGATAATAAACTCGTTCGCAACTTATCCTGCTCACTGCTTAGCGGATACTCTAATGCTAATTGATTAATACCAATCGGCGCCAAATCTTTACCTGAAATAAGTGTCTGAGTTTTAACTTCATACAGCCCAAGCCCAATCAAAATAGACCGAATCTCATCAAAAATATCGTGTGTCGTATCAAATGAATGATTCCCAACGTATCCGCGCGGAGGCGTAGATGGCACTTTATCAACACCAAAAACTCGAACAACTTCCTCAATCAAGTCAACCTCACGCTTCAAATCCACTCTGAAAGTCGGAATTCTAAACAATGCCGAATTATCGCCATCTCTCGAAATCTCTTCAAGACCGAGGCCTATTAAACTTGAAATCTGCTGATCTACTGGAATTGAAATACCTAACAATTGATCTGTCTTTTCAAAACGTAAAGATATCTCTTTTGGTTGTACCGGAGATGGATATGCATCAACATTGCTTTTTACTAAACATCCTCCCGCAGTTTCGATCATTAATTGTGCTGCACGTCGACTTACGAAGTCACAACAATTAGGATCACATCCGCGTTCAAAACGATATGATGCATCGGTATTAATAGACAATTTCTTTGCAGTAGCCCGTATGTTCTTGGGATCAAAATAAGCGCACTCGATAAATACATCCCTTGTTTCAAGGCCAATCTCACTATTTAAGCCTCCCATAATCCCAGCCAACGCTACCCCTTTCGTTTCGTCGGCTATCAACAAATCACTACTCGATAATCCGTGCTCTTTGTTATCAAGAGTTATGAAACTCTCTTCTTCAGAAGCACTCCTCACTAAAATAACTGGCTTATCAGCATCCTCTTTTTTTGAAAGTAATTGGAAATCAAATGCATGTAACGGCTGCCCTGTCTCCAACATCACAAAATTAGTCACATCAACCACATTGTTAATACTCCTAACCCCAACCATCTCAAGTTTGTTACGCAGCCAATCTGGACTTGGTCCAACCTTTACTCCTCTAATAATTCGGCCATTATAACGTGGGCATTGTTCCGTTTTTTCGAGTATGACACCAAACAGGTCTGAAGCCTCTTCGTCATTACTAGGCAATTCAGGAATTTCCGGCAAGCGAAGTGGATTACCAGTTAGAGCACTCAACTCTCGGGCAATCCCAATTACACTATTCCAATCAGGTCTATTAGGTGTTACTTCCAGATCGTAAACGACATCATCACCAGAACGGCCAAGATGCTCGGCAAAGGACTGACCAACCCTTGCATCTTCTGGAAGAATAAGTAAACCGCTGGAATCCTCAGCAATTCCAAGCTCGTTGGCCGAGCACATCATTCCACAGGACTCTACACCACGGATTTTACCAACCTTAATCTTGAAAGGTTTCTCATCTGGTTCACTAGGCATCTCGCAGCCAGGCAATGCCAAAGGCACCTTACTACCAACATCAAAGTTTGTTGCCCCACAAACAATCTGCCGGACCTCTTGACCATCATTTACTTTACATAAAGATAGACGATCAGCATCTGGATGTTGACCCTTTTCCAAAACTTCAGCGACCACAATACCTTCAAAACCACCCGATACTTTTTCAACACTTTCGACCTCTAGTCCCGCCATGGTCAATAGCTCTGCGAGCTGATCAGGAGACGAATCAAAATCGACGTAATCTTTTAACCAGTTATAGGTAACTTTCATTTCCTTAGGAAACCGGCAAAAACCGGGGGAAGGAAAACTAAACCAAAACCAGCAAAATGCGATTGAATTTTTTATAAACAAATACTCACAAATTCTTTGCCACAACTTTCCTAAGATGAAACACTTTGTTCACATGATTTTTTGGAAAACATTTCAATCTTTTCAAAAACAAGCCTGCCTAGTTTTTGCTTTCGCTACTAGTATTCAATTGATTGCTGCAAAGCAGGCCGAATCCGAAGAAAAAAGTTTACCTGAAGGCCATTCTTTCCACGGAGAAGCTTTCAACGAAGGCCCACGTCAAAAAGCATATCTAATGAAAGGTATGGGCCGGGTTCGTTTTCCTATAACTACAAACAAACAAGAAGCTCAACTATTTTTTACACAAGGCGTTTCGCAGCTCCATGGATTCTGGTACTTTGAAGCTGAAAGAAGTTTTAGGCAGGCTGCAATGCTTGATCCTAATTGCGCCATGGCATATTGGGGCATGGCTGTGGCAAACCGCAATAATGTCGAACGAGCGAAAAAATTCATTAATTCAGCAAAAGAACATCGCAAGAATGCAAGTAAACGCGAAAAACTTTGGATCGACTCTGAAGTCAATTATTGGGCTGATACAAAAAAGAACGAAAAGGACCGCAGACGGAAAATGGTACGCGACCTTGAAACTATCATTTTTGATTTTCCTGATGATATTGAGGCAAAAGCATTTCTCGCAGTTTGGCTATGGCAAAGCTCTCATAAGGGACTCCCCATCAGTAGTCACATGACAATTAACATGTTGATTCAAGATGTTCTTGATATTGAACCAATGCATCCTTGCCATCACTTTCGAATCCACCTTTGGGATAGCGAAAAACCTGAAAGGGCACTAGCCTCAGCCGCAAATTGCGGTCAATCATCTCCAGGTATTGCACATATGTGGCATATGCCTGGGCACATTTATTCTAAACTCAAGCGCTATCAGGATGCAGTCTGGCAACAGGAAGCCAGCGCTCGTGTAGATCATGCTCACATGATTAAAGATCGTGTTTTGCCTGATCAAATACATAACTTTGCACATAACAACGAATGGCTCATACGTAATCTTAACCACCTTGGCCGAGTAAACGATGCTGTAGCCCTTGCCAAAAACATGATTGAACTACCTCGCCATCCGAATTTTAACACTTTAGCCAAGCCCGATGTCCCGACAGAATACGGCAAACGAGGCAGTTCTAGATACGGCCGATCACGGTTAATTGAAACCTTACTAAGATATGAAATGTGGGAGGAGATTATTAATCTTTCACAAACAGTTTACCTTCCATATACAACTATTCCCGAAGAACAAGCTAAACGTTTGGCAGCTATTGGAGCTGCACACTATTCGCTTGGGCAAGAAGAGAAAGGAACGGAAACCTTAGAAGATTTAGACAAAATCTTCTCACAACTTAAACAACTAAAACTCGATGCAGGTACAGATGCAGAAGAAAAAGCACGAGCTGAAAAGAAAAATGATAATGACACCAATAAGGCTATGGTTGATGCGATGAATAAGTTCAACAACCGATTCAAAACTGTTAATCAATATAAAGCCGAACTTCTTGTTTATCAGTCTATATCCAATAAAGATGAAGAAACTTTTAATAAACAAATTGGAAAGGCCAGTCGTATTAGCCGTGAACGCAAGTCACAACTCCAATTAAAAATAGGAAATAAAAAAGAAGCACAAAAACTTGCTAGCCAATCAGCAAAATCCACTAACGAAGTTTATCCTTTAGCAAACTATGTAGATATCCTCTGGAAGTCTGAACAAGAAAAAGAAGCAATAGAGCAGTTTAAATTACTTCGTAAAATTTCCTCGAGTATAGACCTAGAACATGCTGTGTTTCAAAGACTAAACCCAATAGCAAAAAAGCTTAATCTACCTGAAGATTGGCGAATCCAAAATAAAATCTCACATGATGTCGGAGAGCGCCCTTCGCTAGATTCCCTAGGGCCATTTCGATGGACTCCTTCACCAGCAGCACAATGGTCTCTCACTGACGGGCAAGGAAAAAACCACTCTCTAAACGACTACACAGGTCGACCTCTCATCGTTGTTTTTTATCTGGGCAAAGGATGTGCCCATTGCATCGAACAGCTAAGTGCATTTGCACCTGAAGTAGATTCATTTAAACAAGCCGGTATCGACCTAATCGCAATCAGTACAGATAACGTTGGAGGTCTTCGTGAAACATTTCAATTGAATAAAGACAAACCATTCCCCTTCCCTCTTTTATCAGATACATCATTAAAAGTTTTCAAACAATATAGAGTCTTCGACGATTTTGAAAACCAACCCCTGCATGGCACATTTCTTATCGACCGCGGAGGCCTTGTCCGTTGGCAAGATATAAGCTACGAACCCTTTACTAAGATAAATTTCCTTTTAAAGGAATCAAAACGACTTCTCTCCCAAGAGCCCCCTCAAGTCACTAGGCGTTAATTTTTATTTGATTCAGTTTCGAGAATCTTCTGAGCAGCCTCTCGAACAGATTGAACAAGTTCAGGTGGTTTAATAACTTGTGCATTTCCACACCAGTTCATCACCCACCGCTGAACTTCTGTAAGACTATTTAAATGCATTGTTAATTCAACAACCCCATTCTCCATCTCACGTTGAGACTGTGTTGGATGCCAATTTTTTTCACGTATATAATCTGCTACTAGTTCATTGAATCGAATTACAACTTCCTGTTCTTTATCACCTGTAACGACAGCAAAGCTTCCACGCAAACGCTGCTCCAAGGAAAATTTTTTAGGAGGATCAAAAAAAACCCCTGTCTCTTGGAAGTCTTTAATCCTTGCAGGAGAAAATGTTCGTATGTCGCCCCTCAAATGACAATGCGCAAAGAGAAACCATTCACCGTTGACATTGGCTAAATGGTAGGGATCTACAACTCTTAATTCAGCTTCGGTTGCGGCAGGCTTACGATAATTAAATTGTAGTTGCCGATGATTAGCAGTGGCCTTGGCAAGAGCATCAATAACCTCAAGATTTAATATCGGTTCAGCACTTCTTCGAAATGAAATGCTCTGATCGAATTCATCTAAATTAAAAGAAATGGTATCTGTTAAGCCATCCGCAATTTTCCGGAAAGCACTTATTAAGGGCTTTTCAAAATTTGTGCCTCTATATTGCTGCATTGCTTTTTCTGCCACTAGCATAGCAAATAATTCGCCTTCAGTAATATTTACTGTAGGAAATTGGCTAACCTCTTCAATATAATGATAGCCATTAAACGCTGGCTCAAATTCAACTGGCAAATCCATACGATCGCGCATAAACGCAATATCACGATATATTGTTTTTGTTGTGACTTCCAATTCACGAGCCAAGCATGATGCATTCGGATGTCGTCCACTTTTTAAAAGATTATGAATTTTTAACATCCTTTCGATAGGAGGACGCGCTGACTGCTTGGTAAGCTTTGCCATGTAGAAAAAAATAAGCTAAGCAGCAACAAGCATCGAGCAAAAGTCGGACACAAAAAAACGGACCTAAATAGGCCCGTTTAAAATAAATAGTTACTTGGAATGAAAACCTATTTCAGGGTAGATAAAAATTCTTCGTTAGTTTTAAACTTACCCAAAGCCTGCTTTATAGTTTCCATTGCATCAATTGGATTCATGTCCATCATTGTTCGTCGGAGTTTATGAACCGCATCCAAATGCTGGGCAGGAAATAACTTCTCCTCTTTTCGAGTCCCACTCTTTGGAATATCGATTGCTGGATATATACGACGCTCTGCAAGTTTACGATCAAGAACAAGCTCCATATTACCGGTACCCTTAAATTCTTGAAAAATAAGTTCATCCATCCTCGAACCAGTATCTATCAAAGCTGTAGCAATGATTGTTAGCGATCCAGATTCTTCAGTTTTTCGAGCTGAGGCAAAAATTTTTCGTGGTATTTCCAGCGCACGAGCATCAACCCCACCAGTCATTGTCCGACCAGAGCCTCCATGTACAGAATTGTAAGCCCGTGCCACACGCGTTATGGAATCAAGCAATACAAACACATCCTTTCCTGATTCGACCAAACGACGGCAACGATCAATAACAAGGCGTGAAAGCCGAACGTGAGTTTCTAAATCTTGATCGTTAGAGGAAGCAATAACCTCGGCATCAACTGAACGAGTAAAATCTGTCACCTCTTCAGGTCTTTCATCAATCAACAAAACAATTGCATGAACCTCAGGATGGTTAGTTGTCACCGCATTGGCAATTTGCTTAAGGATAGTCGTTTTACCAGTACGAGGCGGCGCTACAATTAGTCCTCTAGTCCCCTTCCCAATCGGCGTAACCAGATCAATGATTCGCGTCTCAAGAATATCAGGTGTAGTTTCCAGGCGAAACTTTTCTATTGGATCAATAGTTGTAAGATTTTCAAACCTCATTACTCCGCCGTATTCATCAAAAGGGATGCCATTAACACTAATGACTTCTTTTAGCTGCGGACTTGTCCCCCGGTGAGGAGGTTGCAATTTGCCCTCTATAAAAGCCCCTTCTCGTATGCCATTGCGCTTAATGGTATCAGGAGTCACAAAAATATCAGAAGGCTTAGGTTGATAATTGTGATCTTTCGATCGAAGAAAGCCAAATCCCTTGTCAGAAATTTCTAAATAACCGGAACCGGTTTCTGGAACCTTAATCGGTGGTTTTTTACGTCTAGGCCGCCTGTTGTTATAATGAGCCATTGTTGTTATTTTCGAGATTGAATATATATCCAAGGATTCTAACGGCTAGTAATCCGAAGAAACACTCGGAAACAAACTAAAAGGGCGAGTGTCTGGAATGACGATCTAGAAATGCCCTCCGCGGAAGAAAACCGCTAAAGGGTTTTTTCTATTAGAATCACAAAAATTGCAACCTATTTCTCAATAAAAATCTTATTTAGAAAACTCTACAGCTAGCAACTTGATCTGTTTGAGATCTAATTTACCCGTCCCAAGATACGGAAGAGCATCTACCTTGAAAAACTGATCGCTGCGCGGCTTCCAAATATTTGGTAAATCGCTAGTTATAAGTTTTGCATTAACAGTCTCAATGACCACATCTTCAATATCCTGGTATAACACCACCAGCCTTTCGCCTTTCTTTTCATCAGGTACACCCGTAACAACAAATGTCTGTTCTGTTAATTCGACTAGCTCATGCAACTTTTCCTCAACCTTAATATGCGGAACCATTTCGCCTCCTATCTTGCTAAACCTACTCAAACGATCTGTAATTGTCAGAAAACCATCCTCATCCATTGCTGCTATGTCTCCGGTAACATACCAACCGTCATTGAGCACTTCGGCAGTTTTATCTTCTAGACCTAAGTACCCTAACATTACATTCGGCCCCTTAACCAACAACAAACCGGGTTGACCAAGCAAAATCGGTTCACCGTTCTCAGGATTAACAATGCGTGCGACCATTCCCGGAAGCGGGTGCCCAATGCTTCCACGCTTTCCACCAACTTGCCGAAAACCAGCTGAACGAAAATCCCATGTATTAATTGTGACAACCGGCGATGTCTCAGTCGTTCCATAACCCTCCATTGGCCGCAAACCAAACTTATCTTCAAATGACACAGCCAAACGCTCAGGTAATTTTTCTGCTCCTACTAATGCAAATTGCACACTACCAAACTGCTCCGGCGTACATGCTCGCATGTAAATTTGTAGAAACGTAGGAGTAGCAAGAAGAAATGTTACTTTATATTTCGAAATCAACGAACCAATGCCTCGTCCATCAATTGGGTTAGGATGATATACCGCCCCAGATCCTAGAATTCCAGGCAACCAAAGCGTTCCAGTAAAACCAAATGAATGAAAGAAAGGTAAAATTCCCAATACCCGATCTTCCTTACCCAAGGCAAATGCTTGACCAACCTGTTGAATGTTTGATGCCACATTGTAATGCGAAAGCATCACTCCTTTAGGCGATCCCGTGCTTCCGCTGGAAAAAATAACCGTAGCTAAATCATCCATAGAAACCTTTTGTTTATTTCCTAAATATCTCTCAAGCAAACCAACTGGCAAAACAAAAGCTGCAAGAATAGCTCTAACCTTCCCTAAAATAGTAGCCGATTTAGTTAATTCTTCGATTAAAATCATCTCACACGGAACCTTCAGCTTAATCTGCTGAAGAAACACCTTAGAAGTGACAACCGTCCTGATGTTACACTGGTCAATACATGATTTGAGGGCCTCCTCAGAAAGAGTATAATTTAAGTTAACAGGCACTTTACCAGAGAGCGCTGCTGAATAATTAACCAATGCTCCAATAACTGTGGGAGGCATTAAGATTCCGACCTTTTGCTGACCTTCCCATTTCTTTTTGAGTAATTGTGCAATTACCACTAAACCGGTCAATGCACCTAAGCAACTTACGCTTCCCCTTTGAGCGTCAGCTGCAAACATTTGAAAAGGACGCTTCTTAAAAGAACGAATCAAACTTTGGTGCAAAGGTTTCATATATTTTTTGCGATGCACCCAAGCATCAGCACCTAGTTCTTGAACTGCCTCTCTTACCCTATTTGGAGGAGCATCATGAGGCAATTGCTCACCATAACTCACTGTGACTCGATAAGGAATCCGCTGAGGCATTTTGAAAAAGAATCTACTCCTTGAATAACTAAAAATACTGCCCCATACCCCATCGAGGTGCACAGGGATAATCGGAGCATCAACTTCCTTCATGATTTTTTCGTAACCACGCCTAAATGGAAGCATTTGACCGATACGCGTTATCTGTCCCTCCGCAAAAATACAAACCACTTCACCATCTTTAACCGACTGACTTGCCGCCTTAAGCGATTTGATCAAATCACGTGGGCGTGACTCAGAATCAATGGGGATACATTTCATAATTCGAGCAAAAATTCCTAAGATCCTATTTTTCATGTATCCAGCGTACATAATAAACCGGATTGGTCGATCTGTTGACGCCTGCAGCAAAAGCACATCAATAAAAGAAAGATGATTACAAACGAATAACGCTCCACCACGCTCCGGAATATTGTCGCGCCCTAAGATCTTAATTCTGTAAATGGTTCTAGTAACAATTATTCCTAATAATCGAATCAAGGAATCTGGAAGAACCCATAAAATACACATTCCTATAGCTAGCGTTATGAAGCCACATAACATGAAAATCTCCAGTAATTCCCATTTTAAGAAAACCTTACAAACATAGTAGATTACCGATGCAAACGCTACTGCAATAAACGAAATCGTAGAATTTAATGCAATAACAGCCCCCTTTACCTCAGGATCAGGACGTTGTTGAATCATTGTAGCTAATGGAACCAGATAGAATCCTCCAAAAAAACCTACAACACCCAGACAAATCACCAATGAAATACAAGTACTTAACTCAAAGATAGGAATAAGAAAAATAGACGTCGCCAATCCGATAACACCAATAGGAACAAAACCATATTCGATTTTATTAGCAGACAAATATCCTGCAAGAAAACACCCTAAACCAATCCCACCAGCCAATGCTCCCATTATGTAGCTAATTTGTTCTTCAGGTAATCCCAACTGTTTACCATAAAACAGGATACAAAATTGCATCAATGCCCCAAGTAGCCAGAAATTAGACTCAGCAATGACCGCTAAAAATAAAGGCCTATCTTTTCTGATCATTGATAATCTATTCAATAACTCCGGTAAGGGATTTAAAATAATTTGGTGGTCAGGAACCGCAGGTTTAACCCGATCAATTCGCAATGAAAAACTGAGACCTATAACAGAAAAAACTAAAAGTACTATTCCAGAAAAATATTGGTGACTTTCGAACATACCAAAAAGAATTCCAGCGATTACTGTGCCTAGTATAATAGCAATTGTTGTCCCAAACTGAATGATACCATTGCCCCATGACAACCGCTTCTCAGGCAATAATTCCGGAAGCAACCCATATTTTGACGGGCCAAAAAATGCACTTTGAGTCGAAAGCAAAAAAACCACGATAATCAGCATTGTATCTGACTTAAAAAATAAGCCGATAGTTGCTAGAAGCATTATCAGAACTTCCGCATATTTAGTGCCAACAGCAACTCTACGCTTACTGAAACGGGTAGCTAGTTGTCCTGCAAATGCCGAAAACAATATAAAAGGAAGAGCAAAAACAAACCCAATTAAAGGCGCCCACTCATCAGCTGCAGCTTTTCCCAACACCATAAAGATAACAATGAACTTGAAAGCGTTATCATTAAAAGCCCCTTGGAACTGAGTAAGAAAAAGACTCCAAAAGCCCTTAAAAGACTTCTTTGAAGAAATAATAGAGCGATCCATATTCTTGAGTGAAAAAACACTCTAACAAATGAAGTTTATTTATACCAATTGATTATCTTCATCTTAATATTGAACAGTTCTATCCATAGGTTACGATGTTACAAGGAACTTGAAGAGGCTTAAGCCCTAATGAAAGGACCCAATTTTTGTAAAGGAGTTGTGAAAAAGTTATGAAAAGTAAACCGTGTGTAATTTTGATGGATAATGGCTCACATAGGGCAGAGTCAACAATCAACTTGCGTCGAATATCAAAATCACTTAGTCAGCAAATTAACACAGAAGTTCACCCAGTATCATTACTTCATTCCACCAAAGTTAATCCTTCTGAACTCGAAGGCAAAAAAGCAGAAATATTGGAACCATTTATTAAATCCAAATGCGAAAAAGGCGTAGACTCATTCTTCATAATCCCATTTTTCTTTGGACAAAGTGCTGCACTAAAAGATTATTTACCAGAAAGAGGTAAAGACATTAAAAGCAAATGGCAGAAAACTGAAATAAAATTGGCACCAACGCTTGTGAAAATCGAAGATAAAAACGACTATTGTGTTTCAAATATAATAAGCGAATTAGTACTAGAGAAAATCGAAGAAAAAAATTTAAAAAATCCTCATGTTACTCTTGTTGATCACGGCACCCCTGTAAAAGAAGTAAACCAAGTAAGAAACCATATCAGCCAGCAACTAACTGAAATACTTAATGGACGGGTAGCTCAAGTAAAAGCTTCATCAATGGAAAGAAGAGAAGGCAAGGAGTACGAATTTAATGAACCACTTTTAGAAAACTTACTCGGTCAAAATGATTTTATTCAAGATGTTGTATTAGCAATGCTTTTTATTTCACCAGGCAGACATGCAGGAACTGGCGGTGATATTGATAAAATTTGTCAATCTGCTGAAAGCAAGTGCAACACTTTACGCACCTTCAAAAGTAAACTTTTTGCCATGCATCCAAAAGTGATAGACTTGCTCGCTTCTCGATATAAAGAAGGTTTAGAATCACCCCCAATAGTTTAATATCTTTTTAGATCAACACTTCAAAGCTTAAAAACGGTCATGCAATTATACCTTCTAAATTAGATTTTAGTTAAGATCAGTCAAACCGCTTGTCCGCTTGCCCAAGCTGCTTTACTTTCCCCCCTGCGTGGCTATTAAAAAACAACAATCTTCTACCCCAATAGATCTACCTTTCGAGGATGGCCTGAAGAAACTTGAAGCAATAGTGGCGGAAATGGAAAAAGATGAATTACCGCTAGAAGATCTACTTAAGCACTACGAAGAAGGAATTCGATTAGCAAAAGGATGCCAAGACAAACTCCAATCTGCAGAATTAAAGATCAAAAAACTTCAGCCTAATATAAATGGTGAAGATGAACTCTCCGACGAAAAATCGGTTGAATTATAACATGGCACAAACCCAAACACCCAATCGCTATCTCGACATGGTGGATCATCCTGCTCACGTTAAAAAATTAACTGTTAAGCAGCTTGAACACTTAGCAAAAGAACTTCGACAAGAACTAATTGAGGGGCTAGCAAAAAATGGAGGCCACCTTGGTCCAAATCTCGGCGTAGTCGAGTTGACAGTAGCAATGCATAAGGTGTTTGAAACACCGAAGGATAAATTCGTGTGGGATGTCAGTCATCAATCTTACGTGCACAAAATACTCACTGGCCGAAAGAAACAATTTAGAACTATAAGGACAACCGACGGTTTAAATGGCTTTTCGCTACGGACCGAAAGTGAACACGACTGTTATGGAGCAGGCCATGCGGGTACTGCATTATCCGCCGCACTTGGAATGGCAGCTGCGCGCGATCAAAAAGGTAGTAAAGAAAATGTAGTATGCGTATTTGGAGACGCCGCACTAACTAACGGATGCTCATTCGAAGCACTTAATAATATTGCCCAAACCACAAAAAAATTCATCGGCATCCTAAATGATAATGAATGGTCAATTGCAAAAAATGTTGGAGCCATTTCCAACTATCTCAATAAGTTAATTACCAATCCAAGCTACAATAAGATCACGAATGATCTACAAAATTTTCTGGAAAAAATCCCAAGCGGAAAATTAGCTGTTCGATTAGGATTAAGAGGCCAAGAAGCCTTAAAAGGCACTGTAACACAGGCTATCCTCGAGCATAATGAAGAAACAATGGATGCCGATGGACGTGGCGGTTTTGGAAGCAGTCTGATCTTTGAGGAGTTTGGCATTCGATATCTCGGCCCAATCGATGGACATGATTTACCACTTATTATAGAAACACTTGAATTCGCCAAGAGCTGTGATCAACCAGTTGTTCTTCACGTAATTACTAAGAAAGGCAAAGGATTCAGTGCCGCCGTTCAACATCCAGAAACGTTTCATGGAACCGGCCCTTATAATACAAAATAAGGTGAGAGTATCGCTGAAAAAACAAATAAACTACCAAAGTATCAGGATGTTTTCGGTAATACTATGGTCAAGATTTGCCAAAAGGACAAATCAGTTATTGGCATTACAGCAGCTATGCCAAGTGGCACCGGATTGAAAGCCCTAGAGGATGAGATCCCTAAACAATACTACGATGTCGGTATTGCAGAAGAACATGCAGTACTCTTCGCAGCAGGTATGGCAACCATGGGATACCGACCTGTTTGTGCAATTTACTCAACATTTCTACAGAGATCTTATGACATGATTATTCATGATGTGGCGCTTCAAAACTTGCCTGTCATTTTCTGCATGGATCGCTCTGGCCTTTCTGCAAACGATGGCCCTACACACCATGGCCTGTTCGACATTGCTTACCTAAACTGCGTTCCAAATATAATTGCGATGGCACCGAAAGACGAAGATGAGTTAGCAGATATGATGTTTACTGCAACCCACCAAAATCAGCCGGTATTTATCAGATACCCGAGAGGCAACGGAGTAGGTGTCACTGTTAAAGAACAACCAACGCTTATCGAAATTAGTAAAGCAGAAGTTATTCAGAATTTTTCCAATAACGGAAAGATCAAAGTTGCATTTTTTGTACTTGGCCCATTACGGGATATTGCAGATCAAGCGATTGAACGTCTCGGGCCAGAACATATTGATGCAGCAATTATCAATCCACGTTTTACTAAGCCAATTGATACTGGAACCACTGACTTTTTAGCTAAAGCTTCAGATATAATCGTAACGATTGAAGACCACGTTTTAAATGGGGGTTATGGTAGCATTGTTAGAGATCACTTAGCTGACCAAAATATAAATACACCTGTCATTCGTATTGGTTGGCCAGATAAATTTATAGAACACGCATCATCGGTTGATTATTTGCGTAAAAAACACGGACTCACAGGAGAAGTAGCTGCAGAAAAAATCAAACAAGTTATTGGGAATAACAATAAAGAATTACTCTCAATTGATAATGTTAATAGCAATTAATTAATTTTGTGACTAAGCATTGTTACAATTGCGGGAAAGAATGGAGCCTCGATGGACAACCAGGGCGAAGCGAAAGCTGTCACAATTGCAATGAGGATCTTCGTATTTGCTTAAATTGCATCTTCTATGACTCAAGTGTAGCACACCAGTGCAAAGAGCGAAGAGCCGAACCAATAATGGAAAAAAATAGATCTAATTTTTGCGAATTCTTCGATTTTTTAATGCGTGATTGGGGTGGAAAAGAAATAGAAACTTCATCTTCCAAAACCGCAAAGGAAGCGTTTCAAAAACTCTTCAACGATTGATCACTTAATAATAGCGAATAAATTCTTTGCTTACTGTCAAGCAGTAATCACTTTTGGCTACAAAAAAAAAATTTTGTAATTCTAAAAAACCTGTTGTCAGAAAAAAAACCGACCTCTATGCTGCTCTTCCTGCTACCAACTAAATAAGCAACCCAATGAAGAAAATCGACGCAATCATCAAGCCATTTAAATTGGAAGATGTTAAGGAGGCCCTGGCCACCATAGGCGTGGAAGGATTAACCGTAACTGAAGTAAAAGGGTTTGGCCGGCAAAAAGGTCACACCGAGATCTACCGAGGAAGCGAATATACCGTTGATTTTCTACCCAAAATTAAACTTGAGATTGTACTAGAAGAAGACCAAGTCGATGCTGCAGTTGAAGCGATTGTAAATAGCGCTAAAACAGATAAAATAGGTGACGGTAAGGTTTTTATTAGTTCAATCGATAGTGTAATGCGCATAAGAACTGGCGAAACTGGTCCTGACGCTATTTAACAGCGATTATTAGAACCTTTGGTTCGCGCGTCTTGTTTTACCTTTTTTAATTAGAAGGATTCTTCAAGAGAGTGCTGAATTTGATTTCAGTAAAGGGTTTTTAGCTATTTTCAAGGTTAGCGAGAAAACGTTATATTAAGCCTGTGAATAAAGTGTGGATAAAAGTTAATAGCTTCTTCTGGAAATTATCTAGCAGCATTAATACTTTTTCTGAACATTTTTTTGCATTGTGTCATTTAGATCGAATGGTTCTAAATAGCAGAACTTATAAAGAAAAACACATAACTAACTGATAAACAAATATTTATGAATTTAAAAAGACTTCGATTTAGTAAACAACTATACCAATTTTTCGATGATTTTTTTTGCCAAATTCAGCTGATAATTTTACCAAATACAATAACAGTCCTAAACCCGATAACAGACAGTGAATAAAACCGAAACAAACTCTCTGTTATCTTCCAGAATGAATGACTCAACCGAAGAAATCTGGAAACAAGCAAAAGAAACTTTGCAAAGTATGGTGAATCCAGACTTGTTTAATCTTTGGTTTGACCCAATACGATTAGTTTCTATTGAAAAGACTATTGCTACATTGGTGGCGCCCAACGAATTTTGCGCGGTTTGGCTAAAAGATAATTACAAAGAAATATTGCAGGATGTCTTGTCTCATATCACTAGCTCCAAGCTAACTGTAAAATTTGAAATTAGTTCAGAAAATGATGACTCTCAATTAACAAGTAATTCAGAGAATGTAGAAACTGAAATTCAGAAAAACCCCAAAACCAAGCAGTCAAAATCCTCAGTCACTTCTAATAGGGTTAAAAACAATGATTCAGCGGAAAAACTTTTTAATCCCAAGAATACATTTTCCACATTTGTAGTCGGTGATAATAACAGTTTTGCGCATGCTGCTTCATTAGCTGTGGCTCAATCTCCCGGTCGTTCATATAATCCACTTTTTCTTTATGGTGGAGTAGGCTTAGGGAAAACACATCTTCTACATGCGATTGGACATTATGCACTAAAAGAAAATCCTCGACTTAAGGTATCCTATCTATCTTCTGAAAAGTTTACTAACAAGTATATTGATGCCATCCAAAACAACGAACTAACTAAGTTTCGGCGCACCTATCGTAAAACAGATATTTTATTGATTGATGATATACAGTTCCTAGCTGGAAAGGAGAGAATACAAGAGGAGTTCTTTCACACCTTCAATGCCCTTCACGAAGCGCATAAGCAAATCGTTATGACTTGCGATCGTCCTGCTAACGAAATCAAGAATCTTGAGCATCGCTTGGTATCACGTTTCGAATGGGGCCTAGTTACCGACATGCAGCCGCCTGATTATGAAACCCGATTGGCAATTCTCCGAAAAAAAGCAGCATCTATTGATATTAATGTACCAGAAGATATCGTTGCATTTTTGGCGAAGCGCATTCGTACTAATATTAGGAGACTTGAAGGTGCGTTAATAAGAGTTTCATCCTATCAATCCTTAACTGGTAAGCCTATGACAACTGCTACAGTAGAAGGTCTGCTCAAGGATGTTCTTCACGAAGAAGGCAGGACGATTATATCAATTGAGCAAATTCAAAAAAGAGTTGCCGAACATTATGATATTAGATTGGCCGACATGACCAGCCGGCGGCGTCCTGAAAATATTGCATTTCCTCGCCAAGTAGCGATGTTCCTTTCACGAGAACTCACTGGCAAGTCACTTAACTCCATTGGCGAAGCTTTTGGTGGTCGTGATCATGGCACAGTGCTTCATGCATGCCGCTTGGTTCGTGATCGAATGGAAGTTGATATAGAAGTTAGACAAGCTGTCAGATATCTTGAAGGACAAATTTCCCGCTGATTTAAATTTTTTATTAGGTGAAAAAATTCTTTATTTTCACCAATTTATTCCAAAAAAATCAGCAGGCTTAGAGAGGATTTCAGAAGAAACTCCAAGTGCCTCTTTTAACGCAACATCTCGATCCCATGCATTTTCGATTGAACCAATAAATTGCATTTGTTCTCTCGTTAAATTAAGCGGGAAATACCAAGGTGAAACAGCTGCCGTATTAATCAGCGGAAAATCAGAACCGTAAAGTAACTTTCCTTTAAATCGTTTTTCCTTAAGGGCCTTACTCAAATAACCAGGTTTGTTAATTTGCGTCATACTAGAGATATCAGAATAAAGGTTAGGGTAAAAATCAAGCATTCCAATAAGACGATCAATATCTTCCTGCCCTTCATTTTCCCCAGTAGAAGCGGCATGCGCAACAATCACTTGAACACCCAAATCTAGTGGTAATTTAAGCCGAATAGGATCTGCAAGCTCATCACGAGCATGAGTAAAAGACCGCTCTTGACCCGCATGAGTCAATAAAGGCAAATCCAACTCCACCAACTTCCTGTAAAACCGCTCAAATGATTTATTTGCTGGATCTATAAATTGAATTGATGGCAACCACTTAACAAGTAAGGCACCGTTGTCTTTAGCCCATTGCAGGCGGGCCAATGCATCAGGACGATTCGGGTTAACACTTGCGCCAAAATACAAATTTGAATATTGCAGTGTCTCCTTGGCTACATATTCATTAGGAACATAGAACTCAGTTCTGCCCTCATCTAAATTACCTTGATCATCAATTACACCATCCATAGCAAGAATAATGGCTCCCCCAACTCTTTTACTGTCTCTCAATCTACTAGCTAATCTTTCCATCAAAATTCTATCACCCTTTGCCTCTACTTCTGGGAGTGTTACGCCAAAAGCTTTGAGATATACTCTAAAACGAAAATTATTCTTTAGCTCCTTAGACACAAAACAACCACTTCCTCCTGCTCCAATACCAGCCGTATGGCAATGCATATCGAAAATAGGCTTTTCGTAAGACTGTTCAGTTGGCAAATAAGATCCTGAAAAAAACAACTCACGCAGAATCAAAAGCAGGACAATTGCGATAGCAGTTAACTTTGAAATAAACTTAATCCATCTCCAAAATCTTCCCTTCCATTTTTCGCTTTTTTCTACTTGAGATATATCAGTCACGATCAATTCTTGAGTTTTAACTTTACAAAATACACGATACGGCCATGTCGGAAATTGTAGAATTCCTCCATCATGGCGCTGAACAAATCACTCCTAAAATTCTGCGTGGGATCCATAAAAAATTACCAGCTCTAAAATTACAATTTGCTGAAATTAATGCACCTGAGTTCCCTCACTTGGTTGAACAACTAGAGTTTCTAGCGGATGTTGTAGAGGATTTTGTCGAAGGAGTAGAGGATAATCTACCATATGTAGCTATCGCAGAAGCCGCTTATGCCCTGGTTTATGCACACAAAGAGTCAGGGCTAATTCCAAGTCATATCAACCACATTGGGCGAGCAGATGATTCTGCTTTGGTTCGCGCTGTGCTAATTGAAAACGAACGGGTGCTTTCAGAATATGCTGAACGACATGAATTCGAATGGTCAAAGATTACAATCAAACCGTAGTTGTTTAATTATATATCCTTTAAGGCCTAAAGATTATAAATAAAAAGAAAAAATCAGAAACGAATCTTTCTAGCAATTTTCCAAATACTTGAGTTGCTACGAACATATATTGCTCCATTGGCAACCGCGGGAGAACACTGAATCATTTCACCCAAATCCATCTTACCAGATATATTACCTTCTGGGGCAGTCAAGTCGACAACCTGTGCCAGACCTTCCTCACTGAATACGTAAAGATGATTTTCTGCAACAACGGGTGAACCTCCAAAAGGCCCATCCAAACGTAATTGCCAGAGACGTTTGCCACTTTCTATATCTGCACAAGCAAGCACCCCTGCATTATTGAGACTATAAATATGATTTCGATATGCCAACGGACTAGCTGTACCAGGACGCAACCTGCCAGAACGCCATTTCTGCTTAAACGTTTTTCCATCTTTGGACAACTCAAGCGCCGTCAAACCTTGAGATGGGACATATAACATATTCCCTTTTAATACACTTGAAGGAATTGTCGAGGCTCCGTCAGAATAATGCCAAACCATATTTCCATTTTCTGGGTCGATAGCATGAATACCTTCACCAGATTGCAAAAAAACCTGATCTTTTCCAAACTTACTTTTATTTACTGTAGCTGTAGTCCAGTTGGCAGATTTTGGTCTGTTAATTTTCCATAGATTGCTGCCGCTTCCTTTATCCAATCCAACAACAAAAGACTCACTATCGTTCTCAACCTGTGCCACAAGAACATCATTGGCCAAAACCAATGAAGAAGCCATGCCAAGACTATTACGAGCATTCGGATAGTCTACAGTCAAACCTCGCAGCCATTTCAAATTACCATTTAGGTCCAGACAGAAAATATCATTGGATGAGAAAATTGCAAAAAGTGAAACTCCATCGGTTACAGGAGTTGGCGCTGCAATACTAGTCTTTGAATGGCACATTGTACTTCCCATAGCCCAAAATTGACGATGCCAAATCACTGAACCGTCAATAGAGCTCAAGCAAATAATCTGCAATCTATCCTGTCTTGTTCCACCACTAACTGTAACAAAAACTCGATCACCCAAAACCAATGGACTTGAAAGCCCCTTACCAGGCAAAGCGACTTTCCAAGCAATATGCTTTTCGATATCAAGATTCACAGGTAATCCAACCTCATCCGAAACACCATTACCATGTGGCCCGCGAAAGCCGGTCCAATCTCCTGCTGAAACTCGGGCAGTAAGAACAACTAATGCAATAATCAACAAATGCTTTTTCATTATTCTAAAATTATTTAGCTGCAACTTTTGAAACAGGCTTACTATAAGAATGAATCGCTGTCCCGGTTGAATCACAAACTCGTAATTGGAATTGCCATTGCACTGTCCATTCCTCTTTTTGCTCATTTTGACAAGCCTTTACTAAAATAATATTAGTCCCTTTATTAAGCTGTATAGGAAGCTTATATTGGTCAATACGCATGCCTCGGTGATATTCATCTCGGCCAAAAACAAGCTCACCATTTAACCAAATCTTCCACGCGTTTTTACATCCTAAGCGCAACTCTGCAGGTCGATCAGATGACGATATAAATGTCGTTCGTGCATAACCAGTAACCTCTTTCAATGCCCCATAAGGTTCGTTGAAATCAACCATGCCGTACTCGTCATCTGTCGAATATTGTTTCCAAGTAATATCCCCATTGTTGCTTTTATATTGAGCATCTAAGGAAAAATTCTTTTCAGGCCCGAAAACCTCTTCAAATCCAGCTCTACCCTTATTGTGAAACGGCCCAACAAGATTCCAATTAGTTAAAAAACCAAAATGTTTTGTTAGATTTACATTGCGTCCAAGTTCTCTTAATTCTGATGAAATAGTTTGAATCTGATCTAAATCCCGCGCCGCATCTAATGCCTGTCTATACATAAGAACAGCAGCTGATTTTTTATTTTCCTTCACCAAACCACTAGCCTTAATAAGTAACATTGCAATTGCCTCACGACGAAGATCAACACTAGGGTCTCCTAGGAATCCGGGAATTAATCGATTGGCAACACCAGCGTCAGTCCTCTTGATTAAGTCAAAGGCCATTGCCCTTGGTTTAGTATCATGACTTTTATTTAACAAAAACTCACCCAAAGCAACTAATGGCAAAGATCCACCTTCTTTTAAATTCTTATTAAAAATAACCTCAACAGCGCCACGAAGATAATTGGCTGCAAACGGATTAGCTCCATTCATCTCAAATAGCAGAGAAGGTATCGCCTCCTTCCCACTATTAGACAAATATTCCATCGCTTGACTAGCAGCGACATTCCCCTCCCCTTCACTCCCAACATTGCGAAGAGTCGACACCGACCTGGCAAACTCATCATCAGCAGATTGGCTAGATTCATAATTCCCTAATACAGCCAATAAAAATGCTAATAAAATCTGTGTGTGTTTCACAAAACAAAGGTACCTTTTTCATCAAATTGACGAAAGCTTTTTGGAGTAAGCTACATATTCAGAATTACGAAATTAAAAAAAAAGCAGCCAACAAGCTGCTCCGAATACATAATATTAATATGAGTTAAAAAATCGATTATTTTTTCTGAGTCCCAGTTGCCGACTTTGGAGCAGGCTTTTTGCCTCGTTTCCCGTCTAGATTTGCATAGAGATCCTCCTTAGTCACCTTAGACGGCACACCATCCTTTGGCACCTTGGCTTTTGCTACCCATAAAATTGCGTTTAGTACAGTCTTTCTAAAATCATCATTACCCCAGTTCAAATGATTATGCCCACCAGTAAAACCAAACCCTCGACCTCCGTCCTCACGGCGATATGCCCAAGCAACATGCTGAGCTTCACCAGCAGCAACAGCCTTTCTGACATTAGGATTACCACTATGAGCGCCATCACCGCGCTTCATCGTTTCCTTTGGTGGAACATCGCTTAAAATTGGAATTAGCTTGCCCTTATTGTCACTACGAAAGCGCATATGAAAGTACCATTCATCATTAGCTTTGAAAGGCTTTACACCCCGAGTTATGGGATGCTTAGGCAGATTAGTAAAATTACCTACCCAATGCGGATTAACTGACCAGTGAGTCTCAAAACAACCTCCCTGCCAATTAAGAAATTCCTTATTGCCCTTATTGGTGGTAGGTTCGACAGCATAATGGATTGTTAGAAACCCGGCTCCCTTTTTCATTATTCTATCTAATTTCTCAAGATTATTTCCCTGAATTGCAGGATGTCTCCCTCCCCCATCAGCATAAATAACTACTGCATCCGCATCATCAAAAACTGATTCGTCACTTGGCCAACCATTCAGTTGAACAAGTGCAGCAACTTGTTTTGAAGCTCCCTCTTTTAAGCACTTGGCCAAGAGTTGAATCCCAGCATTGTGTTCGTGTGACAGCAAGCCGTGGCTTTGTTTACCAGCAATCATAACAACCTTTTTAGGGGCAGCAGATGCTACACAAACCATTCCTATGACAAAGGCGGCAAGTAGTAGTTTTCTCATTTAATTAAATCCTAATGGACAACTTATTTCTTAGCATTGCCTTTTTTTCCAGCTCCGGATTTACGAACGCGTTTAGGTAATTCCTTGATACGAATATTCTTGAATTGAATGTGCATTGGTGGTCCTGCATGAAGTTGAAATGCCAGCATCCCGTCAGCACGACGTGTCTTTTTATCTCTATCAATTACTTGGGTGGTTTTCACCCCATTAATATACTGAGTCAAATTATAACCACGCGCCACGATGCGGTAACTATTCCATTCTTCCTTTTTAATCGCCTTAGCGACATCAGTATCCTTAGAAAACTCTTCTTCATTCTTCTTTAATTTCCCATCTTCACCCACGGTCAATGTAGTTTTCTTACCACGTAAAGAAAGGATTCCTCGAAACGCTTCTCCATAACAGATTCCCGAAAAAGTTGGACCGGAATCAATGTCGGCCTGATATCCCCCGATACGCCACTTATCTGCGCCTTTAAGCTTAAAACTGCGATATTGGATACCGCTGTTGCCACCAACAATCTTGTAATCTAAGCGTAAATCAAAGTCGTCAGTTTTACCTCCATTCCAAATGATGAAAGTATTTCCTTTAGTTGGATTTTCTTTGGTAGTTTTACCAGTAATAGATCCGTCTTCAACTGACCAAAATTTGGGATTACCATCCCAACCATCCAAAGTTTTACCATCGAAGATCGATTTAAAACTCTTCTCGGCACCAACTACCTGACCGACAAATGTAAATGCGGCAAGGCCCAATAGAATAACAATTTTTTTCATGATTTAAATTTATCTTACTTAAAAGCTTTTTTCAAAAACTTGAGCCCTTTCGTGGCGATCTCTTCACGAGTCGGTTCCATCTTACGCCAGATAGCTGCTGCTCTTGCGATCACTTTTACATCTGTCGTAAACGATTCAATAACAACGTCGCCCTTATATTTGACAGACTTCAGAGCCGCCACTATCGGCTTCCAGTCAATATGATCATTTCCAGGAGTCCCTCTGTCACTTCCACAAGCATGGAAGTGACCTAAGTGTTTACCAGCAGCTCGAATTGCCTTGGCCTGATTTTTCTCCTCGATGTTCATATGGAAAGTATCAAGGTGAAGTTTTAGTGCAGGACTACCGACAGCCTTAATAAGGCGAAGACCTTTTTCGCATGTGTTTAAAAAGTCAGTCTCAAAACGGTTCAAAGGTTCAACACAAATAACCTTCCCCCGATCCTGAGCATACTTAGCGAGCACCTTAAGATTCTTAACTACGAGGGCAAATTCTTTTTTCTGATCTTTAGGTTCAACAGCATCAGCCTTGCCAACAACAGAATAAACAGGACCAATTAGCGAAGGGCAATCGAGATTCACCATGTGATCTATAAGTGCCTTGCAATACTTCATGGCCTCACGCTGATCCTTAGCTGATCCTCGAAAATCACGGCCAGGCCCCATACAGGCGCATACTGAACCACAAGCCAAACCAGCACGATCTAGCCCTGCCTTGACCTTAAGCGAGTCAATATGCTCTGGAGCCTCTATAGGAAGTTCGACTGTATCAAATCCCCATTTTTTGAATTTAGAAAAAAGACGAGTACTCTGTGTCGTAAATGGCGACACAAACAAAAATGAATTAATGCCAAATCTCATAATATGAATGCGTAGGAGCAGAAACTACGGAAACCAAACCTCTGGTTCAATGCCGAAATCTAGAAGAAACCAAAATCATCGCCAGTCGAGATGATCTGGAAGTCGGTTAAAGTTAATAGCACCAGCCGCCGTCACAGCAACCATATCCTCCACTCGAACCCCTCCAAACTTAGCCGAATAAAGTCCTGGTTCCACTGTAAACACCTCATTATTAAGAATTTCACCTCCTCCATCGGACAATAAAATAGGCTCGTGAACATCCAGTCCAATCCCATGCCCGGTCCCATGACGCATCGATATAAAATCATCTCCTGCATCTTTAGGAGGCAATCCCATTAAATAGCCACTTCCAGTAATAGATGCGACTGTAGCCTGATGAACTGCATTACCAGTAGTGCCAACTCGCAGAGAATGGATTGCCGCCTCCTTAGCCTTTACTACTGCCTCATGTATTTTCAATACTTGTGAAGATGGCTCTCCATTGACAGCTGTACGAGTGCAGTCACCCCAATAGCCAGTGGCATTCATACGGGGGAAAATATCAACAATAACAGGCAGCCCAGTATACAAAGGACCTGAACCGTGGTGATGACAATCCGCAACATGCGGTACTGTTACTACAATTGAGTCGTTATGATTGGAGCAATTTTTTGCAATCAAAAAACTTGTAATTCGTTGTCGCATTAACTCTGAAGTTAATATCGTGTTTCCGTCATGCAAGACACCTTTCTCATCGTAAGTGGCCCTGCAAATGGTTCGGCAAGCAAACTCCATTGCTTCCTCAGTAACAGACTGTGCTTCACGCAGATACTCCAACTCCTTGTCCGACTTCGTACGCCTATCGAGAACTGCAAGATTTGGGTCGTAATCAATCTCTATTCCAGCATCTCGCAAATGATAAACAAAAATCATTGGCAACGAATTATCCGTACTAACTCGTTTGATTCCATTTTGACGAAGGCACTCGGCACCAGCTTGCGCCAAAGCTGTGTCTCGATCACCAGATAAACCGCCATGTGGAACATAATCAGCTGCACAGCCAATTTGATCTGCACGCGCTAACTTCCGTGCCCGATCCATTTCAATGTCGCGAACTAATAAAATGGATCGACTGCCACCACCTGATTTCGGCAGGTTGATATAAAACACAGCATCACCTACCGAAAAATCAATCCTGTGCCGGACATTCATATTAACCGCCGGAACCCCTCCAAGAACAAATGCAGTGATATGACTCATTTTCCAGACTTGATTTCAGCATCTTTATCCAAGTTTTTTTGGATCCAATTAAACAAAGTACCACTCCCAAAACCATAACCACCAGGAAGCTTGCGATAATCACGCGTTTGAAGTTTGGGAGGTGAACCCCAATGATCAGGAAATTCCTTACGTCTTTGCTTTCCAGATAACTTCGAGTCCTTATTTTGCTTTGCCATTAATTTAGTAAGCATGAAATCGGTAAGTTGCTTTCGATCATTGCTAATTGTTAGCTTTGCATTAACCTCCTTGGCTCTCTTAACTAAAGCATCAACAAATCTTTGGCTATGAACTCCCTTATCTGGAGTGCCATTGGTAAACATCATTGGGGGGTCATCCTTGTCCATGTTTGCAAGCATATCCAAATCTTTGCGCAGTTCATTAAAACGCTTTTCAGAAAGCATTGCTTTCCAAAATTTTACAAACTTCCAATAAGGCGTTTTCTCCTCGGGTAAATCGAGAATTTTAGGCCATTGAATCACGTCATAAGTCGCCTGCACCCAGAATCCAGCCGCCGCAGTCAGCCGACTTGACTCACGTAACACTGGATCTTCAGCTTGGGAATTAGCCAAGTCATCATGCGTAGCCAGCCAAAGACTGGCTCCAGCACCAGCGGACTCTCCATATGATCCAACCCGGGTTTTGTCTAAATTATATTTTTTCGAATTATAACGCAGGAACTGTAATGCTCTTGCGCAATCGCGCATTATATCCTGCAACATAGCCGTATTAAGCAACCTATACTCAACGTCGGCATAAGCAACTCCTTGTGCATTGATCATCTCAGCAGTTTTATTGCGGGTCTTTTCACGAATATCACCAGCTAAAAAACCGCCGCCATGAAAATGTAATACAAGTGGGGCTGGTGATTTGGTTTTTGGCAACCAAAGATGTAGCACCTGCCTTGGATCTTTGCCATAAGGAACCAAAATGTGATCCGCTTTTTTAAACTCCTGACCTTGCGTCAAGCCAATCGCAAGGAAAGCCACAAAACAAAAACTAGTAATTAAAAGCCTCATTATTCACCAAAAATTGA
>Ga0115012_10000328_pt1 | contig 27124 bp, 16 predicted proteins | sample TroAtlMetagenome_FD_88706 | JGI IMG/M metagenome (GOLD analysis project Ga0115012, IMG submission 88706) | Marine eukaryotic phytoplankton communities from Atlantic Ocean - Tropical Atlantic ANT10 Metagenome | ecosystem: Environmental > Aquatic > Marine > Oceanic | place: Tropical Atlantic...
GATGGTGGTATCGTTCTCGATTCGATGACAAACCCACCAGCTCCGACAAGTTCGCTCTGTACGATCCGCTCCTACAGCTACAGCTACGGTCCTGCGACCTGTACTGTCACTCTTGCTGCAGGCAAGACAATGGCAGTCAACATCAATACCGATTCGTGGGGCTACGAAGCAAGCATCACCATCGATAAGCCAGACGGAACGACTGATTCGTGGCCAACCAACACGTTCTCGAGCAACACTGCTTACGAACCATTGGCAACCTACACCGATTCAGGTAGCTACACCCTCACCCTACGTGACACGTATGGTGACGGTGGTACTGATGTCTTCATGGTTGAAGGTGGAGCTGCTGGTGGATACACTGGACCAGTGATCGCCGACAACACCATTGAACTGTCTGCAGGCCGTATTTCACCAAATGCGGTTGGGCTCCTCATGGAAGACTGTAATGGAGTCACAATCAACTCTGCACGCAACTCCGTGACCCTGTCTGACAGCGCTATGGTTGTCAGCAACTGTGACGTGACCGATTCAGGATCCACCCTCCAAGGTGATGGAACCTCTTCGACTTACGGTATCGATGCTGATGACGCTAACGGTGACACCCTGACCTTGTCGGGTACCTCCGTGAGCGGCTACGACACAGGTGTCATGAAGACCAGCGGTGAATTGTACCTCACTGGTGCTGCATCACTCACAGGAGACTCCTATGGTGTCTACGTCGATGATGCAACCGTGAGCGCAATCACAGCAAGTGTTGATGGTGGTGCCACTGGAACCGGTCTCTACGTCGTCGACAGTGACGATGTGTGGGTCTACCCAATGGACGCATCTGGACTCGTTGGTATGTATGTCGAAAACTCTCCGTTCCGCTGGGACGGTGGTACAGTTGATGCAACCACTGCTCTTGAAGTCGTGGAAGCACAAGGTAGTGTTGAAAACATGACCTGGGCTGATGCAGACAACCAAATCAACGCAGGAACGAACGCCTACGTCACCTCAATCGGAAACACAATCGACGCATCCAAGTTGATCGTCGACTCTTCCGCAACGATTGACGAAGCCAACTTGTTCTCGATGACCTCGACTCACTTGACTGCTGCTCCTACGAAGGAAGTCAGCATGGTCATTCAGTCGACTGACGGAACCCGTGCATCCTACGTGTCAACCAGCTTCCAACCTGAAGTCATGAACGTTGACGGCTCTGATGCAGATTGGAACGGCGGCAACGCTCTCAACCCATCTGGATACGCTATGCCAGGTAAGATGAGCGGTGACGGAACCAACGACATGATGGTGACCTACATCGAAGGTGACGACCTCTACATCGGTTTGACCGGTGAAGATCTCTCCACCAGCGATCTGCTCATCTACCTCAGTGTCGATGGTGCAGGAAGCAGCACTGGATACAACCTCGGTGGCGCACACACTCTACCGTTCCAAGCAAACTACGTGCTTTGGGCAGACAGTGAGTCCTCCTACGACTTGTACAGCTACGGCTTCCTCGGCTGGGGACCAACTTCCCTCAGCACTGCATCCGTTGATGTTGACTTCTCCGGCTCGTTCGCAGAGATCTCCATCCCATTCTCACGAATGGGTGGTACCCCTGCACAAGTCGATATCGTGGCCATCGTCCAAGGCGAAACCACTGCAGATGTGAGCACGGTTCACCCGACTCAAAACATCGACAGTTCAAACACCTTGCAAAGTTTCACTGAATACATGACCGTCGAGCTCACGCACGACGACTTGTTGACTGGTGCTATCTCTGACGAAGTGCTTGTGTACCGCTCCTACAAGGGTAGCAACACACCAAGCGCTGCTAAGAACTACGATGTGATGATCAAGACTGAAGCAGACTGTGAATACGACTGGGCAACCACTGAGGATGTCTCACTCGCTACCAACGTGAACTTGAACATGGACATGGCCCGTGCCTGCCCAGAAATTCAAGCTTCGTTGGCAGATGTGACTGTTGACGAAGACTCTGGTGCATACACCTTCAGCCTGACCAACATGGCTGACGATGTGCAAGACCTTGAAGCAGACCTCACCTGGACCTCATCCGCTGGAAACGTTGTTGCTTACGACAACGTTCTCGTCGACTGGGCTCAGAACGGACACGCAGTGACCATCACTCCATTGGACGACCAATTCGGTACCATGGACTACGAGTTCACTGTTGTTGACAGCAATGGTTTGTCGGACACCAAGAACATCTCGTTCGAGGTTGTTAACGTGAACGACGCTCCTGTGATCTGCAACGTTGAAGACCTTGACTGCATGCCACTCTTCTCTCAGGATGGCGATTTCGAGAACATCCTCACTGAAGGCTTCGGCGTTCACAGCAAGTTCCTTGGAAACGTCTCCAACGCAAGCAAGTCCTACATCCGTGACATGGCTAACGAGCAATCGCCTGACCGCCAAGTCTACGACTGGGACGCAAGCGTGACTGACTGTATTGCATTCAGTGTGGAAGTCAACGCCCTCAACGAACTTGTCATCACCGAGAACACCAACAACGAACTTGGTGGCTCCTGTACGGTGACCCTCACCCTGTCTGACGACGGATTGCAAAACAGTGAAGCGACTCCATACGAAGTCGACTTCTCGGTTGCTCCAGTCAACGACGCACCTGTGATCCCAACATGGGACCGACAGAACGGTACGGTCATGGAAGCCTCTAACGGCTCCATCCCTGCAGCACCATGGCAAATCAGTTTGATGGAAGACGACACGAATGTCGAGAACTTGACCTACGACCTGAGCGCTGTGATGTCTGATGTTGACACCGATCTCAGTGACCTCACATGGACTGTTGAACCAACTGTTCAGTGCACATACACGAACTACTTCACCACAGCAATTGTCGGTGACCAACTCGTGTTCACACTGATTCCAGATGCAACAACCAACGCTAAGGATTGGGAAATTGACTACCTCAACGACAACGGTATCCACCAAATCGGTCCATCTGGTTCCGAGTTCTGTAAGATCCGTTTGGTCCTCGAGGATACTGCAACTGCCCCAAGCTATGTGCCAAACTACGACACAACAGTGCTGAACTCAGCATTCGACAGTCAACTGGCACCATATGTGCAAGGACAAGATGACATCGAAATCGGTGTCCGTGTCGAAAACGTTCGTGAGCAAGTCGCTGACTACTACCTAGACAGCGTCTCTGGCTTCGACTTCAACGGCGTGACCAACATCATGACCGGTACCTACGTGCCAGTCACGATCAAGGTCGGCGCTGGTGGCGACGAAGGACCGTTCACCTACGATCACATGCTTGCCGTGACCTTCCACTCGGATGGCCACCAAGAAGACGAGCCAACTCGATACTACACAGTCCCATCCTATGGAACAACTGTGTCCTTCGATGAAATGGTCTACATCACCAAGGATACCACCAACGTGTGGGTTGAAATGGATGTTCTGACCTGCTTGAACGACCCATGTGACTTGACTGCAGCAGTCTCGGACCGATTCCAGACCGACGACCCAGCATCCCACCGTGCCAACAACAACGGCATCCAAGGTGCTGACTGGTCCAAGCCTGGACAGTACGGTAGCAACGCTACCCAGACCTCCGAGCGTCGACCTCTCCTTGAGGACAGCAACTGGTGTAACAACCGAATGACGTCCCTTGAAGTTGGTTCGATCTGTAACCACGCCAACCAGCCACCAGGTACCTTCGAAGCTACGAGCCAATCGCTACCAAGCGTTGTCCGTACCATCGGAGCATCCTCGGTCCCATCGTTTGCACCAAGCATCGTTGTGGTCAGCCTCACTGGTCTCTTCGTGAGCGCTCTTGCCTTCTCCAGCCGCCGTGCTGATGATGAAGAAGAAGTCACTCAGACCATGGTCGACGACGACGCTGCAGTGAGCCCTGTGATTGCAACCATCCTCATGGTCGCTATCACCGTCGTGCTCTCTGGTGTGATCTACGTTTGGGCAAGTAGCCTCGCTGACGTTGATACCAAGGGTGTTCCTCGGATCACCTTCGATATCGAAGACATCGATGCCTATGATGCTGATACTGGTCACTGGCGAATTTCAGTGCAAGCGGCTGAGACCGACTTGGCAACACAAGCTGTTGTGCTCCGAATCATCTACACAGATGCAGACGGCAACACAGCAACTCATGATGCTAACTTGGCTGACACGAATGGTGTATACGGGTTCAACCCGGACAACAGTGACGCTTTCGTCACCTTTGTCGATCAGGTGAATAAGGAAGGAACAGATTCTGTTTCAACCTTCAACACCGGTGACACCATCTTTGTGCGAACCCACGCCCCAGACGGCACGCCTTTGGAAGACGTGACAATTCAACTGTCCTACGCACCTAACGTAGGACAAGGTGCACTGCTCAAGCAGTGGAACGATTTGTCATACGACACCAAGGCTTGAGGTTCAAGACCGACGTGAAGACAATCGGACGCATTAGGGAAAGGGGCTTCGGCCCCTTTCCCTTCTGCCTCCCAACATCCCTGTGAAGGGATGATCCACCAGAATGGTGGAAAGCCTGCCCGAACGCAGGGGGTTTCCGTAAGGGGCCCCCTGTCTTCGGCCCCCCCTTTCTTCGCCCTCCAGGGTATTTTTCATTTCGAATGTGTTGCGAAGCCTTTCAAAGCAGCCCATTCTGCGTTATCCATGAGCACTCCATCAGCAACACCTCAACCACTCACTGATGTGACATGTGTTGTGTTTGATTGCGACGGTGTGCTGGTTGATGCGGTGAGTTCATGGCGAACATTGCACGATCACTTTGGAACCGATAATTCTGCCAATCTTCAACGCTTCATTCGAGGGGAAATCTCTGATTCGGAATTCATGCGGCTTGACATAAAGAAATGGAAATCGATTGAGGACCCGATTCATAGAGAAGATTTGTTCAGGGCTTATGCTGGAGTGCAGCTGATGGCTGGCGCACGAGAGCTTGTTGAGCGCCTCCAACAGCGTGGTATCTTTGTCGCCATTGTCAGCGCAGGGGTCGATCTCTTTGTTGCCTCTATTGCTGCCATGCTCAAGGTCGATGATTGGATTGCAAATGGATTTGAGTTTAATGAAGACGATACACTTGGCGATGAAGGTATTTGTCGTCTTCACGCTACAGGAAAAGGAGAAATCATCCAGCGTCTGCTGGAAATGAACAATCTCGAACCAGAAGGTTGCGTGAGCATAGGTGATTCCGAAATGGATTTGTCCATGCTGATCGATGGTGGGCACTTCATTGGATTTAATCCAACACGAGAATCCTCACTCTCATCGTTTGAGTCTGCGGGCGTTCCAATCGTTGTTGGAAAGAATCTCCTTGAGGTCGCCCCGTACCTTGGTGTTTGATCCACTCAAGCAAACGGTATGGCTGTCGTGGCATGACTCTTCAAATTGACAATCGTGAGCATACATGGCTTTGGTTGGAATCCAAGCATTCTCTGGTATGATGTTTGGTCTTGCCATGTGCTTGAACAAATCAACGTCGTACCCTTGTAGTCTAAGCACGCATGACCGTGGACGTGACCAGTTACGAAGATATCAGGTACTTCTCGAATGACTAAACCATCTTCAGGTTCAGGAGATAATGGCGTTTTTCCACCCCATTGGGGGGCTAAGTGGCGACGTCGTAGCATTTGTCGCATAGCCTCAACAGGGTCGGCATAGGTCACTGTTCGTAAACCTGCAACAAAATCGTCGATTGACTTTCCATGGTATGACAAATGCCGAACACCGTGGAGTGAGAAATCACAAGGATTCCCTACGAAGGTGGTGGTGTTGTAATCCTGTTGAATATCCTTCTCAAATGTTGGTTGGGGCTCCGCAGGTCGCACAGCGTCGTGATTCCCGGGAAGCATCACGCATTCAACCCATTCTGGTAATAATTCCAATAGGCGTGCAAACTCTTGGTATTGACCAAACAAATCAGGGATTGATAATTCACTGTCCTGACCAGGATAGATGCCAACCCCATCAACACAATCGCCTGAAAGTATGAGGTATTTGATCGTCTTCGCAAGTGGATCGGTATGGAACCAGCGGACCATTTTATGCCACTGCGCTTCGAGGAAGGTTTTCGATCCTACGTGGATGTCAGAAAGGAAAGCAACACTCACTCCGTGCTCAGAGGCTGCCTTAGTGTGCCGATCTTTCATTGGGAAATGTAAATCATCGACATAAAACATATCTCCAGTTTGACTAAATGTACCTGAGACTCCAAGAACATCATCTGGCATCAGTCCTGCCTCGAGAATTTGTTCATGTGCCCGGTCCCGATCATCACCCTTTCTCTTTGTCAACAAACATGTTAATTCGCCAGTCTCATCCTCAAGATTCCAAATGAGGTGGCCATTTTTTGTGTACCTTGGCTCATTGACGAGACCGATGGCCACAGCTTTGTTTTCATATCCCTGGTAGCGGCTGCTTTCAGCATGAAGTCGAGCAATTTCAGTCGGCGTCCTTGGAAGCCTCGAATTCTGTATGATCATCTTCCGGATACTCTGTAAACGATCACTAAAACACGAGGTGATGTCAGTCATTTTTCCTTCTGTGGTGCTATTACCTGTGATGTCATAGTGGACGACAATGTCAGTCGAGGCATCGCTTGCATGTTCACTGAAATCTGATTCTTTCCAATCAGGTAAATTGTTCCTGAATTGAATGTCCAAAGGTTCAGGCTCATTGATTGGAGCAATGGTGCGGCCAAGGTCAGTCGTCGCATGCGATGTTGATGGTTGCTTATTTTCTTTGATTTCGGGTTTTGGTGTTGGTTGTGTTGATGCCTTCATTCGTTGCTTTCCCTGCCAAACTGCCACCATGTCTTCTAAGATTTCAGCCGTCAAAAATCCCCGTTCAAATCCAACTGCTTCTGCACACTCCAACACGCCAGATAGGTCTTCCAATTTCATCAAAGGTTGGCGTACGGATGCCGTGGGCACGATGCCTTTGGCTCGGAGAACAGGGAGAATCTCATCCCACGGCGCACCCATGGCGACAAGGTAGCGAAGCCCCTCCAAAAGCACACCGGTGACCTACCTTGGTCAGACTGAAAGTGAACTTACCATTCGACGTCAGAATCAATATCATCATCGCTGGTTGGCTGCTCGCCGGTGCCATCCCATTCATCGCCTTTCCACGGCGTAGCTTCTCGAGCAGCAGCATCCCTCTTGGCTCTATCAATTTCGAATTGAGCCTGGGCTTTTGCCTTTGCAATCACTGCTTCATCCTCTGCTCTCTTGTGTTCTTCTTCAAGGGCCATGGCATCATCCCAACAACGGATCGCAGTGAGCAGGGCAAAATGGACGAATGCAATTTTGTTTTCCGCTCTATTGCCACCGATTTGTGTGGATTCTGCGTTGGCCCAATTAGGGGAGGCGATTCCAACATAAACCATGCCGACTTTCTTGTTAGTGCCTTCGTTTGTGGGGCCCGCAATACCTGTGATCGAGATGGCAATGCTGGCTTTGGCACGCTTGACTGCCCCTTGAGCCATTGCAATTGCTACACCGGCTGAAACAGCACCTTTCTTCTCGATGAGTTCAGCAGAAACACCAAGTTCCTCAGTTTTAGCTTCATTTGAATATGTGACCCATGACTGATTGAACCATTGGGAGGCTCCCGCAATGTCAGTAAAGGCACTGGCAAGTAATCCTCCAGTGCATGATTCAGCGACAGTGATGGTGTGGCCACCATCCTTGAGGCGGCGCACCAGTCGGGCAGCGGCCGCTTGGACATCTTCATCCATGCAATCTGAGGGGCTGGCTCATCGCCTTTGAGGTTAACCCTCTTACAATGGCTTCAAGAACCGGGGCATACACGACAGCGTGGGTCTGTGGTCTAGTGGTTATGACACCGCCCTTACACGGCGTTGATCGAGGGTTCAAATCCCTCCAGACCCACCTACCAAAGATGACTTCGTATGTCGTTTGTCGAATTGGCAATCACTTTGGTTATGCCTGACGCACGTCGAAACGCTTCGGCTTCTTCCTCACTTCCATCAATCATGATGCAATGGACTGCTCGTTGCCATAAACCGGGTTCAGGTACAGATCCTCTATGATCAACTGCTACCAGTATGTCATCCAATTCTGTGAACATCAACAAGGTCGTGGACTGGGCGACTTCTGCTCCCTTGAGTACCAACCATCGAGCACCAGCCATCCCCTCTCGTGGGTTTGGCCCAAGTTCAGATAAGGTGACAATTCGCATGTACATACCTCACAGTGCATAGCGAAGAAGGGCGATTGCTCCGCCCATTCCAACAAGTTGTTGTCCGGCATCATGATCTGGTGAGCACTGCACCAACTCCGCACCAATATCCGATAATCCCTCAACCCATGTGGACCATTGTACGCCTCCGATCAACTCATCAGGAGTTCGTAAGAGTTCAGCAGTGATGAGCAATGTCTCGATGGCGCCCTCCTCCATCGCTCGCACGAGGTCCTGCTGGCCATAGGCGACAGCACCGTTGGTGGAGAGTCGCTTCCATGCTTCGTCGAGGAGGGTTGTTTCCTTGGTGATGGCATATTCGCTCAACAAATCCCCTGCTAATCCTTCGCGCAACAGTTCGTTTGCACCTGCTCGCCCAGCCATTGAGGTCGCAATTGATTTGATCAATCTCGTGTCACCAGATGCCTTGAAATCATTCAACAGGGCTTCTCTTGCGTGACCAGGTCCGCAGAAAAGAAGGGGCGTGGACTCCCCGAGCGATGCTCTTACCGCTTTGATGACATTTGCTCTGAAGGTTGCTGCAATGCCAGAAGATTGCTTGAGATCACCGCGTTTCCCTCCTCCGCGCATGGTCCATGTCGCGCCTTCTTTGAGTCCTCTTGGGGTAATGTAGAACAGCACAATTTCGTCAGTCTCCACCACCGCCAAGGCGATATTGACCTGCTGTGATGCCTTTTCGGATTGGCGCAGAAGATCATAATCTGCTGGAGAAAATGCTGTGGTGGCAGAGAGTTCAACTTCATCTCGAACTTCAACAACGTGAGTATGGTGAAGTCCGACGTCGAACTTTGCTTCATCAATAATGCCGTGTACACGGAGTAAATCACTGAACGGTTGGTATTCGGTTGTGGCGATGCTCAATCGAATCCACATTTTTTTCCGTTCAGCAACCTTTGCCCGTCCGCCTTCTTCACCAGATGTGGTTTGATCACGTCGTTCACCCAACATACCGAGGTGCAATCCTTGTCGTGCGAGATGCGACAACGTCCAAAGGTCATCTTCAGATTCAATACGCAAACGCCATAGCGTGGGCTCGCGCTTTAGAATTTTCATTCAGTTCACCCAAAGACGCCAGTGAGTTGACCATTTTCATCCATGTCCATGTCCGCTGCTGCTGGCCGCTTTGGCAAACCAGGCATGGTCATCATGTTTCCAAGAACAGCGACGATAAATCCTGCACCAGCGTTTAGTCTGAATTCTCTGACTGGAATGGTGAATCCAACCGGTGCTCCAAGTTGGCCAGCGTCATGGGAAAACGAGTATTGAGTTTTAGCCATACACACTGGGAGGTGGCCATAGCCCCATGATTCAATGGTGGCAAGTTGTTTCTTCGCTTTATTTTCGACCATCACACCGTCAGCCTTGTAGATCCGTTGAGCGATGCCATTCACCTTGTCCATGATTGGAGCATCGTTGACGAACAGAGGCGTAAATGGGCGACCTGCTGCAACATGATCTTGGATTGCAGATACGACGGCCTTGGCAAGTGGCTCTCCACCCTCGCCTCCCTTGGCATGAACCTCTGTCAGTGTGACGGCATGAGCGCCACTGACTCGGGCAGCCGCAGCCAAAGCTTCGAGTTCACCGTCAGTATCTGCCGCAAAACGATTGATTGAGACGATGACTGGCATGCCGAAGCCAGCCATGTTCCGAATGTGCCGGTCAAGGTTGCCTTGTGCTCCACGTACGACTGCATCGATATTTTCAGCATCCAGTTCTTCTTGGCTTGGCCGATACCCTCCTCTGCTACCAAATGCGCCACCATGAAGTTTCATTGAACGCACGGTGACATTCATGACCACACAATCTGGCGCCTTGCCTGAATTTGCTGCCTTGATATGCATGAATTTCTCTGCACCCATGTCTGAGCCAAATCCTGCCTCAGTCACCACGATATCCGCTGCCCCAAGTGCCAATCGATCAGCGATAATGCTCGAATTGCCATGAGCAATATTTGCAAACGGGCCGCCGTGAATAAATGCAGGATTTCCTTCGAGGGTTTGGACCAAGTTGGGTAAGAAGGCATTTCTCAGTAAGAGGGCCATTGCTCCTGCTGCCTCGATGTCCTCTGCTTTGACTGGATTCCCTTCGATCGATTGACCAATCACAATGTTGCCTAGCCGGGTACGTAAATCTGCATAGTCCTTGGCGAGGACCAAGATAGCCATCACTTCGCTTGCCGCAGTAATATCAAATCGATCTTGCCGAGGGTGGCCGTTGGCAGGGCCACCAAGCCCAATGGTGACATTCCTTAGAGCACGATCATTCATGTCAATGACTCTCGGCCAGAAGATTCGAGTTGGATCAAGTTTGCTTGCGTTTCCATGCTTGATATGATTGTCGAGCAGGGCGGATAGAAGGTTGTGTGCCGAAGTCACAGCATGGAGGTCTCCAGTAAAATGGAGGTTGATTTCTTCCATTGGTAGCACTTGAGATTGACCACCACCAGCTGCGCCGCCTTTGATACCGAACACTGGCCCCATCGAAGGTTCACGAATCACGCAGGTCGCAGATTGACCAATAGCACACAGTGCCTGTGTGAGGCCAATGGTGGTGACAGTCTTCCCTTCTCCAAATGGTGTTGGATTCACTGAGGTGACGAGGACGAGGCTACCTTGTGGACGGGAAAAGCGTTCACTCAGCGCTTCCCAAGTGATCTTTGCCATCCCCTTTCCCATCGGAAAAAGTTCGTGACTTGAGATGCCCAACTTCCACGCGATGGTTTCAATCGGTTCGAGTGTAGCCGCTCGAGCAATTTCCAAATCAGTTGCCATGGACCTTGGTCCGTGTCGTTTTGGCTTTCAATCCCTCGGCTCAAACATACGTTGTGAACCGTGTTTGGTGACCCGTATTAGGGCGCCGTTGGACTTCACTCGTCCTTTACGTGGCCGAGGTACTCTGGTAGTTCAACACCAGCCATCTTTGCCACGTCATGAACCGGTGGAAGGCTCTGCATGAGGGAGGAGATGAAGTTGGAGGTTGAACCACCTTCGCCGTTTGCTCCGCCGTTTCCGGAATCCCAAACGGTGATCTTGTCGATCTTGAGGTTGGAGATTGCTTCGGTTTGGCGAGCAACCAATTCTTCCATCTTCTCGACCATGAGCAGGGTAGCAGCAGCACGTGCGTCGCCACCAGCGCTCGAAACGAGTTGAGCGTATCCCGCAGCCTTTGCTTCAAGGACAGCCTTGGTACCTTCTGCCTCAGCTTGGTAGCGGGCAAGGGTTGCATCAGCTTGTCCTTGAGCGATACGGCGTTGGCGTTCAGCCTCAGCTTCTGCAGCGATTTCGACGGTTTGCTTGGAGACTTCCTCACGGACAACTTCCAAAGCACGAAGACGCTCACCTTCAAGTTCATACTGTGCGGATTCGATTTCCTTCTGAGCATTACGTTGAGCAATTTCAGCACGCTTTCGTGCCTCTGCTTGCTTGACCAATAGATCGGCTTCGAAATCTGCAATCTCTGCGGCTGCAACGTTTTCACCTTGTTTACCCATTGCTTCTTGCTGCATGACGAAAATACGACGGTTGACTTCTGCTTCCTTCTGTCCCTTTTCGGACTCTGCAGCGTTCTGCGCAACACCAACCTCACGCTGACGGTCTGCTTCTGCACGACCAAGTTCACCAGTCGAACGAGCACGGGCAGTTTCGACCATTGCTTCGTTGACAGCGGTTTCTGCAGCCTTGGTACCGATCGACTCGATGTATTGTCGTTCATCTGTGATATCGACAACGTTGACGTTGATGAGGTAGAGGCCAACCTTGTGCAATTCTGTGTCGACGTTGGTAAAGACGATCCGCAAGAACGAGTCACGGTCTTGGTTGACTTGCTCAATGGTCAAACTTGCAACGGTCAAACGGAGTTGTCCGAAGATGATATCCTCTGCAAGTTTCTCAATGTCACTCTGTGGAAGGCCGAGCAATCGGGTTGCAGCGTTTTGCATAATCGAGGGTTCTGTCGAGATACCAATGGTAAATGACGATGGAACGTTGATTCGGATGTTCTGCTTCGATAGAGCGTGCTTGAGAGGGATGCTGATCGTCATTGGGCGCAAAGAGAGGTAGGCATAATGCTGAATCAAAGGCCAGACAATCTTTCCACCACCGTGGATACATTCTGCTGATTGTTTGTCTTTCACGTTACCATAGACGACTAAAATTTGGTCTGAAGGTGCGAGTTTGTATCGGCTTGTTGCCACATAGATTGTGACTACTAATGCAAATACAAATAATCCAATTCCGATAAGGAGGAGCGAAGCGCCAGCGTCTGCCATGCTTCGTCATGCATGCGGTCCTTTATGAGCGTTCACCCGTCGGTGATTTGCGATTTTGAGCAAATCAAATGGCAATCATTCTGATTTGATTTCACTTACAGGGAGTTCCTTGACGATCAGGGTCTCGCCAATGGTGCGTACAACTTCGACAAATTTTCCAGTCTCAAGAGATGCAGTGTCGTCCTCTAGAACCGCTGTACAGGTGCGCAGTGCGCTCTGGAACTCAACTTGAACTTGCCCCGATTTTCCTGGAAGGATCGTCATGTACACTTGGCCTTGGGCTCCAATGGCTTGGTTGTGTTTTACGGTCGCATCCACTTCAAGACCTTTCATCATTTGAAACACCTTGCCAATGAGCCACATTGAGATTGTGCCAGCAACGGTCCCCGCTAAGATCGCAATCACCGGTAGGCCTCCGGATTGAGAGACCGCTAGCCCAAAAATACCGAACATCATGACGAAACTAAGTATGCCTTGGAGCGTCAGCATGTGGAAAATACCTTCAGCGCCCACATCAAAGTCAACATCTAGACCTGCCATGTCAAGCGCGCCATCAGCGACGCCTCCAAGCAGGATGAGTGCGAAATATATGAGGAACAAAAAGGTTCCAATGATTGCCATAGCTGCAAATAGATAGTCGACACCTGAAATGCCACCAAGGCCGATTAAGTCTAGAAAATCTCCAATCAAACTCATGTTCTCACTGGTTGCTTCAAAACGGTCGTCGTATTCAATCTTCGCCTGTCTTTTTCGCTTTTAGTGGTCTTATGTAGATGAAATAATAGTGGCCATAGACAATTGGACCAAGTGAAAGACCGACCAAGACCCCTATGCCCCAATCTGGCAAGTTGAGTGCCATCCCTGTGGCGAACACAATTAACAACGCAAGAAGAATAGATGCTTTTTCAAGTATGATGAAAATGCTGTTCGTGCCTTCATTAACTCTATTTTTCATGATGAAAATGTCCATGAGGCCTGCCATGGGGAGCACCTAATCAGAAGAACAATCCGATGCCAGCAGCTTCGTTTATCATGACAATGAAAAGATAGAGCATGACGATAAATGCGACTGGGTTTCGTCCCGTTTGGACACCGAGTGGATCTGTGTTGTCATTGAGAAATGATTCGTTGAGGTCATAACTTGCATTGAGTCCAATTTCTCGCTCTTGCCTTTTCGATTGAAAGATTAGGAACATGGTGGTTGTCACAACAACAGCCATCGGCCCCCCAATCAAAATCTGGAGGGAATCCTCAAGTTGCACCCACATTGCCGCTGTAAAGTACAAACCAAGAAGTCCAGTGAGGAGAGAAATCATGCCAGACTTCGCACCTTCGATGTTGTTCTGCATGGTTTTGGCACGACTGCCTCCTTTTTCAAATCTATGCCGACTGGTTCGATACAGAAGGGAGAGGTTGAAGTTGTCTCGCCCCACCATCTGACCATGGGCGATGTTCGTTATGCCGTAGCCGGCGATCCCGTCACCCATTCATTGTCACCACTGTTGCTCGGGTTAGTTCACGCACGGTTACTCGATTTTCTCGGCCAAAAAGAGTTGAACTTGGTGCTGAAAAGTTCCAACCTTGTACAGACCTCTTCCATTGAAGATGCTCTTGCATGGGGTTATGCTGGCTCTGTTCCATCCCCGCCCAATTGGGCCTTCACTGACGCACCTTTTGGTAAATTTAGGACAACAGGATTGCTCGCCAAGGCAATCGAGGCTGGCTTGGCTATTGAAGACGCGGAAGATTGCTTTGCTCCAATAGGTGAAGTGGAGGTCTCGGCGATCTCCGATGAGGTAAGCATTGGAAGTCGATTACCACTCCCAACTGGCTTTCTTTCCAAGGAGATTTGGGTCAATCTCACCTCGCCGCTCAAACATCAACTCTCCAGCACGGCGGTGTCTGCGATCGATGATTCAATGAAGCATCAGTCGGTCAACGCTCTTCGTTGGGACGGCCAAGGATGGTGGTGTGCAGGCTTGGACGGTGCTGGTGTTGTTGCTCTTGCTCAACATTTTGGGATCTCCTTTGCCGACCAACCAGTTCTCTCCTTGTGTGGCGGTGGCGGAGCTGCGCGTTCGACAGCATCGACGTGGCTTGCCGCAGGTGGGCAAGTGCACGTATCTTCTTCACGCAGGGAACTACCTGAACACCTCTTGGAACGGTGTAATGGTTCTGCAAACGACGCTGTTTTTGGAGTGAATTTTGATGATGAAATCGCTTCTGCCGAAGGCCCTCTTGTCCTCAATGCAGCATATCGTCCGTTTGAGGGCGAGCTTAGCGAAATGATTTCATCGTTGCAAGGGCCTCGTTTGAACGGAAGATGGATGCTTGTTGCACAACATTTGGCATGCTGGTCAACCCTTTGGGCGCCTCACCTCAAGGAGATTTTACCATCAATCGACCTCCTCTTGACTCAATTAATTCATGCAGAAGCCCTGCTGTATGAGTATGCATGACGGAACAAGACTCATAATTGTCCGGAAACAACACCCAAGTGAGGAAGACGAAGATGGCCACTGCTCGAATCCGTTGCCTCCTAGCAGTTGGATTGATGCTGACGGTTCTCGCTCAACCGTCACTGGCCGTTCATCCACAAGAAAATCAAGAGTTTAGTGAAGTACACCAAGGACCTGATTTCCCCGTTGGTTGGGTTACTGGGCACATTGGTGAAGGCTCAGAACACACTCACATGCAAGTTGTATATCCGGCGATGGCTGATGGTGAAGGTGAGGACATGGCCGGCAATGGTCCATTTCCATGGATTCAATTCATTGGCGATGATGGCGAGGATATGGAGCAATACCTGCTCCTTGCCACCTCAATTGCAGAACGAGGCCATATCGTTGTGGTCCACGCCGGTGTTTCAGAAGCAACGGATGTTGACGAACTCCTCTCTGCAGTTCAACTTGGATATCAACTGATGATCACATTCAATGAATCAAATACAGCAGTCACGGGCTCATATGGGCAAATTGATCTTGATCATTGGGGCCTTGCTGGCCACGGTCATGGCGCAGCAGCTGCATATGGCGTCATGCCTTTTTGGAATGAGCGCGATGCAACTCCAGGTGCACACCCTCCGCGTGCTATCTTTGGTTTGGGCGCTGACTTTTCATCGTGGGAGAATGGGGCTCACTGGGACTCGTTGGCTCCAGAGGGGTGGGATGTCGATGTGGCAACCCCCTCAACAGGACTTTTCATCACAGGCACACTCGATGGTGTGGCGTCATTTAACGATATGACCTCTGTTCTCAATGTGAGCGATCAACTTGGCTGGCATGCAATGCAACTGTTGGGGGCGAACCATTACCAATTCCAAGCCTCGACCTCCTTTTTCGAATCATTAAGCGATGAAGATGCTTCAATCACTCAAGAACAGCAAATCGCCCGCTCAGCAGCACATATTGTTCCATACCTCGATATGACATTGAAGGGTGATCATTCATCCTTCAGAAGTGCCTTTAATCGACCCTCAGACGCCAATACATTGAGCGATTCAAATGCGTATCTCGAGGAAAATCTTGCAGGGAGTGATTTGATTATGATGGGTAACCAAACCTTCGCCCCAGCAAATCGATCTTCGTTCAATACGTCTGAAACGGTCAATTGGAGGGTTGAATGGACCCTTCGTGATGGGACCACATTTGAGCAATTGCCTGAAGCTTGGGTCGTCGAAGTGGAATGTACTGTGCTCGGTATGGCTCCAACTGCAGGCACAATACTTTCCGATGGGCAAGCAGAGTGCCTTTACCCGATGACAGACGTTGCTCCTGGGGCGCATACCTTCCAACTTCAGATCAAGGTTGAAGGTGCTCCATCGTTACTCCATCATGCGTTCAATCGAACCGATGCACCGCTTCAGTTCACCTCACCAGTGCCTTTCATTGATGTGGAGCAGCGAGGTAGCGTTATCGTAGATGCATCGTTATTCGCCTTCGATCCTGACGGCCAAGAGGTTCAATTTGTAGAATCTGAACTTGTGGGCGGAGCTATCGGGAACTTCAGTACATCAATTTCTTCAAGCGGTGATACCTTGACGGTGTTCCATACCGCTCCGGGTGAATACGTCGACGGTGCTGACGTGAGGCTCAAGATTCGTGCGGCAGATGGACTCATTGACGAAGGCGAAGTTGAAGCAAAGATTCGCGTGGTTCCCGTTGACGACCCTGTTTTCATCACCGATTCGGTACCAGTGCAAGATCTGGTCGAGGATGGACCATCAATTTCCATCACTCTTGCAGATTATGTCATCGACCCAGAGGGTGAAGTTTTGAGGGCAAGTGTAAGCGGTGAAACCCAAGGACCATACGGGCCTATCGATTTTGTCATCAGTGAAGGGGTCCTCACGCTCACACCCCGCCTCCACATGAACGGTGCTTCAGTGGTCCATCTTTTGGTTGGTGATGGCGTGAATACTCCAGTCGAACTTGATGTGCCATTGTATGTTGAGCCAATAAATGATCCAATGACAGTCAATTCCTCATTTTGGGATATCGAACTGGTCGAAGACGACGCTATAGCAGTGAATCTGAGTGAAATGGCTTGGGATCTCGATGGTGATGTTCTCTTCTGGACCATTTCTGACGAATCACCTCATGTCGAAGTCGTACGTGCAGCATCTCAAATCATCATCACTGGTGGCATGGATTATTCAGGGTATGATGATTCTGTTTACCTGAATGTTTCTGATGGGACTTCGACCTATAATGCCGTCTTGAACATCACTGTTCTTGGTCAACCAGACGCACCAGCCGTCACCATCAAGGAACTCAATGCTGTTGACGAGCGTTCGGGTGGACTCATGTGGTGGGTGTATGACCCCGATGGAATGATTCCATCTGAGGCGAATATCTCCATCAACGGAACCGTGCTTGAAAATCTGACTCATTCGTGCAGTCTCGATGCCTCGACCTCAACCAACAGATGCCTCACCTTCCTTGAATATCCAAGCGATGCGAACGGGACTGTGGAAATCCGTGTCGCCGTCATTGATGCTGACCTTGGAATGGAGTCAGTTGCCTATCAAACCATCAACCTCACAGGTGGGGCAACCGCAACTGGACCTGTCGTTCAGACCGATGAATCCGATGGTGCGTTACCCCTTGCCACCATTGGAACAATTGGAACGATTTTGATGCTGATCGTCCTCATTATTGTTCTTCTCGGGCGACGTCAGAGTTCTGGCCAAATCACAAGCTTTGCTACTGATGAAGTGCCTACCGTTTCAGAATCAAGTGCTGGTGAAGCGGTTGGTCTGCTTGCGCGGGCCAAAGCAAAGCAGTGATCAAAGCGGAATGTTTCCATGCTTTTTGGGTGGACTCCATTCACGCTTTGAGCGAAGAATGTTGAGTGCTCGACAAAGACGCATTCTGCTTTCTTCAGGTTCGATGACGTCATCCAACCATCCGTTTCGTGCTGCGACATACGGGTCGCCAAACTTGGCCTTGTATTCGGCAACGAGTTGTTGTCGGACGCCTTCCTTTTCTTCATCAGGGACAGCATTGATTTCTCGTCGATGAATGATGTTCACTGCTCCGTCAGCTCCCATCACTGCGAGTTCTGCTGTTGGCCATGCCACGTTGTAATCGCTTTGCAAGTGCTTGCAGGACATGGCCAAGTAAGCACCTCCGTAGGCCTTCCTGGTTACAAGAGTCAACTTTGGCACGGTTGCTTCAGCATAGGCAAACAGGAGTTTTGCACCATGGCGTATGATGCCACCCCATTCTTGGACCACGCCCGGAAGAAAACCTGGTACATCTTCGAAGGTAACCAATGGGATGTTGAAAGCATCACAGGTTCGAATAAACCGTGCTGCTTTGATCGATGCATCGATGTCTAAGCATCCTGCCAGTACTTTTGGTTGATTGCCAACCACGCCAATCGTTCGACCTTCAAGACGCGCAAATCCAATGATAATGTTGTCCGCATAGGCCTCGAACAGTTCAACAAAAATACCGTCGTCGACGATTTCTTCAACCACTTTGACCATGTCATAAGGCTTGTTTGGATTGTCTGGGACAAGTGTTTCTAAGACCGAATTTTTCCTTGTTTTTGGGTCTGCGGTTTCTTCGTAGGGTGGGTCGGCCATGTTATGATCTGGCAAGTAGGATAGGATTTCTATCGCCAAGGTGCAAGCGTCTTCCTCATCTGCTGCAATCATGCAAGCGATACCTGATCTGGAGGCATGAAGGTTGGCGCCGCCAAGGCCTGCTGCATCGACCTCTCCGTCGAGCACTTCGGGTGTTTCCAAAGGCGATGAGAGGAAGAGTTGGCCATGTTCCTCGCCTAAAATCGTAAAATCTGCAAGGCTGGCCGCCAAAGCCGAAACGCCCACGACAGGTCCGAGGACGAGTGAAATCATTGGAATACGACCGCTGCATTGAACGAGTCGATCAAGTAATTCGCCGGTTCCCGCTAACGCCGCTACACCATCGTGGGCTCGTTGGCCCCCGCCATCCCACAATCCAATGATTGGTGCTTTGACGCGTTCTGCCATCTCGACAACTTTGGCGATTTTCTTGGCGTGCATTTCGCCCATGCTACCGCCATGGACGCTGAAGTCTTGAGCGAAGCAGTACACCCTTCGTCCATCGATGGTGCCGTGGCCAGCAACGACGCCATCACCGATGGTATGGTGCAGAAACATGCCATTGTCTGTCGTTCGATGAGTGACAAAGGAATCAATTTCAATGAATGATTCCTCGTCCAACAACAAGGAAATTCGGTCCCTTGCGGTCCCTCGACCGCTCGCTCGAATGGCTTCTTGCCGCTTCAACCCTCCACCAAGTCGGGCTTGTTCCCGCTTGAATTGGAGGTCTTCGAGACGGTCACTCGAGTTCCCTGCCATACCCTCTCCACTCCGTCACGGTTTTTGATTAAAACGCTTAGACCATGAGGGTATTTCGCCCTTCACCAGCCAAATCCGTAGCAATTGCATCAGCGACGGTCATCGAATTCGACAAGGCCCAATGGACTTTGACAATCATGGTCTCTGGGGAGGCTACACTTCCATGACCAATGATGCCCATGTCAATCTGTTTTCGCCCTTTGGAATACACATTCATATCGATTGGACCATGCACACATTGCGAAGTTACGACAATCGGAATTTCTCTGTTCACACAACGGGTAAGGGTGCGCCAAATCTTCGTGTTTTCTGGAGCGTCTTTGCCTGGATCATCAATTGGAAGGTGACCCAAACCAGTGCCGTGGATGACAATGGCTTGTACGCCACTTTGAGCCACAGCTTCGATTTGCTCTGCATGCAGCCATGGGCCGGCGGTGAATTGAGCGATTCGCACGCCCGTTTCGTAATGATCGGGGCGTTCTGATGGCTCACGGCGGGGTTGGCTTTGGATTGCTTCTGCATAGTGTGGTTCGAGTGTGTGTTCAACATCGCCGGATTGGATGTGAACTTGGCCTAACGGCTGACAATTGATGGCATGAAAAGCATCTCGCCGAGATGAATGCATCTTTCGCGCACCTGTGCCGGGCAGCACCGAGCATATGCCATCGTTTGCGTTGGCGTGCATAATCACAACCGAAGTGTCACTGTGAGAGCCAAGTGGTTGTGGTCCATGGGCGGCCCAATGGACAGCGCAAAGCAAGTTTTCTGCAGCATCAGAAGAGCCGCGATCCGAAGAACGCTGCGAACCGACAAAAGCAATTGGTCCTGGGGCAGTCCCTCCTCGTGCCGCCCATGCAAGTCCAACGGCCGCTGACGTAATGTGGAGGGTGTCTGTACCGTGGGTGACGACAACACCTCGGCATCCGTCGTCAAACGCCTGCTTGGATGCGGTGATGATTGCATTCCAGTGTTGAGGTCGAATATCGTCACTGAACATGTTGCCAAGTTTCACAGCCTCAATCTGAGCGATCTTGTTTAATTCTGGGAGGCTTGCAACCAACTCTTCAGGCTCAAATCTCGCCACAACAGCTCCTGTGGCATAATCCACTTTGGAAGCAATGGTTCCACCGGTGTGGAGAATACGGACCCTCGGTAGGTCAGTTGCTGCAGGTGCTTCTTCAATTGCCGCTCCTTGAGATGGTTGATGAGTGCCAATGACCTCTATTGATTGAATCGAATCAAGGGGGTAACTTGCGTTGTAGCCATTGACCAATTTCAAGGTGAGATGGCGCGGTGCTGCAGGATGGAGTGTGATGCCTTGAAGACTCGTCATCCCATTGTGGCTTTCAACTTCGATTTTCACCCGGTCGCCGGGCTGTGGAGCATCAACCATGAATCCCCCACAAGCACGGGGCACATCAAGGGTTCGCATTATCGAGGCAAGGTCCGATGTTTGATGGAGCCAATGGGCCACTGGTTCGATTTGGTGCCGGGAGCGGGGCTCGAACCCGCGACCTTCGGATGTCTCAGACACCGCAAGGGGTTTGCACGTCATACGATTGCCATCAAGGCTGCCCTATGAGTCCGACGCGCTACCAACTACGCCACCCCGGCTTGGTTCCCCCGTGCCGACTTCCCCCTTTGAAGCATACGGCCGTTTCCAAATGGCAAATCGACCGTAGCCTTCATTCACTTCACGCCACAGGCCCAGTCATGGTGGACCTCAATACGGCGATGGCTGCTGCTGCTGCTGAACAAAAGCGCAGGTCTTCAGATGGGAATCAGGAGCGCAAAAAACGCCGAACTGGCAAAGACATGGGCATCGAAGCCTTCGATCCAGTGACCTATGTGGCCAAGGAAAGAGCAGACACAGCATCGATGTGGCTCGTGTTGACCTTTTCACTGACCGTATCTCTGCTCATGCGGTACGTGTTGATGCCCAACACCGACCCATCGAAATCAGACATTCTCTATTTGCTCCCTCTTGCTGCTATCGTCTTGATTCCCCAAGTGCATCGAATCGTCATGCCTGAGCGATTTATGGAGCATTACACTCGAGGAACCTGGTTCAAATCAGGGTTCTTGCACATGTTCACATTCCTCGCCTTATCATTCATGCTTGTCAACCCTCCACTTGGTGACATTGTGGCGCCACAATTGTCTGGTGAATGGACCATTGCAACAGATGACGGTGAGGAACTCGTGTTTGCTAACGATAATGGTAAGGATGGTGAAATCACATGGACTGTGGCACAGGACGCATCCCTCACCGGGGAAATCTGGTTGCTGTTTGGTCTTGCAGACAATGTGAATTCAGATGGGGCAACCGTGACTGTAGGACTTGCTAATAATGACGTCAACAATGCTGAACTCGCTTCCAATACCACCTTTTGGGAGGATCACATCGACCGAATCAATGATGGACGAACGCTTGACAATTCCTCTGGCACTCCAAATCTTATTCCTCACGGAGAGAGTGATCAGCCCTTCGCTGTCCTCCTTTCTGACAGTGGATTGAGCGTTGGTGTTCACACCATTTCCGTGTTTATCACAGAAAACGGAGACCCATGGGAAAACACCCGTAATTACACATGGACGCTTCGTATTGTCGAAGAGTTGCCTGAAGCAGACGCATCATGACAACATGTCGCCATGGGCGAGCATGATTGAACTCAAGAGCGTTGAGATTCGATGCACATCGTTTTGTTCCCGCGTACGTCGGCCAATTCGATGCCGACGAGCAGCCCGAATCAAGGGGGCGAGTGGCGTCCAGCAAAGGGCATCATTCAGTCTAGAGGTGGCTGTGTTCATGGTCTTGGGTTGGCGTACGAACCCTCTTGTTTTCATTGACCCTTTACGAAAAGTGAAAGTGAAATCAACGGAGGTGAGTGACGAGGCGAGCAGTTAATGCGTCCAATTGAATTTGTTCCCCTCCACCTTCGACCAAACGATACTCAACTTCAGCCATCCATTCGGTGATGTCCAACTTGGCATCTTCGTTCAAAAAATCAGCAGTGTAGAGTTCCCTGTGCAATTGGTTGACAAAATCAGTACCAGCGAGCCCGTATCGATCCAGTAATTCTCGTAGTCGACGTCGAGCGGCATGGAATCCATCATCTCTGCAGGCCATGAGGTATTGATGCAGGGCTTCTGGGGGGGCTGTCGCCGAGGTTTCATAGATGAGGTCACGGGTGATGTGCATGTTGATCGCCGAGGCCACTTGTAATGCGGTGAGTGCCTTTCTCAGGTCGCCTTGTGAAATCCGAGTCAGGGCCTCTCCAGCATCCTCTTCGAGGTTCACTCCCTCGATCTTGGCGACATGGTGGACCTGTGCATTCACATCTGCATCCGAGAGTGGCCGAAAGCGGAATACTGCACATCTGGACTGAATGGGTTCAATTATTTTTGAAGAATAATTGCACGAAAGAATGAACCTGCATGTCTCAGCGTATTGCTCCATAATCCTTCGAAGAGCGCCTTGAGCATCATTGGTGAGCGCATCTGCTTCATCGAGGAAAATGATCTTGAATTGAGCTCCACCATAGGGGGACGTCCTCGCAAACTGCTTGACCTTGGTACGGATGCTCTCCAACTTCCGTTCATCTGACGCATTCATTTCCAGAAGGTTTCTGCGGTACTCTTCCCCAAAGACGTCCTTTGTCAATGCCATTGCAGCGGTTGTTTTTCCAGTACCGGGTGGCCCTGCAAAGAGCAAATGTGGAAACTCTTTCTTCTCTGAATAGACCGCTAATCGCTGGACGACCGCATGTTGGCCGCGAATCTCACTCACGGCTTGTGGTCGGTGACGCTCAACCCAGAGTTCGCTCATAGGGCACTCTTGACGGCGAGCATCCTTCAACATTGGCCCTTGTCACAACGGATTTTTCCCTCAAAATACACGACAAAAAAATTGGGACTGGAGCGGGTTTGAATCACATTCAAGCGAAAAGACAGTATATGGCGCAGGTGGAGAGTGGAATGAGTCCCATGCCTGCCGCGTCTGAATCCCGTCGAACCTCCACGGCCCTTCTGCTTGTCTTCATGTTCCTACTTGCCGATTTGATGGTGCCCCATGCGGTTCCAAATCATGGTGAACTTGGAGACCAAGCCATCGTTTACAGCGTAACAAGTACCGACGTACCTTCGTTCGATTCGGTGATCTCGGATGCAAATCCCAATTCCGTAGGAAACCAAACGGACCTCGGCGACCTTGGAATTTCTGAATTCGGAGAGGAAAGTCGCCTCCTTTTCAATTTCCCAATGAATCTGACATCCTCAAGTTCAATCCAATCGGCCACGCTTGAACTCGAATGCACAACCGACTCGATTTCAACGACAGAAATCAAGGTTTATTCTGCCAGCACTGGAGCTTGGAACGATTCGGAAGCAACCTGGATGCAAAGCGATACGAACGCTCCATGGGATGAACAAGGTGCTGATGGAGCCAGCGATCGTGGTGCATGGGAACCCCCATTCAGCGCATCGGCAAACGGCACGTTCACCCTCAATGTCACCGCACATGCGCAAGCCGCAGCAGCGAGCAACAACAGCGAACTCAATATTTTGGTGGCCGGCAACGGCGCTATCTACTCGTGTGCTATGCTCGAAAACCAAAACCTCAACAGTCGCCCTTCATTGACCGTTGTTTCAACAACCACCCCTGCAGGCAACGGAGGTTCAATGGACTCCACGTTTGCTGAAGATGGCCAGCCATTGATGACTGGCGATTTCCTGCTCACGGCAGCACGTGCTCCACTGATCACCTACGACTCGCTCTCAGGGGATGCTGTTGAGTACCAATTCTCTTTGGCACCAGATTTCAAGTCCGAACTCGATTTGAATTGGCACTACTCCAACTTATGGAATTCATTCACCACCACTGCGACCTCGGGGTCCTACCAGCTTCCTGTAGGGGAACAGTTTGACAATGGTACCGAGATTCATTACCGGTACAGGTCGATGGATTCGACCGGCACGCTCAGTGCTTGGTCAGATGAAACCTTCTTGCTCCCCGCTCACGATGTGACTGACAACGGGGACAACACGGCCACGATCAATGTCGACGTGGACGACCTCGGCCTTCCAAACGATTTCATTGAAGATGCCTACGCCAATCAATTGAGTCGGAACACAAAGTACGGGAGCCAAACTACGATGGTTGCGACACTGACCTCAAACAAGGAATCCATCATCCACTTCCGCATGGATCTTGGCCAACTTGGTCTGCCAACAAACGCTACGATTCTTGATGCCAATGTCGAACTTCAACGACAATCCTCTTCAGGTTCGACCATGCTATCAATGCACGAAATGGACTCCAACATTTGGATTGAGGATGAACTCACTTGGAACCGAGGTTCCAACGGGAACGGCAATGATTGGGAAGATGGTGGGCGAGAATTTTCTTCATCAGCCACGGCAACAGGGCTTAACGGCTCCCAAACCGCAACTCGCTTCGACTTCGGGTTCACAAGCAGCCTTCAGTCATGGCTCGACAGCCCGACCAATGATCCTGCAGACTACATTATTGTGGCACGAGGCGAGCATGGTTCGTATTCGTCCACAGGAACAGTATCGGCCACATTCCATTCCTCCGAGGCTGCAGTTGAAGCAAACCAACCATCGGTGAGCATCACCTACGCTTGGGGCAGTGGCACAACGCTTCCTGCAGTGAGTTTGCTTGAACCCGCGCAAAACGCAGCAGTTTGGAACCAAAGTGGACACAACTTCTCTGCCAACACCACGCCATCATTGGAATGGAACGGGGTGGTCTCGAATTCCTATGACATCGCTTTCCAAATGGCTACAGATGAGCAGTTCCGTGACCGTGTGTGGGATCTCACCACAGATTCAAGTTCTGCTTTCGCTGCAGGCGATGGCATCTTCAACATGACAGGTAATGATGCTCTGTCGAAGGGCAACATGTACTTCTGGCGAATGGCCCACCTCGATGCAGACGGCCGATACGGGGCATGGTCAACTTCGAATTTCTTAGTCAGTTCTTCTGAATCGACATGGCTTGGTGGCGATCGCTACGAATTCCGAATGAGCCACGGCAATGGAACGAATGATGGTTTGTATCCAGCATGTTTGGACACGTACATTGACAGTGGTACTCCAAGCCAAAATTACGATGATGAATCAAAACTCTTCGTCTCGTACAACACCTATCCAAGCGAATCGATTGCTCTAATGAGTTGTGATTTGCGATCCAACTTGCTTCCAGCAGGGTATGCAGTCGAGTCTGCAAACCTTGAGTTTACATTGGGAAGCAACCCATTCAATGCACCAACCCTTGCTGTGTGGGAAAACAACCAAGCCAACTGGACTGCAGATGGTGCTACATGGTCGACCTATGATGGAACCAACAACTGGGGCATGGCGGGCGCAAAAGGCACAGAACGAGGCTCACTGCTTGATTCGGTGGGTCTTACGAACGCCTATTCTTCTGGTTCGACCGTGGAATGGAACGTCACACTCGGCGTGCAAAACGCCATGCGCGAGAACCGAAGTGCCGACTTCATGATCGGTGTGCTCGGCGTTGGTAGCGGCCAAACACGTGATGTACAATTGTATCCTGGAAGCGGAGCAGTTTCCGTTCGACCAGAGTTGACATTTGTGTATGTTCCCGGTTCAAACGCCATCCCAAGCGATCCGGTCCCTACATCTCCACTGAACGGTTCGTGGGCTATTGGTACAGGTGTCGACCTTACACCACTTGATCAACCAACGCTTGATTGGAACTTCAACAGTGCACTCAGCGTCGGTGGATGGGCAGTCCAACTCGACACCACTTCGACCTTTGATTCTTCAGATCTTCAAATTTCAACCTCGTGGAACGATGCAGGTTTCGATACCATGAACACGACATATACGCCTGCAAACGCTCTGGACAAGGGTGTGACATGGCACTGGAGAGTTCGTGCCATTTCGGCGACCAACCAAATTGGAAACTGGTCCAATAGTTTCCATTTCCTCCTGCCAGATTTGACAACATGGCAAACATGTGCAGACGGATCTTGTGCCTCGGTTGAACTTCATCATCGAGAGGCAATGCCTCTGCTCAACTTGCCGAACTTCGAGGACACCTATGTCTACGAAGCGGGTTCAGGTTCATCCTCAACTCATGATGATGAAACACAAATGAAGGTAGGTGCGATTGGTTATGATCGGCAAGCAGCTTCATTGATTCGAATCCCTCTGAATGCAGTTCCACAACCAGCAAATGCTCGAGTCACCGATGCTGGTCTGAACCTCTACTCAGAATTCGGGTCCTCGACTGGAGAACCTCTTGCAGTGCGCCCAGTCTTGCAAAACTGGACTGGAGATGCCAACGACGTCACCTATGACGGAACAAACAACTGGTCTGCGTTGGCAGGCCGTGATCTTGGTGTGGACGTTGGTCCTTATGTTGACCTGCAAATGTCTGTGAGTGCAGATTGGATGACCTGGGATGTAACTGAAGCGGTACAAGCAGCGCTTGATTCCGGGGCATCTTCACTTTCATTGATGGTCTATGCCTCCAATGAAATTACTTCGTGGTCCAATGGTGCGAACATCATTACATTCACCTCATCCGAAGGGCAGTCTTCAAACCGCCCTTGGCTCAACCTCACCTGGACCAATGGTACAGCAGCCGTACCAAGCACTGCTGGTACAAACCAAGGACCAGCGAATGGTTCAATCATGTGGGATGCCTCAAGTCACGCTGTCCTCCCAGAGTACACGCCTACGCTTTCGTGGAGTTTGCCTGCAACCGCAACTGCACCGTCAGC
>Ga0115012_10000331_pt1 | contig 26970 bp, 26 predicted proteins | sample TroAtlMetagenome_FD_88706 | JGI IMG/M metagenome (GOLD analysis project Ga0115012, IMG submission 88706) | Marine eukaryotic phytoplankton communities from Atlantic Ocean - Tropical Atlantic ANT10 Metagenome | ecosystem: Environmental > Aquatic > Marine > Oceanic | place: Tropical Atlantic...
CAATGGGATCTATGGATCTCATCAATAGGCTGACCCAGGTTTAACCTTGGTTATTTGAATTGTCCCTAGGGTTTTCCGCAGGTGTTTCACGTGGAACACCCCTGTGGAATGCCCGCCTCGCGCGCGCGAGCGTAAACAAGATGTTGTTGAAACGATCTTGCCCTCAAACGATCGACAGCATAAGCATCGGGCTCTTCACGGCGAGGCCATAAGATCGGTCGTCGCCCCTGCGGAAAAAGTCACCACGTCCCGTGGTCGAATGCCCGCGCCCGGAGGTTCAGATGAAACGTACATACCAACCAAGCAGAATCAAGCGCAAGCGTTCACACGGATTCCGTGCACGCATGAAGACCACTGGTGGCCGCAACGTCATTCGACGTCGCCGAGCCAAGGGTCGGAAAGAGTTGGTTCCGACGGTTTCCAGCAAGCGCAGCTAAGGATTTTCTTCTGGGACTCCCTCGCCATCAGCGATTGCGGAGGTCCGTTGATATCCAACGCGTGCAACGCACGGGGAAACGGATCCGATGCCGCAGGATCATGATGCTGTTTGTGCCCAGCGGCGGGGAGGTCACACGAGTGGGCCTTACCGTCAGCCGAAAGGTGGGAAACGCCGTGGTGCGAAACCGAGTCAAGCGCAGGCTTCGCGAAACCATTCGCCGGCAATCAGAGCTTATTCCTTTGGGGTACGACGTGGTCATCATCGCGCATCCGCAAGCCGCAGAAGCCGATTTGGAATCGCTTGGCGCCGAAGTCGCGCACGGTTGGACTCGAATGGGGACTTCCTGATGGGTTCGTTCTTCTCCTGGATGATCAAAGGGTACCAACGGTTGATTTCTCCGTTGCTGCCCCCCGCGTGTCGATTTCATCCTTCGTGCAGTCAATACGCCGTCGAAGCCATCCGAAGTCATGGCTCGGTGAAAGGCTCAGCGCTCGCAGCGGGCCGAATTCTTCGCTGCAACCCTTTCTTTGATGGCGGTGTGGACCCGGTTCCCACCCCAACCGGAGTGTCCCGTGGGAAATGATCAAGAACAACGCACGATTTTGGCCGTGGGGCTGAGTCTGTTGGTCTACATGGTGTACTTGCAGTGGTTTGCGCCACCGATGACGGCCGCTGTGGCTCCGAACGAATCGGCAAACACCATTGTTGAAGCGCCCGCGGATGCCCCAACTCCTGTGGGAATCCCGGCTTCGGATGAAACCACAAAGGGCGAGTTCGTTGCGGAGGGTCAAGTTGCAGAGGCGGTGGAGCCCGAACCCGAGTTGTTGGCCATTGCTGATCACGAACTGGCCATTGAATCAGAGACATTCGGAAGCGTGTTCAATTCCCGAGAAGGCGCGATTCATTCGATTGCGTTGACGGACTACACAGCGCAACCCGATGTGACGCCCTTGTGGTCTCATTTGATGGATAAATTTGGTGGTGAAGCGGGGGAATGGAACGCCTACGTCGGCGGAACGGACCCCGAATCGTTGATGACCGAAAGCGGTGCATTTTTGATCGCGGGAGCCGGAGAGTTGACCGGCGATCATCGCTACAGAATCAGCCGTGACGGCGACGCGTGGGTGGCCACAGGGCAAACCCATGATGGCCTTCGGATCATCAAGCGAGTGCAGTCTGGCGGCGATCCTCATGTCCTCGACATTGTGGTTCGGTTTGAGAACAACTCCACGCGATCGCTGCGCGATTTGTGGGTTGGAATGGCCGACAAAGCGGACGGTGAAAAAGCCGATCGATTTGCGAATGTGATCCGTCCGTTGGCCTATGTGAACGAAGACATCGAGAGAATCGATGATTTGGATGACCTGGCAGACGCCGAATACGAACGGTTCTCGGGTCCGGTTGATTGGTTTGGAATGGGCAACAAATACTTCATGAGTGTGTTGCTTCCCGAAGACACCTCCGGGGGTGAGTGGGTCATTGATCGCCTCAAAGACGATCGGATTGGCAGCTTCATGAGGTTGACCCAACCGCTGGATGCTGGCGCAAACCGTGAAGTGCGTTTTCGCGGTTATTTTGGTCCCAAAGACATCGACATCACGACGCCCGTTGGCAACAATCTTGAAGCATCCGTCGAGTTCGGAATCTTTGGATTGTTCGCCAAGATTTTGTTGGTGATGCTCAAGTTCTTCCACGGGTTGGTGGGCAACTGGGGCGTGGCGATCATTTTGCTGACCATGTCGATCAAAGCGGTGTTCTTCCCGCTGATGCAAAAGCAGTTTGTGAGTTCGAAGCGAATGCAGGCCATCCAGCCTCAGCTCAAAGAACTCAAAGAAAAATACAAAGACAACCAGCAACTGCAAACGCAGATGACCATGCAGTTGTTCAAAGAGAACAACGTCAACCCGATGAGCGGTTGTTTGCCCATGATCATTCAAATGCCGGTCTGGTTCGCGTTGTACAATGTGATGTTGTACAGCGTCGAAATCTACGGCACGCAGTTTTTGTACCTCAAGGATTTGACCGAAGCGGACCCAACGGGAGCGTTGCCATTGTTGGTGACCGTGTTGATGGTGCTTCAACAGAAACTGATGCCCATGGGTTCGATGGACCCAATGCAGCAAAAAATGATGCGCTTGATGCCGGTGATGTTCGGCATCTTTATGTTCACCTTCCCGTCGGGATTGGTGCTCTATTTCAGCGTGAACAATGTCCTGACCATTGCCCAGCAGTGGTTCATTTACCGAAAGCGTGACGACGAGTCACCGTCCAGCGAAGCCTCGTAAAGAGCTCGCCACAAAAACAGCCCAACACCGGGCAAATCGGCGCACTATCGCGCCCCAGGAGAATCCCATGAGCGAAAACAAAATCACCACCGAAGGCAACACCGTCGGTGAAGCCGTGCGCAAAGCAGCAGAGTTGCTGGGCATCCCAGCGGAACAAGTGGACCACAAGTTGGACTTGAGCCACTTTCGAACCGACGAAGGACGGTCCAAGCCCGTGGACACCGTCAAGGTGATTTGCTGGGCGGCAGACCCCAGTGAAAAAGAAGGCGCATTGGCCGCAAAGGCATGGGTTGAAGGCCTGATTGAAAAAATGGGTTTTGAAGGCAAGGTGAGCGCACGCGGTGTGAAAGACCGGAAAGCGACCATCGCCGTTGATTCCGAGTCGGCTCGGTTTCTTGTGGGTCGGGGCGGCTCTACGCTTGCCTCCATTTCTCAAATGCTGACCGAAGCCATGGCTGACGAATACAGCGATTGGACCTTCGACATTGATGTTCAAGGCGGACGACGCGAAGAGCGCGGTGATCGGGGCGATCGCGGTGGCCGGGGCGATCGAGGCGGTCGTCGCGATCGCGGAGACCGTCGGGACCGTGGAGACCGTCGGGACCGTCGCGATGCGCGCGGTGGCGGCCGGGATGAGCAATGTTCGGAACGCGATGTTGCCGACCTCAAACGATTGGCTCGCCGTGTGGCGGAAGCGGTCATCTCGGGTGGCGAAGCCGAAGTAATTCGGAAGCCACTGAACTCCTTCGAACGTCGGATTGTTCACATGGAAGTGTCCGAAATGGAAGGCGTTGGCACCGACACCATCGAGCAAGATGGCGATCGCAAGATTCGCATCTTCGTCGATAACGGCGACGGAGCCCAAGCAGAGGCGTAAATGGACACTATCGTTGCCTTGTCGACCCCATGGGGGCGCTCGGCGATCGGTGTGATCCGTTTGAGTGGGCCCGAGTCGCAATCGATTGCGGCTCGGGTCTGTCCCTTGGGGCCCCAGTGGAAACCACGCCGCGCCAGCGTACGAACCGCCACAGACGCGCATGGAAATGCGCTGGATGAGTTGTTGGTGGTCTGGATGCCTGGGCCCCACAGTTACACCGGCGAAGATGTCGTGGAGCTTTCGGGTCATGGAAACCCGGTGATTTTGGCCGCCGTATTGGATGCTTTTGTGGCCGCTGGAGCTCGTCCAGCCCGCCCCGGACAGTTCACCCGACGTGCATTGGAAAATGGACGAACGAACTTGTTGAAAGCCGAGTCGCTGGCTGCGCTCATCGACGCCAAAACGATGGCCGGCGTGCAGGATGCACGCCAAGGCCTGGGTGGCGGGTTGGAGAACGAATCGTCTCAGCTGCGAGAACAACTGTTGGATGTGGCCGCTGAACTCGAAGCAAGGCTGGATCATCCCGATGATGATTTGAGCTTGGAGTCCGACCGTTCGGTCGAGCATCGATTGCGAACCCTGGCCCAAGAAGCGAGTGCCATTGCCGATACATGGGCCGGTTCCAAGGTGCGACTGGAAGGCGCAACGGTGGCGTTGGTGGGGCCCGTCAACGCCGGGAAATCAAGCTTGTTCAATCACCTTGTGGGGTCGGCCCGCGCGTTGGTCAGTGATCGACCCGGAACCACAAGGGATGCCGTGGAACGAGCGGTTTTGATCGATGGCATGGACATCACCTTTGTCGACACGGCCGGCGAAGGCGGCACCGATGACAGTTTGGAACAAGCCGGTGTGGAGTTGGGGCGGTCATTGAGCGCGAAGTCGGATCTTCGAGTGCTTGTGATGCCCCAAGACAAAGAACCCAGCTCCGCTGTGGGAGAGTTGATCGCTCGAAACGAAGGATTGGAACACATTCGCGTGGGAACGTTTGGTGACCGTTCGCGGCACTCGGCTGCGCCTGATGTGGATTGGGTAGTCGACAACACCAATGGCGACGGTGTCGGTGCGGTTCGGGATGCCATTCGTGCCGCGGTTGGGGCTTCGGCGGTCACTCCTGGAGGAGCGGTGATTTTGAGCCAACGGCAACATGATTTATTTCGATCGGTGGCCTCCCATTGCGAAGACTCCGCCTTGGCGTTGGGGGGTGCGCTGGGGCCGGCGGTTGCGGCCTCCGAGGTGATCTTTGCTGTGGAGCGGTTGGGTGAACTGGTCGGAATCGACGCCCGTGAGGCGGTTCTGGACAGATTGTTCAGTCGGTTTTGCATCGGCAAATAGGCTTGAGTTGCCCGAGTGGTTCGTCCCTGTGGCATCCTGTCCGTCCATCGTCGGGGGAGGCCGTGAAAACGCTTTACGTGATGGATCCTTTGGACCGAATTCAGGTGTCAGGGGACTCCACTTACATGCTCATGTTGGAGAACTGCCGAAGGGGCGGTGATGTGCACTGGTGCACCCCCAGCGATCTGTTCGCGGTGGGGGGGCGATGCCACGCTCGGTGTTCAGCCGTGGCGGTTCGGGAGACCGATCCCCATTTCACGAGTCAAGAGGCGGTCGATGTTGACGTGGGGATGTTTGACGTTGTGTGGCTTCGAAAAGACCCCCCGTTCGACATCAACTACGTGTTTTCCACCTACATGTTGGACTTGGTTCCGCCCACCACGTTGGTGTTGAACAATCCGGCTGCGATTCGCGACGCGAATGAAAAAATGGTCGCGCTTCGGTTTCCCGATTTGGTTCCACCCACCTTGGTGACGTGCGAGATCGATCGGGCCATGGCTTGGGTGGCGCAAGCCCCTGGAAAAGTCGTCATCAAGCCCTGGGATGGCAACGGTGGACGAGGCGTTTTGGTGTCCGAGCACGGGGACGGAAACCTCCGGTCAATGCTGGAAGTTCTCACGATGAATCAATCGGTTCACATTCTTGTTCAGCAGTTTGTTCCCGAAATTAAAGAGGGAGACAAACGAATCATCTTGATCGATGGCGAGCCGGTTGGTTGGATGACGCGGGTGCCGCAACCGGGGGATCACCGCGGAAATATGCACGTTGGAGCCAAGGTCGAATCGACGACCTTGTCTGCATCGGACCAAAAAATATGCGACGCAATCGGTCCGTGGTTGAAGGAGTCCAACTTGTTGTTCGTCGGTATCGATACCATCGGTCCTGTCATGACCGAAATCAACGTTACCTCGCCCACAGGAATCATAGAAATCAACCGCTTGATGGGCACGCAACTGGAGCGTGCAGTCACCGATGCGGTCGAATCCAAGCTGGTGGAACACCGGCAAGGAGGCACTCGATGAAGATGCTGAAAAATCTAAGTCTGACCATGCTTTTGGTGCTCCCTTGCGCCTCATTTGCCCAAGAAGCCGAAGAAGAGTTTGAAGATCCCACGTTCACAAGCGGCGCCATCAAGCCCGTGGTGGAAGACATTGAAGACGAGACGGGGACGGCGAGCGCGGTTCCGCAAGTGGCGGAGACTCTTCGCCCGTACCCAGACAAAGTATACGAAGGCACGCGCGTGCTCAGCATGGATGTGGCGTTCGTGAACGACTGTCGGAAAGCCATCGATTTGGTGTACGGGCGCGATTACGCGGGAGCCCAAAAAGCGTTTGATGACATTCAGCGGCGCCACCCTGGATCGGCCTTGGCCCCAGTGGGCAAGGTGTTGGTCTACCAAGCGCTCATGTTGGAAAACCTCGATTTTCGATACGAAAAACAGTACGAGCTGGCTTCCAATACTGCCCGTCAACAGTTGATGGAAGCGTTGGAAGTGCGCGGAAACGATGCATGGGAAAATTTCATCATGGGTGGAATTCTGGGCATCGACGCCATTCACTCGATGCGTCGCGGAAACTACCTGACTGCGCTTGGTCGGGCGTTGGAAGCCATGAAATCAGTGAACCGAGCCAAGGAACTGGCGCCGGAGTTTCCCGATTTGCTGCTGGGCGATGGTCTCTACAATTATTGGCGGACGGTGATCAGCCGGAGCACCAAGGGACTTCCTGATTTTGCGGACAAACGAACCCTGGGAATCGAACAATTGCGCACTGTGCAGGAAGAAGGGATTTTCCTGGGCCCGGCGGCGACCTTTGCCCTGGTGTTCACCTGGATCGAAGAAGGGGCCAAAAAGCGGGCGACTGCGGCTGCGTTGCGAAACCACAAAGTGTACCCAAACAACGTGGTCAACAACTTGCAACTCGGGCGCTTGTACATGTACCGGCGGAACTACGTGGAGGCCGAGCGGTACTTCAAAATGGTCATAGCGACCGCGCCGAACAACCGGCGGGCTCCCCTTGACATGACCAAGATGCTGTTGCGTCAGAAACGGTTGGCCGATGCCGAGACGTTCGTGAACAAATACCTCAGCCTTCAGCTGTCCAAACGCGAACGTGCGGTCGCCTTGTTGCTCAAAAGCCAGATCTACTACCGGCGCAAGGACTTCAACACGGCGGAGTCGTTGGCGAAAGAAGCCTGGAAGGTAGGCAAGCTCAAGCGAGCCAAGAAGCGACTGGCCAAAATCTCAAAGGCACGCGATCGAGAAGCCCAAAAGAAATGAAGGCCCGACCCACTCCGTGGGCCGCGCCTTCAATTCATGAACCGCAGGGTGACTATTCGGTCAGCGCGGGGACGTTCAAATCCATGCCCAAGCTCAGCTTGATGCCACCGCCCAGGGTGTTTGAGTTGGCGTCGCGAATGGTCCGCCACTTGCTCGATTTTCCGTAGTGCTGAAGAGCAATGGAGCCCAAGGTGTCGCCGCTGACCACGGTGTGAGTGGTGGGGAGACCAAGATTTGCGGTGGTGTTCACCGGTTCCATGGTTTCTGCGGTTTCAACCGTGGCTGCTTCTGCGATTGCCGGTGTGGGCGGTTGCGGAAGCGTTGCTGGAATCTCGACGCCGTATTGGTAGCCAGTGGCGGCCATATCGGCGGCGTCGTTGAGGGCCTTTTCTGTGGCGGCTGGTGCCGCGAGTTCCGTCAACTCGGCATCGGCCAAGGGCGCCGTGGTTACGGTGGTATCCGCGTTTGCGATTGGGCCACCGGAAACAATGGCGACAAGCAGAAGGGCGGCTGCGCAGCCGCTCACCAATGCCGTGGCGCTCGACCAGAGGCGAACGCGCTTGTAGAGGCCTTGCACTTGGGAGTCCAGAACGGCGTTGTCGGAGCGGAGGCGTTTGGCTTCGGCGCGAAGGTTCCGGATTTCGGAGCGTTCGCGGGCCGCTACGCGGAGGCGATGTTCTTCCGCATCTTGAATTTGGTTGCGCAAGGAGTTTTCGACGCGCTCGCGCAGGCCGTTGGGCACGTTGGCTCCATTGGCTTGTGCGGCATCAAGGCGTTGCAGGGCTTCTTGCCATTGACCGCGAGCCGCCAGCACCTTTCCGAGCAGCAAGCTGGCTTCGGAATCGATGGGGTCGAGGGTCAACAGCATGCGGAGACGGTCGGTGGACGGGGCGAACCGGCCTTCTTTGGCAAGCGTAAGGGCTTCGTCGTAGAGGCTGGATGGCGCATCAATCTCGGAGCTGTCCAAGAGACGGGCAATTTGTTCGGTGGCGCCGCGGCCGCCTTGGCCACGGGGGATCTCGTCGAAGGCGAGAACAGACAGGTTGGACATTGGATTTCTCGGGGGAGGAGGGGGGAACACGTCCTGAACAGGACACAGCGGGGAGCGACCCGAGCTCACAGTGGAGTCTGGCTACTACTCTTGACATAGCAAGAGCTGTGGAAAAAGTAAAGTCGGATGCTTTATCAATTCCCGGATGGGCCCAATTCCTCGTGGGCGACGGCCACGGCCATTCGCGCAGACACCACCAGGCGATGCACTTCATCAAGTTGATATTTGAGGCGCGGCAAATGTCCTAAAGCATTGGAATTGCTTATTAGTTTTGCCGTCTCTTCGACTTCTTCGGCGGCCCTTCGGACGCTCACAGCGGCGCCTTCTACCCGCAGCATCCGCACGTCGCGTTCGCCGGATTGTGTTTCGTTGGCGCTTGCGGTCGGCGCAAGGCTGAGTGCGGCGCAAACGAGCCAAGTTTTGAGGCGCATCAAACGGGAGCGGTGCGGCTCTTGGCGTCCAACAACTCGAGCTTGACCAGGGACAATGCTCCCTGAGCGAGTCGTTTGAGTTCGGATCCGGTGGACAGACCCAACACCTGGCGAGCCAGGAACTTCGGACGCATGTAGAACCGGCGGTGCGAAATCTTGAGCAGCTCGAGAATTTCGGCTTTGCTGAGGTGTTCCTCCCAGCAAACCGGCACTTCGACACCGCACAGTGGGTCTTTCATCAGTCGATCCCAGCAGTCAGCGGCGTACAGACCCATCTTGGCGCCATCGGCGAAACTGTCGGTTCCCGGGTACGGCGAGAAGACGGCGAACACCGCAAAATCGGCGTCGAGCTTGATCATTTCGTCGAGGTTGTGGAGGCACTCGTCAAGCGTTCGCTCGTGCGGGCCGCCGAGCATGATGTAGGCGACCGAACGCACGCCTTCTTCGCGGCACCATTTGAAGACGCGATGGACGTCGTCGGTGTCGCAGTGTTTGCCCCAGGCATCAAGCCCTTCGTTGTTGGCCGACTCCACCCCAAAGTGGATTTTGGTGCAACCGGTTTCGCGGCAGCGTCGGATTTGCTCGCGGGTGGTGCCCGCAATGGTCGTTTTGTAGCCCCAGTTGAACTTGAGGCCGCGCCGTTCAATGCCGTCGCAGAACTTCAAAACCCACTGCGAGTTGGGCGTGAAGAGGTCATCGATGAAGTGGGTTTCGGTGATGCCCAAGCTCAAACAGTGTTCCATTTCATCGAGAATGTGGTCGATGTCGCGGATTCGGTATTGCTTCTTGTAGGTGAGGCAGAACGGGCAGGAGTGGGGGCAACCGCGACTGGTGATTGCGGTGGTCACCATCGGCTGTTTGGTTCCCGGAAGGTAGTAGTCCTTGTACCGACTCCGACTCCGGTCTGGCCACGGGTAGCGGGTCAGGTCTTTCGTTGATGGTTTTTCGGTGTTTCGGACGATCTCGCCGTCGTGGGTTTTCCACCAAACGCTGGAAATGCCGGAGAAGTCACGTCCTTCGTCGTGGGCGCGAACGATGTCCAAAAAGGCGTCTTCGCCATCGCCGGTCACCATCGCGTCGATGCCTTCGAGTTGGATGGAGTACTCGGGGAACATGGCGCAGTGTGGGCCGCCCAACACAATCACGGCATTGGGGTTCAGTTTGCGGACCAAGTTGATGGTCATCTGAACGTCGGGAAGAGAGTGGGTGTACGTGGAGATTCCCACCAAGTCCAAGGGGTACCGCTTCAGCATTTGCTCGAAGTCGGGGTAGTCGAGGTCATCCACCACGGGGTCGCAAATGTCGGCCACGTAGTGACTGCGTTTTTCGACGCCCGCTTGGATGTGCATCAAGCCCAAAGGGGGAAAGCAGTACACGCCATGCGCGTGGGCTTTGGGGATTCCGGCCCAAACGCGAAGTCGCTCAGGGGGATTGATGAGTGTGATGCCCGCCATGATTCACCTCTAAGAAGAAAGGAAGCGGGAAGGAACCAGCAGCTTCCAAGGAATGAACAAAGGAACTTCTTTCCGATACCGTTCATATTCCTCGCCGAACACTTCGACGAGTTGTGGTTCTTGTCGAACCACTTTTTCAACCAGCGATCCCGCCAGGAGCAGTGGTACCAGAATGAAGCAGAATGAAGCAGAATTCAAGGCAAAACCGACCGACAGGACACCAAAAAGCTTCCCGAAGACACTTGGATTGCGGCTGTGAGCGTAGATCCCGGTGCGGGCCAACTGGGTGGTTCGACCGGCGGTCGGGGATGGCGAACCCGCCCCCAGTCGCGTCAATTGTTCGTAGGTCCACAACCATAAAACAGCCCCCAAAACGAGGCTTGATGCGGCGACAAGGTAGTGGGTTGGCTCGGGCAAAAAACCGCTTCCAAAGCCAAGAACCTTGTCCATTTCGATGGCGCAGAGGGCGATCAAAAAGGTCAACGGAAACAGGACGGGGATGTAGACCTTCGCCACCATGTTGAGAATGGTGGGTCGGAGCACGGCTCTGAATATTGCGGTCATACTGATTACGATGGGGTGGAAATGAACGATTGTCCACTAACTCAGCGAACCCTTGCGGTGCTTTTTTGCGCCTGGTTTGCGCTTGGCTGCGGAAAAGATCCCATTTTGGAAGCGGCCGAAGCGATGGATGAGCCAGCCCAAACGAACGGCGCGCAAACCGAAGGCGCCGATGATGGGATGCAAAAGGGGGTTCCTGAAGAGCCCACGCCTGGCATTCCCGAAGAACCTTCGGGTGCCGGGGCCGTTGGGGAAGCGGGCGTCCCAGGGGTTGAAGGGATCGCTGAGGAACCGGCAAAGGGCATTCCCGAAGAACCCGAGCCGGGCCAACCCGACGAACCCGAGCCCGCACCCGCGGGCACGGAGGATCGCCCCAGCCCACCGCCGATGACGGTGGGCAGCGGAGAGCCCGACGCGCCCAAGCCGGGCGTTCCCGATGAGCCCAAACCCGCACCGCCCGGCACGCCGGGGGGGGCGCATCACGAAGGCAAAGAAGCGGGACAGGAGGCTGAAGGCCCCCACGCTCTGGTGCGCGGCCGGGTCGATGCTCCGGGTGGATCGGGCAAGATCCGTATTGATTTGTTCGATGGGGATCAGCGCAATGTGTCCGGGCCGCGACCCAAGGTGGTTGGGGTTCATGAAATCGACAGTCCGGGTGGGTTTGAGCTTTCTGTTCCGCTGTTGCACAAGCGGGTATGGCTGGGCGCGTACCGGGATCTCAACGGCAATCACCGCCCCGACAAAGGCGAGCCGTCCGGTTGGTACAGTCGCAACCCAGTCTTTTTGGATTCATTGCCCGCTTCTGTGGTGATTTCGTTGGAAGTGGAAGGCAAGTCGTCTGGGCTGGGCCTCGATTTTGGTGAGTGATGCTGGCGGTTGTCATTCCCACCCACAGCCAACCGGAAGCGTTGCTTCGGGCCATTGAATCGGTGGGTTCGCATCCATTGGTGGTGGTGGATGATTCGGTGCGCGGCATCGATCCCTTGTCCGGCATTGTAGTGGTCCGAACGGAGGGAGAAGAAGGGTTTGCTGCTGCCGCAAACCGAGGGTTGGCGTACTGGCAAAAGAACGGAGCAGACCGCGTGTTGTTGCTCAACGACGATGCGGTGTTGGCCCCCGGTTGTTTGGATGCATTGGCGAATGCATGGTCCGATGGCGATGGAGCATTGGCTCCGGTGCTTCGAGAGCCTGAAGGTTCGGTGTTTGGGATTGATTTGGGTTGGGGCGGCCGGGTGCAGTTGCGCCGCACGCCGGGCCCGGTGGACGCATTGAGTGGCGCTGTGTTGCTTTTGCGAAGCTCGGAACGATTCGACGAGGGATACCGGCACGGTTTTGAAGACATTGCGTTGTGCTGCGAATTGAGGGCCCGCGGCCTCCATGTTCGTGTCATTGAGGCCGCGGAAGCCCACCACGCCGCCGGTGCGAGCGTTCCCCGCCGATCGCGCAATGCTCAGCGCCGGGCGCTGGCTGGGCATTTGCGTTGGGTTGGGGGCGGTCTTCGCGGGGTGTATGCGGTCCTGCTCAGCGTTGCTCAAGTCATCCGAGAAGGCGGACCGAGTGACCGGCTGATTGGTGTCGCTCAAGGTCTTCGGGACCATTGGTTTGCGCCGAGTCACCCCGGCGGTTCCGAGTGAGCCGGAGTGGCGTTATTCGGCTGCGTTGGGAGACTGTGCTTTGAGGTTCAACGCCGCTTCGATGGCGGGGGCGAGCCCGGGTTCAAGCAACACCAGGTACAACAAGACCTCTCGTTTGGCCTCGTGCAATGCGCCGCCTTCGATGGGCGGTTCATCGGACCACAAGCCGCCAATGTTCAGGGGGGCCCGGGCCCAGTCTGAGGACCCACGAGTCAGCACAGCGTATTGGCCGGGATCGTAGATTGTGCCCACCAGTGCGCGAAAGTCACCGGGGTTTCCAATGGGGTCCAACCGGTTTCGGAGAAAGAACACCGCGTCGGCCAACAACGCTTCTTGTTCGGGGCTCAGGGTTTGCAAAAACTCTTGTTGGGCTTCCAGTACGGCCCGGATGCCCTGCAGGCGAAGTTTCAGCAGGTCCCGTTCCCGTTCACCCCCCGAACGCATTTCTTTGAGGTCGTGGGTGAACTGAGCCATCGCCGGATCGTCCACGGTGCGGCCGGATTTGAGGTGGGACCAGATGTCGTTGTAGATCGCTTGTTCTTCGTTGGACCAACGCTCCGCAGCTTCCCGTTCCGCATCGATGATTCGCGTTCGGCGGTTGTCGGCCAAAGCCCTCAATTCACCCAATCGGGTGAGCTGACCTTCGCTGAGGTTCAAGTGTTGAAGCCAGATCAGAATGCGAACCCGGGTCACATCGGGGTCGAAAGCGGGGAGGGCAGGAACGTCGTACAGCAACTGGTACAGGGGCGGTTGTTGCGCCCGATCGAGCTCTTCAATTGCCTTTGCGGTGGGCAGGGGGCGCGGCTCCGGAGTACACCCGAAGGTGAACAGCCCGAAGCTTACGGCGAGTCCTGCAATGGCGCGTCGGTGAGTCATCTCTGGCCCTACTGTAAGATGAGCCGGCGGATATGCCGAAATTCAACACCCAACAGACCCCGCCTCCCGCCATTGCCGCGATTGCAGCACTGGTCTTGTGTGTGGTGTTGACGTGGCCGGTGGTGTTGTTTCCCACCGAACTGCTGATGGGGCATCCGGGCAACGACAACTGGAATCATGTGTGGGGCTATTGGTGGGTTGCGGAAGCCGTGACCCAGGGCCAATGGCCCCATTGGACCGACCTGTTGTCTTATCCAGACGGCGGGACGCTGTATTTCATTGATACCGTGCAAGCGTTGATCGCCACGCCCATTCACATGTTGGTGGGTCCGGCGATGGCGTTCAACTTGATCATCATGTTTGGGTTTGCGTTGTCAGCGTGGGGGGCGTGGTTGTTGGCCTACCGGTTGACGGGCGATCCGATCTGCAGCGGCATCGCCATGGTGATTTACGGCGCGTCTCCGCATTTGTTGGGCCAGGCCTACAACGGAATTTCCGAAACGGTTTGCGCCGGCTGGCTGCCCATTGCCTTGTGGTCGCTGCTGCACTTTCTGGACAGGCCCAACTGGCGTCGTGCCTTGGGCTTGGGAGCGGCGATGGCCATCACCATGCTGACCAGTTGGTACTACGGATTGTTCGCGGTCATTGCCACGGCGGTCATTTTGGGGTGGCGCGCATTGCGTCAGGCGTGGATTCAGCCTTGGGTGCGGAGCTTGGTTCGCTTGACCGGTGCCGCAGTGACCGGGCTGTTGTTGGTGGGGCCGTTGTTGGCGATTTTCCGAGCTTCGCTCGACGCCCCCGATGCGCTGGTGACCCGGGATCCCGAGTTCGTCGCTGCGAGTCTGCTCTACCACAACATCACCGACATCATTGCGTTCTTTGAGCCCACCAAAGTGCCCAGTCCGGACTTGTTGGCGATGTACGGCGAAGAGCTGGTCATTGTCATTTACTTGGGGTGGGTGGGGTTGTTTTTGTTGGGCTACGCGCTCGTGGCCACCCGCCGGCACCGGGAGTTTGGGCCCTGGATATGGCTTGGCATCTTCTTTTTCGTGTTCAGTCTGGGGCCGTACTTGAACATGTTTGGGGGCATGGTTGAGGTCGATGGTCGGCGAATTCCGTTGCCGTTTTTGCCCTTGTTTGATGCGTTGCCCTTGTTCAGCCGCATTTCGCACCCGTTTCGTTTTGTGGTGGGCGTGAGCTTGGCGGTCAGCTTGGTGGCCGCGCACGGATTGAGGCACATGACGCGGCACTCCAGCCGTTCGCGTCGGTGGGCATTGGTCCTGTCTCTATCGGTGTTGGCATTGGTGGAGTTTCGATACGCCTCGCCAGCCACGCTCCCGGTTCCCGTTTCGGATGCCGTGATTCCCCAGGCGTACACTGAAATGGCGAATGATCCCGAGCCGGGCGCGGTGTTGGATTTGCCGATGGCGGTGCCGAACTTGGAGCGGGCGGTGTACGTGTGGTACCAAACCGAACACGGGCGTCCAGTGCCTTGGGGGCTGAACGATCCCATGCCCGAAACGTTGCTGAAGAATCGGTTGACGGCGACGTTGATCCGGTTTGAGGCGCACCGTTCGGGATCGATGCCGCCGGGACTGCCCGAACTTGATTTGGTGATCGGCTCGCGCGCGCTTGCGCGCCAAGGCTACCGCTACATTGTCTTGCACGAAGATCTGTACCCAGAATTCAAGCTGCAACAGGTGGAGGCGGTCCTCACGGGCTTGTTTGGGGCGCCCCGAAGGCACCCCTCGGACGGGCTGCAGGTGTACACGCTTTAGTCGAGTGCTACGGTGAAGGCCGTGCGAACCACATTGATCAGCACAGCCTCCTTTTTGGTGCTCAGCGCGTTGTACTTGGCGTTGGCCGTAGCCATGACGTGGCCAATGGGTTCCGAACTGGAACGCCAGGTGGTGGGTGGCGGAGAATTCGGCGGTTGGTTGTGGCGAATATGGTGGCACTTTCAAGAGATTGAAGCCTTGTTGGCTTCGGATCTCGGTCCTTTTGAGGTGCTGCGCCACTTGGTGGGGCTGGGGCGCTATCCAGAAACGGGAAATGTGCTCGATGTCTTGTTGATCAGCTACCCGCTGGACCGCTGGTTTGGGTTTCCGTTGCACCACAATTTGAAGGTGTTGGGGATTTTGTTGGGCAACGGGCTGTGCGGCTATGCCCTCGCTCGTCGATTCACCGATTCTCGAACGGTGGCCTGGGCGGCCAGTTGCGTGGCGATCGCCAACCCTCTTGTGATTGTGGACGTGAACGGAACCGGGCTGCGACAAGTGTTGCTGTGGTGGCTGTTGTTGTTTCCGATTTCGCTGATGCGCGCGGTCAAAACCAAGTCGATGCTCGACGGCGCTGTGGTGGGCGTGTTGTTCACTTTGGTCAGTGCTTTTTATTGGTTTTATGGGCTGTTTGCCGGCATGTTTGCTGCGCTGTGGTTGGGCGTGACCTGGTGGTCGCAGCGTCCACCCCTCATCAAGACACTGCGCTGGGTCACGGCGGCCGGAACGGTCGCGATGTTTGGCCTCATTTTGTTCTTGTTGCCCTATTTTGCGGCGGGTTCATCCGACCCCATGCGGTCGTCGATGACGGACTTGCCGGAACTCAGCTTCTTTTTGTCGTTTCCGGCCTACGACACCGTAGCCGCCGCTCCGCTGCGACCGACCAGCTACGAAGAAAACGTTCTCAGTTCGTTGCGGCGGGTGATTGTGAGTTCGTGGCCCGCAGACCACGTGCTCAACCCATGGCACGGCGTTGGAGCCTTTCCGACGTTGGTGTTTTTCTTGGGCGTGCTGCCTTGCATCGTCATTCGGCGGGCGAGGGTGTGGTTGCTGGTGTGGGTGGTCTTTTGGTTGGGCACGATGGGGCCTTTTCTAAAGTTGGGCGCGGATCGAGACTCCACCGATGTGATTTTCATCGGCGAAAGCGTGGTTCGGATGCCGTGGACGGTCATGTTCAAGTGGGTTCCGGGCATGTCTCGGATGTTCGCACCGTATCGGATGAGCTCGATGATGGTGGTGGCTTCGGTGGTGTTGTTGGCCATCGGGTTGCACGCCATTCGTGGACGTTGGCGGGGACTCATAGCGGGCGTGGTCGGGGCGGCGGTTTGCATCCAGCCGTTTTGGCACATTGATACCGGGCCGGTGGCCGAGGGCGTTCAAAAGCCACCCTTGTGGCGAATCCCGGGCGTGGTGAGTCCGTTCGAAGTGCCGGATTGGTATTTGGAGCTGGAACCCGAAGGAAAAGAAGGCATCATCGAGATTCCCCTCGAACAACAGCAAGATTTGATGTGCGTGTACCAGGTCTTTCACGGACAAAAGTTGTATCGCTCATGGGCGGGAGCCCCCGCAGTGCCCCCTTTGTTCCGCTCGGAGGGCGGCGGCGAAGCCGGCGACTTGTTGCGGTGGTTGGCGGAGGGCGAAGTGAGTCATGGCGACTTGGAAGACCACTTGTTGACGCTCTCGCGAACGCCGCTGGAGGCCGATCTGAGCGCCATTGAAGACGTCAACTTGGCCGCATTGGTGGACGGCGGGCCGTACCGTTGGCTCATTGTCCACGAGCGGGGCTATTATTTGGTGGATCCCCACGAGGGCGGCGTGTTGTACCGCGATGCGATTCGCCGCATCGGCGAACGACTGAACCTGACGCCGGTGGAAGTGTATGAGCACGGCCTGGGCATTCAAGAAGACACCCACCTCACGCGGGATGTTGCCCCGGCGTGGATTCCGATGGCGGGCAAAGACGTGAGCGTGCCCCTCGATCAAATTCCCCGTCGAATGATGATGGCGGTGTTTGATTTGTCGCCGTGGCGTGCGGAGATAGGGGACATTGAAATCCCCGACCGGAGGCCCGAACGGCCGCCTCAGCCCGGAGATGGAACCCCCGGCGCCGCCCCCCCGATGCCCACACCCCCCGCAGCCACCCCTTGACACTCCCCAATCTCCGTGTCTTGATCTCATCTGTTGATCGCCCCGCAAACCCCGGATTCTGCATGCTCAAAATCATCTCAGCAGCCGCCTTGATTGCGGGTTTGTCGGGTTGCTATTCGGCCACGCGGACCACCGTGGATTTGGGTCAGGCGGAACAGAACATGGCCGCCGCGCGCGCAGCGGGTGCTCCGGACCGGGCGGTGTATGCCTGGACCATGGCCGATGAGTACATGAAAAAGGCGCGGGATGAATGGGCCCGCTCTGATTTTGAATCCGCCGAATCGATGGTCAAAAAGGCCACGCGCTGGGCGGATGAAGCGGCCTCGATTGCCCGCGCGGGCGGAGATGCCCCCTCCTGGGGTGTGGAAGATGCGTTGCAAGACTCGTCCGAGCCGCCTCCGACCCCTGAGCCCATTTCGGCGCCACCGGCGGAAGAAGGCTCCGGAGTGTGGAACTGATGCGCTGGTTGATCCCATTGGTGCTTGTTGGCTGCATGCAGGCCTCCAAATTGCCCGCTGAACAGTCGCAATTGACGCGAACCATCGCGGAAATGGACAAGGACAAGTGGGCCCAAGAGTGCGCGCCTCGCGAATCAGCGATGGCCAAAACGCACGCTGAGTTTGTCTTGATTGAGTTCAAGCAGGGCGATGTGCGCCGGGCAACGGAGCACATGGATGTGGCGCAGCTGAATGCCGCCGAAGCGGTGGCCAAAGCCGATGAGTGCCGTCCCAAGGATCGCGACCAAGACGCGATTTGGGATCACGAAGACAAATGCCCGGATGAGCCCGAAGATTACGACGGCCATCTTGACGAGGACGGCTGCCCCGACTTTGATCGGGACGAAGACGGCATCGAAGACGGCTCTGATTTGTGCCCCGATGAACCCGAAGACATGGACGGGTTCCAAGACGAAGACGGTTGCCCGGAGGCCGACAACGACAACGACGGCATTTTGGACGGCGATGACGGTTGCCCGAACGAGCCCGAGACCATGAACGGCTACCTCGACACCGATGGATGCCCCGATGAAGGGCCGAAGGGCGTCGACATCAAGAAAGATCAAATCGTGATCAGCGAGAAGATCCTGTTTGATACCGGTCGAGCGAGCATCAAAAAGGTGAGCCATGGCATTTTGAATGCGGTGGTCTCTGTGCTCAATGACTACCCCAAGATCACCATTCGGATCGAAGGGCACACGGACTCTCAGGGCTCCAACAGCCTCAACCAACGCCTGAGTGAAAAACGGGCCGCGTCGGTTCGCAAATTCCTGATGAACAACGGCATAGCGGAAGATCGCATGGTGTCGCAGGGACTTGGAGAAGACAAGCCCATCGACACCAACCGGACCCGTTCCGGTCGTGCGAACAACCGTCGGGTGGAGTTCCACATCACCGGTGGGCGCAATTAGCGCTTGAGAAAGCGCATCCATCCACGGGCCTGAACCGTCCCGTGCAACGCCACTTCCTCCGGACGAAAGGCCGCGACAAAATCGGCAAGCTCAGTCGGTGAAGGTGGCCCGCTGAACACGCCCACGGCCCCGCAAGCCTGCGCGGCTTCGGAGGGTTTGGACAGATGACCATCCCAATCCATCAGGCCCACCATTGCCGGTGTGCTTCCGTCGGTGCGAATTTGCCGAGCCAACCGGAGAGCGGGCTCTGTGTGCCATCCAACGCCGATCAAAACGATGGAGGGGCGGTGCACTCGAATGTGACGCAAAGCCCCGTCGATGGCCGGCAAAGGCTGCAAGGAGTGCAAATCACGTAGGGCGTCGATCAACTTGAGTCGGCGGTGGACTTTGGGTTCGACAATGACCAACGGTCGACTCACACCGACTCCATCAAAAACGCGCGCAATTCCGCACCGGTCGCCGGATAGCCAGTGAACAACTCGAAGGCGAGAGCCCCCTGATGGGCCAACATTCCCAAGCCATTGTGGAACCGACGTCCGCAGTCGGTGACCTTGGCCTCGCAGGGTGGATCGGCCATCCAGTAGTTGATGTCGACCCAGCTGGCCGCTTCATCCAGCACGCGGGGGTCGAATTCGGCCACGGTATCGCGGGCCGGACCGCTGGTGCAGTTGACCACCAACTGGGCGGACTTGGCCAACGACTCAAACGCCTTTGGTGAAAGTTCGCCAGTGGCGTAGTCGGCCGATTGGTAGGTTGTTGAGAGGGTTTCGATCGCCGCGTTGGCCCGGGTGGCCGTCCGGTTCAAAAAGGTGATTTGATGGGCGCCCCGGTCGAGGAGGCCCGATGCCACGGCCCGAGCCGCGCCCCCGGCCCCCAAAATTACGGCATGAATTCCTTTGGGCGAGGGTCCCCCCTCTTCGGCCAAACTTCGAACAAAGCCTTCCCCGTCCGTGTTGTATCCCATCAAGGAGCCTTCCATCTGCGTGACGACATTGACGGCACCCGCTTCCCATGACGCTTCTGTGGCCTGGTCGAGGGCGGGCAAAACGGCTTCTTTGAACGGGACGGTAAGGTTGACCCCGGCCAAATCCATGATTCGGACCATATCCGCCACCCGGTCGGCTTGGTCCGGGTGAACATCAAAGGCCAGGTAGACCGCATCGATGCCGAATCGATCAAACAAGGTGTTGTACATCGCCGGAGACAAGGAATGACGCACCGGGTGACCGACCAATCCGAAGACCCGGGTGTGCCCTGTGATTCGATCGCGCTTCACCGCTTCAACATTCCGCGCGCGGTGTTGGTGTCGGTCTTGATTTGAGTCCGCAGTGCTTCGGGGCCCGCGAACGCCATCTCTCCCCGGATTCGCTCGATGAAGTCCACTTCCATTTCGGCATCGTACAAGTCGCCGTCGAAGTCCAGGATGTGAACTTCGACCAGAAAGCCGTGCCCGTCAAAGGTGGGGCGGGTGCCCAAGTTTGCCACGGCGTTTTTCCAGGGTCGGCCATCGCACCGCGCCCGCACTGCATACACGCCGTGAGCGGGCATCAACTCCGCATCCGTTTGCAGGTTTGCGGTGGGAAAACCGAGGGTTCTTCCGCGGGCGTCGCCGTGAATCACGGTCCCCCGAATGCGGTGAGGGCAGCCCAACAAGCGCGCGGCCTCTGAAACCTTACCATCGGCCACCGCGCTGCGAATCCGGCTGGAACTGACGGTGATCCCGTCAAGCTCCATGGGCTGAACCTGCAGAACAGGAATGGTGGGAAATGCCGCACGGACCGTGTCGACGTCTCCCTTTCGGCCTTTTCCAAAGCGGAAGTCATACCCAACGACCAACCCAGCGGGTTGGATCCGGCGGCGCAGCACTTCATCGATGAACCAGCGCGGCGGATGCTGGGCGAACGAGGGGGTAAACCGCTCAACGATGACTTGATCGACACCCAATTCACCCATGATTCGCACCTTATCGGTCCAGCTTTGAATTCGAGGGGCCCGGCTGTCGGGGGAAAGCACGACCCGGGGAGGCGGATCGAAGGTGTAGACGGCAGAGGGTGCATCTTGCGTGCGGGCTTGGTCGACCAAGGCATCAAGCAAATGGCGATGACCATGGTGAAGCCCATCGAAGTTGCCGATGGTGACCACGGGCCTGGGTCCGCTGAGCGGGTAGGCGGCAGATCCGGCAATCACTGTTGGCATCGGCCGCGACTATCCTGTGCAGCCGTCAGGCGCCGAGTGAGAGTTGAGGCTCGCCGTACAAATAGCCTTGCATCAGGTCGACGCCCGCTTCCGACAACGCGGCGGCTTCTTCGGGAGTTTCCACCCCTTCTGCCACCACTTCGGATCCGGTGGCTTCCGCAAAACTGCACAGCAGGTCGACCAGTCGTCGTTTGTGGTCGTCTTTGTCGACGTTCCGAACGATGCTCATGTCGACTTTCATGAAATGGGGCTGAAGCTCGGCCAGCATGGACAAGGCCGCGTACCCCGAACCCAAGTCATCGACGGCGATTTGAAAGCCCATCTCCTTGACTCGATCGAGGGCCCCATCCCACGAGAAGTTGTCGCCGACTTCGGAGCGTTCTGTGATTTCCAGAACGACCCGATTGGACCAGAACTGCAGGACTTCCATTCGAGTGCTGAGGGCGGTGGCGTCGATGAGTTCGTGGGGGTGGAGGTTCAGGAATATGCGCGTGCTTTCGGGCAATTTCATCAACCACTCAGCGGATCGAGCAACGACCACGGATCCCAACTCTCGGAGCATCCCATGGCGTTCCGCTGCTGCGAGCACAGGGCCCGGCCCGTCGAGGGTGGGGTGAGAGGAGCGCAGCAGCATTTCGTAACCAAAGATGGTGTTGGTGCTGGTGCGAACAATCGGCTGAATCGCCAACCGAAGCCCACTGCCATTGAGGACTTCGGTCAGGTGCCGGCGTTCTTGGGCCGAACCCTGGGACCGTTGGTTCCGCAGCATTGACGTCAGCCGGTTGTGGTTCGCCAAGGCTTCACTGACCGTTTCGACGAGGGTATTGGCGTCGAATGGTTTTTCGATCACCCGACTGACTTTGCCAACGTTTACCGCCGTCACCACCAAGGGCAGCACCAGTTCGCCGGTCATCAGCATGCGGACGCAACGGGGTTGAATCTCCCGCAGGCGCTGCAGGACTTCCAGTCCGTCCATCTCCTGAAGCTTGTAGTCCACCAGGGCCACATCGAAGGGCGTTGAAACCGCCACGTCCAAGCTCAATGCGCCCAGGGATTCCGTGTGGACTTGGTGACCCGCTGAGGTCAGCACCCGCTCCACAGAACGCAGGACGCGCTCATCATCATCCACAACCAGTACTCGCGCCATTGGGGCTCCTAGGCCGATTCCATGGTGGCCACACCATCGGGAAGTTCGGTGGAGGGTTTGCCAAACAGGTAGCCTTGCAGCAAATGGGCCCCGCAGTCCCGCAACGCCGCCGCTTCTTCAGGGGTTTCAACGCCTTCCGCAATCAGAGTGGCGCTGGTGGCGTCGGCAAAACGGCAGAGCAAGTCCACCAATCGTTGTTTCCGGGGGTCGCAGTCGATCCCACGAACAATGCTCATGTCGACTTTGATGAAGCTGGGTTGCAACTCCGCCAGCACGGACAAGGAACTGTAGCCGGCGCCCAAGTCATCCACTGCGATGGAGAAGCCCATTTTGGTGACCCGGTCGACGCTTTGATCCCACGCTTCGATGCCTTGCAGTCGGCTTCTTTCGGTGATCTCCAACACCACGCGTTCGGCCCAAGGCTGAAGGGGCGCCAAGCTGTCGCACATGCCGTCGGGATCGGCGAGTTCGTCGGGGTGAAGGTTCATGAAGAGTTTGATGTCACCGGGGATTTGTTCCATCCATCCGGCGGCGTATTTGCTGACCGCTCGGCCGAGTTCGGGAAGCATTTGGTGCCGTTCCGCCGCTCGAATGACCGACAAGGGCCCATCCAGCACGCTGTGCGTGGAGCGAAGCAAGCACTCAAAGGCGTGAATCGAGGTGTCTTTGCCGCTGACAATCGGTTGCAAGGCCAGCCGGAGGTGCCCGCCGTCCAAACATTCTTCGAGCAGTTCTCGTTCGTGTTCGGACGCGGCTTGTTCTTGGACCCGGTAGACTTCCATCATGCGCCGGCGCGCAGTCATGGCGTCTTCGACGGCGCCAACCAATCCCGCTGACTCGAAGGGCTTTTCAACGACCCGCATGACTTCGCCGCGGTTGACTGCATCCATGATCATGGGCAAATCAAGCGCACCGGTCACCAAAATGCGAAGGCATCCTGGTTGCACTTCGCGAAGCCGTTGAAGGACTTCCAAGCCGTCAATGAAGGGCAGGTGGTAATCCACAAGGGCCACATCGAAGGCGCGATCGGAAGCGATTTGCAAGGCGTCGGCGCCGTGTCCGGCCGGAACGACTTCGTGTCCAGCGTTCACCAGAATGCGGGAAATGCATCGGCGAACAAGTGGGTCGTCATCGACCGCGAGAATGCGTGCCATCAAAGCTCCGAATTAAGGGTTCGCGGACGGTGGTGAAAGGAAGACTGTGCGGCTGTCATGAGGATGACACCCTCCCGCATTATGCATGAGAACGAGCCCGTGGGTGTCCGACAGGTTCGAGAATATCCAAAAGGCCAAAGGAATGAATGAAATGAAGGTGTTGATTGCAGACAAAATGGCTTCGATGGTTCAGCCTGAATTGGCGCGTCTTGGATGCCATGTCGTGTCCGATCCGACGCTCGCTGCCGAGACATTGCTGGCGGCAATTCGGGAACACGATCCGGCCGTATTGATCGTTCGATCCACCAAAGTAGGGGCCGACCACTTGGACGCTGCCCGCTCTTTGGCGTTGGTGGTTCGGGCGGGAGCGGGGGTCAACACGATCGCCGTCGACCACGCATCCGGGCTCGGTGTCTACGTGGCAAACTGCCCGGGCAAGAACGCGGCGGCGGTTGCTGAGTTGGCGTTGGGCCACATGTTGAACGCCGATCGACGGATCGCCGACAACGTCGCGGAGCTGCGCGCCGGGAATTGGAAAAAGAAGGTGTTCGCAAAAGGAACGCGCGGGCTCAAGGGGCGCACATTGGGTTTGATAGGCATGGGAAACATTGGAGCCGAGGTGGCCAGTCGAGCCCAAGCATTTGGGATGAAGGTGGTGGCGTGGGACATTTCCCTGACCCCTGAACGTGCGGTGATGTTGAATGTGGAGTCGGTGGGGAGCGCGGTCGAAGTGGCCCGGCGTGCCGATGTGTTGAGCGTCCACATTGCGTTGAATGAGCACACCAAGGGTTTGATCTCGGCCGAAGTCATCGATGCCATGCCCGACGGCAGCATTTTCATCAACACGTCGCGGGGACCCGTTGTGGACGAAAACGCCTTGGCCAGCGCGGTCGCACACCGGGGCATCAAGGCCGGTCTGGATGTGTTCTGCGACGAACCGGGTTCGGACGGAGAGTGGCGAACGCCGTTGGCGGCGTTGGCCGGCGTGTACGGAACCCACCACATTGGCGCGAGCACGGAGCAAGCGTCGGAGGCGGTGGGCGATGAAGTGGTGCGGATTGTGTCTTCGTGGAAAAACACCGGAGAGGTTCCAAACTGCGTGAACCTGGCCGTGGAAACCGAGGCGACGCATCTGTTGGTGGTTCGTCACAAAGACGAAGTGGGGGTCCTTGCGGGGGTTCTGACTGCGCTTCGAACGGACGACATCAATGTGGAGTCGATGAAGAACATTGTCTTCAGCGGTTCCCGAGCCGCATGCGCCCACATTCAAGTTAGTCAGGCGCCGGCGACCGCCTTGGTCGACCAACTTCTCACCCATTCTTCGATCTTTGCCGTCGACGTGGTCGACTTGGAGTCTGAATGACCCGCGCGCACAACTTTTCCGCCGGCCCGGCGGTCCTTCCCCTCAGCGTCATTGAACAACTTTCGGCCGCATTGCCAGAGTTTCAAGGTTCAGGCATGGGGCTGATGGAGCTTTCGCACCGTTCGGCGATTTTCGATGCGGTTCACCGCGGAGCGGAAGAGCGACTGCGTCGGGTGATGGGCATTCCAGAAGACTACAAAGTGTTGTTTTTGCAGGGGGGCGCCAGTCTTCAATTTCACATGACGGCCCTCAACCTGTTGCAGCCGAACGAAAGCGCCGATTTCATCGTGACGGGTACGTGGTCCAACAAGGCGGTGAAAGAAGCGAAGCGCGTGGCCGGTGGCCGCATCGCGTGGGACGGAAAGGACACCCAATACAGCACCTTGCCCGATGCGGTGCAGATTGACCCCAACGCCGCCTATGCGGCGTACACGACCAACAACACCATTTACGGAACCCAGTTCAAAGTGCGCCCCAATGTGGGTTCGGTGCCCCTGGTGGCTGACATGAGTTCCGACATTTGCAGCGGACCCGTGGATGTGGGTGCGCATCAACTAATTTACGCAGGAGCCCAGAAGAATTTGGGTCCATCCGGTGTGACCGCCGTGATTTTGAGCCCGTGGGCCATGAACAAGTCCCCCGGTGACCTCCCTCCAATGCTCGACTACAAGCTGCAGGTGGAGAAGCGGGGGATGTTCAACACACCGAACACCTTTGGCATCTACGCGTTGGAGCGGGTGCTGGCTTGGGTGGAAGAGTTGGGCGGGTTGACGGCCATGGCCGAACGCAATCGCGGAAAAGCCGAGGCCTTGTACGGCGCGATCGACAGCACGGACTTTTGGACCGGGCACGCCGCGACGAACGTGCGTTCGAGCATGAACGTCACGTTTCGCAGCCCCAGTCCGGAGCTTGACTCCAAGTTTGTGGCGGCGGCCGATGCTGCGGGTCTGTGCGGCCTCAAAGGGCACCGATCGGTCGGTGGCTTGCGGGCCAGCATTTACAACGCCTGCGGCCAAGAATCGGTGGACGCGCTGGTCGCTTTCATGGCCGACTTTGAAGCCGCGAACGGTTGATCAGTCGGCCATGGCTGTGCGCCACTCCAGTTCGCCCGCGGTCACGATGCCTTGGGCGCGGAAGGCGGCTTTGACCCGTTCGGTGACATCGGTTCCGAATGCGGTCTCGTAGCGCCCGTCGAACACGTAGGCTTTGACTTTCAACTCGACGGCAAAGCGTTCTGCGCCGTGCGGTACGGGTCCCTCTCTCACGCTCACCGTGATGGGGCGATCTACAAAGACGTAACGGCTCGATGCCGTCGCTTCGTACACCACCCGTTTGGCCGCAGCGATGTCTTCATTGCAGCCCACCCAAAAGGGAAAGACGCACATTTGGTGCAACGAACCGGCGTTGGCCGAACTCACCACATCGTTGAGAAACCGGTGATTGGGGATGCTCACGAGATTGTCGTCCAGGGTGTTCACCCGAACCGTTCGCAATCCGATTTCAACCACTTCGCCGTAGGTGCCATCAAAGAGGATTCGATCCCCCACCTGAAACGGGCGGTCAAACAACAAAATTAGGCCCGCCATCAGCGAAGCCAACACGTCCTTGAAGGCGAAGCCGATCGCCACCGCAGCCGAACCGCCCAAGGCCAAAATGGCCTCGGACGAAAAGTGAAACAGCGAACTGCTCACCAGTACAACGGCTCCGATCAGGACCACAAAACGGGTGATGGCGCTGATTTGCTTGAACAACAAGCGCCGTCGAGCAATGCGTTCGCCCAATGCATCGAGGGCCTGAGCCGCGACCCTTCCGGCTATGAACGCCGCCACGATCACCGCAACGGCAAACGGAAGACTGTCCCACACGACGAATTCAAGAAGATTGGGCGCGCTGTTCATGGATCAACTCTTGTGCAGGTAGCTGCGACGGCGGAGGAACCGTTCGACGGCCGGAAGCCAGTTGAGGCGGACCTTGTACCGGCCGTTCTCGGTTTCGGTGATCAAGGTTCGTTGTTCCAAGCCACGGAACAGAGCGCGGACGCGCGGCGTCGGCATGTTCAACACCTGATGCATTTCTGCGACGTTGAGGTCTTCGTGAAGAATGATGGCCGTTAGGGCAAACAGTTCGGTGTCTTCCAGTTCGCTCAGTTCGTCGCTGTCGTGGGTTTTGGGGATGAGGACGTCCAGGGTCGTCGGGTCATCTGTGGCCCGCAAGCCGTCGACCCACAGCCGAACGGCCACGGTTGGATTCCCCATGCTGGCTTCGGCCAACAGCCGCCAGTACGCCCGCTCAGTGCGTTCCAGCAGTCGCGCTCGGTCGGGACCTTGCGCTTGGCGTTGCAGCATCCCGTCGAACCGGGGAGCGAAACCCGCGCTGCGGGTTTGCCCCAACAGCCACGTGGACAGATCCGCGGGATCGATGGGCTTCAGGTCCAAGCGAGTGGGGAAGATTCCCACATTGCCAATGTGGTTCATGCCCGCCAAAAACGACCATGCAGGACCGTGGAAGGACGCAACCCAAAAGTGGTGTCGACCGGTGGCCTGCATCACGGCCAGAAC
>Ga0115012_10000336_pt1 | contig 26799 bp, 25 predicted proteins | sample TroAtlMetagenome_FD_88706 | JGI IMG/M metagenome (GOLD analysis project Ga0115012, IMG submission 88706) | Marine eukaryotic phytoplankton communities from Atlantic Ocean - Tropical Atlantic ANT10 Metagenome | ecosystem: Environmental > Aquatic > Marine > Oceanic | place: Tropical Atlantic...
CCTCTTGGCGCTGTGCGCCAATTCACCCCCGAGGTATTTTGAAACCAGAGAAGCCAGGAGCGCTGCGCCCCTGGCTTCTCTTCGTGAAAAATACTCTCGCCGGAGGCAGGCCGGTCGGTGGGGCCTGGTGCCGCCTCAGGCGCCGCCGCTGCGGGTGGCGGTCAGATCGATCAGCACCTCGACCTCGAAGCTCAGTTGCCCGGGGTCGGCCATGTTGTCGCCGATGCCGTAGTTGCGACGGTCGAGCATGGTGCGGCCCTGCATCTCTGCGGTGTCGCCGTCGAGGGTCAGTGTGAAGGGCAGGGTGACCGGCATCTCGGCGCCCTTCAGGGACAGCGTGCCCTGTGCCTCGTAGCCGTCGGCCACGTTCATGAGGTCGGCGCGGAAACTGGCCGTGGGAAACTCGCTGGCGGCAAAGAAATCCGCTCCCAGTGCCTGGCTGGTGACCGAACCGAGCGTCAGCGAGGGGATCGAGATCGTCACATCGACCTCGCCGGCCTTGCCGGGCGCGTCCTGCGGCTCGAAGGCGATCGCCGCGGTCCAGTCTTCGAAGCTGCCGGTGACCTCGGAGCCCATCTGCACGAGGCTGATCGAGAGCGTGCCCTCCTGCACCTCCCAGTCCGAGGCCGCGGCTTCGAGCGCCGGCGCGTCGCTGCTTTCGTCGTTGGTGAAGTACCCGGCTGCCGCGCCGCCGCCAATCACTGCGATCCAGGCTGCAAGCGCCAGCGCCGCAGGGGCGGCGCCGCCGTGGCGCCCGCCGGGATGGCCGGCGGGTTCGCCGCGGGCCATGCGGCGCAGGGTGGCGTCGCGGTCGACCGCGGCGTGCTTGATGGCGCCCGCCACATGCAGCACCAGCGCCCCCACCAGCAGCCACTGCGCGAGGAAATGCACCGTCGCCATGGTCTCCGCCAGCTCCGGCGAATTGGGCACGAAGGGCAGGTCTTGGCCGAAGGGCCACCAGATCGGCGCGAAGCCGTCGGTCGCGGCGTGCTCGATCCAGCCCGACAGCGGCACGATCACCAGCGCTGCGTAGAGCGCCCAGTGCACGGTGTCGGCCAGCGTGGTCTCGGCGCGGCGCTCGGGATGCAGCGGCACCGGGCGCGGCTGCGCGATGGCCCAGAAGATGCGCCCCAGCGCCAGCAGGAAGATCGCCACGCCGAGCGTCTTGTGGGCCGAGAACAGCGCCGTCTTGAGCGCGATTTGGCCTGCGTCCTGCATCGGCGCGAGATGCGCGATCCAGCCCAGCGGGATCATGATCAGGATGCCGAGCGCGATCAGCCAGTGGAAGGTCCGCGCGAGGCTGCCGTAGGAGGTGGCGGTGTTGGAGAGGGGCATCCGGGGCTCCTGTCGGGAGTGATTGATATGTCGGCAAACCTAGCCTTGCTGCGCCGCAGCGCAATTGCGGAGCCGCGCACAGGTCTCGTGCGTCAGCGTTGCGAAGCCGTGGCAACGGCGCTAAGGGAGGCCTCCATCGGCACGGCAGACGTGCGCAAACTGCAACAGTTGGGAGGACCGCAGATGTCCCGAGCATTCATTTTCCCCGGCCAGGGCGCACAGGCGATCGGCATGGGCAAGGCGCTGGCCGACGCCTACCCGGCGGCGCGCGCGGTGTTCGAGGAGGTCGACGAGGCGCTCGGCGAGAAGCTCTCGACGCTGATCTGGGAGGGCGAGGCCGAGACGCTGACCCTCACCGAAAACGCCCAGCCGGCGCTGATGGCGACCTCGCTGGCGGCGATGCGGGCGCTCGAGGCCGAGGGCATCGCCGTCGGCGCGGCCAGCTTCGTGGCCGGGCACTCGCTGGGGGAATATTCGGCCCTCACCGCTGCCGGCGCGCTCAGCGTCGCCGATGCAGCGCGGCTGCTGCGCACCCGCGGGCGCGCCATGCAGCAGGCGGTGCCGGTGGGCGAGGGCGCCATGGCGGCGCTGCTCGGGCTCGATCTCGCCACCGCGCAGGCGGTGGCCGCCGAGGCCGCGCAGGGCGGCGGCGTCTGCGCTGCGGCCAATGACAACGATCCCGCGCAGGTGGTGATCTCGGGCAGCAAGGACGCGGTCGAGCGCGCCGTCGAGATCGCCAAGGAGAAGGGCGCCAAGCGCGCCGTGATGCTGCCGGTGAGCGCGCCGTTCCATTGCGAGCTGATGGCGCCCGCGGCCGAGGTCATGGCCGAGGCGCTGGCCGCGGTCGAGATCGCCGCGCCGAGCGTGCCGCTGGTCGCCAACGTGCGCGCCAGCGCCGTCACCGATCCGGTCGAGATCCGCGCGCTTCTGGTTGAGCAGGTGACCGGTTCGGTGCGTTGGCGCGAGTCGGTGGAATACATGGTGGCGCAGGGCGTCACCGCGTTCTGGGAGATCGGCGCCGGCAAGGCGTTGACCGGCATGGTGCGCCGCATTCACCGCCCCGCGGGCGTTCAGACCGTTGGCACGCCCGAGGACGTCGCCAAGGTGCTGGAAGCGGCCGAATAAGGCGCTCCCGGCCGCGCGAGGGAGGGCGCCGCGCGGCGCTCTCGCCCTTGCCCTACGGGCGGGCCGGTGCGATACGCGACAGCAAGCACTGAGACCTGACAGAACTGACAAGAGATAGAGAGGCAAGCCGAGCCATGTTCGATCTGACTGGAAAATGCGCGCTGATCACCGGGGCTTCCGGGGGCATCGGCGGGGCCATCGCCAAGGCGCTGCACGAGGCGGGCGCGACGGTGGGGCTCTCGGGCACCCGCGAGGCGCCGCTGCAGGCGCTGGCCGATGAACTGGGTGAGCGCGCGTTCGTGCTGCCCTGCAACCTGTCCGACCCCGAGGCCGTGGCGGCGCTGCCGAAGCAGGCGGCCGAGGCCATGGGCAGCGTCGACATCCTCGTCAACAATGCCGGCATTACCCGCGACAACCTGTTCATGCGGATGTCGGACGAGGAGTGGCAGTCGGTGCTCGACGTCAACCTCACCGCCACCTTCAAGCTCTGCAAGGGCGTGCTGCGCGGCATGATGAAATCCCGCTGGGGCCGCATCGTGAACATCTCCTCGGTGGTCGGCGCCACCGGCAACCCGGGGCAGGGCAACTACGCCGCCGCCAAGGCCGGCATGGTGGGCATGTCTAAGTCGCTGGCCTACGAGGTCGCGTCGCGCGGGATCACCGTCAACGCGGTGGCGCCGGGCTTCATCGAGACCGCGATGACCGACAAGCTGAACGACGACCAGAAGGCCGGCATCCTTGGCCAGATCCCCGCGGGACGCATGGGCAGCGCCGACGAGATCGCCTCGGCGGTGCTCTACCTCGCGAGCCCCGAAGCAGGCTACGTGACCGGTGCAACGCTGCATGTGAACGGCGGCATGGCGATGCTGTAAAAGCGTGTTTCATCAGGGGCGGAAAGCATTTGCCAACCCGGTCCCTTATGATATAGGCGCGCAATGAACGAGGCCGGGGGGTGCGATACGTCGCACTGCAAGGCCGGACCCGGACCATCCCGGGATGAGGCGCCCGCTACGGGCGAAGTTGAGCCGCCACCCCGGTGGGGCAAGGGCAGAGAGGGCCGCAGGGCCCGGACAAATGTGAGGACGGAAACATGAGCGATATCCCTGATCGCGTGCGCAAGATCGTTGTCGAGCATCTCGGCGTTGAAGAAGACAAGGTGACCGAGAGCGCCTCGTTCATCGACGATCTGGGCGCAGACAGCCTCGACACCGTCGAGCTGGTCATGGCCTTCGAAGAAGAGTTCGGCATCGAGATCCCGGACGACGCCGCCGAGACCATCCAGACCTTCGGCGACGCGGTCAAGTTCATCAAGGAAGCGTCGTAAGCGACGCCTCCGGACCGACCGGAAGTTATCAAGCGGCGTCCCCCTGGGGCGCCGTTTTCGTTTTGGACGGGCGCTCGTATCTGCCCGGCGGCGCGCCGCGTCCGTGCTGTCGGGCCGTTGGGGGCGCTGCCCCCGTCCGCGCAAGGCGCGCGGACTCCCCCGGGATATTTTGAGCCAGAAGAAGACAAGGGCGCTGCACCCCTGGCTTCTCTTCGTCAAAAATACTCCCGCCGGAGGCAGGCCGGGGATCGCGGCCGGGCGCAGGTCCCGGGACAAGGCGCTGGGGCCGGCCATGAAAAAGGCGCGGGCCCCGAAGGGCGCCGCGCCTGAGATCGGTCCGTGAGAGGACGGCGGGTCAGCCGTCGAAATCGACCTCTTCGATGATCCGCAGCGCGTCGGCGCGGAGATCGGCCAGCGTCATCAGGTTGACGTCGTCTGCCTCGAAGCTGCCCCAGCCCTGCACGAGCGCGTCGGCCTCGGTGCCGGGCGCGATGGGGTATTCGTAGTTGGCGTGGGCATAAATTTCCTGCGCCTCGGGCTGGGTCAGGAATTCCATCATCTTCAGCGCGTTCTCGCGGTTCGGAGCGGATTTGGTCATCGCCACGCCGGAGATGTTCACGTGGGTGCCGGCGCCTTCGAACTCGGGGAACAGCACGTTGACCGACTCGGCCCAGGCGGTCTGCTCGTCATCCTCGAGCATCTTGCCCATGTAATAGGTGTTGCCGAGCGAAATGTCGCATTCGCCGGACCAGATCGCCTTGACCTGGGCGCGGTCATTGCCCTGCGGCTTGCGCGCGAGGTTGGACTTCACGCCCTCGAGCCAGGTCTTGGTCTCTTCCTCGCCGTGGTGGTGCAGCATCGCCGAGACCAGCGCCACGTTGTAGGGGTGGGTGCCAGAGCGGGTGCAGATGCGGCCTTCCCACTTGGGATCGGCAAGATCCTCGTAGCTCGTCACCTCGGACGGATCGACGCGGTCCTTGGAGGCGTAGACGATGCGCGCGCGGGTGGTCAGGCCAAACCAGTGGCCCTCGGGGTCGCGATACTGCTCGGGCACGTTCTCGTTCAGCACGTCGCTTTCCACCGGCTGCGTCAGCCCGGCATTGACCACCGCCGACAAGCGCGAGATGTCCACGGTGAACACCAGGTCGGCGGGCGAGCGGTCGCCCTCGGCCTGCAGGCGCTCGACCATGCCCTTGTCGAGGAAGGCCACGTTGACGTCGATGCCGGTGGCCTCGGTGAAGGCGTCGGTCAGCGGCGCCAGAAGTTCCGGCTGGCGGTAGGAATAGAGATTTACCTCTTCGGCCAGCGCCGGGCTCGTGGCGGCGATCAGGGCAAGGGCAGTGGTTGCAAGGCGCATATATCGGTCTCCCATCGGTGCGGATTGCAGATGGCGCGACATAACCTGATGGTTTTGGTCGGGTCAATGACCGACTGTTCCCCTCAGGATTTTTCGGACTTCTCCCGCGCCTTGGCCGCGTCCCAGAGCGCGTCCATCTCGGCAAGGTCGCTGTCCTCGGGGCGCTTGCCGCGCTCCGCCAGCCCGGCCTCGATCGCCTCGAAACGGCGGGTGAACTTGGCGTTGGCCGCGCGAAGGGCCGCTTCCGGGTCGATCTTCAGGTGCCGGGCGAGGTTGGCCATGACAAAGAGCAGGTCGCCGAACTCTTCTTCGACATGTGTCGGGTCGGTGGCCTCGCGCAGCTCTTGCGCCTCCTCGACGATCTTGTCGATGACCTCGTCGGTGGAGGGCCAGTCGAAGCCCACCCGCGCGGCGCGCTTCTGCAGCTTTACCGCGCGCAGCAGCGCCGGCAGTCCCAGCGCCACGCCGTCGAGCACGCCCTTTTCGGCCCGCGCGGCGCGCTCCTCGGCCTTGATCGCCTCCCAGTCCGAGACCTGCTGGTCGGGCGACTTCTCGTTCGACTCGTCGCCGAACACATGCGGGTGCCGTGCCACCATCTTGTCCGACATGGTGTCGGCCACCTCGTCGAAGGTGAAGAGCCCGCGCTCGCTGGCCATCTGGGCGTGGAACACCGACTGGAACAGCAGGTCGCCGAGCTCGCCCTTCAGCTCGCCCCAGGCCTCGCGCTCGATGGCGTCGGCGACCTCGTAGGCCTCCTCGATCGTGTAGGGCGCGATGGTGGCGAAATCCTGCGCCACGTCCCACGGGCAGCCGGTCTCGGGATCGCGCAGCCGGCGCATGATCTCGAGCAGGCGCGGCATGCCGCCCTTCGGATCGTGGATCAGGTCATGCGCCGCTGCGTCGCTCTGCGTGTCGCTCATGGACTTCCCCCGCGTTTCGGTATTGGGTGCAGTCCTGCGCCAAGGAAGTCCCGGAGTCCACCCATGCCCATCGTCAACCGCATCGCCGATTACGCCGAGGAGATGAAGACCTGGCGCCGGCACCTGCACCGCAATCCCGAGCTCAGCCTCGAGTGTCACGAGACCGCCGCCTTCGTGGTCGAACGGCTGCGCGATTTCGGCATCACCGACATTCACACTGGCATCGCGACAAGCGGCGTGGTGGCGATTGTCGAGGGGCAGGGCGAGGGGCCGGTGACCGGGCTGCGCGCCGACATGGACGCACTGCCGGTGGACGAGGAGACCGGCGCGGACTACGCCTCGGAGGTGCCGGGCAAGATGCATGCCTGCGGCCATGACGGCCACACGACGATGCTGCTGGGCACGGCGAAATACCTCGCCGAGACGCGCAACTTCTCGGGCAAGGTTGCGCTGATCTTCCAGCCGGCGGAAGAGACCATCGGCGGCGGCCGCATCATGGTCGAGGAAGGCATCATGGAGCGCTTCGGCATCGAGCAGGTCTACGCGCTGCACACCGATCCGTCGCGCCCGCTGGGCGAGATCGCCACGCGACCCGGCCCGCTGATGGCGGCGGTGGACGATTTCGAACTGCGGCTCACCGGGCGCGGCGGCCACGCGGCGCATCCCGACACCTGCATCGATCCCATTCCCTGCGCGCTGGCCATCGGGCAGGCGCTGCAGACCGTGCCCGCCCGCAACACCGACCCGCTGGAATCGCTCGTGGTCTCGCTCACCGTGGTGCAGACCGGTTCGGCCACCAACGTGATCCCCGAGACCGCCTATCTGGCGGGAACCGTGCGCAGCTTCGATCCCGGCATCCGCGACATGGCGGAGAAACGCATCCGCGAGATCGTTGCCGGGCAGGCGATGGCCTATGGCGTCACCGCCGAGCTCGACTACCAGCGCAACTACCCGCCGACCATCAACCACGCCGAGCAGACCGCCTTTGCCGTCGAGGTCGCCCGCGAGGTGGTGGCCGAGGTGGTCGATGACAGCGTGCCCTCGATGGGGGCCGAGGATTTTTCCTACATGCTCGAGGCGCGGCCCGGTGCCTTCCTCTATCTCGGACAGGGCGAGGGGCCGTTCTGCCACCATCCGAAGTTTGATTTCAACGACGAGGCGGCGCCGATCGGGGCGAGCTTCTTCGTCAAGCTCGTCGAGGCCCGGCAGCCCTTGCAGCGCTGAGCGCTTTGAGGTTCGATATTCAAAAGCGGGATCGGGGGACCCCGCGAGGGAGAGCGACATGCCAGTGATCAATTCCATTGCCGCCGAGGCCGACACGCTGACCGCGTGGCGCCGGCACCTGCACCAGCAGCCGGAGCTGCTTTTCGATTGCGTCAAGACCGCCGCGTTTGTGGTCGAGCAGCTCGAGAGCTTCGGCATCGCAGAGATCCACACCGGCATCGCCCAGACCGGGGTGGTGGCGATCATCGAGGGGCGCGAGCCCGGGCGCACCATCGGGCTGCGCGCCGACATGGACGCGCTGCCGATGGAGGACCTTTCGGGCACCGAGCACGCCTCGAAGATTCCCGGCATGGCGCATACCTGCGGCCATGACGGCCACACCACGATGCTGCTGGGCGCCGCCAAGTACCTCGCCGAGACGCGCAATTTTGCCGGCCGCGTGGCGCTGCTCTTCCAGCCCGCCGAAGAGGGCGGCGGTGGCGGCAAGGTGATGGTGGACGAGGGCATCATGGACCGCTTCGACATCGAAGAGGTCTACGGCATCCACAACGCACCGGGCGAGCCCGAGGGCCATATCGTTACCGCACCGGGCCCGCTCATGGCCTCGGCGGACGAGTTCCGCATCGATATCGAGGGCGTCGGCGGCCACGGCGCCGAACCGCAGGAAAGCGTCGACCCGATCCCGGCGGCCTCGGCCATGGTGCAGGCGCTCCAGAGCATCGTCAGCCGCAACGTCTCGGCGATCGACAAGCTGGTGGTCTCGGTGACGCAGATCCACGCCGGCACCGCGCACAACATCATCCCCGGCACCGCCTTTCTCGCCGGCACCGTGCGCAGTTTCCGGCCCGAGATCCGCGACCTCGCCGAGAAACGCCTGCGCGAGATCGCCGAGATGCAGGCGCAGGTCTATGGCTGCACCGCCACCGTGACCTACCATCGCGGCTACCCGCCGACAGTGAACCACACCGAGCAGGCGCGCTTTGCCGCGCAGGTGGCGCGCGAGGTGGTCGGGCCGGAAAACGTGCGCGACGACATCGACCCGATCATGCCGGCAGAGGATTTCTCTTACATGCTGGAGGCGCGGCCGGGCGCCTACCTGTTCCTGGGGCAGGGCGACACGCCGAACTGCCACCATCCGCAATACGATTTCAACGACGCGATCGCGCCGATCGGCGCGAGCTTCTTCGCGCGGCTGATCGAGACCGCGCTGCCGCTCAAGAGCTGACAAGAGAGTACCGAGGGACAGCATGGCACTGGAAGACGCAAAGACCCAGATCGATCACGCCTTCACCCGCGAGGAGCTGAAGGGGCCGAGCTTCGAGAACGTGTTCGGCGGCGCGGCCTCGTTCCTGCGGCGCAAGTATACCAAGGACCTGCGCGGGGTCGACGTGGCGGTCACCGGCGTGCCCTTCGATCAGGCGGTGACCAACCGTAGCGGCACCCGGCTCGGGCCTCGGGCGATCCGCGAGGCCTCGCTCCTGCAGCCTTGCGATGCGCCCTACGGCTGGGGCTATGACGTGCTGAGCGAGTTCGCCATCGCAGATTATGGTGATCTGGCCTTCGACTATGCCAACGTACCGGCCTTCCCGGCGACGCTCGAGGCGCATGCCAAGGGCATCCTCGAGCAGGGCGCGGCGATGGTCACGCTGGGCGGCGATCACTCGATCACCCTGCCGCTGCTGAAGGCCCATGCGGCCAAGTACGGCCCGCTGAGCGTGATCCAGTTCGACGCCCACACCGACACATGGGCGGATGACGATTTCGACCGCATCGACCACGGCACCTTCATGTACAAGGCGGTGAAGCTGGGTCTGGTGGATCCCACGCGCTCGGTTCAGATCGGCATCCGCACCGACAATCCCGACACGCTGGGCTTTCACATCCTCGATGCGCGCGCGGTGCACGGGCAGGGGCCCGAGGCCATCGTGGCGCAGGCCAAGGCGATCGTCGGCGATCACCCGGTCTACCTGAGCTTCGACATCGATGCGCTCGACCCGGCCTTCGCGCCGGGCACCGGAACGCCTGTCTGGGGCGGGCTGACCAGTCATCAGGCGGCGGTGATGCTGCGCGGGCTTGCCGGTATCGACCTCAAGGGCGGCGACGTGGTCGAGGTCTCACCGCCCTTCGACACCACCGGCGCCACTGCCATCGCCGGCGCCCACGTGGCCACTGAACTGCTCTGCCTCTGGGGCTGGACCCGCCGCTGAGCCATGCTGCGCGGGATACCGCGAACGTGAGACCGTCGGCCTTTTCCTGCCGCCGGAATCATGGGAACACAGGGCCGTCCGTGTGTTGGACGGTCCGTGCCGAGTGTGCCGGTCGCCGCGCGCGGTCCGGGATCTGTTCCGACCCAACCGCAAGACCCGAAAGGACCGGTCTCCGTGCGTAAGATTTTCTGGCTCATCGTGCTTGTGGTCATCGGCGGTCTGGCCTGGATCCGGCTCGCCCCCTCTGACCCCGAGGTATGGCACGTCGATCCCAAGGTTTCGGCTGACCAGGACCTCGCTCACGGCGTGCGCCGCCGGGTGCCGGGCAACGAGGCGATGTTCGCCATGCTCCACCGCACCATCCTCGAGACCCCGCGCACCGAGGTGCTTGCCGGCAGCCCCGATGACGGTCGCGTGACCTATATCACCCGGTCGCAGTGGATGGGCTTTCCCGACTACACCACCGCGCAGTTCAACGACGGTTTCCTCGAGCTCTACGGCCGGCAGCGCTTTGGCCAGTCCGACATGGGCACCAACAAAACCCGCGTCGTCGGCTGGCTGGCGCAGCTCGACACCGCGGAGTGAGCCTCGTCTCGGAGGGGCCGGCGGCGGAAATCTCGCGTCTGGCGTCGGGCCCGCACTTGACCCGCCGGTGGTTTCGGGGAAGACAGTTGCGCCATGATCCCCTCTGACCGTCTTCAGCAAATTCGTGAACGTTTCGAGTATCTCGAGGCCCGCATGGCCGAGGGATCGGGCGATATTGCCGCGCTTGGCCGCGAATATGCCGAGCTCCGGCCCGTGGTCGACCAGATCCACGACTGGACCAGCCTGCAGGCCGATCTCGCCGAGGCCGAGGCGATGCTCGACGATCCCGAGATGAAGCAATTGGCCGAGGAAGAGCTTCCCGCTCTGCGCGCGCGGTTGCCGGAGGCCGAAAAGGCGCTGCAGCTGGCGCTGCTGCCCAAGGATGCCGCCGATGCGCGGCCCGCCATGCTCGAGATCCGCCCCGGCACCGGCGGCGAGGAGGCAGCACTCTTCGCCGGCGACCTCGCGCGCATGTACCAGCGCTATGCCGAGGCGCGTGGCTGGCGCTGGGAGGTGATCGAGGAACAGCCCACCGAGCTTGGCGGATTGCGCGAGCTGGTGGTGCGGATCGAGGGTGACAATGTCTTCGCGCGGCTGAAATACGAATCCGGCGTGCACCGCGTCCAGCGCGTGCCCGAGACGGAGAGCGGCGGTCGCATCCACACCTCTGCCGCCACCGTGGCGGTGCTGCCCGAGGCCGAGGCGGTGGATATCGACATTGCCGCCGCCGACATCCGCATCGACACGATGCGCGCCTCGGGCGCCGGTGGCCAGCACGTCAACACCACCGACTCGGCGGTGCGCATCACCCACATTCCCACCGGCATCGTGGTGACCAGCTCGGAGAAATCCCAGCACCGCAACCGCGAGATCGCGATGAACGTGCTGCGCACGCGGCTCTTCGACCTCGAGCGTCAGAAGGCCGCCGATGCGCGGGCCTCGGACCGCAAGGCGCAGGTCGGCTCCGGCGACCGCTCCGAGCGCATCCGCACCTACAACTTCCCGCAGGGCCGTATGACCGATCACCGCATCGGCCTGACGCTCTACCGGCTCGAGCAGATCCTCGCCGGTGACCTCGACGAGATCATCGACGCGCTCACCGCCGACGCGCAGGCCGCGCAGCTGGCGGAGATGGGCGCGTGAGCGCAGGCCCGATGACCGGCTCGGCGCTGCTGGCAAAGGCCACGCGGCGGCTGGCCGAGGCGGGTATCCCCGATCCCGGCCGCGACGCGCGGCGCCTGCTGGCGCACGTGCTCAAGGTGCCGCCGGGGCGGCTGACGCTGTTCCTGCCGGATCCGGTGGAAAGCGAGCACGCGCTGCTCTTCAACGCGGTTATCGAGAGCCGCGCCGCGCATGTTCCGGTCTCGCATATCACAGGGCGGCGCCAGTTCTACGGCCGCGAGTTCCTCGTCACTCCCGAGGTGCTCGACCCGCGCCCCGAGACCGAGATCCTGATCGAGGCGGCGCTCGCCGGGCCGTTTTCCCGCGTGCTCGATCTCGGCACCGGCTCGGGCTGCATCCTGCTGACCCTGCTCTGCGAGCGCGAGGGGGCCACCGGCATCGGCACCGATCTGTCGGAAGAGGCGCTCGAGGTGGCGTTCTGGAACCGCAACGCGCTCAGGCTCGAGGCCCGCGCGGCGCTGGCCCGAGGCAGCTGGTTCGGCGCGCTGGGAGAGGACGACCGCGAGCGTTTTGACCTGATCGTCTCGAACCCGCCCTATATCGCCCTCGACGAGATGGACGACCTGTCCCCCGAGGTGCGCGACCACGAGCCGCGCATGGCGCTCACCGACGAGGGCGACGGCCTGACCGCCTATCGCATGATTGCCGCCGGTGCGCCCTCGCACCTGCTCCCGGGCGGGCGGCTGATGGTCGAGATCGGCCCCAGCCAGGGCGCCGCCGTGGCGGATCTGTTCCGCTCCGCGGGGCTTCAAGAGGTGGCGGTGATCACCGATCTCGACGGGCGCGACCGGGTCGTGGTCGGGCGAATCGCCGCGGTCTGAGCCGCGGATCGTCGCAACTTTCAGCGGTTTTCTCTGCTGTTTCGACATTTTCCCTTGTTTCCGCGGCCCCGACATGGTTAGCAGGAGGGGTTCGGTGCGGTGGATGCCTTCGGCGGTCCCGCCCGACTTCAACCCAACATTGATGTGACCCCGCACACGATGGCGCCAGAGGCGCCGCAGGGTCACAGGGACAGTCAGACACAAGGCTGATAGCAGAACAGATGCGATCCTCGAAATCCCGTTCGCGGTCGAAGAACAACCGCAACCGCAACTCGCTGGGCAACGTCGTCAACCGTGTGTTCGACAGCAATGGCCCCGAGGGTAAGGTGCGCGGCACGCCGCAGCAGATCATCGACAAGTACAACCAGCTGGCCCGTGATGCGGCGCTTGGCAATGACCGGGTGGCGGCGGAAAACTTCCAGCAGCACGCCGAGCATTACCTGCGCATGCTCTCCGAAGCGCAGCGCGAGGTCGACGCCAAGCGCGAGCAGCAGGAGCGCGAGAACCGCGAGCGTCAGGCGCAGCGCGACAAGGAGCGTGCCGAGCGCGACGCGCAGAAGAGCGCCGAGCGCGAAGACCGCGACAGCAACCAGGGCCAGTCCGACGGTGGCAATGGCAATGGCAATGGCAATGGCGAACAACCGCAACCGCAGCCGGCGCCGCGGGCAGAGCAGCGGTCCGAGCCGAAGCCTGCCGCTCAGGACGACGTGATCGACACGAGCGAGGGCACCGAGTCCGGCCTGGTCGAGACCCCCGAGAACCGCTCGGCCCCGTCGCCTGCGCCGACCGAGGACAAGCCCAAGCGCACCCGTCGCAGCCCGCGCAAGAAGGCAGAGCCCTCTGCCGAGGGCGAGCCGGCCGAGGCCAGCGAAAAGCCCGCGAAGAAGACCGGTCGCAGCCGCAAGCCGGCCAGCAGCGACGAGGCGCCGACGCCCGACGCCGCCGAGTAAGGCAAGCCACCTTCGAGACAAAAAAGACGCCATCTCCAGCCGCGGAGATGGCGTCTTTTCTTTTCTGGTGCGTGACGCGGCTCGCGGGTGTCAGGCCAGCGCCCGGGCCAGGGCGCAGAACTGCTCGAGCGAGACCTGCTCGGCGCGCTCGGTGGGGGCGATGCCCGCAGCCTCGAGCCGGTCTTCGATGTCCGGCGCCAGCCCCTTCAGCGCGGCGCGCAGCATCTTGCGGCGCTGGTTGAAGGCCGCGGCCACCACGCGCTCGAGCACGGCGCGCTCGGCCGGAAAGCGCGGCTCGGGCAGGGCGCGCAGATGCACCACCGCCGAGGAGACCTTGGGGGGCGGGGTGAAGGCGCCGGGCGGCAGGCTGAGCACGATGCGCGCCTCGGTGCGCCACTGTGCCAGCACCGCCAGCCGGCCATAGGCCTTGGATCCCGGCTGCGCCACGATGCGCTCGGCCACCTCGCGCTGGAACATCAGCGTCAGGGTCTGCCAGAACGGCGGCCAGTCCTCCGGGGTCAGCCAGCGCACCAGAAGCTCGGTACCGACATTGTAGGGCAGGTTGGCGCAGATCGCGATCGGCGGCGTCAGATGCGCCAGAGGGTCGATCTGCAGCGCATCGCCCGAGATCACCTCGAGCCGGTCAGGATAGGCCCCGGCGATCTCTGCCAGCGCCGGGAGGCAGCGGGTGTCCTTCTCGATCGCCAGCACCTTGCGCGCGCCCTCTGCCAGCAGCCCGCGGGTCAGACCGCCTGGGCCCGGCCCGATCTCGAGCACGTCCATGCCCGACAGGTCGCCCGCCTGCCGCGCGATCTTGGCGGTCAGGTTCAGGTCGAGCAGGAAGTTCTGCCCAAGCGATTTTTTCGCCGACAGATCATGCGAGGCGATCACCTCGCGCAGCGGTGGAAGCCCGTCGATGGCGCTCATGTCTTCTCTGGTTCCCAAATACCTCGGGGGAGTCCGCCCCCGGCGGACGGGGGCAGCGCCCCCGCAACGACCGCCCCGCTCACGCGGCGCCCTCCAGCTCTCCCCCGGCCATCCGCCACGCCATGCGCAGCGCCTCGATGGTCGAGGTCGGGTTGGCCACGCCCTGTCCTGCGATGCCGAAGGCGGTGCCGTGATCGGGCGAGGTGCGGATGAAGGGCAGGCCGAGCGTGACGTTGACCCCACGATCGAAGGCCAGCGTCTTGATCGGGATCAGCGCCTGGTCGTGATACATCGCCACCGCCGCGTCATAGCCTGCCCGCGCCTCGGCGTGGAACATGGTGTCGCCGGGCAGCGGACCGATCAGATCCATGCCCTCGGTGCGCAGTTTGTCGAGCACCGGCGAGATCAGCTCGATCTCCTCGCGGCCCATGCGCCCGCCTTCGCCTGCATGCGGGTTGAGGCCGGCCACGGCGATGCGCGGCGCGCTGATGCCAAAGCGCTCGATCAGCGCCGCATGGGTGATGCGCAGGCGTTTCTCGAGCAGCGCGGGGGTGAGCGCCGAGGGCACCTCGGAGACCGGGATGTGGATCGTGGCCGGCACCACCCGCAGCTCGTCCGAGGCCAGCATCATCACCACCTCGTCGACCCCGCCGAGGGCGGCGAGATACTCGGTATGGCCGGGATAGGCGAAGCCCGCGCCCTCGGCCAGCGCCTGCTTGGAGATCGGCAGGGTGCAGAGTGCCGAGCACGCTCCCTCCTGCACCAGCCCGACACCGCGGGCAATCGAGGCGATGACCCCCGCGGCCTGGGTCGGCTGCGGCGTGCCCGGCACGCGCGGGCCGGGAATGTCGAGCGCCAGAACCGGCAGGCCGTCCTTGGCGGCCTGCGCCGACTCCTCGGCGCGCTCCACCACGATGTGGGGAACGGTGCCGGGCAGATGCTCCGGTGCGCCGAGATAGACAAACGGCAGCGCCGCGCCGAGCGCCTTCCACGCGGCTTCCGCGAGCTCCGGGCCGATGCCCGAGGGCTCCCCGCAGCTCATCGCCACGGGGGCGGGCCGGGGGCTCATTGCTCGACGATGCGCGCGTTGGCGCGCAGCTGCGCGAGGTAGCTGTCGGAGACCTCGCTCAGGCGGCGGTTGCGCAGGCCGATCTCGACCTGGCTGCGATCGGCATCCTCGGCCACCGCGGCGGTGCGGCCGCAGAGCATCAGGAACACCAGCGTCTGGCCATCGGCGCGCGTCAGCGCGGTCGACACCTCCCCGGGATCGAGCTTGGAGAGCTCGTAGGCGATGTCGGTCGGGATCTCGGCGGGCGGCAGGGCGCCACGGTCGAGCACCTCCTCGGGCTGGCCCTTGGCGACGGCATAGAGATCGTCGCAGCGGTCGATCCGTTCGGCCAGCACCCGCGCCTGGGCGAGGGTCTCGGGCGACCGGCCGCCGGCCATGTAGTAGGCGGCGTAATCGATGGCTGCGTAGTCCGGGCGGGTATAGCCGGTCTCTTCGATGTCGCGCAGCTGGAACAGAGCCACCGCGCCCTGGATCGGCAGCGGGTCGGTGACCTCGCCCGGCGCCAGCCCAAGCACCAGCGAGCGGATCTGCGGCGGCAGTTCGGTGAGATCGCGCCACGGCAGACGGCCGCCATTGTCGCGCGTCGCTGTGGCGGAATACTGCCGTGCCTGTGCAGAGAAATCCGCGGTCGAAGTCATCTGCGAAATCCGCTCGGCACGGGCCTGCACGGACTCGGCGTTCTGGGCGTTGATCGGCATGATGATCTCGGAGAGCAGGACCCGCACGTCGGAACTTCCGCCGCCGCTGGCCAGCGCCCGGTCGACCTCTTCGGGGGTGACCTGGGTGCGCGAGGCGAACTGCGCCCGCACCAGATCGCGCCAGGCGGTGCCGGCGCGGACGAAATCGCGGAATGTCTCTTCGTCGACGCCGCCCTGGTTGAGCACGGCGACGAATTGCTCGCGACTGAGGTCAGCGCGGCCGGCGAACTCGTCCATGCCGTCGAGGATGTCCTGTTCGGAGGGCTCGATGCCGGCCGCGCGCGCCGCCTTGAGCCGCAGCCGGTCGTCGATCAGCTGCTCGCGCGACAGCTCGTTGACGTTGCCCGGGGCGTTCAGCAGGGTCATCATGCGGCGCCGCTGCTCGATCTCGTAGCCGGTGATCACCATCTCGTCGACGGTGATGGCGGGGGCGAAGAGGTTCTGCGCCGGTGCCGTGCCCGGCGTCACGGTCAGCGCCAGCCCGGCCGTCAGGGTGAGGGCGCGAAGAAGGCGGGCAGGGGTCATTTGCATGTGCGTCGATACTCCTTGTCGCTTGCGGCGGTGCCGAAGCCTGTCAGGGCGACCGTGAGGTCGAACTCCGTGGACGGTTCGAGGTTGGTCGAGGAAGCGAAACGGCGCAAGACCGACGCTTCCACCTGAACGCATTCGTTGCGGTATTGCAGCCCCAGACCGGCGCGGTCAACCCGGCGGTCCGCGAGATCGTAGCGCCACTCTCCCGAGCCGGTCCAGTGGCGGCTGATCCGGTAGCGGCCTTCGAAGCGCCACTCCGCCTGGCTCTCGTCACGGTCCTCGAGCGGGTCGGCAAGGAGCAGAAGGTAGGAGGCGTCGAGCTCGGTGCGGTCGTTGAACCAGCTCGCGCGGGCCTCGCCCTTGTCGAACTCGCCGTTCGAGTCGAGCAGGCCGCGGGCCGAGAGGCTGAGCCCGAGCGGGTTGGCGAACCCCCCCGAGATCAGCCAGTCCGAGGTCTTGCCATCGAGACCGGAAGAGCGGCCGAAATCGTCGTCGACCTGCTCGCGCCAGACCCGTCCGACGGTGACGCCCGCGGTCCAGCCGGTTGGCGCCTCGTGCTGCCAGCGCAGCCCGGCAGCCCCAACGAGACCGCGCTCGTGGCGGTCGCTCGCGGGGAAGCGGCTGAGCGACAGCAGGTTTGCCTCGTCGAACTCGACGCGGGTGCTCTCGTCATTGGGAATATTGGGTCGGTCGCCGCCGATCCAGCCGACCTGAGCCACCGGCTCGAGCAGCGAACGGCCGCCGAAGGCTTGCCTGTTGACCAGCGGCCAGCGCAGCTCCACCGAGGCCCCCGGCGTAAGCTGCGACGCCTCGGCATCGGCGCTGGCATCGTCCCAGACCGCGTAGCGGTCGGCCCAGAGCTGCCCCAGCACGCCAAGCCGGAGGCCGCCCGCCAGCGTCCAGCGCCGCCGCCAGCTGGCCTCGGCGCTGAGACGCGCCATGTCGCGCCCGTCGACCACGCTGTCCTCGTCATCGCTGTCGATGTCGAGATCCGAGCGCCGGTAATGGCCGTGCAGGATCGCCCCGAGCCGGAACTCGCCGCCGATGCGATCGGGGAAGAACCGTCGCTCGTACTCGGTGTTCACCATCACCGAGGGCTGGGTCTCGTCGTCTTCGGCGGCGCGCAGCGTCTCGTAGTAGATTAGGTCGGTCGAGAAGAAATCGTCCCGCCTGGCGCGGCTGAGGGTGAAGGCGCTGTCGAGGCGCTCGTTGTCGCCGTAGTCGTAGTCGTTGAAATACGAGTCGTCCGAGACGGTCTCGATGTCGAAATCGAAGCGGAACCCGTTGCGCAGCGCGAATTCGCCCGCGGCAAAAAAGTAGCCGCGGGTGTCGCCGGGCAGCAGCGAGTCCTTGGTGATCGCACCGTTGAGCTCGATGTTGCCATAGGTGAAGGCGCGGCGGTAGCGCGCCTCGAGGGTGCGGGTCTCGCTCGACAGGTACGGGGTCAGGGTCAGGTCCTGATGGTCCCCGATCGGGATGAAATAGGGAAGGCGCAGACCGGTGCCCAGCAGCGAGGTGCTGCGAAGCGTCGGGGTCAGGAAGCCGCGGGCACGCTCGAGGGTGGGATCGGGCAGCCGCAGCTGCGGCACCCACAGGATCGGCACGTCGAGCACCCGCAGTTGGGCGCCCTCGAAGTAGAGCTGGCGCGCGTCCTGATCGTGGATCACCCGATCGGCGCGGATCTGCCAGAGCGGCGTCTCGTTGCGGCCGCAGACTTGGCAGGAGGTCACCGCGACGCGGCTGAGCTGGGTGTAGCGCCCGCCGACCCGCTGCGCTTCGACGGCGGCAAGCTGGAGCTGGTCGTCCATCACCATCCGCGCGCCGCTGAGCAGGCCGTTGCGCAGACCTTCCTCCATTTCGGCGGCATCGGCGAGCAGCTGGTTTCCGGCCTCGTCGGTGATGCGGATCGGGCCCTCGATGGTCAGCAGGCCGGCGTCCTGATCGAACAGGATGCGGGTCGCGCTCAGGCGTATGCCGTCATGCAGCGCCTCGACATTGCCGGTGGCGACAAGCCGCGAGCCGTCCTCGACGAACACCTGGTCGGCGACGAGCAGCGCCGGCTCGGAACCTTCGTCGGAGGCATCGGCGGCCACGGTCACGGTCTGCGCCAAGAGCGGCGCAGGGGCGGTCATCGCCAGCAGGGCGGCGAGCCACGCGGCGCGGGCGGTCTTCATCAGCCGTCCTCCATCTGCAGGACAAGCCCCAGCGCGAGCAGCAGCGAGGCAATGGGCGGAATCCACGCGGCGAGGATCGGCGGCAGCTGGCCGTTCTCGCCCATGATCTGCGCGAAGTTCCGCACGTAGTAGAGGCCGAAGCCCAGAAGCACCGCCGCCAGCACGTGCAAGCCGGTGCGGCCAAGCCGGGCGGGGCGCATGGTGAAGCCCGCGGCGACCAACACCATCGCCACGAGGAAGACCGGCCGCGCCAGTTCCATCTGCAGCCAGACGACGTGGCGCCGGGCCGAGAAGCCGGCCATTTCGAGCCCTTCGATGAACTCCGGCAGGTCCCAGATCGCCACCGAGGACGGCTTGCCGAAGCGGTCGCGGATGCCGTCCTGAGTGAGGTCCGACGGCACCTCGAGGCGCTCGAACCGCTCCGACATGCCCTCGGGCGAACGCCCGCTCTGCAGCGGCCAGGCCTTGGCGTCGCGCAGCACCCAGGCACCATCCTGAAGCGCCGCTTCCTCGGCCTCGATGCGGCGCAGCGGGCCGCTCTCGGCCTCGTATTCGACGAAGCTCACCTCGTAGAGCACGGTGGCGTCGGGGTTGGCGCGCGCGGCACGGATCACCGTATCGCCTTCGTCGCCGCCCTGGCGCAGCCACAGCCCCTCGCGCCCGATCGAGATCGTCGAGGCACCGTTGCTCTTGTAACTCTCGGTGAGATCCGAAGACTGCCGCGAGGTCGCCGCGACGATCGGGTTCAGAATGGCGACCGACACGCCGCTGATCACCAGGGCGACCGCCACAGGTCCGGCCAGAGCCGTCAGGCCCGAGCGTCCGGCGGCGCGCACCACCACCAGCTCGGAGCTGCGTGCCATCATCAGGAACAGTGCGGCGGTGGCGAGGATCATCACCAGCGGCAGGATCTCGTAGAGACCGGAGGGCAGGTTCAGAAGCGTCAGGTACACGACCTGCCCGAAACTCACGTCGCTGCCGAAGCGGCGCAGCTGATCGACCAGATCGAGCAGTGCGAGAAACAGCGCGAAGACTGTCAGGATCGACAGGAACATGGTCAGGAAGCGGCGGGCGAAATACCGGTGCAGGATCATGCGGCCACCTCGGTATCTTGCCCGCGCCGGCGCTCGGGGCGGAACGGCCGCGCCGCGCGCCAGAGCAGCACGGCGGCCAGCGCGAAACCCACGAGGCTGGGAAGGTAGACCAGTGGCCAGAACGCCGGGGTCGAGCGCACAGGTTCGGTGATGGCGCTCTCGACCAGCTTGACCAGAACCAGCAGGAAGATCGCGCCGACAATCTGCTTGGTGACGCCGAAGCGCGAGAACGTGCCGGTCATCAGCGCGGCATAGCCGATCAGCGCGGCGACCACGCAGAGCAGCGGCATCTGGAAGCGGTTATGCGCCTCTTCGAGCACCTCGCCGATGCTGTCATTGACCTCCTCGGCCACCGCCTCGGTTTGGGTCAGCAGCTCCAGCGTCGGGATCTGCCGCGCCCGGCGTCGCTCGGAGCCGCCGGAGGTGATCAGTCCGCTGATGTCATAGGTCAGATCGGTGAAATTGGTCGTCGAAAGGGTCAGGTCCTTTGTCTGAAGCTCCTGAGCCAACCCGCTGCGCATGGTCAGCTTCGGCCCGCCGTCGTCACGGGTGACGTAGGCGGTCTCGGCGGTATAGGTCACGGTGCGCTGGTCGTTGCGGCGGTCGCTGAGATAGACATCGCGCAGCTCGCCATCGTCGGTGATCTCGCGGATGTAGAAGGTCACGCCGCGGGCCGGGTGCAGGAAGGTGCCCTCGTGCAGCAGCCGCGCGGCCACCGACTCGGAGATCTCGCTCTCGCGATCGCGCAGCTGCGCCACCGAGGCGGGCACCAGCGCATGAGTCAGCACCGACATCATCAGAGCGATCAGCAGTCCGAAGACCAGCACCGGGCGGCCCAGCCGCCACGGCGACAGCCCGCCGGCCTGCAGTACAGTCATCTCGGATTCGTTGGACATGCGGTTGGTCACGTAGACCGCCGCGCCGAAGGCTGCCATCGGCAGCACCAGCGCGATGACGCCGGGCAGGCTGAGCAGGCTGAACTCGAGGAAGATGCGGGCCGAGTGGCCATCGGTGATCAGCTCGTCGAACAGGCTGACCGACGCGTTGACCCAATAGACCATGACGAGCACCAGGGCGAAAAACCCAAACACCACCATGAGTTGCGACAGCATGTATCTGTCGAATCTCTGCACGCGTATGTGCCCTCCAGATCCTGTGCTGCGGTCCAAGCTATCGGATTGGTATGTGCTGGAAAAGCTGCCTCTGGTCAATGCCGTCACGCGGCTCTACGACTCTGAGGGAAAGACAACAGGAGAGCATGATGACCGATCTGCGCGAGTTCACCTTTGCCGAAACCGATCTCGACGCCGTGGCGGGCGCGGAAGGCCGCGTCGCCGTCTTCATCGATAGCGCGGGAAAGCTCGGACGCGGCGCGCGGCGGCTGAACCGGCTGACCAAGGGTGCGGTGGCCCGCGCCGTGGCCGATGAGGGGTGGGCGAAAAAGCCTGCCGGCAGCGTGGTGAGCCTCTCCTATCCCTCCGGCATGGAAGCCGAGGCGGTCGATATCGTGAAGCTCGAGCGCCGGCCGGATGTCGCCGATGCGCGCAAGGCGGGCGCCGCCATCGCCAAGGCGGCGGGATCGCGTCCGGTCACGGTGCTGGGCGAGAGCCAGATCGGGCTAGAGCAGGCGTTGCTCGGCCTTGCGCTGCGCGGCTACACCTTCACCGACCACAAGAGCGACAAGGGCACGGCTCTGGCCCCGGCGCATGTGTTCTGCTCGAAGCCGGCCGAGATCGAGGCGGCCGTGGCGCCGATGCTGGCCGTGGCCGGCGGGGTGTTCTTCACCCGCGATCTGGTCAGCGAGCCTGCCAACGTGCTCACCACCACCGAGTTCGCCGCTCGGCTCGAGGGGCTGCGCGAGCTGGGTGTCGAGGTCGAGGTGATCGACGAGGACCGCATGGAAGAGCTTGGCATGGGCGCGCTGCTCTGTGTCGGGCAGGGCTCGGTGTCGCCCTCGAAGCTGGTGGTCATGCGCTGGAAGGGCGGCGAGGGCGCGCCGCTGGCGCTGGTCGGCAAGGGCGTGGTCTTCGACACCGGCGGCATCTCTCTGAAGCCTGCCGGCGGCATGGAAGACATGACGATGGACATGGGCGGCGCGGGCGTGGTCTCGGGCGTTATGAAGGCGCTGGCGCTGCGCAAGGCCAAGGCCAACGTCACCGGGCTCGTCGGGCTGGTCGAGAACATGCCGTCGGGCAATGCCGTGCGCCCGGGCGACGTGGTCACCTCGATGAAGGGCGACACCATCGAGGTCATCAACACCGATGCCGAGGGCCGGCTCGTTCTGAGCGACGTGCTCTGGTACGCGCAGGAATTCGAGACGCCCGCCGCGATGGTCGATCTCGCCACCCTCACGGGCGCCTGCATCGTGGCGCTGGGGCACGAGAACGCCGCGGTCTACTCCAACGACGAGCGCTTCGCCGCGGGCTTCCTCAAGGCCGCCGAGACCGAGGGCGAGGGCGCCTGGCGGATGCCGCTCGGCAAGGCCTATGACGACATGCTGAAATCCCCCATTGCCGACATGAAGAACGTCGGCGGACGCCCGGGCGGCTCGATCACCGCGGCCCAGTTTCTCAAGCGCTTCGTCAAGGACGAGATGCCGTGGATCCACCTCGACATTGCCGGGGTCGCCTCGCTCAAGTCCGAGAGCACCTTTGCACCGAAGGGCGCCACCGGCTGGGGCGTCATGGCGCTCGACCGGCTGGTGCGCGAGGGGTTCGAGAGCAAGGAGGGCTGAGCCAATGGCCGCCGCTCTGGCGGGCCGCGCCCTGAGCCTCGCGATCGCGGGAGGCTGACATGGGGGCGGCCTATTTCTACCACCTGACCCAGCGCCCGCTCGAGGCGACGCTGCCGCTGCTGCTGGAGAAGTCGCTGGCGGCGGGCTGGCGCGTGGCGGTGCGCGGCACCGATCCCGGGCGCATCGACTGGCTCGACCAGCGGCTCTGGATGGGGCCCGAGGACGGATTCCTGCCGCATGGGCAGGCCGGCGGAAAGCACGATGCATTGCAGCCGGTGTTGCTGACGGCGCAGGAGGCGCTGCCCAACGATCCCGCCTGCCTGATGGCGGTGGACGGCGCGCAGGTGGCGCCCGAGGAGGTCAACCGGCTCGAGCGGGTTTGCATCCTCTTCGATGGCCATGACGGCATGGCGCTCGACGCGGCACGCGGCCAGTGGCGGGCGCTCACGGGCGCCGGGTGCAAGGCGCAATACTGGTCGGAAGAGAGCGGCCGCTGGGAGAAGAAGGCCGAGGCCTGAGCGGTGCCGCCATCGCGGCGCTGCCTGCCCGGTCGTTCCGGATCGCCCGGTTCAGCGCTCGAGGATCAGCTGTCCGTTCGAGATTTCCAGCCGGTCGAAGCGCTGCAGGTAGCTCATGCCCAGAAGCGAGGTCCGCATCTCGCCCTCGTTGACATAGGCGCGGACGTTGCGGTCGGTGAAAGGCCCCAGACCCACGCTCTCGAGCCGCACCGGCGCGGTGCGCACCATGCCGTTGGCGGTGTTGGCCTGGCCGCGGAAGATCAGCTGATCCGGCGTCAGCCCGGCGCGCTCGGCATCGTTGCGCGACAGCACCATGCCGGTGGCGCCGGTGTCGACCACGAAGCGCGTGGGCACGCCGTTGAGATCGAGCGAGACGTAATAGTGCCCGTCGGGCGCGCGGGGCAGCGCGACGCGACCGTCCTCGGCGAACACCGCCTGCTGCGGCATGACTGTCTGCCGGATGTCGCCCCAGAGCCCGACCGCCGCAATGGCGCCGAGCAGGATCAGCGCCCAGACGCCCAGATATTGCAGCTTGAGCCCGAGCCGGGTGCGGTCGCGGAAGAAGAACCACAGGACCAGCGCCAGTGCGAGCAGGCCGAGATAGGCCAGACGTCCGTATTCGTGTCCTGTCATGGTCTCATCCGTGGCGGGGCGTTTCCCTCAATGTAGAGGCTCCGGCGCAGGATAACAGGGTTTATCCGACCGCACCGATGTTGCGCAGCCCGTCGATGACGAACTGCACCGAGAGCGCTGCGAGCAACATCCCCAGCAGCCGCGTGACCACGACGATGCCGGTATGCCCGAGCAGGCGCTCGATGATGGGGGCCGCGAGAAACATCAGCAGCACGATCAGCAGCACCGAGATCATCACGCCGATCACCGCCGCCATCTCGAGCGCCGAGCCGGTCTGGCCCACGAGCAGGATCATCGTGGCGATGGCGCCGGGGCCGGCAATCAGCGGGATTGCGATGGGAAAGACCGACGGGTCGGGCAGGGCGTCTTCCTCCCCGGCCTTGTCCTCGCGCCGCTTGGAGCGACGCTCGAACAGCATGTCGAGCGCGGTCAGGAAGAGCAGGATGCCGCCGGCGATCCGAAATGCGGGCATCGAGATGCCGATGAAGCCCAGTACCTGCTCGCCGAAGAAGGTGAAGAGCATCAGGATCGCGATGGCGATGCCGCAGGAGCGCAGAGCGAGGATGCGACGGTGCCGGCTGTCCGCCCCGGAGGTCAGCGCGATGAAGATCGGGGTGAGCCCGATCGGGTCGATCACCACGAAAAGCGTGGCGAAGGCGGTGATGAGAAAGGCGCTGTCCATGGCTCAGGGGTAGGACGGCGCGCCCGGCCTGTCCAGCGCGGTGTTCACCTGATCGGGTCGCGCGGGCGCGGGAAGAAAAGGGCCACCCGTCGCCGCCTTCCCGCCGCGCCGGACCGCCCTCCGCGAGCGCGCGCCGTTTGGACTGCGGCGTGCCGGGATCTCTGCGCGATCAACGCTTCGCCGGTTTCGCTCTCGCAGGGATCGTGCTTTGGATGGGGCATGGACAAGCTCTCGGTCATGAACGCCTTCTGTCGCATCGTCGAACGCGGCAGCTTTGCCCGCGCGGCGGAGGACCTCGGCGTGTCGCCGGCTTTGCTGAGCCGCGAGGTGAAACTGCTCGAGCAAAGCCTTGCCGCCAGCCTCCTGACCCGGTCGACGCGGTCGATGTCGCTGACCGACAACGGACGGCTGTTCTACGAGGAGGCGCAGAGGATTCTCGGGGCGGTCGGGCAGGTCGAGGACCGCATCCGGCAGGGCGCTGGAGAGGTCAGCGGTCATCTCAAGGTCAACGCCGCGAGCTCGTTCGGCCAGATGGTGATCGCGCCGATGCTGCCGACGTTTCTCGAGCGGCATCCTGAGTTGAAGCTGACGTTGTCGCTCGACGACCGGGTGGTCGATATGATCGAGGGCGGGTTCGATGTGTCGATCCGAATACGCCTGAGCATGCCGGATTCGGCGCTCGTCGCGCGCAGGATCGGCACCATGCGGCAGCGGATCTTCGCGTCCCCGGAGTATCTGCGCGCTCATGGCACGCCCGACAGTCCCGAGGCGCTGAAGGCGCACCGCATAATCGGTTTCCTGCTCGCCTATCACCTGACGCAGTGGACGTTGACTGGCAATGGTGGCGTCATCGATCTCTCGCTTGATCCGGCGATCCGGGTCGGCAACAGCATGGTCCTGCGCGACCTGCTGATCGCCGGGCAGGGGATCGGGACGCTGCCGGATTTCATCTCCGATCCCGAGGAGGCAAACGGCACGCTCGTCCGGGTGTTGCCGGCGTACGAGCTGCCGGCACCGGAGATCTTTGCGGTCACCGGCTCACGGCTCGGGATCGATGCGCGCGTCTCGGCCTTTCTGGATCACCTCGCCTCGGCACTTCGGAGCTGACATTCTTCAACCCTCGTAAAGAGTGATCTCAGATTTCGCCGGTTATTCCAGTGTGCGCCATCGCCGATCCTCCTCGCAGGTCAAACCCAACCAGCGAGGACCCCATGACCCGCATTCTTTCTCTTCACTCTTCCGGCTGCGGCCATACCCGGGCATCCGCCGGCGAGATCGGGTTCGAAACGCACCCCTTCGGTTGGCGGATCGACGATGAGAGCGCTGCCACGGAGGTCTTGTCATGACACGGACCGCCGACATACTTTGCACCGCGCTTGCCCCGGCTATCTGGGGAAGCACCTATTTCGTGACGACGCAATACCTGCCCGAGGGCTACCCGATCACGCTCGCGGTGCTCCGCGCGCTTCCGGCCGGGCTTCTGCTGCTCGTTCTGACCAGGTCCCTGCCGCCGCGCGCCTGGATGGGGCGGGTGCTGCTGCTCGGCGCGCTCAACTTCGCGATCTTCTGGACGCTGCTCTTCGTTGCCGCCTACCACCTGCCCGGTGGCGTGGCGGCAACGGTGACGTCGGTGCAGGCGCTCATCGTCCTCGGCATGGCCCGAGGCTGGCTCGGCACACCGGTGCGCCCGGTGTCGGTGGCATCGGCAATCACCGGTGTCATCGGCGTGGGCCTGTTGTTGCTTGGGCCATCCGCGGCGCTTGACCCGGTCGGCATCGCGGCGGCGCTCGGGGCAGCGGTATCGATGGCGGCGGGCACGGTGCTCAGCCGCAAGTGGCAGCCGCCGGTGCCGGCGCTGAGCTTCACCGCGTGGCAGCTCACCGCGGGCGGCCTGATCCTGCTGCCGCTGTCTCTTCTCGCCGAACCGGCGCTGCCGCCATTGACGGTGACCAATCTTGGCGGCCTGCTGTGGCTCGGGCTGATCGGGGCCGCGCTCACCTACTGGATCTGGTTCAGGGGCGTTGCCCGGATCGAGCCCGGCGCGGTCTCGATGCTTGGTATGATGAGCCCGGTCACCGCGGTGATCCTCGGCTGGGCGTGGCTCGGACAGGCACTGAGCCCGCTGCAGATCCTTGGCGCGGCGATCGTGCTCGGCTCGGTCTGGGTGAGCCAGGCCGCAAGCCGCACGGGCAGGCGTTCGGGCCATCGTCTTGCCCGACTGGGCGCCGCGTCGAGCTGACCGCGGGTGCCCAGCCCGGTGCCCCGACAAAGGAGGCGGGGCGCAGCGACCTGCGCTCTGGCAACGCCCAAGGCACATCGCGCCCATAGGTCGAGCTTCATCCCGTTGTGGCTCCCGACAAAGCCTATCAGGGCGCTGCAATAGTCGTGTCGTTAGAAGCTCGTGTCAATCGGCACCCAATGTTGACCCCCAACCGGCGCCCAAAATTGACCCCCTCATGCACGACGGAAGCTGGCCCGATGCGGTGTAGCCACCACACAGCGCAGCCGCGTCGGGCCAGCGGCGTTTCGGCTATTCCCGGGTCTTGAAGCGCCAGCTCTCGTCGCCGGTTTCAACGATGTCGCAGTGATGCGTGAGGCGATCGAGAAGCGCGGTGGTCATCTTTGCGTCGCCGAACACGGACGGCCATTCGCCGAAGTCGAGGTTGGTCGTGACGATGACGGACGTGCGTTCGTAGAGCGGGCTGATGA
>Ga0115012_10000337_pt1 | contig 26797 bp, 20 predicted proteins | sample TroAtlMetagenome_FD_88706 | JGI IMG/M metagenome (GOLD analysis project Ga0115012, IMG submission 88706) | Marine eukaryotic phytoplankton communities from Atlantic Ocean - Tropical Atlantic ANT10 Metagenome | ecosystem: Environmental > Aquatic > Marine > Oceanic | place: Tropical Atlantic...
CCCGTTTGTTCTTGCATACTCTGCCTTACTTATTCGATACAGAACATGACGACTCAAAGGGCTATCCTTAGGTAATTTAGGATGCTCAAAATCATCTTTAGGATCGTGATTAAGCCCTAACTTTTCCATAACACGCCTAGACTTTGTATTATTCACAGTCGTAAAAGACACAACTTCTGGAAGGTCCAATACAGTAAATGCATGCTTCAACACAGCTTTAGCCCCTTCAGGTGCAAGCCCCTGCCCCCAGTGCTTTGATGCTAAACGCCAGCCTATTTCGGTTGAAGGGTTAAATGGCAAATCTAAGTCTTGCCTTGTGCGATGCAATAGACCAATAAAACCTATCATTTCATGGGTCAATTTAAGCTCAACAGCATACAATGTATAGCTATGTTCATCTTGGTGAGCACATATGCGGTCTATAAGTGCTTGTGTATCTTCAGCATTCACTAAGCTTGGAAAATACTCCATGACTTTAGGATCTTGGTTGATTTTACACATGGGCTCAAAGTCATCTTTGCCCCACGTGCGAAGGATTAAGCGTTCTGTTTCAAGGATTACCATTGGCATGGCTGCTATATTTAAAAAGCAAAATAGGACCTAATCTTAGCATGTTTAGGATTGCCTTGCAGTTCACAACCCTATAACATCATATTAACGCCTATATCTTCACCTTCTTCTTGCTCTGGTTGCCCCAATTTTTTGGGAGAAAAAATGCCCCATGAGTTGCCAACACCATTAGGTGAGCCAAAAGAAACAGATGCTTTTGCGCTACCACTTTTCTTGGGTTTTTTACGCTTATGGCAATTGGTTTCGATCTCGGGCATTACCAGAGGGCCAAATTCTTCTGTATGATCTTCGTCCTTAAGTGTCGATGTATCCGGAAATGGCGTAGGCCTATCAAACGGTGTATCACCAGGACTTGGATTAGCAAATGTAATAGGCTTTTTTTGTTGTTGGGGCGTACTATTTGGATTGACAGAAGTATTTGAGAAGATGTCTGCCACATAAGCATACCTGATGCCGTGCGTACCACGCAACTCAACGCGTTCAAAATGTTTCAGGGCATCATAGCACGTTGCACAACAAAGTTTACTGACCCCAATACGTATTTCCGCTTTTTCTGTATCCTTTAAGTCGACATGCTTCTCATTTTGCAAATAATATGCAATCAGTTGCTCAGCATGAAAATCCTTGAGGTTTCGATCTTGTAATTCCATTGGCATTGGCATCTTATACCTTTGTCCGTCACTGCTTGCTTTTGCTGTTTCATATGCTTCAATGAAAAGTTTATTTTTGGATTTATTGTAGCGTCCTTTTTGCATTAACAAAGTCGTCTGATTTTCAGAGTCTAAAATTGCGGAACGCTCAGCTTCTGAAAATCCATTCATAGATGGCTGCAATGGATTCTCTACTCGTGGCTGCAGTGCATCAACCAGCTTAAACAAGGCCTGCTCAAGCAGTAGTACATTGAAAGGAGAGCCGCCAATATCAATTAATTTTGTTATACATTCTTCAATCATTGGCTTTAGCATAGAGCTCTCTACCGTTATAAGACCTTCATCGGTATTTAAGTCCTTTATAAATGTGCGCAAAACTTCCAGTTTACCTTTAAACATACGTGCCATTTCTGCTTGTGGCACATCACCTGAGACATTCGCCGCGATATACAGCTGTCCACCATGTACAGATACGGCAGTACATGCAGAAATATCTGTATTCAATGCGAGTAGACGAGCAAAACTATCCATTCTTCGCATAAGACGCTTATCAGAAGATATCTTACGAACGTTACCATGCTTCAAGTACTCTTTTTGCTCGCGTATGGCTTCGAATGCAAACCCAACTCCTTGTTGATGCTCATCATTTGAGATTGCAATAGAACTAAGAGCATGCTCTAGATCTCTCACAGAACCATCATATGCGCTTGCCATATCTGCAACATAGTCAGGTATCAATGCATCAAAATCTTTAAAACAACCTTCAATACTGGTCTTTATTTGACCAAACTCAAGACTTGAATAAATAAACACATCCTGTAGTGAGTTAATAAACGATTTCAGTGCCTCATTCTTTTTCAGATAATCATTACATATTGCTTCAGCACGTTTTAAGCTTTTCCCTTGTTTCTCTCCAAGAAAAGCATGTCTTAACGCCTGTTCTATCTTATTTCTAACGACTCGCTTTATTTCTTTAACCTGATGCTGTTTTAATCTCATTGGTTCATTCACACTACATATCAACAATTAAGATCAAAAATTATACTTTCTAGCCCTTATAAAATCAAGTTAGGAGCAAATCTGTCTTTCCTAATTTTGGTGATTAGCTCTTAGTAGAGGTCCATGTAACCTGCAGAATGGGAGCATTAAACCCACCGTTCTAGTGATTTAGCGAAACGCTCCCCAAATAAAAATGCGGCATGCCTATCTGAGTCACTGATCAAGTGCCCATATATCGTTCGAAATATAATACAACAAAATTACTATATTGGGCACAAACCCCCGATGCTAGTTAGCATCTCATCATCACTACTATCACTGCTATCACTGCTATCACTGCTATCACTGCTATCAAGAAGAGCAAAAGAGTTAAAGAATTTATTATTCTTATGCTGTTTTGTAGTCATGTTGTCTTGTTGCTCCTCGCCAGACTTCAAAGTACAAGCAATATCAGATGCACTTTTAGCTATACCCTGGTCATCCAAACTTACGGAAGCGTTGGCAATAGGTAGGTCTAAGCATTCTTCTTGCACATGTGCGGGATGTATTTCAGGGATAGTTCTTAATTTAAAAAATCTATTTTGGGGTTCATATGATGTATCAGACTTAGTATGAGACCATGATGAGGCAGGCCGACTTAGTAGATAAGGCGTTATCATATTAGGCAAAGCGAGATTGTGAATAATAAAATTTTTAAATGTATCCAGTTGGCTCTCTGCATAACTAAATATTTGGTCCACATCTGTATATCTTGCTTTTATATGCTCGGTGGGTTTTTTAATGTGCATGTTAAATGCTATGTCAACTACTGGGTAGGGGTGTTCATCATTAAAAAAATGTCGCACTGGAATGACAGTCTTAGTATTATCAAGTTGTGTGGCAAGAGAAAACTTAAAAACCAGGTTCATTTCTTGGGTAAAAACATTCTCATCCATATCATCAAATGTAAATCTGGAATCAGATTTACGCTGGTCTTTTTTATACTCACCTTTAGGCCCCCAGTATATGGCAACCCCTTGAAATATAAGCCTATATGTATCACTATTTTTCAATAGAGACATTTTTTCAATATTTTCTTCGATTGATTTTTTCAAGTTTGTTTCTTTATATAGTGATGCAGTAAATCCATATTGAGGCCCAAAGCCCGGAGTACTTTTGAGAAAAAGTTTTGTTTTTTTACTATTATAAATGTCTTGCAAGTGACCTCTAATTTCCGCTGAAAAAGCAGCATCTAAGGCCCCATCTATAGGCAAATCTTTCCATGTTGTAATATCAGGCAGTAGTGATTGAAAAACAGAATTACTAACACAACAGCTATCATTAAAACTAAGTTGTAATGTAGTAACCGGCTTGATTTTAGGTTGATTAGGTTGTTGCAAGTAGTATTGGGTGTTAAGCGCTAGGGTATGAAATTGGTCATCACCTTTGCCTGGTTGTCCGTATCTTTTTTTTTCCCTTCTTCCAAATTTTAAATCTACCATACCGTAACCCCAATTGAATAATGATCTATTTTAATCTAAATTTCATGTGCCGCAGGCAACTGCGCTATATTTTAACTTTATATATTGTAATAAGCTATGCTTTTTAAAATTAATACAGAGCAATTAGATAAAGCATATGAAAATAAAGGGCCCTATTTCCCAGGTTTATAAAGATACGTCAAGCAAACTCAGCACATTATATTACCAAAGCAATCAGAACTATGTATAGCACCTTATTTTATGCTGTCTTTTAACAGGCTTTCCAGTGTCATCAATGTAGTAAATAACTCATCGAATGCTGATGATTGTTTCATAATCTCGGCAGCAGGCTATGAGTGTCATATGACCACTAAAACATTAAGTTAAGGGCAAGACTGCACGACTGCCCCCTAGAGATTAAGCATAAATTGTAATAAAGTATTTATACATATGATTTCAGGAAGGTCTCATGGCAAAATGATTGATATCTCCACCTATTCACGTCTCTACTTAAGCCTACTCGGTTGCATTTTTGTTACGGGGGTATTTGCCGCACCCAACCCCGCATCAACTGATTATGTTGATAACGCCATTGCAAAAAATACATACAAAGCTGGCGAAGCCATCAGTATTATAAATAATGTAATTAGTGGTAACTACAGCGCTGGTACAGGCATTACCATCTCAGGTTCAGTTATTTCAGCAACAGGGCAAACCACTCCTTATACAGGTGTCGGCGCCATTCTTGTTGATAACAGTACCAATACTATATCTTCAACATTTACAGGCACAGAGGGTATTACCGTCGATAACACTGCTGCCACAATTACTGGATATACTGCGGGCACAGGCATACAAATTGATGGCTCAACTATTAGTGCAACGAGTGCAAGCGACATTGCAATAGGTGACTTACGCGCAGGTGGTGTAGTGGTTTACGTAGACCCATCAAAGACACATGGCTTAGTTTTGGCAACTACCGACCAAGCCACCTCAAAAGTAAAATTTTCAGAAAATGCTGATGAATTTGTATCCGGTACAGGTCTTGGCGCCGGCATCATCAATACAGCAGCTCTTCTTGGAAGAATTAATACCGCAGATGGTGCAACCAATACAGCAGCTTGGCTTGCTTCCACTTGGTTTGCAAAAGAAGATGGGCAACACACGACCTGTACAAACCCAACTTCTGAAACAGATATATGTTATGGCGGCTGGTTCTTACCTGCTATCTATGAATGGCAATATGTCACCAACAATATTACCACCATCAACGCAGCACTAGCCAGTGCGCCTAATGGCACTCAGTTACAAGAAGACTTATATTGGTCATCTACTAGCGATTTTTCTACAGGCAATGATAGTACTCGCGCCTATTTGATGATACCAAGCGACCCCAATTCGCTTATAATTCGCATAATTACAAATAATGAAGGTTATGTACGAGCCATGCGCAAATTTTATGTTTGACTCCTTAGATTTTAGTTTCAATATAGAGAAACAACTATTAATTGTTTGATGGTGCCGTTGGGGCGAATCGAACGCCCGACCTAAAGCAGAATGTCTTTCACGACGGGAATAATATCAATAATAGGTTTTGCAGAAAGCCCTGAAACAGAGGTTGAGCCAATATGATGCACACCAGTACAATTTTCTCCAAGAGCCTTTTGAATGTGTTTAGCCTCTTGTTCAAATTAATTTGGCCAAGAGGCTAAACACATTCACCTCCATTTTTCATCTCTAGGACTAAGTTTACCAACTTAGCGAGGTGTCCGAAATTAATGGATAAGATCAAAAGGAAAGCCCCGTTCCTGACGGTGACACCAAGGATTTAATAAACCAAACTTATCTTTTACTTTACAGTCGGGGCTTTTACCTGTATATTAATCGACCAAAATTGATATACATGATCTAATTTGGATCAATAAAGGTAAAGTATCGTCATGAAGAAAGCAGAAATAAAATCTTACTTAACGCATGAAGAAATTATAGGCGTATTATCTAAGAAGACAAACCCTCTTGTATACCCTAACGGGAGCCCTGTTTCTACCGAAAGCCAGGTTGTAAAGCTTAAAAATAATCGCTACGCTGTCATAGAACCTAATGGAGAACTCACTCCCCTGATTCGAAAATCCAGCCTTAGTATCCTAAGACATGTTTTCTACAATGGTCATGACGTACCAGATACACTCACAGTTCACAATCCACGAGCACATAAATACCACTCAAGTTACGTTATAATTGATGGTGTGCGCATCCCTGTATTCACCAAGGCTGCACTTGCTAAAGGTGTATTATCTGATGAAGAAACCAATGAACGTATACTGCCTGATACAGCCATTACACTTGTTGGAAATAATGAAATTAGAACACTAGAATCAGATAGGCCGCTCTATCATGAAAAAGTAAGTAACAAAAGTACAATCCCTGGGTTTGAAAACCTTTTTCCTATGAGTGGCCCTCGTTATAAAAAACGAAAACTTAACCTACCCACAACCTCAAGTGTAGATGATGAAAATACACCCCTTATTATAACTGAAGCTCCCTTAGATGAAAAAGATGACGATACAGCTCCTATTTTTTTTGAGAACTCTTCATCAAAAACCACCCCTCCTCAAATCCAAACGCAAGATAGATCCGTAAAAAGTGCATTTGTATATTCTGACGGCCGCCCTGTTCCTTCCACATACGAGGTTGTAAAACTTAGAAGCAACCGCCATGCTATTAAGGAGCCTAATGGAGAGTACACCGTCGTCATACTAAAAAACAACTACTATACTGCTAGGCACGTTTTTTATAATGGACATGATGTGCCAGATACACTTGAAATACATAATCCACGACCAAACAAACACATCAAAAGTTTTGTTATCTTTAAGGGGGTGCGCATCCCTGTATTCACCAAGGCTGCTCTTGCCAAGTGTGTATTACAAGATGCAGAAACTAAAGAAGATATTCTTCCTTACACCCCAATTAAGCTTACCGATAGCCATGAAATAAGAACCATTGAAACAGACAGGCCTCTAAGTCATTTGAGAGCAACAAGTAAAAGCAAGCGCCCTGGGTTTGAAAATATTTTTCCCCATAGTAGCACTATAAGAAAAAACCAAACTTTTGATCTCAACAACCTTATAACTAGAAAGCGCCCTGCCGAAGAAATCACGCTCGACACCAAAGCATGCTCAGATCTAGAAGATGACACAACGACATTGCCGTCTATATCTTCCAGCTCAACACTCAACACGTCTGAAAATACACGCACCTTTGATGATGAGTTTATATTTGATGAAAAAGACCTTACTGATGATGAGGATGATTTAATGCAAACGTGTAAATCAAGTCAGGAACAAGGCAATCCTTATCCACTGGTATTTTTTGAGCGTACAGGAGTGAATACCCCTCCGCCTACTATTCAAGATTTAAGCAATACAGAGATATTTACACCTGGTGCAGAAGGCTCAGAATTTTTGACTAATGAGTTGAAAAGTATCTAGGAGGTTAGAATAAAATGCTAACCATTTTGGACCTTTTAAGGGCTTTGTTGCATCGCTCAATTCTTAGCCATATTTGAAAAATAACCGCAGCTTATTAGGATCTTCTTTTTTTTGAAGATCAGGATGTGTAGATGCCAAATAAATGGCTCAATCCAAAAGGGGTTGAAATAAAGAAACAAAAATATAAGCTGTCTAATTGGTCTGATTATAACAAAAGCCTTAAGAATCGAGGCGATATTGAAATTTGGTTATCTCAAGATTTAATCAATCGTTGACTATAGAAGATACGCCTATTTATCACCAGGAAAAGCACCAGCTTATTATTATGGTCTTTTACAAATTCAAGCGCTAAAACAACAGTTAGCACACGAGTTTGGTACATTAGAGCCCAAATGCTTTCATGACACTTTGTTATCATTTGGTTTAATGCCAATGGAATATGTAATTATGCTAAGAGAGAAATTTAGGCAGTGCCACTACTGAAAAAACCGAAGTTCAGGAAAACACTTGTGTCATGTCTATACCCACTACGTGCCCTGCTTTGTGTGATATCATACGTGCACATATAAAATACTAACATTAACCATATTAATGACAGCTAACAACATAAAGCTTGCTACAGGAGCTAGCACTTACATTACCAAGCCAAGCATTGAAGAAAAACCTGAATTTCTATTGGCGGTGAAACAAAGTCAAGCGCTACATTACCCTTGGGTGAGACCACCCTCAAATGAAGACCAATACCTTCTTTACTTAAAGCGTATGAGTTTACCATCGCACGAAAGCTTTTTTATTAAGTGCAATACCAATAATAAACTAGTCGGTGTTGTAAACATCAATGAAATTGTAAGAGGTGCTTTCCAAAGTGGATACCTTGGATATTATGTTTTTTCTGATTATGCCGAGCAAGGCTTAATGGCCGAAGGTTTTTCTCTTGTCAAAACTTATGCACTCAATGAAATGAACTTACATAGACTAGAAGCTAACATCCAGCCAGATAATGCGAAATCAATTGCATTTATTAAAAAACAAGGGTTCAGACTCGAAGGGTTTTCACCAAACTACTTGCGAATTAACGGGAAATGGGAAGACCACGCACGCTTTGCAATAACCTCAGATTAGTATTTCGCCCAGAGACCCCGACCCCAATGAGGCTTAATATTATCTTAATTTTTTGATGTTAATTTTCAGCAAAATCCTGAGATATTTGTTGTGTCTTATTTAAATATTAAATTAAATTATCATACGCGATTGAGCATTAAATCGGCAGTAAGTGCTGTGGATGCGTACGTTAGCATGCCTCCTTTTAGTCTGTGGGATTTAGTTAACTTTCCTAAAAAAAGAGAAGACAAGAAAAAGAAAGAGAAATTTGGAACAATGCTTACTCAGTTGAGTGGATTTTTGAATGATGTCTTAGCGGGCTCAGAACCGTTAGATACAGAGACGCCTATTACATATGCTTGTCTTGATTTGAGTCTCCGTAAAAAATGATGCCGAAAGAAAGTTGGATATAAGAGCCCGTAGCATCCTAAGCAGGAATCTGGGCCATTCACGTATTTCTATTGTTCGAATTTACATAGGCTGACTAATATTCAATATCAAACAATTACATTTCAAAACTGGTACCAAGTTAGGTACCAAAAATAGAGTTTTATTTTGAGGAATTCTTGAAAGGCCTCATGACTACTGGTGCCGTTGGGGCGAATCGAACGCCCGACCTATTGATTACGAATCAATTGCTCTACCAACTGAGCTACAACGGCAAATTGAGCCGGAAGTATATCGGATGTCTTAACCTTTATGCAAGACCACGCCCATGGTCCAATCCATGCCTGAACCATTGGGCATCAGGTGTACAGGCTCATGAGAATAAAGGCCATAGCCATCAGATAATAAAGCATAGTAATAAGAGGCACTCAAGCAAGCGCTTGATAAGCCATACATAGAGCTGTAGTTATCTTCAACCTCAAGCCAAGGTCGGTGACATAATGAGCTATCGGCTTGAGTAAGCAGCTGTTGTGGCGTAAATTCATTTTGAGATGTTTTGAAAGGTTTTTCAGCTGCCAAATAAGCGAGGCCGCCTATCACATACCAGTCTTTCTCGGTTTCTTCGGCATAAACTGCAGGTTTAACGACTTTAGAAGCTTCGTGCACATCATTGACTAAAACAGACACTTTTTGGCTACAAGCATATGCATCCCCTTGGCCTAGACTTTTATCAGGCATGGGGTAGCCTTCAGAGTAACATACGTTTTTTTCTAGCATTTGATTCATGACAAGCTCACGACCTAAACCCAAAAAGCTATGTACAAATAAGGTTTTTTGCTCACCATCCACATTAATATTGATATAATCAGAGGCATTGCGTGCCTGTTCAACAGGAAAGACCACCTGCACCGAGGCGCCACCCATATCCATAATGGCCAGTGGCTTTTGTCGCTTAATGCCTTGGCTTTTCAAATGTTTGTTTGCGGCAAGCCATGCAAATACCCCTTCTTCTTGGCCCGAAATGGTTTTAACCTCAACCAGTTTGATATTGCGTTTGGCAAACCAGTCTTGCACTAAGGCATATATTTTATTTTGTTTATCGTAGGGTAAAAGCCGCATGCCAGCTGTTGCGTAAAAATACACAGACATTTTTCGGGGTGTATCTTTGAAGAGCTTACTCAGATAAGCATTAACAGCTTCAGGGGTCGGGTCAAGTGTAGCAAGGCCCGGATTGATTTTTTTGTTAGAGATTTCTTTATAGGCAGGCTTGCCCATGTAAACATGAAGGCGCGATCCGGTACTGCCGGCATCCACGACACCAACCAGAGATACAGTTTCAGCATGCGCTGTAACGGATAGTACAAAAAGCGAAACCATAGCCAGTAAACGCTTCATAAATCTCTCCTTAGATAACACTTACTTATGATACATCGAACACATTGGGTGTATAATATTACCTTTTTGGTTTAATTTCAACCTAATTATGCCGCACTCTTGTGTACTATACACGGGTATACCCATGGTTTGATAGGTTTTCAGTGTCGATGGGTGTGGATGATGATAACGATTATCAAAGCCGTAGCTGACAACAGCCGCCCTTGGTGCTACTACATTTAGAAAGCTTATGCTTGATGAAGAGCGACTGCCATGGTGCGGTACCAGCATATAAGTCGACTTTAACGCTTCACCATAACGTTGCATCAAGCTGCGCTCTGCAATGGCTTCGATATCCCCTGCCAAAAGCATGCTTTTATGACTAGAGCTTATTTTCAATACGCATGAGTAATTATTCTTTTTTTTGGCATCAGGTAGGGATAAAAAAGAAAAATCCACACCATCCCATCTCCATGAAGGGTAACCATGACAAAGATCACCACGATGATAAAACTGAGGATTTTCAACCACGAGTGCTCGTATGGCATAGCTTTTTTCAATGGCCGATAAACCACCTCGATGATCTAGATCCGTATGACTGACCACCACCATATCTATCGACTTGGTATGCAAGCTTTTTAAATAAGGCACCACCACACGCTCACCTAAATCAAAACCTCCTTCTGACTTTGGCCCAGTATCATACAAAAGTAAGTGATTTGCAGTACGCACCACAGCGGAAAGCCCCTGCCCGACATCAAGCACATCAACTTCAGCATCACCCCAAGCTGGCAGTTTGGGTGTATAGCTTAAGGCCAGCAAAATAATACCCGTCAAGGCGGGTGCAAATTGCTTTTTTGGCATGATAACTGCTAAAAACATCACGATTAAACAACTTATGCTATGCCAGATGGATAAAAAACCATTTTGAATGTTCCATGCCGCCAAAATATCCACTTTCTGTAAGAACCAAAAGAAAGTACTGGTCATCATATTTAGTGGCGCTGCAAGTGGCAGAACAAAGCTTGCAAACGCAAGCGGGATATAAATAAAGCCAACCCATGGAATCGCCAGTAAGTTTGCAACAAAACCATTGACTGAGCCGTAACCATAAAAAGCAACCGTCACAGGCATGAGCGCAACCAAGCATGCAAGTTGTAACAATAGCGTTTTTGTGAGCCCCCTCGCACTTATAACTTGGCTTGTAACCAATAGAACAGCTACAGCCAAAAAAGATAAATAAAAACCAGATAAAAGCACGGAGTGCGGCTCAAAGCAAAGCACGCCAATCAAAGCATAGCGATAAGCTTGCCAAGTACTCATTTTGACTGGAAAGAGATACCTAACAAGCATAAAAAAACTCATAATTAATGCCCGCATGGCAGGTATGCCAAAACCTGAAAGCAAACTATAGATAAATGCGATAGCAAGTGCAGAGCCTGCGGCAACACGTTGTGCCGGCATATAAACCGCCCAAGCTCTGCACCGTACCCAAATCCACTTAACACACCCAAAAATGAGCCCGGTCAAAAACCCAACATGTGCACCAGATATCACCATCAGGTGCGTCGTACCCGTACGCCTAAACAAAGCCCATTTATCAGCCTCTATAGCACCAGAAAGCCCCAGCGTCAGAGCTTTGATGGTATCTTTGGTTTCTGGGGTAAAGGGTCTTGCATCAATCTTATCTAAAAGTGTTTTACGCAAGCGTTGTGTGGTAAACCCTCGCGTGCTTTTGATATATGTCATATGCTTGGCATCAACCGTACCCAGCCAATCTATATGCTTTGCTTTATATAGAGAAACCAAATCAAAACTGCCAGGGTTACCAAAGTTTTTCGGTTTTCTGAGTTTTGTTTCTACAGACCACACCTCACCCAATGAAACGTGAGGGCAAGCTCGATAACATCGAAGCATGATATTCGCTTTGGCTGGATTGCCATTGAGTGATGTTACTTTAAACTCAAACTGTAAACTTTGCGCCGTATGGTTCGGGATGCTACTGACAACGCCTGTAAGCCTTACATGAGGCACAACTTGGCTCTTTGGAAAGTGCATTGATGAAACCAGCCAGGCATGACCAAGCGCCCAAAGCATTGCGAGAAGTATGGTAAAAACATAGCAAAGCTTGGGTCGAAAAAACAGCAGGAGCGCGACTAAGCCCAAAGCATAAAGCGCTTTATGATAAATTAGACTGATTCCGGCATAAAAACAGAGCGCATGCATACGAGCAACTTCCATGTTGGCTTGGTAGACTTGTTTCCTGCGATAAGTGTACGGCAAGCCTATACTTATGAAAAGCCCAGTGAGTTTTTATTATGAATGACTATCAAAAAGCCCTGATTTCAGACAAAAGGACATAACCCTCGAGAACCTCGCGACACCTCCGGTATTAACTAAAGAAACTGTACTGCAAAACTGGGATGACATCGTATGTGTAGACGATATCACCAAAGCTGATGCTGAGACACATCTTGACAAGCTCCGTACGCATGATGACTACAGCGCTTTTTATATGGCTAAATACTATAATAAATACTATATTACGGCGACTGGTGGCTCATCAGGATTAAGGGGGCTCTATGCCTGGGATTTAGAGTATTATATAGACATTGCTGCCAACTACTTTCGCTATTTTGTACGTGATGAGTATAAACCCGAAGGCCAAGCCAAGCGTAATATCGTAGTCCTTACTGCACCTACCGCCATTCATCCCATCACGCCATTGTGTACAACGCTACTTGATACTTCCGATAAGATTACTCACTTGCCAGTGGATGTATCCATTCAAGAACTGTGTGCACAATTAAAGCGCCATGCTGAAACAGCAAAGCTCAGGCGTTTTGTACCGCTTTAACCTGGTGAAGCCAAATCGACTGCATTTGGGATGGCTTCTACTGCCTTGATGAAATGATCATCAAACACTTCAAGATAGGTCTCTTCTGCTCGAATTGGCTTTGCGAAAAAGGAGAGCACAAACAATTGTGATTTTTCAGATAATGGCAGAACCGGTAAGGTGATGATCCCCATAATAATGCCAACAAACCCTAAAAAAGCAGGCTTTATAACTCCCTCCCAAGCAGAAAAATCAGGGAATATATGTGCTTCATGTTCTACCAACCTTTGTAAAAACCATTTATGAAACGCTTGTGAAGACTCACGTATAGGATCTTCTAAAACCAGCAGATAATGCGCTTCAATTTCATCTGTGAATGTATCGACAAGCTCATAGAAAGCATCAGATATTTGCTGCCGCAGCTCGTAGCGAAACGTCTGTAAGTGTTGACTCAGTTTTTGTTTTTGTTGTGAAAGAAACAAGTCATCGTCCTAGGGCATATTAACCAAGCGACACAATTTACTATTTACGCTTATTTTAAGCAAATGTACAAATTATGTTCTATTATAAGTTTATAGGCAAAAATATGAACATAATAGGTAGGCGTATGCTGTTATATGTATTGGTGTTATTAGCAAGTATGATGTTTTCATCAGAAGAAATTCACGCAAGTGCAGGCACTGTAGCTCGCCCTGATATAAAGTCCTTGAGTTTTCTCCATAGCAATTATTGCAAAATGCCAGTGCTAAGCTCTATTAAAAGCATTAAACATATGCTCAAAACCAAAGCCCATGGGATGTCAGAGGCATTAAGACACAAAGTCATCAGTACCTTAAGATGCGCACGAAACTACCATACCAGGCATAGCCATATTCTAACGGTTATAGATTACTCCTTACCTTCAAACCAAAAACGCCTATGGGTCTTTGATTTACAGGACAACAAAGTGCTGTACCATACTTACGTTTCACATGGCTTAACTTCAGGGGCATTACTTTCCAATCAATTTTCGAACCGTAATAACAGTAAGGCCAGTAGTATTGGTGTGTATCGAACACAACAAGCATACCATGGCCGACATGGACTTGCTGTAAGACTTCAAGGCCTTGAGGAGGGCTTTAATGACAATGCAACCAGACGCGCTATTGTGATGCACTCCGCTTGGTACGTGAATGAAGACTTCATTGAAAAATATGGAAGACCTGGGCGAAGCTGGGGTTGCCCTGCCATTGATAAAGCCCTGAAAGAGCCCATCATCAGCACCATTAAAAACAATGGTCTATTCATTGTGTATTATCCCGGTGAGCGTTGGATACTCAATTCTAAGTTTTTAAACTGCCAGCATCGCTCGAACATGCCCTATACAGCAATGACTCAGACACAATTAAAAGAGCCCGACAAACCTCGGGATAGTGTGCTATTTATCGATAATCATAAAGATAAAAAGCGCGCATATAACCAAGGCGTATTGGCATTGTCAGCTGATGATTACTTAAAGCTATTTAATAACCCTGCTCCACTCAACCGCATGCTACGACAGCAAATCGATAAGCATGAGTATATTGCACTCAGTGATAAAGAGTTTGAAGCTTTAAGCAAACGTGATGATGTAGATGAAGCCATGAAGCATATGGTGTTTGTAGTACCAGATGTCATCATATATAACGGCAGGTACCTAAGAACCGAAATGAGAATACTCACCCTTGGTGAAGTCAAAGCCATTAAAGCTGATGCCGAGCAGCAAAGCTTTCAGGTATCCTTTGATAAAAACAATACACCCACCAAGCTTAAATCAACCAATGAATTTATACGCTGGGTGGGTTTATAAGTTTTTAATGACACTAAGTAAATCCTGAGCAAGTCTTTCTCGAACTTCAGGCTTAAGGCATGCTGAAATAACCAAATAAGGGTTTAAGTCGGCACCATCGCGCATCAAACACACATCTAATACTTGATTGACGTTTAAAAGATCGAGTTTCTGAAAAGGTACGGTACATTCTTTGTAACCTAAGAAGTTAGACTTAGACTCTCCCGCAAACCAAAAAAAATTACACCCTTAAAATGATAAAAAAAATTGGTTCCTAACGCTGTAAAGCAATTAATTAAATCGAAACTAGAAAAAATAATATGCGCAGGCCAACTCTCAGAAAGATGTATCCGCTAAAGCGAGGAAAACCCAGGGATCTCACCTTACAAAATACAATTTATATTGTAATTTCAGTTCAATATATAACCAAATTTAATTTCTTCAAACAACTAGTTGCAGTAAGGCTTTAAACAACATAAGCTTTGAATTAGTGTCTAGACGTAAAAATAATACGATGTGGGATACAACTGCCTGTACTTTTGAACTTACTTTGTTACGCATGTGTTGTCGTTATGCCTTGGGACATATGAGCCCCCAGGAGTGTGAGCCTTATTTAAAGCAAACGATAGACGCCTCGTGTTTTATAACGCATGCTTATGAAGAACGTCTCTTGCTACTTGCATACCAAGTGCTTAGCGGCGACTTGAAAGCAAATATTCCAGATGCGCTACAACGAAAAGTAGAACCTGTAATTAGAAAACAGCTTGCGCTCATGCAATGTTCACGAGAAATCCACCATGCTCTCTCTGAGCATAATATTCCTTATGTTTTCTTAAAAGGTCCTGCACTGAACAAAATATTGTGGGGGAATCGTATGATGCGTCATTCTAACGATCTCGATGTGCTTATTCAGCCGCATAATATATTACGTGCAGATGCTGTGTTGCGATCCCTTGGTTTAACATCAAAACTTTCAGAAAAAAGCCTGCGCTTCCATCAGCGTATACACCGTTGGACCACAAAAAAAGATGCTGAGTACAGGAAAAAAGATACTGATTTTCGGATTGAAGTTCATTGGAAAACGTATTCTTCAGAGTTTATTCTAAAAAAATCATCGCTTGAGTTTACCAATGAAATGTATGCTCTTTATCTTTGTTTGCATGCTGCAAAACATGGTTGGTCTCGTATGATATGGCTGGTAGACTGCATTTATTTTATTCAATCACAAGGCATAGATGTTGAAGCACTTCGTGCGCTTTCCAAGACGAATGGAATCACACCTGTTGTCGATGAAGCTATTTTGCTGGCAGATTCATGGCTTGGGATAAGGTTAGTGCCCAATGCGCACTTTATGCAGCTTGAGGCCCGCCGAAAGCGTTTAAACCAGCGCATTGCCATGAACCATAGGCAGGACGCTCATCAACTGTGGGAAATGATGAGGTATCGGCTGTTAATGAGTTCCTTCTGCACAAAGCCCATACAGCAGTGCCAGGTATGGGCTCAAGTTGCTTTGGGGACTACAGTCAGCAAGATTTTTAGATAATAATTTGTATATTGACTTGGGCTCAAGGGAGCTGTTATGGGGGCAAAACATATGCGTTGTATTAATGCAAGTGGCTGGAAGAAGATTACCCTTCATCACCTTGATATATACTCTCCTAATGTCGACTTGCTTACTTTTCTTAAGCGGCAGAACTTACAATCAGCATCAGTTGCACAAATTAATAAAATGTTTAGGGACTTTTACAGGCCTTTCGCTTGCGTTATTACTAACCACCAAACACATGAGTTTTTTTTAGTAAGAGATCACTTTGGCTTTGAGCCATTTTACTATGTGATGCCTCACCACACTTCTAAGCCACTATGTTTTGGTTCTACCTTACCTGATATTTTGACACATCTTGATTCACCGATGCTAGATACGTCTCAAGTAAGCGACGTTCTGATGAATGTTTGCTTCAGTAGTCTTAAGTACACCGATCAAACATATTACAAGCATGTATTTCGCGTTACTCCAGGACATACTATTCACTTGAGTGTTGATGGGAGTGTGGTTGAGCAACGTCATAAGTATTGGGGCTTAGAGCCGGGAACCCCCCAAGTCCATTATACTTCAGATGCAAATTATGACTCTCATTTTGAGGTGCTGTTGCAAGAAGCCTGTGAGGTAAGTTGTGAGCAGTCACCTGATGCTGTAGCTCTAGAGTTTAGTGGTGGACTGGACTCTTCGTCTATTTTAACTACACTGAATCAATTAAACATTACGCCACAGTTACTCATGCATGCAGGCGAAAATTCGCAAGAGCGACGTTATGGTGAACAATTAGTTCAAGAGCTTCAAATAACCCCTCAACTTAATTACATCGGTGCAAATGATTTTAATATCATTGCAACTTTAGATTTATATAAGCAGTGGTTTGCAGGCGGTGCACCTTATCTATTTTTTATGCTTGCTGCTAATATACATGAAGCTGCGCAGCAAAAAGGCTGTAAAATTTTACTATCAGGCTTTGGAGGCGATGAGTGTGTTTCTTCACATGCACCTTTACGAACCTACGGCGCGGAAGTAGGATTTAAAACAATATGGCAGATATTAAAAGCAACTAAACCTAATGACTCCAGCGTAGGGCAACTATGTAGGGCGCTTCTGTATAGTCACCCAAAGCTGTATTACGCACTGCAGAAAATTAAACAGCACCCATCAGTTATCGCACGTGAGCAAGCGCTCCTGGACTATCAACCTTATAACTGTTTACAAGAACGTGAGGCCAGCTGGCTTACGGGTCCGCTTAGTCACCATATTCGCATGAGAGTTGAGTATAGCGCAGTGGTAGCTAAATACATGGGGTTTAAGTATCAATATCCTTTGCTATACCCGCCTTTGGTCGAATACTGTTTTGCTTTGCCGCCTGAGCAAAAAAGGCGCTTTAACCAAAATCGTTTCCTTATGAGAAATTACTTAACGAAGCACGTTTCATCTGGCTTGTATAATACCTATAAAAAGTGCGGTAGCATATTCCCGGGCACCATGCCAAAATGCCAAGCACAATACAATAAGGGTGAGTTAAAACATGCGCTGCAGAACTTGCCCTATGCTGAGACTTATGACAAACTCGTAAAGTCTAAAAGGATCACGGGCGATAGAATATTTCATATTGACTTGCTACGATATATGTTTAAAAAAGAGGACTTTTCATGACAACTGATAAACAAAAACCTTATAACGCGCCAATTGACTATCAGGAGCAACATAACTCTGATCCTGCCATCACAACCTATAAGCCACCCAAAACCTCACTCTTTCTTGAACCTAAGGATATCCAGGGTGGAGCTACAAATGTACCTGAGTCAAATAATGGGCTCATTTCATGATGGATGGCTCTCTTCATTAATTAAAGCTTCTATTAAAGTCAATGAATGACTTCAACCGTACCTATTGGGAGAAAAGGATGTCATTAAAACCACAAAAGAAAGTACTTTTAGTTGCCCTTGCAACGCTTGGTCTTATACCTATCGCAAGCTTTTCCAAATCCAAACCCATTATGACCACAGATTTATTACAAGCGCTATCCCCCATTGAGCCCTGGGATAAGAGCGGGGTTTTAACTGCGACGAAAACTGCCAATTTCCAGCAAGCTGCAAGTGGTGCTACAGACGCCACAACTATTGCAAAAGTAAAGCTTGCTTATTTTACCACGAATGATTGTACAGGCGACAAAGCAGGCACTGGTTTTTATAGTACACCTAATACTAGCCCCAGTCATACCATTAGTGTTGGTGGTCAATTTGGCTTCGTTGCTCACTCTGCGTGGCAGGTGGGCGAAAGCAAGTTATCGATTGGAGATATGACTACGATTAACTCCATAGCTGTGACTTTTCAGTCTAGCACTAGCGACGTACCGCAGTCGAACTTTTCAGGTAGCAGCTTTAGCTGCCTTGCTGTTAGTTGTGCCGCTAATGCATGCACCTCAGCTGCTGGCACACAAAGCTTTCAGTTAAAAACCACAGCAGCGGCAGGTGATCCTGCATTCGGTGGTAAAATTGCAGATCCAAGTACTGGCCTCATTGCCACGTCAGAAAATGATAGTGGCGGTATTACATGGGGATCTACTAGTACGCAAACGAACGCAACAAGCGATGAGGATGGTTCCAACAATACCACTACGATTGTTACTACATTAGGCGTAAACAATGGTACCAATTATGCTGCAAAGCTTTGTAGCGATCATTCTGCTAGCGGGGGTTACGACAATTGGTTTTTACCCAGCAAAGACCAGCTTAGTGCTATGCTTGTGTCTAAAAGTGCTGTCGGTGATTATTTAGAGAATGGCTATTGGACTTCTACCGAAAGTAGCACTTCTGGCGCTTGGATCGTAGACTTTTGGTCTGAAGCCGGGACAACGGAGTCAACGGCCTCCAAGAGTGGCACTCGCTACGTTAGATGTGCTAGTACTTATACACCTTAATTTCATTATTTTTTAGGATAGGTCAGTGCCGCATAAAAAATGTAAGCAGGTACCAATTACCACAAATGCTTTCAACTTAAGTGCTGACCTAGTCTATCAAACTTTACCTAGACCCCCATCACACGAATTTTCCATTCAATGTGACCTTCATCAATTCTATTTAGCGGTTCCTGATGTAGCACGGTTTCTTGTTTTTTCTGAAAGCAATCGCATCCTCATTGAGAAGGCGAGCTCTGATATTTCCGCTGCTATGATTCATACTTGGCTTTATGGCACTGTGTTTGCTTATCTCCTACAATACCACGGTTATCTTGTACTACATGGCTCAGCTGTTTTAATGAACCACCGTGCTGTGATGTTTGGTGGTCACTCGGGTGCTGGAAAATCAACTTTAGCCCATGCATTATTACAGCAGGGGTATCCATTTATTACGGATGACTTAATTGTCATTAAACGCGACGATCAAGGTCAATACGGCATTTTGCCAGGGCCTGCCAAATTAAAGCTGTGGAAAGACGCTATGCTGCATTTTAACCAGGATGTGAATAATGCTTTACCGGTTCATTTTAAAACCGATAAATATACCATTCCAGTAGAACTTAACTGCAATAGCCCAACCATTCCTGTCGCGGCTTTTTATGAACTGAACCTGGATAAGAGTGCAACCCGCCATACGTGTGAAAGATTACACACGCACACAGCATTAAAAACATTGATGCAAAACGCTTATCGTTACTTCATGTTAAAACCACTTGGTAAACTACAAACCTTCTTTCAGGATTGCAGTGCATTAAACCAGGAAGTTACCGTACATAAAGTGATACGACCACCGTGCTTTGATGAGCTGCCTAAGCTAATAGAAACCATTGAATTTGACCAAGGAATCTCACCATGACTGCATTGATTAGCAGAAACTCAGAAGCTTGTTACACTGAAATGAGTGATGAAATCGTCGTTTTAAATCCTAATGATGGAACTTGTTATCATTATAATACAACAGCCGCTGAGTTATGGCAGTCACTAGACACACCTAAAACGATTACTCAGCTATGCGAAGTACTTACACAAAAATATAAGAATACAATCGAGCACTACCAGCAGGATGTGATATCTTGGGTAGAAAGCACACAAAAAAAAGGGTTATTGACCATAAATAATCATGTTGATGTTGTATGAGCTACAAGAAAGTACAAACATTTTGGCGCATGCCAGCTCAAGAAAAAAAACTTTTTTTTGTTAATTTGTGTCTCCTAGGAATTGCGCGAGTAGCCATATTATTTCTGCCTTATCAAAAATTACATTCTTATTGCGGCAAAGGTTGTCAGATGCTGGTTGCTTCAACGCTACTGTCTAGCCAGCAGTTACCACAAGCACAGCTACTTCGACGTGCTATTGCATTAGCCGTGCGCTATGCGCCTTGGAAATCTAGCTGTTTAACACAAGCTCTGGTTGCGGGATTTTGGTGTCGATATTATCGCATCCCCTATATTCTTTTCATTGGCTTGAACCACAACAGCAAGCCCTCAGAAAAAGATGCGCATGCCTGGGTTATGGCAGGCCCTATTGCCGTGACAGGCGGACAAGGTTTGAACACACATCAGGTGATTTCTAGCTACTCCAATGTATTTTAAAACATTCGCCGCTCTAGCTTCAAAACTTTAGCAGACAACCCTTACTAAGATTTGACCTACACATTTGGCGATGAACAACAGTTGTTGTACTCATGTGCAAAAACCCAAACTCAAGTCAACCAATGAATTTATACGCTAGGTGGGTTTATAAGTTTTTAATGACACTTAGTAAATCCTGAGCAAGTCTTTCACGAACTTCAGGCTTAAGAGTTGCTGAAATCACTAAATATGGGTTTAAGTCGGCACCATCGCGCATCAAACACACATCTAATACTTGATTGACGTTTAAAAGATCAAGCTTTTGAAAGGGTACAGTACATTCTTTGTAACCTAAGAAGTTAGACTTAGACGCGCAAGGCTCTATAAAGAAGTTATCCCAAATGTTTACATTAACCACGTAACCTCGCTCATTATTTTGCGTGGTGAGTTTATGATAAGCCTCAAGCAACGGCATAGAAAGATAATATGGTGGGCGCTTTATTACTTTGGGCGCACGCATAAGTATACTTAATAATTTGGGCAAGGCACCTTTTGACAGATGCTGAATTTTGCCTATGGCTGCAAACTTGATCATCGTAGGTGCTGTTTGATATTGAGCTGTATCCACCACTTCTTTTTGTACTTGCTTTGCTAAGCTTAAGGGGTTTGTGTCCTGGTGTAATTCGAGCTTAATAACATGACCCCGTAAAAAACAGCCTACAACCTCATCGAAATAGGGATCTTCTCGTGTGGACTGTACCCTGTTGAACATGACTTTTTGCGGTTTGGAAGTATGTTTATAATTGGACAGTACTTTTGCAACTAAAGCACAAATCAAGTCATTCATGGTCACCGCATGCTTCACACAAAACGCCTGGCAAGTTTCGATTTGACTATCACTTAACTCAAAAAAACTTGAGTAACTTTGTATATCTTTCGGTGCCAACATATCTTTCTTATAGACTTTAAATAAGCCAACATCTTTAAGGTAGCTGTTCCAGTACTGTGAATGGTTAGGTAAATTATGTTGTAATGTGCTGTACTCTTGCCTCACATAGTTAGCATACGTTTTGTGGTCTGTACGAAAACCTGGGGCTTTTTGAAAGCAATGCATGAGATATGCATCTGATAAATCTTTAAAAAATACTTCCATCGACTTTTGGTCAGCAATCATATGCGACATGGTAACTTGTATTTCCACTTGTGATTTGACCAACTGGAAAACCTTAACCAAAATAAGCGGTTTTTTACGCTTCCACTTTGTATGATTATACAAGTTTACCATCGAGCGGTTTAAGTGCTGATTTGCTCTCATCTCACTTAAGTGTGCTAGGTTTTCTTCTTGTAATATGATGCCTCCTAAACGAGACTGTTTTTGGAATGGAAGTACGCGTGGCATTTTGTAAGAGAAAATATCATGCTTTACTTGCAGGGTTTTGAGTGCTTCCCGTAACGCTTGTATATTGACTGAGCCCGTAATGCGCTTGCGCCCAACCACATTAATCTTTTTCACCCCGTGCTCAAAAAGATGTGAGGCCCACAGCACAAACTGAAAATCAGCTAAAGGCAAAAACCTTCCATTTTTAAGTGGATTTAACAGAAGACCATCTTCATCTGTGCTGGGTACATGTGCAATAAGCTCAGCTAAAGCTTGAATCGTTGGGCTATGATAAATATCTTGTATTTTAAGTGGCTTTTGGAGTTTATCTTGAATCTTGGCAACAATCCTTGCTGCAATCAGTGAATGTCCGCCCAACTCAAAAAAGTTATCAGCTACATCAATGCTATCTATGCCAAGTGCATCTTGCCATATTTCAACCAACTCTGACTCAATGGGTGTTAAACCACCCACATGCACATGGTGTTTGATATTAGGCTTGGGCAAGGCATTTCTATCGATTTTGCCGCTGACATTAAGTGGCAATTGATTCAGAAATACAACCCGGCTTGGGACCATAAAATGAGGTAACTCAAGCGCCATTGTATCTAGTAAGCCACTGACGGAGAAAGTCATTTGATTATCACAACAAAGATAAGCAATCATTTGTTCATCAATAACAGCTACCGCACAAGCATTGACCCCCTCATAGGATTGAATATGGGACTCGATATCTTCAAGTTCGATACGATAGCCATGCAATTTAACCTGATTATCGACGCGACCATATAGAATAACCTCGCCTTCTGCAGTCATACTGGCGACATCGCCAGTGCGATATAGAGTATTACCTGTGGCATGCTTATAAGGCACAAACTTTTCTTTGTTTAGAGCATCACGATTCCAATATCCTTGTGCTAAACCAAGTCCACCAATATAGAGCTCTCCTTTTTTACCAATGGGTAATGGCTTTTGGTACTCATCCATCACCCACATCTCCATATTGGGCATAACCTTACCTATGGTAATTACATCACTCTCTTTAACCTTTTTACAGGCACACCAAATGGTGGCTTCTGTAGGGCCATACATATTCCAAAGTGTCTTCACTCTTGGCAGAAGTGAAGCGGCCAAATCTGGTTTTAGCGGCTCTCCACCACAAAGTGCTGTTAATTTTTGGTTACCTTCCCAGCCAGAAAAGCACAGCATGCTCCAAAAAGCAGGTGTACCTTGCAAACAGGTCACGGGGTATTTTTCTAATATGTTTAGCAGATAAAAAGGATCTTTATGCTCTCTGTCATTTGCTAAAAACATGGTTTTACCCTGCCAAATGGGTAGGTAAAGTTCTAAGGCTGCAATATCAAAGGCAATGGTGGTCGTTGCCAAGAAGAGCTCTTGCTTGGTTTCTTGAAACAACGCATCACAACTGGTTAAGAAATGATTTAATGCAAGATTAGAAATCTTCACACCTTTAGGTACGCCCGTTGAGCCCGAGGTATAGATAATATAAGCCAAGTGATGAGCTTTACGCCGTATGTGCTTTAGTGCTTTTAAAGCATCTAAGCCACACGCCTTTTTATCAGGCTTACAATTCATCAAGCTTAATACTGGTGTTGAAAACATGGTAAATAAGTCTTGCTCAATTCCATCATGGATAATAAGCCCAGCCGAACTGTCTTCCAATACGGCACGCAACCTGTCAATAGGCGTGCTTCTTTCAATGGGTATATATGGTAGCTCTAACCACATTAAAGCCAGTAAGGTTGAAATCAGCCGTGGGGTACGGTGTAAATACAGTGCAACGGGACCATTCACTTTACGTTCTTGTAAATGGGCTTTTATAACACACACATCGTGGTATAAATCTTGATAAGTCCAACTCATGTTTGAGCTGATAATCGCTTGCTTATCAGGCGTTTTAGCGACATGAGTCAGAAACCGCGCCACGAGATCTTCCTTGACAGGAAGCTTTTCGCCTTGCTGGCAAGACCATGACGTCTTCTTATGCGTTTTTATTATCATACTTAAACTATAGAACAAACTGAAAATCACGCCAGAAAGAAATAAATAATCACAAATAGGTCTATAATTGATTAAAAAGAGCAATGTTGAAGAGAGCATGGAAAAGAATATATTCTTTCGTATGGGTCAATCCATACACAAGCATAGGGTGGCCATCATCTTTGTTTGGGTCATAGCCCTTGCAGCGAGCATCCCGTTTTTAAATGACATCATGACGCCTTTTACTTCAACCGGATTTATTGTAAAGAATGCCGACAGCACGCAAACCCAAGATAGCATTAATAAAGAGCTTGGGTTTTTAGAAAGTAAGCGCTTGCTTGTACTCTTTCAAAGTAACTCTATTCGCAATACAAGCTCAGTATTTCAAAAGAAAGTACGCTACGCACTACGTAAGCTCGATAAGTTTTCTGTACCGCATGAGATTATTTACCCACAAAAAGACACAGAGCAAATGTCTAAAGATAAAAGAAGTGCGTATGCCGTTGTCTTGCTTAAAACCGATGAACCCTTAACATCTGATGAGCTACAACAATTTAGGAGGCTGATACGAACGCCTAAAAATATGAAAGTTGAAATTGGTGGTAAACAAGTGTTTGTTCAGGGGATTAATAAACAAACCCAAACTGATCTATATAAAGCCGATGCCGTGGCGGCCCCCATCACCACCATTGTCTTGATTTTTGTGTTTGGGAGCTTAGTTGCAGCTCTAATACCGCTATGCTTGGGTGGTGGATGTGCACTGATTGTACTCACCTCTTTATATTTTATTGGTCACTACTTTTCGCTGTCTATTTTTACTTTGAACCTGGCCTTGCTGCTGGGTCTTTGTTTAAGTCTTGATTATGCCTTGTTTATCATTGCCCGCTTTAGAACAGAGCTTAAAAAGCATGGCACCAAAAAAGCCATCTCTATCACGCTCAGTACAGCAGGTCGAGCTGTATTTTTTAGTGGCCTTGCCATTTTTATCAGCTTAAGCGCTTTACTTATGTTTCCTATTAATATCTTGCTCTCTATTGGCATTGGTGGTCTTGCTGCCGTGTTTTTCTCTGTAATGATTGCAATCACCCTATTGCCTGCTGTATTAAGTGTGCTTAAAAACACCATCAATCGTTACGCTGTACGTAAGATTGATGAAAGAAACTCTAAAATGAAGAAGGCATGGCGCAAAGTTGCCAAAACCGTCGTGAATAAGCCTTATGGGTTTCTAGTTGGTAGCCTTGCCATCTTACTTTTATTTGGCTACCCCTTTTTAGATGCTCGCTTTGGTATATCAGACTTCAAAATTGTACCTAAACACAGTGATAGCCGTTTGTTTTTTGATGAGTTTAAAAAGCATTTTAGTGAAAATGACTTATCACCGATTACTGTTGTGGTCGATACCAAATACAAAAGCATTTTATCCCCTCGTAATATCTCGCGCCTTTACACCTTTACTCGTAAGCTCGAAAAGAACAAATCGGTAGCGCGTGTAGATAGTATTGTCACCACGTCGCCCAAGCTTTCTAGAAGTGGTTATAAGCGCATTTACCGCTCTTCCATGCGCTATAAAGACCCCAAAATCAAACAATTGCTTAAAGTTACTACTGGTAAACAATTTACGGTTATTTATGTGATTAGTAAGCATGGCATTAATGCAACAGAAACCAAAGCGCTGATTGAAGATATTAAGGCTATGAACCCAGGCTACGGCATGTCACTGCGTGTGGCTGGTATTCCGGTACAAAACCACGATCTAATGAAGTGCATTAAAGCACGCTTCCCCTATGCACTGCTTTGGGTGATGTCACTGACCTATTTAAGCTTATTACTTTTATTGCGCTCTCTCTTCTTACCACTTAAAGCTATCTTTATGAATATTTTAAGTTTATCGGCATGTTTTGGAGTATTGGTTTTTATTTTCCAAGAGGGTCACTTTCATCAGTTATTACATTTTGAACCACAAGGCATACTGGATATCACACTGGTCATTATCATCTTCTGCGCCATCTTTGGATTTTCGATGGATTATGAAGTGTTTTTACTCTCACGCATTCAAGAGCACTTCAAAAAAACCGGCAAAAATAATTTAAGTATTGTTTATGGTATTGAGCAAAGCAATCGCATCATTACCAGTGCAGCCCTGATTGTCATTTGTTTATGTGGCTCATTTATGGTAGCAGATGTACTCATGGTAAAAGAGTTTGGCTTGGGTATAGCCATTGCGATTGCAGTTGATGCGTTTATCATTCGCAGTGTACTGGTGCCATCGACCATGGCACTGTTACAAAGCTGGAATTGGTATATACCCAAGTGGCTCGATAAACTTTTACCTTAAGCCACCCATGCATTAAGCGTTAAAACTGTCGGACCGGCCTCACAGGAAGTGTCTCTTTTACTCTATAACCAGTAGAAGTACCAGTACAAGAAGCATTAGGTATTGTACCTGTTCGGGTATAAGTAACTGCACTTGCATCTGCATTATAATAGTTTATATTTGATGACCAATAGTATTGATCTGTAAGCAATGCTGTATAATCTCGAATCGTACTTGCATCTACATTACATAGTCCAGCGACCATCAATTGCATCTCGCCTCGAGATGGCACATACCAGCCATTATAGCATGCTGTATTGGCAGAAAGACTTGGATCACCATTACAAGCTGAA
>Ga0115012_10000339_pt1 | contig 26677 bp, 32 predicted proteins | sample TroAtlMetagenome_FD_88706 | JGI IMG/M metagenome (GOLD analysis project Ga0115012, IMG submission 88706) | Marine eukaryotic phytoplankton communities from Atlantic Ocean - Tropical Atlantic ANT10 Metagenome | ecosystem: Environmental > Aquatic > Marine > Oceanic | place: Tropical Atlantic...
CACCTTGTATAAATACAAGGGTAGACGTTTGAAGATATACAGGACCTGGGGGCAGTACCCAGCGCCTCCACCAAATAACATGGATAGGAACATGGAAATAATTTTAACACTTTGGATAGAAGAGTTAGTTATTACAGTGTTATATAGTGGGGGAGAAATAGGATCGACTGGTGTTTGAGTCTGCAAATCCTAAATGCAAACGATAATTTTGCTCCTGTTAATTACGCCTTAGCGTCCTAATTGTACTGAGCCTAGTAGGAGCTTGGAAACAGAATCCTCCACCGAATTCTGACCGACGGGTCGAATAGTGAAGTGCAAGGAAACGCGTCTTACCAAGAGGCGTAACTTGATTGCTTAGGGGTGGTACCCAGGTTCAAAGCCTAGCGGCTAAGGATCACATCGCTCTCCCGAGCGGAAGTAAGTTCTAGGAGTCAAAGAGAATGGTATCTCGGTCGACCTAGTTGGAGGTGAAACCCAAGTCCTCCCTTCACACTTATAATATAAAGTGGATAATATGAATGCATAGCGTAGAAGAATTTTATAATAAATGCAAAGTACTACATGAAAAAGCAGTTCACCTGCATAGAGAACGATTTAAAAAATTTGGTGAATATGATAAAGATACTTGTAAATTTATGGTTGAAGATATACAGGCTATGGCATTACTACTTGCCAAATCAGAAATTGATTTAGATAAAAACTTTGCGGAAAAATAAAAACTGTGACATTTATATCACAGTAAATGGAAAAAATGCAAAAAAGTGCAGTTAGGCTGCATTTTTTTGTGTACATTCCCATGCTTTTGTGGTAGAATGTAATTATAAAATGAACTAATGGAGATAATATATTATGCAAACTAAAGCCGAAAGAATTAAAATGATCAAAAAAGCTCATGCTGATTTTAAAGCTAAACAAGCTCGTGAAGCTCGCCTTATGGCTGAATGTGATACAGAAGGTAATGAACGTACCGAAAACTGGAATCATTGGACTGATGCTTCTTCATATGCTGAACAGTATTATGGTGATACAATGAGAGCCACTACTGGCTTAGATAATGATTGGGATTAATTATGACTTTTACTAGCGCTATAAACGTCCTTAACAAAGAATGTAAATTCCTAGGATTAACATTTGAAGAATTGTGTATCTTTATTGAACGCAATCCTTATGCTCAAAAGAATAGTACTATTGATGCATATAAAGTTTATCTAGAAGACTCTGCATTTTGGCCTCCTCATTTATTAGAAGAAGTGAGGCTTCCTTAATGAAAGGTATCAATGAAGAAATTCGTAATAGGATCCGTCTTTCAGTAGCAGCTTATGCTTATGAATTAAAAGACAATCCTATTATGTCTGATACTGAATTTGATCAATTAGCTCTTAAAATAAAACCTGAAGAAAAAACAGGTAATCGTAAAATGGATAACTTCTTTAAGAAACATTTTGAAACTGATACAGGTATGTGGATAAGAAAACATCCAGAAATAGCTAAGTTAGATTATATCTATACAAACTATATGGTGAAAAAATGAGTATGCACATGATTCGTGGAGTACAAGTCCACGGTAAACATAAAACAAAACGTAAACCAGGCTGGGAAAAAGCTAAGCTTGATCATGAACAATGGTTACGTTCCATGGGTGTACATCCAGACCAACTTAAAGGGAAGGAAAAATTTAATGGTAACAGTATTCCAGATTATACAGAATCACGTCCGTCGATCCCGACTTCGGACAGGATATGCGGCTCCACAGCAAAAAGAACTCAACAGCAATACACTGGATCTTACATACTCGGAGTTGCGACAATGCACAAATCAAACCTCGTTCCGGTCGGACGAGGAGATAACCCAGAAAATTATTCCAAAATGAGGAGGTCTTAATGACAGTTGGAACACCGTATAAACGTGAAGAAATGGTAGACATGTTACGTCAACAAATTTGCCAAGTAAAATTTATTAAAGTTAATGGGGAAGAAAGAGATATGCAATGCACTCTTAAAAAAGATCTTATCCCTGAAAATAAAAAAGCAACTCAAGACGACAACGGTGTGCAAGCGACACTTGGTGTTATTAAGGTTTTTGATATAGATAAACAGGATTGGAGATCTTTTCGAGTTGAAAATGTTAATAGATTTAGTTACCCATAGGAGGATTATTATGGTAATACTTGAACTAATGGAGGGTGAAGATGCAGAACCCTTTAGTAAAATTTGCAGGAAAATGGTTATTTAGATGCTATATTCTGTGGTCCATTACAGCAGATATTGTATTAATATCTGGTATAGTGTATCTAATATTTTTTTAGTGAATTGTCGGATGAGTGTAAACATGGTCAGGCCTGAAGCGACAGAAAATAAAATTAGGTGGGTTTTGTCAGCCCTCACAAGAAGTGATTTAACTACTAGTGGAATGCCTATGCGGATAGGTTCGTTTGAAAAAAATCGGTAAGATTCCCAACAACATACAAAAGGAGACGTTATTATGGTAGCAAGAAAGAAAAAATTTAAATCAAGACCCCGCACTGGTCTAGCCGCAGTAGATGCAAATAAAGGGTTTGATCATGTCTTATCAGTATTTCATATGGATATTGATAAAAAGACTATTTCAAGTATTCAGAAGAGTTTTATTAAAAAGTCATACAGCAAATCTGATACTGCTGCCATATTAGCAAATCCTGAATATCATTTTACATCTTACACACATAGAGCTGCGGCTGCTTGGTGGAAAGATCAAGGAGGAGTATTTGAAGGAAAACATGAAAGTTACGAATCAGGCCTAAAAAGAGCCTATGATGAATTAATTCCAATAGGAAAGGAAATACTCAAAGATAAAAAGAACATTGCTAAAGAAAAATCTAACGTAATTGTTCTATCCCCTCAAGAAAGATTACGTATTAAGATTAATAAAACAGTATTGATCGAGCTCGAAGATTTACAGGATGCTTGGATTGAAGGTGAAAAACCTGAGCTCGATCTTTATCAAAGGTTTAAATATCATGGTTTGACTGGTAGTGCTACACAACCTTGCAGAGATGTTATTGAAGGTTGGTTGTTAGACTACACTGATGCATATTACAAAAAATGTGATCAGGCAGTCGAAGGTTACTCGCATTTGAAAAGAACAGAAATTAACAGGCGCATTAAGCACTGTGAATCCATGTTAGCAGATCTTGAAAAAATTAAATCTGCTTCAAAAGCAAGGCGTAAGACCCGTGCTCCAAAGACTCGCACTGCAGATAAGCAAGTTGCTCGTATGTCTTATATGAGAGAGGATAAGGATTTTAAAATCGTATCCGTGGCAGCCACCCAAATTCCGGGATCTGAAAGGTTGTACACATTCAATGTAAAGAATAAAATTCTTACAGAGTATGTTACATTATCACCTAAAGGATTTCAGGTTAGTGGCTCAACTTTAAAAGATGTAGATATGGAGGTATCAAGGTGTGTTACTCTAAGAAAGCCTGATGATTTCATTCCTACAATTTTAAATAAAACCATAAAACAAATTGATAAGGCCTGGTCTGGTTTAACTACTAAAACTCGTACTCCAGCTCCTAGGATAAATAAAGATACAATACTTTTGAGAACAATATGAAAATCTTAAATAAAGCTATTGCAGTAGGCTTACTTATTGCTCTTTATAGTCCAATAGCTTACGGTCTAGAAAGAATAAATCTAGATGATGATGTAGATTGCATGGCATTAAACATCTACCATGAAGCAAAAAATCAATCAATGATAGGCCAAGTAGCAGTTGCCTTAGTTGTTATGAATAGAGTTAATGATAACAGATATCCTAATAGAATATGTGAAGTTATTAAAGAAGGTCCTACTAGACCATCATGGAAAGATCCTACTAAAGAACATCCAATAAAACATAGGTGTCAATTTAGTTGGTGGTGTGATGGAAAATCTGATGAACCGCTTTATGATAGTAAAGCTTGGCGAAGAGCTCAAGATTATGCTTATCTAGTATTAACTCGTAGAATTATGGATGTTACTGAAGGAGCAACACATTATCATGCTTCTTATGTTAGGCCAGCTTGGGCTAAACAAAAAACTCGAACTACACGAATTGAAACACATATCTTTTATAGATGGGAAAAATAATGGAAGTATTAACCAAAAAACGATTTGCAAAACTCGTAGAAGAAAAAATTAAAGATAAACCTATGCCGTATATTGATGCTATATGCGATGTATGTGCAGATAGGGAATTAGATACAGGCGATATAGGAAACTTAATTAGTCCTATATTAAAAGAAAAAGTCAAAGCAGAAGCAGTGGATTTAAATTTAATGAAGGGTGGAGCTGCTCTCCCAATATGAACTTTGAATTCGAAGATTTTAGACCACCGGACAAAAGACCTCCCAATAATAAATTTCAAACTAGAGACTATATAATGATAGCTATAATGACTTATGTCATTGGCATGTCAATAATATATATTGATTGGTTTAACTTTTTATTAGGTATAGTCGCTTGGAGACTCTACGAAATTAATAGGACAAAAAAATGAGAATAGAAGAAGATATTAAATTAGATTATTCTGACGTCTTGATAAGGCCTAAACGTTCTAGATTAAGATCAAGATTTGATGTTAATATGGAAAGAAGATATGAATTTGTTAACAGTCAAGCTGCTTGGACAGGTGTTCCTATTATGGCAGCAAATATGGATACTGTTGGAACATTTGAAATGCATAAAGCATTAAGCGAGCATGGTGTAATAACATGTATAGCTAAACATTATAACTCAAATCCAGATAATTGGTGGAAACTCCCATATGAAAATGCAACAAATACTTTATGCGTTATGGGTGGTATAGCTGATTGGGATATGGAGCAAACAATAAACATTTGGAAAAATACTCGTCCAGCATTTATTGGATTAGATGTTGCTAATGGTTATACAATAAGTTTTGTTGATGCTGTTAAAAAATTAAGAGAAGCTTGTCCAGATGCAACAATTGTTGCTGGTAATGTGGTCACTGCAGATATGACTCAAGAACTTATTCTCGCTGGTGCAGATATTATTAAAGTAGGTGTAGGACCAGGCTCGGTGTGTACTACAAGAATAAAGACAGGGGTAGGATATCCACAATTAAGTGCTGTTATGGAATGTGCAGATGCTGCACATGGTTTAAATGGCCACATAATTGCTGATGGTGGATGTAATAGTTCTGGCGATATCGCAAAAGCTTTTGCAGCAGGTGCTGATTTTGTTATGATTGGTGGATTGCTTGCTGGACACGATGAATGTGATGGCGTGCTAGAAGATGGCTATATGAAATTTTATGGTATGTCTTCTAATACTGCAATGGATAGACATGATGTAGGAAAAAGAGAATATAGAGGTGAAGAAGGTAAAACAGTTTCAGTGCCTTATAGAGGTCCTGTCAGAGATACTATCATCGATATATTGAGTGGTATACGTTCAGCCTGTACTTATGTAGGCGCTAGCAAATTAAAAACTCTTTCTAAATGTGCAACTTTTGTAAGGGTTAATAATACTCATAATAGAGTGTATGAATAATGTGGGATAAAGCAACACCTAACTTTACTTTTTGGAATAGAAGAGCAAACAAAAGTCAATATGGAAAAGGCTTACCAAAATTATTTAAAGTTGAAGAATTTACTTCTCATGCTGGTAAACAATTACCTTTTAAAATAGAATGTGATGCATTTGATGAAGAAGATTGGGATTCAATAGCACAGATGATTATGTGTTATGAATCAGAACCTTTCTGTCACGCAGAGGGAATACCTCGTGGTGGACTTCCATTAGCAAAAGCTTTAAACAAATATGCTACTGGAAATAAAGAAGATAAGATATTAATTTGTGATGATGTATGGACAACTGGTGCAAGCTTCAAAGAATATACAAAAGAACATCACCCAGATTGGCTTGCAGGTGTGGGCCTAAGATGGGTTGTTTTTAAACGAGGACCTAATGCGGTCCTTAATTCATGTAAGGCTCTATTTAGTTTACCTGACGTAAATAGGTGAAAGTATATATAGTTATTTAAATGGCAGAGTATCTCCTTACGATCCTGCCTTAACCCCCTCGAAAGGATATTTATGAAAAATATTATTAAGGCTCTGGTAGTAGCATTACTGCCGATCGCTTTAGCTTTTTCTGCGTACGCGGGAAATGATAAAGTAAAAGTTGGATTTATCTATGTAGGACCTGTGGGTGACCACGGTTGGACTTATATGCATGACCAAGGTCGTCTTGCAGTTGTAGAAGAATTTGGCGATAAAGTAGAAACATCATGGGTTGAAAACGTACCTGAAGGTCCAGACGCAGAAAGAGTTATGCGTCAAATGGCATTAAGCGGAACAGATATTATATTTGCAACCTCTTTTGGATATATGGAAGCAATGTTAAAAGTTGCTAAAGATTTTCCAAATGTAAAGTTTGAACACGCAACAGGTTATAAAACTGCTCCTAATATGTCAATCTATTCTTCTAAATTTTATGAAGGAAGATATGTACAAGGCGTTATTGCTGGACATATGAGTAAAGCAGGAAAAGCAGGTTATATTGGCTCTTTTCCAATTCCTGAAGTTGTAAGAGGAATCAATGCATTCTATCTTGGAGCTACTTCAGTTAATCCTGATTTTGATATTGATGTTGTATGGGTCAACACTTGGTATGATCCAGGCAAAGAATCAGATGCTGCAAAAGTATTAATACAACAAGGCGCTGATATAATTACTCAACATACTGATTCAACTGCACCTCTTCAAGTTGCTCAAGCTGAAGGAATATTAGGATTTGGTCAGGCTTCTGACATGCATCACTTCGCACCTGATTCTCAGATGACTGCGATCATTGATGATTGGGGTCCTTATTATGTAGCTAGAGTACAAGCAGTAATTGACGGAAGTTGGGAAATGGCTGACACTTGGGGTGGCATGGACACTGGAATGGTGAAAATGGCTCCAATGACAAACATGCCCGATGAATTAGCAGAACTCGCTAACAACTTAATGAGCCAAATAAAACATGGTGAATTAGATATATTCCCTGGAAAATCTATTGGTGATCTATTAGGAATGAATCAATACGTTGATGGAATCGACGCATTCTTACCTAAATAAATTATATCCTAGCCCCCTGAAAATGGGGGCTAACGAAAGTATATTATGGAACCCTTTGACGCTTACAAATACTATATGGCTATGAAACTTCACTTTGACAGTGAATCCTATGATGCCAAAAAATACAATTTCAAAACATCGATAAGTCCTCAAGCCTTTTGGAAGCGTAAGGACAAATACCATTTTGCAAAGATTGCAAAAAAATTTAATACACCAGATAATATGATAGAATTTTATATATCACAATTTACAAATAATAATAAGTGGGTTGGTGATATGCTTGAAGGAGATGAACATTTCACAGAGTGGAAAAGAAAAATAGAATCACTTTCATACGTATTCACGAATGATATAAATAATCTAGCAGATAAGGTTGAAAAGTTTGACGACCTATTTGCTATAAACACTCACCCTTTAGTAGTAAAGGAATATTTGAGTGGAAATATCTGTTTAGAAACCGTGGTCATACTAAATAAATTAGTAGGGTTTTTAAAGAACGCAGATAAAAGTATAACTGAGACAATTGTTTGGCCAGATGTGTCTAAGTTAATTAAGAAGTATAGCACTTTTCTTAATTGTGACGTAAAAAAAATGCAAAAAATATGCATAAAACGGTTTACATTCTAATGAAAATGTGGTATAATATAGTTATATTGATTATGAATAAAGTGGATAATTCAGCAAATACAAAATACAGGAGTAAATAATATATGTCTTTTGCAGCACTTAAAGAGAATCGTTTAAACGATATCGCAAAATTAACCGAAGCAGCCAGTACAGCTGGTGGCGGAGGCGAACAAAAATCCTACAAAGATGATCGGTTCTGGAAACCAACAGTTGATAAAGCTGGTAATGGTTATGCAGTAGTCCGATTTCTCCCAGCACCAGAGGGCGAGGATCTCCCCTGGGTTCGATATTGGGATCACGGCTTTAAAGGACCAAGCGGATTATGGTATATTGAGAGGTCATTGACTTCTTTAAGTCAACCAGATCCCGTGTCTGAAATGAACTCTAAACTTTGGAATACAGGTAGAGATGAGGATAAACAAACTGTTAGAGAACGTAAGCGAAGACTTCACTACGTTGTTAACATTATGGTTATGTCTGATCCTGCAAATCCAGCTAATGAAGGAAAAGTATTTCTTTATCAGTTCGGTAAAAAAATCTTTGATAAAATCATGGATTTAATGCAACCACAATTCCAAGATGAGAAGCCAGTGAATCCATTTGACTTCTGGGAAGGTGCCGATTTCAAACTGAAAATTCGACAGGTTGAAGGTTATCGTAATTATGATAAATCTGAGTTTGCAGCTCCAGCTGCTTTACTTAACGGTGATGACGACCAATTAGAAGGTGTCTATAATCGAATGCATAGTCTACAGGAATTCCTTGATCCGAAGACTTATAAATCCTATGGTGAACTCCAAGAAAAACTCATGAGAGTTTTAGGTGAATCTGCTCCGATGACAACAGCGGAGTCAGTATCTCTGGATGAAGTTGCCTCTTCTCCATCCATTCCAACGAGCAACGAACCAGAGATTAAAAGCGATAGTAATGATGATGACACTCTGAGTTATTTCGCTAAATTGGCTAAAGAAGCCTAAGAGATAATATCTCTTAAACTTTAAAGGGAGGTTTTTACCTCCCTTTTTTTTAATCTGGTCCAGATTCTGAATTGTCCATTGCCTGTTTAGAGCTTGAAGCATCTTCACCTTGGCCACCAGGCTGACCATCTCCTCCGCCGCCACCTCCGCCAGGACCACCACCTGGGCTATTAGCAGCAAGTGATGTAACAGCTATTAGTTCTCTCAATAAACTGTTAGTTACGTCTCTACTATTATCTTTTGTTATTGGTGCTTCACCACTTAAAGAACCTCTTAACAATTGTATATTTTTTGCAGCTGCCTCATAGTCTGATCCAAATTTAGATAAACCTTCGATCTTTCCATATCCAAAATATCCACCTTCATCACCTAAAACAGCTTTTTCAATCGCAGGGACACCAGATTTTAAATCTTCACCAAACTTTTTAAAGTTTAAAGTATTAGCACCAACTTTAATAGCAGCTACTTTATCTAGATTGACTGCAACTGTTCCAATAGCTTTTGCTGCTTTTTCTAAATCATCTGCATCATCCGCTAACGCAAGTATTTTATCAAATGGACCTTCTTCTCCAGAAAAGAAATTTGCAATAGCAGTACCTACATTTGCTAAACTTCCTACAAATTCTCCTCCTGCAAAATCAGCTAATCCATCGCCAAGATCCTTCATTGCTTTACCAGCTTTTGCTGCATTATCTAAATTCTTACCGTCACCTATAGTCAATAGTGCATTTACTTGTGAAGCAATACGTTCACCGGTTCCTTCACCTTCCTCACCTGCAAATTTTGACATAAATCCTGAAATGGCAGTTGCACCTTCACCTACAGCAAATACTGCAAGACCTGCAGATATTCCACTCATAGCAACCGCAAATTTACCAGCTTCACCAAATACACCGTCTGAATCTTTAAAATTTAAATCAGCAATTGATAATAATGTTTTAACTTCTGCATAGATTCTATCAGCAAAGCCTGCGTTTTCTTTTCCAGTGAAATATGTTACACCGCCATTTAATGCTGAAGCGCCTCCTTCTAATGCTTTTCCATAAGCAAATACAGTAAGACCGGCACTAATACCCGTCATAGTTCCTACAAAACCAGTAACACCTCCGAGTGAGGCGTTTGGAAGATCTGGTATTTTTAATAAGTTTGAAACTTCTGTATAGATTCTCTGGCCAAATCCATCACCTTTTTCGAACATTTCCACACCAGCAGATTTGCCTGCTGCAGAAGCACCGGCTTGTGCCAGATCAGCTATTGAACCTACTGCCTTACCTGCTCCAAATAATGCAAGACCTACACCCAACATTCCAAGTGTAAGAGCAGTTTCCCCAGCATCGCCTAGTTTAAGATCAGCTATTTTTACAAGAGTTGTAACATTATCAACAACATTTTGAGCAAAATCACCTGTTCCCATAAACTTATCAACAGATGCGTGTATACCATCAGCAGCAGTTGCAACAGCCTTACCAGCTCCAAATGCTATAAGTGAAGTACCTATCATCGCTAAACTTGCTGATAGTTCTACAACATCACCAAATGGAATTTCAGTAAGTTCATTAAGTTTCAGAATATTTGTTTTAATATTCTCAGCCCATTGACTATCGCCAGCAAACTTATCAACAGCTGCATTAACTCCAGATCCAATGCCGAAAGCAATTAAAGCGGTACCAATACCGCCCAACATGAATACAAGTAATCCAGTTTTTCCGAATGCAGCACCTATACTTCCTTCTTTAGCAACTAAATCATCGCCTATTTCTGTTAAAGCAAGTATATTCTTTTTGACTTTTTCACCATCAAAATCTTGAAGCTTGTCTAGTAGATATCCACCACCAGCAAATAATGCACCCATTCCTCCTAATAAAGCTCCACCACCTAAAGCAGTACCTCCTAATAGTCCACCTAGGCCTCCACCCAAAAATCCACCGCCGAAACTACTACCTCCGCCTTTACCGCCGCCTCCACCAGCTTTTGCAGTAGAACCTTTAATAGATTCAAGAGCATCAATCATTCTTTCTTGACGATTTGCATCTTCTCGTCTAGTTTCTGTATCAGGTGATGCAATGGATTCAGTTATCTCCGCCATCTGGAATACAGACTTTTTCATTTCAAGTAGATGTCTACGTGAATTACGTGTGTGTTCTTCTACTTTATCAAGTTTTGTATTGCTTTGTAGGACGCTATCAATAAGCGCCTGAAAGCCGGAGTTTTCTTCTGCCATTAGTCTTTCCTAACTGTAAGTGAATCCTGTCTGCTTTTTGCGGCCAATGCCTCTTTACCATAAAATGCTGCTACGATCGCGGCAACTGAAACAAAATATACTGCTGCCATATCACCAAGTATTGAAGCTGCTTGATCTAATCCTAAGAACTGCGCTAAAACAACCGCAAAGGGATAAAGTAACATACCCCATAATGCAAACCATGCCATTTGCCTTTGAGCATCTTGCTTTTTATCTTCATTTTCCATATCAGACCTGAGGTCTTCAAGTTCAATCATTTTTCTTTCCATCATCATTTCCTCATCACTAACTATTCCATCGCCATCTTTATCTAGATGTGCAAAACTAGAATCTTTTTGTAATTTTTTCTGTGGTGCCATTTACTCTCATTAACGCGATTTTGTATTTTGATCTTCAATTGCTTGTAGTAATAAAGCCGTATATATTTCTCTTTCCCATGGATGCATCATTTCAATTTCTGTAAGTGACCACTTATGATAATGTATTAATGCAAAATTCATTCTGAGATAGTTCTCTAGACTATCATGAGAAAGAGCTATCCTAAAAAATCGCCTAATCCTCCTAATTGAATGTTGTTTTTTTCTGAGCATTTTTTACACGTAAATTCAACATTTTCTACAAGCCTAGGAAAATTATCAAAAACTCCTTGGGCTTTTTTAAATTGCTCTGTACTAAGTGATTCTAAAAATTGTATTACTTCTTTTGGATCTTGTTCATTAGAAGGATATACGTTATTGTCATCATACACATAATCTACTGAAGCTCCCATAGTAGCAATTAAAGTATCGGTTGCAGTGCCACCATGATGCTCCATAAAAGCTCTTAATCTACCAACTGTAGGTAGTTTAAATGCTACGCCAATACTTCCATTAAGAGTAACCTTTTGTTCTCCTGATGCATCACCTTTTGGTTCAATTTTATCAAGATTAATTTCATACTCGTTTGGTTCTTCACAGTGTTGGCATTTTATAGCTATTTTAGATTTTTCACCTACGCTTTTTGCTCTTATTTTAAGAAGAAGATATTCTATATCTGTAGATGTTAATTCGTCGACATTTAATTTTTCAAATGTGCAAGCTCTTATCATATCACCAGTCGCAGTTGTAATTGCCACTGGGTCTTCGCTTTCCGTTGCTTGCATTAAAACCTTTTGTTCCTTTACAAAGAAAGGGCGGTATTCAACACTTTTACCGCATCCCGGCAACGAGACAGTAAATTTTGCGGTGTTCACTATTGGTAAGTTCATAGTTTAAATTATCCTCATAAAAATCTATTAAATATTGTTTGTCCAATTTTAGCAGCAATGGCTGAGCCAGTTGTGCTAGTTTCCTGCCAATCATCATATGCAAATGAGACAGTTATTCTTGCGGCAGTATTCTCACTTGTATTCCCTAAGTCTATCTGACTTATATTTATAGGGAATGCTTTAAGCAACTTACATGAATATACTGGGATATTTTGATCGTTAAGTTGCTGAATTTCTATTTCTGATACGTAATCGTCTTTGTATTTTACAGTTTTTCTCTTAATATCTATAATTTCTTCAAGCCATTTGTCAAATACATTTTTTAAATAATAATCACCAGTAAGCAAAAATGTCATTGAGACATCATCTGAAATATAACCATACGGCATCTTTCTAGCTTTCATATTTGTCATGTATTCGTTTGTTGCAATAGACCTTCCAGGCATAGTAACTGTTTCACATAATAAAGAAATATCTCTTGGGTCATTAATTATTTGCAATGGATTAAAATTGCCTGAAATAACATTAGTTATTATATTTCCTACATCAATACTCATAAGAGGTAAATTCATATAGACAGCAAATTTATTAGCTTTTGCAATTCCCGTCCTACGACTAAATGTTGATTTAAGTGTTTCTATATTTGCTGGATATGTCATGATGCAATAATCCTTCTAGATTGTGTGTATACAGCTGTAGCTGTTTTCTTTTTAAATCTTTGTGTTGGCATGAATAAAGCAATTTCCCATTCAGGTGCTTCAACTTTAGATATTCTAGATGCAACATGTTTTGTTAAATAGTGTTTAAAACATGGCTCAAAATAGCGTAGTTTTCTTACACTTTTAAGTATTCTATATCTAGTTCTAAATCTTGTAGTTTCATCATAACGTTTATTATTCATTGTTTCCATTAAAGCATCAAAGAATTTAGCTCTTAATGCAGGAGGTAGATAGTGTAGGTTCAAACCATAAAATCCACCAGGTGCTTTTTCAACCATTATAACAAGAGGGAAAGTATCATAATAAGGTAACGTTTCTTTATGTTTTGGATCATAGAAAAACATATACATTTCACCCATTCTATATCTAGTTGCTCTTTTTAAAGCATCATCTCTTAGTAGTGCATTACGGTTTACTGACCTCATAGTTTTAACTTTGTCACGAAACCATTTACGAGCTTCATCTGTTCTAGGAGGTATGCCTGCACGAAATGCTTGAAATTGTAGTTTTTGAAATAATGAATCTGCCATAGTTCTATTTATACATCAACCCTTAAGGATTTTAATGCCCATATTCATTAAAGTATCTTCTGTCCATATTTGAAACTTATATCCTCTATCATTAGACCATCTTTCTGCAGCTTCCCATTTACTGATATTTTTAGCATAAGTTTTAACTTCATTTAAATATTTTTTAGTTTGTCTCTTAGGCTTCTTAGGAGGTACAGTTTGAAATTTAGGTTTTATCTCTACTAGAAACTTTTTTCCACTCTTGTGCATTAGATAAATATCAATAAAGTAACGGTGCATACGTTTATCTGTACGGCATCTATATGGTATAACAAATGATTCAGAGTTCCACTCTACTACATCAATATTGGCGTCAAGGTAGCGAAATACAGCTCTTTCCCAAGATGATCGATAAATCACCTTTGTTGGGTCACCTCTGTATTTCTTATAATTTTTTACTTTATAACGACCTTTATAAACCATATAAATACTTATAATAGATTTTAGGAAGGGATTTTACAATGGCATTAGCAGGACCAGACGCAATAGTTCCGGCATCAGAAGCTTCAGGTAATGGAGAAAGCTTTTCACAGAAAATGGGAAAGGCTATGTCTTCCAGAGTTAATTCTTCTGGCGGTGGTAAATGGAAAATAAGTTTTCCACAAAATAGCGCAGGACATCCAGCTTGGATAAGAATGCAAATTGTTGAAAGAGTTGCTGCAGGTCTTTCTGAAATGATGTCTGCTACTGCCAAAACTCCTGCTGGCCAATTATTAGGTACTATTAATTTATATATGCCTCAAACAATAACATTTTCAGATGGACTTACATATGATAATGCAGAACTTACTGGAATAACTTCTGCTTTGATGTCAAGTGCAAATGAAGCCAAGAATAAAGGATTTATATCAGAGACTGTAGCAGCATTTAAACCACTTGCTCAAGATTTTATGGCTAGTAAAACCTCTGCAGGTTCAGCTGTAAAAGCTGGATCTGGTGTAGCTATTAATCCAAGAGCATCGATGTTATTTAAAGCTCCAACATTTAGACAACTTGCTTTAACTTTTAAATTAATCCCTTCTAACAGAAGTGATTCAGCGGCTATTGAATCTATTATAAATTATATAAGAATTCATTCATATCCAGAGTTAATTGCTGGAGGAGCTTCATTTATGTTTCCAAATTTATTTAGATTAAGTTTTGTAAGTTTTCGCGGACCAGCTCCTAGAATTATGCCTTTTAATGATGCATATTGTACTGGTGTAACAGTAAACTATAATCCTACTTCTGCAGCATTTATGGAAGATGGTGCACCAAGTGAAGTGGATTTAACAGTTAACTTTCAAGAAACAAAAGTTCTTGATAGAAAAGGTATTATGCAATCATTGGGAATGGCAACAGAAACACAAACAGGTGGCGGTAACGCTTCAGCAATGGGACCAACGTAATGCAATATTTTAGATATTTTCCGAAAATAAAATATGATTTAGATGACAATAAAGATACTAGAGAAATAGTAGATGTTTTTAAATTTGCAAAAGTAGTAAGTCAAAAAACAATTGATGACATTTCATTATATTCCTATTATCACATACAAGACGGTGAAAGACCTGATCATGTGTCTCAAAGATTGTATAAATCACCATCTTATTATTGGACATTCTTTTTAATAAATGAAAGCCTTAAAAATGTATATACTGATTGGCCAATGTCAGCTATCCAATTGGAAAAACATAATGAATTGACTTATACTGGCCACGCTCTTAATGTGCCTGTTGGATCTGATATGTTTGGAAAAATAGATGTAGGAGAAACTGTTAAGGGTCTTATTTCAGGAGCAACTGGAAAAGTTGTTTCAAAAAATATTAATCTTGGATGGATACGAATAAGCGATAAATCAGGAACTTTTCAGGCTGAAACAGTTCAAGGTCAAACATCAAATGAATTGACTAACGTAACAGGTGAAACGCCATTTTTAAATGCAGCTCATCATTTTACTACATCTGATGGAGAAGTTCCAAGAGGAACTGCTGGGGCTGTAACAGTAACCAATAGAGAATATGAAGAAGCAGAAAATAATAAACGTGAAAAAATTAGGGTTATAAAACCCAATAGAGTTCATGAAATAGCTCAAGAATTTAGGAAAGTAATTAATGAGTGAAGTCAATAGTCCTGTTGAAACACAGGTCACCAATATTATACTAACTCCACACCATTTGCCTCAAGGACAATCTCCTGGCGCAATGGGTGGGTCACAAAAACCAAAAGAGTATGATATAACTGATTTGGTTGTAGCGATTGATATTAACGAATCTCTATTTACAAGAATTATGACTGGTGACATATTAGTTACTGATGGTGTAGGACTTTTATCGGGAATACCGATTATGGGTCAAGAAAAAATTACATTCAAGATACATAAAGGACATATTAATTCAGAACATAAGGAATGGGATCTGGATTTAACATTTTATGTGAGAGCAGTTGAAAATGTAACAGTTGGAAATGATTTTACTATGACTTATCAATTAAGAATAGTAGAAGAAGCATTTTATTTAAATGCACTTCAAATGATTTCTCAATCTTATACTGGAACTGTCAGTGATATTATGGTGGAAATTTATGATGAATACTTAAAAAGTCCCACAAAACCTGAACAAACAATTACAGTTGATGAACCTACTGCAGGATTATTTAAATGTATAATTCCAAGTTGGAGCCCCTATGCAGCTTTAAAGTGGTTGAATCGCCGAGCTAGATCAGAAACTAATGACCCATTTTTTCTATATAACACTCTTTTTGATGGAATGCAATTAAAATCTTCTAAAACACTTTTTGATGAAATACCACTAAATGATAGAACATTATATATGCAAAAGGAGCATGTTCCGGAAGGACCTTCTGATGTTCAAAAGGGTGATGTATTAGATACTCAGCATAAAGTTGATATGGCATTCTATTTTGAAATTTTAGAAACAACACCAGTTCCGTCTCATGTATTAAACAGCGGCTATGGTGCTAATTATAAATTATTAGACACATCATCTAAAACAGTAGAAGATAAAGTATGGAACTATTCAGACGAGTTTGATGCTCTACCAAAATTATCTAAGCATAAAGTAGCTTCAGATGATAAGTTATGGGAAACTCCAGTAGGTGAACAAAAAAGGATAAGTGATTATGTTTCAAATGAAGACATTTATGCATTTTCAAAAGATGCATTTGATTCTACAGAAATGTCTTTTAATGAAGACGTATTAAATAATATTCCTTATAGAAATGCTGTTCAAAGGCATTTAGGGAATTTTGCATATAAATTAGGTATTCCAGGTGATAAGGAAATACAAGTAGGAAAAACGATTAATTTATACATCAACAAAAATGAAATAATAAACGTAGATGATGCAGATAAAATAAAAGATCATAGAAAATCAGGTAAGCACATTATTACAATGATAAAACATCGATTTCATTTACCTAAAATGCAATATACTCAAATGATTGAAGTTAATAGAGATACTATGGAAAGGCCACACGCAGATGAAAATTAATAATGACTTTTATTGGTTCATCGGGATTGTTGAAGACAGAAATGATCCTAAAGGAATGGGAAGATTAAGAGTAAGAATATTTGGAGATCATACAAAGGATTTAACTAAAATACCAAAAGAAGATCTACCTTGGGCTCAGGTTATGATGCCAGTAACTTCTGCATCTATCGGAGGAGTTGGAAGTAGTCCAACTGGAATTGCAAATGGTTCTTGGGTTATGGGTTTTTATATGGATGGAAGTTCTAAACAGGTTCCATTTATAATGGGAACAGTACACGGCAAAGCAGGCCCAACCGGAAAAGCTGGTGATGGATTTACTGATCCACAAAATGTGCATCCTCAAAGAAATGAAGGAGTTGATGTGCCAGAAGCTGCTGGTGCGAATTATAAAAATACAGCTGCTTATATTACTAAATCAGATTTAAGAACTGTTAAAGTAGATACAGCTGTTCCAGACAAAGTATCAACTGTTGTACAAGATGAATCTGATGATTATTATGCACGTGAAGCTTGGGATATGCCTGAACCATTGAATGGAAAAAGTCCTGCATATCCATATAATAAAGTAAACCAAACAGAATCAGGTCATCAGTTTGAAATTGATGATACACCAGGTGCAGAAAGAATTGCTACATACCATAAAAGTGGAACAAGCCATGAAATATTAAATGATGGAACAGTAGCTCAAACCATTAAAGGAAAAAATTATACAGCTATATTAAGTGATGATAATATTTACATAAGAGGCAATGTAAATATGACGGTTGATGGCAACTATAGGCAATTGGTTAAGGGCAATTATCACCTTGAAGTTGTAGGAAATAAAACAGAATTAATACGTAAATCAAGACAAACATCAATTGCTAAATCAGAACATATAGAAATAGGCCAAGATTACGGCTGTAATGTAACTGAAAAATATTTAAAACGAATTGGTGGAGATGAAGAAAGAATCGTTGATGGCCAAAGAAAAACTACAATAGGCGGTAAAGAAAAAATACAGGTTGGAGGAGAGCTTACTTTAATCGGATTAAATAAAGTTAAAATGTATGCAAACAATCAGGGATTTGAATTATCAACAACTGGTCATTTACAGCTGGCATCAAAAGAAAATATGAGTCTTGAAACAGCATTGAACTTACATACAGTTGTTGATGGTAATACCACAAATGCTGTTAATGGAAACTATACAGATAATGTTGTAGGTAATGTAGATATTAACGCAGCAAGGATTGATCTAAACTAATGACAGCACTAGTATCAAGAGAAGGAGATGCTTTAAGTACAGGACATATATGTGCTGCGACTACAATATTGGACACTCCTGGTCAAGGTAATGTATATGCAAATTCAGCTTTAGTTGCTCGAATAACTGATCCAACTGTTGCTCATCCATTTCCACCTGATCCTCCATGTGCACCTCACGTAGCAACTGTAGGCGCAGGTTCTCCAACAGTTTATGTGCACGGTAAAAGAGCAACTTTTATTACTGCTGCAGCTGATGCGGGTGCCATGACTGGTGGAGCATCAAATGTATATGTCGCTACAGCGGCCGCAGCTGTGGCAAAACATATGGGCGTAGAAGTATTTTCACCAGCTGGATTTACTGCAACAGAATTAGACGAATTTGCACAAGATATTTATGAAGGAATAGAAGTAGAAGAAGCAGCTCAAGGTTCAGATGCAGCAAAGTCTAATGAGATTGGTGAATATGGAGATGGCGGAGTATCATCAGCTAGATTTAATAATACTAGTCCAACTAATAATGTAGCTGGACCTCAAGATGCTGGAACGAGTGAAAGTACATTTGAACTTTGTACTTCACCAAACCTAAACTTTTTATCTCATACAGACCCAAGAATATCACCTTCTGTATGTTCAGCTGCAACTGCATTGGCATCTGCAGTAGGATATACACTTGATATTACAAGCGCATATAGATCTCCATCTTATAACGGATCTGTTGGAGGTGCTAAGAAAAGTACACATATGCAAGGATTAGCTATTGATGTAATTCAAACAGGTAAAACCACATCACAAAGACAAGCATTTCTTACTGCTGCATATAACGCAGGATTTAGAGGAATAGGAATATACAACACTTTTACTCATATAGATTTAAGCGGTAAAAGAGCATGGGGTCCAAATGGAAGTAGGAGAAGTCTACCTAGTTATTCATGGGCTCAAAACACATTAGGACCATTGGGGTATGCAACGTCATGACATTAATTTGCGGAAATAACGTATCATTAGATGCATTAGATGGAAAAACAGATGAAATAGAAGCGTTATTGGCTCAAGGTAAAGCTGGCTTAGCAGAATTAGCTACTAAAGCAGCCGAAGCTGCTACAGCGCTTGAATCATTAAAAGTACCATTACCATCTGTAGCTCTACCAAATCTTCAGGATGAAATTAATACAATTGTCACAGGTTTAACATCAGATTTGAGTACAGCTGTTCCAGGCTTAACAAGTAAAATAGCTGAATTACAAACAACATTTTCTGGATTGCCTTCAGATGAACTTCAAGGATATGTAGATAAAATAACAGAAACTGTTACTAATGCAGTAAGTTCTGGAGGACTTTCAGGATTTGATCCATGTGCTCTATTTCCAAATAAAGAAGTTGCAACTGATGGAACTATAGTTGAAAAAGCAAATACCGTAAAAACACCAAATACAAATTCCACTAAACCCGAAGAATCAGCCGCAGTTGTCAAAACTGTAACCGAAAGTTTAGAAGAACAACCATCTCAAAAAGCATCGGTTGTCTCTCCTTCTGGAAAAAAATATGATGAAGTTATGAAAGAATGGGATAGAGTTAACACTGAAATATTTCCAATGTCTGCAGTGTATTGGAAGGGTCTATTTGATGAAGCAATAGGTGCTGGTAATGCTCATAGAACTGCTAATAAGGCAACACGTGATTCTATAATAAATTTAATGAGAAATACAGGTCAGAAGGTAGAATCATTATATAAAAATAATCAATTATCTGAATCGCAAGCAAAATATTATGAGAAAGAACAGCATAATGTAGGTGTTGTTGAAGACCTCGGTCGAAGAGAAGGTTTATATTATGATACACAAGATGGTTACTTGCAGTATTTAGGAGGTCTTATGTCGAAAAGAGATTGGGATATTGCGATTGCATATTATGAGGAACATTTTGAAGAAGATCATTTTAAACTTGTTCAAATAATGAATCAATGGGATAAGAATAAACAAGTGGTAATTGACTACACACAATATCTAAATAAAGACAATAACGTTCAGTAGAGTGTATAAATAGAACTATGGCAAGAACTCAAACAAGATCAGATTTAAGTGGTGGCACTGGAATAAGAGCTCGTCAAAGTCTATATTCAGATTTTGATTTAACATTCATCGCTAACCCAAACAATAAAGATATCACAATTAAAAAAGATATCGCCGCTATAAAACAAAGCGTCAAAAATTTAATTTTAACTCACAAAGGAGAAAGACCTTTTCAACCATATTTAGGTTCAACTGTAAATGCTCTTTTATTTGAATTAGCCGATGTATGGACTGCTTTAGATATTCAAGATGAGATAAGATATACTCTTGAAAATTTCGAACCAAGAATACAAGTTATAGATGTTATAGTTACAGATAATATTGACGCAAATCGTATGAAAGTCACAATAATATTTAGAATAGTTTCAATAGGTCAACAAGATCAAGTTGACTTCTACTTAGAGAGAGTCAAATAATGGCAACAACAACATCAAAAAATAGGCTTAATGTTACTGAACTTGATTTTGATCAGATCAGAACTAATTTAAAAACTTATTTACAAAATCAAACAACTTTAGCAGACTATGATTTTGAAGGAAGCGCACTATCTACGCTAATAGATGTATTATCTTACAATACTTTTTATAATGCTTTTAACGCTAATGTCCAAGCTAATGAACTTTATTTAGATACGGCACAGGTTAGAAATAATGTTGTTAGTCACGCTAAATCACTAGGGTATGTCCCAAGATCAAGAACATCTCCAACAGCTACAATTGATGTAACAGTAAATAGCCCAAGCGGAAGTCCTTCATCTTTAACATTAAGTAGAGGAACTAATTTTAGTTCAACTATTGATGGTAAAAAGTATAATTTTACAAACCTAACTGCTTCAACAATTCAGCCTGATGCTGGTGTATATAAATTTCCAAGTGTATCAATTAGTCAGGGTAAATTAAAAACTTTTACATATGTAGTTGATGATAGTGATACAAGACAAAAGTACGATATACCCGATATTAATGTAGATACTTCATCTATAGTTGTTAAAGTTAAACCTAATGCTGCTAGTTCAGCTGATGCTGTATATACCCTTGTTACAAATATAGTTAATGTTACAGGAACATCAGAAGTTTACTTTTTACAAGAAGGTCTTGATGGAAAATATGAAATTTATTTTGGAGATAATGCATTTGGTAAGAAATTGACTGCAGGAAATGTGGTAACATTTGAATATTTAATATCAGATGCCGCAGCTGCAAATAATGCTACATCTTTTGCTTTAGACGGAAATATCCAAGGGAATACTAACGCTACAGTTGTTATGGTAAGTAAAGCAGCTGGTGGAGCTATAAGAGAAGATATAGAATCAATTAGGTTTAATGCTCCGTTATCATATCTTTCACAAAACAGAGTTGTTACTGCAGATGATTATTCTACAACAATTAAAAACCAATATTCAAATGCTGAAACAGTTTCAGTTTGGGGCGGTGAAGAAAATGATCCACCTGAGTACGGAAAAGTTTTTGTATCAATTAAACCTAAAACTGGAACCACTTTATCTATAGCTGAAAAAGATAGCATTAAAGACACAATCTTAAAACCAAAAAATATTGTGTCTATCACACCTGAAATTATAGATCCGGTGTATACTTACATAAAATTAAGTGTTTTCACTAAATATGATCCAAACTTAACATCATTAACATCTGGCGAATTGCAGACTAAAATAAGAACAGCTATTTCAACATATAATGACACTAACTTAAAGAAATTTGACGGCGTATTTAGACATTCTCAATTATTAGGAGAAATTGATAACACCGATGCATCAATTTTAAACTCAACAGTTAACATTGGAATTCAAAAGAGATTAGAACCCACTTTAAATGAGGCTAAGAAATATACTCTTGAATTTGAAAATGGATTCTTTACTAATATTGGTGCAACTCAATCAATTGTTAGTTCAACAACATTTACTTACGAAGGTTTAGTTCAGCAATTTCAAGATGTGCCTATTACAACATTTGCTGTAGACTCTGGTGCATCAACTGGACCTTATGCAGTATACGGAACAGAAAATGGATCATATGCTGGAAGTAAAGGATATTTTTATCCACTTTATACTACAACCGCAGCGGCTGATGCTAGAGATATTGTACAAGGTGGAATTGGTACAAATATAGCGTTAACATTTTTAGAATTTAATGGAATAACTTTTTATATGCCAGCTTCATTCTCTAACTTTGGTTTAACCTCTTATGATAGTTCTATAAATACTTTATTCCAAACGAATACTTCATCAACTACTAGACAATTACAGATATTTAGAATGAGTACAACAAACCAAAAAATTATATCTGTACAAAATGCAGGAACAGTTGATACAGTTAATGGTATTGTCACTATTAATTCATTTAATCCTTCGGCAATTACAGGATCATATATAACCATAACAGTTACACCAAACTCAAATGATATTGCACCAAAAAGGAATCAACTTATTGAAATAGATATGAATAATGTTACAGTAACACCTCAAATTGATACAGTGGCCACCGGCGGAACAGTTGCTGGAATAGGTTACACAACAACACCGAGCGTCTAATGCGATATGATTTAAACTCATCAATACCGGAACATATTCGGACAAATGATCCAAAGTTAGTAGCTTTTGCTGAAGCTTATTTTAATTTTTTAGATCAAGATGGCGGAGCTGGAAAATTTCTTAACAGCCTTCCGGATTATCGTAATTTAGATGATGTCTCTACAACATTTATAGAATATTTACAAAGAGAACTTGCTGTATCAATTCCAGAACAGGTAGAAGCAGATAAAGTTAAGCTTTATAAAAATGTTACAGATATCTATTTATCAAAAGGTGCTGAACCTTCATATGTTGCTCTGTTTAACTTGATCTTTAATGAAGAAATAGAATTATACTTCCCTAGAGTTGATATATTAAAACCATCTGATGGTAATTGGGATCCAGTAAACCAAGGGTGGGTAGGTGATGACGGTAAAATATCACATCTTAAAAAAGTACAAGATTCAAGATATTATCAGTCTTTCTCTTATGTTATTAAAACAGGACAGACTATTGAAAACTGGAATGATGCTGTAAAGAAACTATTGCATCCAGCTGGCTTTGCATTTTTTGGAGAAGTTGTGGTATTTACAACTGCATCTGCTAGAATGCCAGCTAATTCACCCGGCAGACAGATGGATGTGGGTGCATTTAGCATTATTATTGATGTTAAAGATGCAAGAGTGAAATTACCAGCTAATTCTTTGATTATAGATATAGACAGAGTAACTGCTTCTGCTAGGCCAGTTGGTGTAAGTTTTTATCACGTAGACATATATAAATTCTTACCGAACTCTGAAGTTTATAGTACGCCTATAACAGTATCTCAATCAAGAGCATTAGCAGAAACAGGAGTAAATGCCGCTTATAGTGTAACTCCTCCCAATCATCCTCCGGGAACTATAAACGATTTTAAAGACTTTACGGTTGAGCAAGCAATCAACCAATTAAAGATTGACTTATCTTACAATTCTGTGATAACGATATCATAAACTTATATAAATAACAAGAAGGAAAAGGAATAACAAATGGTAGCCATCGTCACTAAAGAAATAAGGGTGCAAAATGCGGCTAACTTCATATCGGACGTTGGCACTAATAGCATGTATCTTTTTGTTGGAAGGACTCAACAATGGCCGAGTTCGGACACTTCTATAGATACTCCCGTAAATAGACTTCAAGATACTCAAACTGCTCATCAGAGAATGATGGCAGCTAAAAAAATAACAGCAGGTGATTTATCACATGCTGCTCCCAGATATAACTGGGTGTCAGGAACAACTTATGTTGGATGGGATGATACAGTAGATCTTTCATCAAGTCAATATTATGTTTTAACAGATGAACTTAAATGTTATAAGTGTATTATAGCAGGTTCGGGTGCATCGGTTAATAAACCAACAGGAACAACTACAAATAATATAGAAGCAGACGGCGGTGATGGATATCGCTGGAAATATATGTTTACATTAAGTGGTGTTAATGCTACTAAATTTTTAACATCTGCTTATATACCACTTAGCACATTAGCTTCAGATGATGGATCACTTCAATATGATGTCCAAGCTGCAGCTGATAATGGTGCAATTCATCACATTGTGGTTACAGCAGGAGGAACTGGATATACATCAGCTCCAACAGTAACTATTTCAGGAGACGGATCAAGCGCAACAGCGACTGCATCAATCGCAGGCGGAGCAGTTACTGGAATAACTGTTAGCGATAATGGTACTAATTACGAAAATGCTACTGTAACAATCTCAGGTGGTGGTGGAAGTAACGCAACTGCAAGACCGATTATGTCACCAAAAGGTGGGCATGGATCTGATCCAGTAAATGAACTTGGAGCTTTCTTTGTCATGTCTAATATTAAATTAGATGGTGCTGAAGGTTCAGGTGACTTTCCAATCGACAATGATTATAGGCAAATAGGGATTATACGTAATCCATATAATCATGGAACAACTACAACATCTACAGCTGCAACAATGTATGCAAATAAGTCTATGACTTTAACATCAGTAAGTGGAACATTTGCGGTAGATGCTCAAATTACAGGTGGTTCTACTGGTGCAGTAGGTTATATTGATTCAATATCAGGTTCAACAATCAGATATCATCAAGACTCAGCAACAGGATTTACAGCATTTGGTGGCTCAGAAGCAGTTACTTCTGGATCAGCTAGTGCGACAGTATCAAGTCTTGGAAATCCAGAAATGGAAAAACATTCAGGACAAATAATGTATTTAGAAAACAGAGCAGCAATTTCAAGGGCTTCGGCACAGATAGAAGACATCAAACTTGTAATTGAATTTTAGGATATAAAACATGGCAGACTTTAATGTATCACCTTACTATGACGATTTTTTATCGGCAGGTGCAGATGGTAAAAAACCACAAGAAAAATATTATAGAGTATTATTCAGACCTTCGGTAGCAATTCAAGCCAGGGAAATGACACAGCTGCAAACTACTCTGCAGCAACAAATAACAAGCTTTGGAAATCATGTATTTAAAGAAGGTGCAATGGTTATACCAGGGCAAACTACCCTTGATTTAGAATATGGTTATATTAAAGTCGGTGCTACTTATAACTCAGATGATGTTGAAGGTTATAGAACTGATTTTCAAGGAATAACACTTACAGGCCAAACTAATGGAGTAACTGCAAAAGTTGTAGGAACAGCAGCTGCTGGTGGTGGTGATGCTTTAACTCTATGGGTTAAATACACCAATTCAGGAACAGGAAATACTACAAAAACATTTGCTGCTAATGAAATAGTAATTGGAACAGGCATAAGTGGAACTACTAGAGGAGCTCAAATCAATTCTGCTTCATCAGATGTAGGATTTGGTTCAGCCGTACATATTGCTCCAGGTGTATATTATGTAAATGGTTTATTTGCATTCGTAACATCACAGACATTAATATTAGAAAAGTACTCTGCTACTCCTTCATTTAGAGTTGGATTAAACGTAACAGAAACATTCCAGTCAAATACACAAGATGCTACATTATCAGATAACGCTACGGGGTCACCTAATTATGCAGCACCAGGTGCACATAGATACAAAGTCGATTTAACACTTGCTAAATATACAACTGCTCAAACAACCGATGCTACATTTATTGAACTTTTAAGAGTTGAAGCTGGTAAAATTAAAAAGCAAATCAGAAGTACAGAATATTCTGTTCTAGAAGACACATTTGCAAGAAGGACTTTTGATGAGTCCGGTGATTATAGTGTAAGACCTTTTAATTTAGACGCAAGAGAGCATTTACTAAGTGGAAATAATAGAGGAATATATTCATCTGGTAATGGTGGTGATGCTACAAAACTAGCAATAGGTATGGAGCCTGGAAAGGCCTATGTTAGAGGTAGAGAAATAGAAACAAATCAGGCTAAATATGTTACTATAGACAAGGCAAGAGAGACTGAGCAAGTAGTCAACTCTATAACATCATTCACATTAGGTAACTACACTCTTATTACGCCAACATCTGGTGTTGAAATGAACTTGCCAAATGTTAATGAATATGAAAAAATTACTATAGAAAACTCTTCTAATGCTACAGTAGGAACAGCAAGAGTAAGAGCTATAGAATATCACTCAGGAACAGTAGGTGGAGGAACAGAGCAATATAAGCTATACATCTTTGATGTTCAAATGCTATCTACCAATGTCTTTACAACACATGCTGACCACTTTGTAAAAACCGGCGGTTCAACAGGCAGTGACTTTAGTGGAGACTTTGTTAAAGCTAGTGGTGCAGCTCAAATGTTTAGCACTGGTTCTAATAACTTATTGTATCAATTACCGTATGCGGCAACTAAGACTATACGAACAGCTGCAGG
>Ga0115012_10000344_pt1 | contig 26541 bp, 20 predicted proteins | sample TroAtlMetagenome_FD_88706 | JGI IMG/M metagenome (GOLD analysis project Ga0115012, IMG submission 88706) | Marine eukaryotic phytoplankton communities from Atlantic Ocean - Tropical Atlantic ANT10 Metagenome | ecosystem: Environmental > Aquatic > Marine > Oceanic | place: Tropical Atlantic...
AGCCGGGGCATCGGTACGCCGGAGCGGCCAACGTGGCTTACAAAGCGCCCGTCAAACTGCACGGTGATGCGGTCACCGATGTGATCGTTTCGGCGACCCCCGGTGATGGCGGCGTGCATTGCACGCTTTCGTCGTCGCGCACGGCCCGCACCGGAAGGGTGATCGAGACCGAACACTTTTCCGCGACCATTTTGTGGGAGGCGCCCGCAGTGACCGATTTGCCGCCCATGGGCATGCCGGACCATGCCGTGACGGCTGAAGACATCTACACGCGGTTCTTCCACGGGCCGGCCTTTCAGGTCTTGACCAAGGCCACGGCGGCCACATCCGATGGGTTGCTTGTGGATGGCGCCGTGAGGCACATGGGCATCGCCGGCGGGCTTCAGACCATTCCTTTGGTTCTGGAAGCGGCATTCCAAGCGGCCGGCCTGCATGGAATGATGATCAACGGCGTGATGGCCCTCCCTCAAAGCATTGGGGCGGTGGTCGTTCATGACTCGGTTCGTGACGATGAATCGCTTCGGCTCACGGTGCGCAAGGACGGCGATGCCTACGATGTCGATGTCAGTGGAGAGCGGGGGCGCGTCATGTCTCTTCGCGGCTTTCAGATGGTGGAAGCTGGACCGCTGCCTCCTGACCATCGGTTTGATCCCCCCAAAGGCGGCTGGACCCCGGCGGTGATCGCTCGGATCAAGTCATCCGGCTCATCGGGTGGGGCAAAAGCATTGCTCACAGAGGCCGAGCGGGCCGAAATTGCTGCCCGGGGAACACCCAAACGGCAAGCCGACCGTGTGTTGGGTCGGATGGCCGCCAAACAGGCCGTGGCGGAGTTGACCGGGTTGGATCCGCAAAGCTTTTCGATTCACAACCGTGAGTCGGGCGAACCGTACGCGGTGGCGAAAGGCGGTGAGCCGATGCCCCATGTTTCGATTTCTCACCGGGATGGAGAAGCCATTGCTGTGGCCACACCAACCGGACGAGCCGGTGTGGATTTGGAACTGGTTGAAGCCCGCGCGCCGTCGTTTTCCGAGACCTGGTTCCGATCGAGTGAACGGACGATGTGCAAAGGCGATCCCCGTCGGGAGAGCCAAGTTTGGGCGATCAAAGAAGCCGTGCTGAAAGCATTGGGCACCGGTATGCAGTTGAGTCCTCGGGACGTAGAAGTGTTGAACGTCTCTAAAGGTCGAGCCGAAGTTCGGCTGTACAATGACGCCAGGCAACGGCATGCAGCCCTCGGCGCAGGCGAGCTAACGGTGGACATTCAAGACGAACAAACCATGGTGATTGCGGTCGCCTGGTTGGCGTCGTGAGACAGTTTCGGTTGCAACCGAATCCCGCGCGCGCAATCATCCAATTGTGATCGTTCTCGAACGCCCAGACGGCATCCGGATTGTCCGGATCTCTTCGCCGGAAGAAGCCTTGTCGTACCGGGCAAGCTTCGCCGGTGCGTACCAAGATATTTTTTCGGAGCCGCCGTACAACGAGCGGTATTTTCCGTCGGAAGCCCAAGGCGTGCTGAACCGCTATCTTTCGACGCCCGAAAACATTTGTTTGTTTGCCATTCGGGGCCGGGCCAAAGTGGTGGGGTTTGGAATTGGGGTGCCGGCGTTCAAAAAACCCGACATTGCCCGCGACCTGCGGGGCTTGCTTCCCGTCCCCCACACCTACTACTTGGCCGAATTGGGGGTGCTCGAGTCGGCGCGGGGCGAAGGCATTGGAAAGACCTTGGTCGCTCAGCGTCTGGAGTTGATTGACCACCAAAAATACACCCACGTGGTGTTGCGGGTAAGCGCGGTGCGGAACCGGTCTTACGACATGTACTTGGACATGGGCTTCGATGACATTGGTGTGTACACCGAGGTGCATTCACGCCGTACAGACGGGCGAGTCAGTACCGACCGTCGGCTGTTTTTGTCCAAGATGTTGACCCGCAGAAAGAGCGCTTTGACAACCGACGACGGTTCCTCTGAAATTTTCGGAACCGGCAGCTGAGGGAGGATCACTCTTCGATGGCGTGACTCGGTTCCGCCTCTGGGGCTTCTTCCGGTACGGGTGCTTCTTCCGCTTCAATGCTGGATGGTTCCGGCTCTGGCTCTGGCTCTGGCTCTGGCTCTGGCTCTGGCTCCGGCTCCGGTGTTTGCGCGGCTGGAACCGGGAATTCGCCCATGGAATCTTCGTCCCACACTTGGCGCAGCTCCGAAAGCGCTCGATCCCATCGGGCGAGCATGGGCGGGATGGCAAACGGAACCAACAGCGCGTGCTTCGCTGACTCATCAATCGCGGCGGAAATGGTTTCCATGTCAAAGGCTTCGCGGGCGTACACGCCCAACGCCGGACCGTGTTTGTCGCGGTGAACCAACGCCACTGCGGGAACATGTTTCAAGACTTCGGGCACGCCCCAAGGCTGGAAATAGCGGATTGGTCGGCCCTCTGATCGGAATCCGGTCAGCAGAAACAGGGCGCTGGCAAAATCTTCATTGAAGAAGTTGGGCAACGAAGAAGCTTCGTCGGCCAGCGGTGGAATCAGTGGACTTTCATGGACGGTTTTTGCGGGGTTCTTGTCTGGGTTTTCGATCGTCACGAAAACATCGGCACCCGCAGCGATTGCCGCATTGATTTGTTCTTCTTCGGTGATTTGCACGTGCCACCGGACGCGCCACTCGCGGAGGCTTCCGCCGGGACGGGCAACGGTGTGGTGTTCCACGCCTGCGGCTGACTCGGGGACTTCGTGTGGGTGCCCTTCCTCGCAATACGCAACCAACAGTCCATCTCCCATCAAAATGCGAAACAGGGCTTGGAACTGAATGGGGCCAAATCCGATGCCCCGCCGGGCGTCGCGCGCCCGGTCATCGCTGAAGGTGGCCCCGGACATCACCAGTCGGTGAAGCGGTGCGCTTTCTTCCCCGGTTTCCATGGTTTCGTATTCGATCCATCGCTCTCTTCCACGGCACAGCCGCCCCGGGGAAGAGGGGTCAAAAGTCTCGGTGACGTATCCCAGTGCTGAAACCATGCCGGGGGACTATCCAACCCATTCGACTGCCACAAGCCGGTGACAGGGGGAAGGGTGTGGTTGCGGCCCCTCGCGCGCGTGCTATCGAACGGGCCTGTGCCGGGAGAGACTGCCGTGTCCGACAATTTCTACATCACCACGCCCATCTACTATGTGAACGATAAGCCTCACTTGGGCCACGCGTATACGACGATCGCCGCCGATGTTGTGACGCGTTGGCACCGTCTCAATGGGCGCTCCGCCTATTTCTTGACGGGCACGGATGAGCATGGTCAAAAAGTCTTTGAAGCGGCGGCCAAGCGCGGAATCAGCCCTCAGCAACACGTTGATGAGTTGTGCGAGCCGTTCAAAGCGCTTTGGGATCGGCTGGACATCAAAACCGACGACTTCATACGCACGACCGAAGAGCGCCACACACGGGTGGTTCAAGACGTGTTGCAGCGTTTGTTCGATGAGGGCGACATTTACACCGCAGACTACGAGGGTTGGTACAGCACCAGCGCCGAGCGGTTTTGGACTGAAAAAGATTTGGTGGACGGCAAATGTCCGGACACGGGAACCAAGGTCGAGTGGATCAAAGAGAAGAATTATTTCTTCCGCATGTCCAAATACGCCGATCAGCTGCGGACCTACATCGCCGACAACCCCGACTTTCTTCGTCCCGCTTCGCGCAAAAACGAAGTCTTGGGCTACCTCAAAAAAGAGGTCGGTGATCTGTGCATCAGCCGGCCCAAGACGCGGTTGCCTTGGGGCATTCCTTTTCCAATGGACCCCGAGTACGTCACGTATGTGTGGTTTGACGCGCTGTTGAACTACATTTCGGCCATTGGCTACCACCCTGACGGTTCGGCGGACTCTTTCCAACAATGGTGGCCGGCCAGCTACCACTTGGTGGGCAAGGACATTTTGACCACGCACTCGGTGTACTGGTCGACGATGCTGTTCGCGATGGGGCTGCAGCCCGCTCAATGTTTGTACGCCCACGGTTGGTGGACCATTGAAGGCAACAAGATGAGCAAGTCGGTGGGCAATGTGGTGGATCCGCATTTGCTGATTGATTGCTACAGCGCCGACGCCGTTCGTTATTTCTTGATGCGTGAGATTCTGTTCGGCGCTGACGGAGACTTTTCTCACATGGGGTTCATGACCCGCTACAACGCCGATTTGGCCAACGACCTGGGCAACCTTGCGCACCGGGCCTTGTCGATGACGACCAAGTGGTTGAATGGACAAGTTCCGGCGCTGGACGCAAACACCGCTGCCGACGATGCGTTGCAGGCCGTGGCCGATGCGGCGGTGGAAGGATTCTCATCCAACATCGAAGCCATGCAAATATCGACGGCTCTGGAGTCGTTGTGGACTCTTGTGCAGGCGGGCAACAAATACATCGATGACATGGAGCCGTGGAAGCTCAACCGCGAAGGTCAGACCGAACGGCTCGCTGGGGTCATGCGACGTTGCCTTGAAATATGCCGGGTTGCTGCCGTGCTCTTGAGTCCAGTGGCCCCCAATAAGGGCAAAGAATTGGGCGAAAAGCTGGGCATGACATCCCTTGATGTGTCCGAAGTTCAACGCCTTGAACGCTTGGTCGACGGAGCGAAGGTGGAAGCCGGAGAGCCCTTGTTTCCCCGCATGGTGGAACTGCCCGAACGAATTCAAAGCGCCCTTGAGAGCGCATTGCCAGAAAAAGCCCAAGAGGCCTCCGCCAAGGCGGATGCCAAAAAGAAGAAACAGGAGACTCCCGTGGCCGAAGAAACCGAAGAAACCAACCCATTCATTCAATTTGAAGACTTCATGAAGGTGCAACTCAAGGTCGGCGAGATTGTCGAGGCCGATAAGCATCCGAATGCCGATCGATTGTTGGCCCTGAAGGTTGAAGTTGGAGAAGACCGGCCCCGTTCCATCGTGGCGGGCATCGCCGCCAAATACGCGCCAGCGGATTTGGTCGGGAAGAAGATCGTGATCGTGGCGAACCTCAAACCTCGGAAACTTCGAGGGGTTCTCAGTGAAGGCATGCTGCTTGCAGCCAGTGGTTCGGACCTTGAAGGACTGGTCACCGTTGATCCCGGCGTGAATTTCGGCTCGACGGTCGGATAGCGCCCGCGTCCATCGTTTGGTGAAAGGCCTGATGCGAGAGCGTCAGGCCTTTGTCATTGGAACGTCACCAATTCAAACTGACCGGTCAGTCATTATTCAACAATTACAACAACTTACTTGCCTTTGTGGGTGGGTTCTCATAGTTGCTGCACATTGAAAACAACAGGAGGCATCATGGCCATCACCGAAAATCGAGATCTGTTTTCCAAGTGCGGTTCGTTCAAACGGCACAAAGTGGCCAAAGAATACGGTGTGTACCCATTCTTTCGGGCCCTCGACGACTCCGAAGGATCCCGCGTTCAGATTGAAGGCCGTCCCCGCATCATGTTGGGTTCGAACAACTACCTGGGTCTCACCCACCATCCCGAAGTGATCGCGGCGGCCAAAGAAGCCCTGGACCGCTTTGGCACCGGTTGCACCGGCTCACGGATGCTGAATGGCACCTTGAACCTTCACAACCAACTCGAAGAAGAACTGGCCACGTTTTTGGGCAAAGAAGCCGTCTTGTTGTGGTCGACAGGCTTCATGTCCAACTCCGGCGCTGTGGGTTCCTTGTGCACGCGCAAGGACATGATTTTTGCCGACCGCGAAGATCACGCCAGTTTGATTGATGGTTTCATCCTGAGCCAAGCCAAGTTGGTTCGGTTCAAGCACAACAACATGGAAGACTTGGAACGGAAACTGGAGCTGCACAAAGACTTCACCGGCGGAAAGCTGCTGGCGGTGGATGGTGTGTACTCGATGACCGGTGAAGTGGCTCCGGTGGACCGCATCGTTGCGCTTGGCAAGAAGTACGGCTGCCGCATTCTGGTGGACGAAGCCCACGCGATTGGAACCATTGGTCCCCAAGGGCGCGGTTCGGCCGCTCACTTTGGCATGACTGACCACGTCGATCTCATCACCGGAACGTTCTCGAAGAGCTTTGCCTCGATGGGCGGGTTCGTAGGGTGCCCTCAAGACGTCAAAGATTACTTGATGCACAACAGCCGGCAGTTCATGTACACCGCCAGCTTCACCCCTTCGATTGCCGCCACGGTGCTCGCCGCTTTGCGCATCATGCGCGCGCAACCCGAGCTGGTTGACCAATGCAAAGCGAACTCGCTGTGGATGCGGACGGAACTCGAGCGCATGGGCTTCAACTGCCTGGCGTCGGAAACCGCGGTTGTGCCGATTGTGATTGGGCCTGTGGAGCAAATGCTTTGGTTCAACCCACGCATCTTCGAAGAAGGCGTGTTTGCCAACCCCGTGCTTCCGCCCGCCGTTCCCACCAACGCATGTTTGGTTCGGACGTCCTACATGGCGACGCACAAGCGCGAAGACCTTCAAGAAGCCTTGGATATTTTCGAGAAAGTCGGCACCGAACTCGGTGTCATTGGCCCGCACAAAGAAGCGATGGCCGATCACTGGGCGAGCATGTCGCAAACGGTGGGCATCTAGTCACCGGTACGGACTCACTCAATCAGCACCCACGAACCAGTTGTTCGTGGGTGCTTTTTTGGGACTCCAATCCATAAAAATCCTCCTTATGGATTGTGTTTTTTCCGGTCAGCGTCCGAGAACAACCCTTGTTTGATGTAGGGTTTGTTCGGGAGGCTCATGTGAGTGTTGTTCGTGCTGCTGGTTGCGTCGTGGTTCTGTTCTTTGGGGCGGGGTGTGGCATTCTCGAAGAAGACAAGTCTGTCGGCGAAGAAGAATGGGTTCATGGCCCAGTGGACTTGTTGTTTGTCATGGATGGCAGTTCATCGATGTCTGATGAAGCCGGAACGCTCCTGCGAGAGGCCGCTGGCTTTTTTGAGACGCTTGGAGATGTTCAAGTGGCCATTACGACACCATCCATGGTTGCGACCGATGGCTGGTTCAATGACGCCGAGGGGGGGGAGACGGGCTTGTTCATCGGCACCAATCCGGTGGTGACGGGCAAAGGCGCAGCGGCGAGTCACCATTTCTCGGAAACCGTGGCGTGTTGGGGCAGTTGTTGGGATTCGTATGAAATGGAATCGAATGTTTCGTATGCAGGCACCATCGGCGATTGTCCGTTCCCCGATTCGAACGGAGACGGTGGCGTGGACGCACAGGATCGGGTGACGACTCAGTACCTTGACTGCATGTGTGCAGGGGCTGAGTATCCGGAAGGAGAAGACTGGGATGCAGTGGAACTGTGCCGGTCGGGCAATGAACTGCATTTGGAGTCCACACTGATGGCTCTTTGCCGATCCGCGGAAGAGCCTCCCGAGATTTGCTACCACGTTGGCAGTCCGTTTGAGGGCAGTTGGATTGGCAGCAACCAAGGGTGGTTGCGGCCGGATTCGACGATCATGGTTGTTGTTGTGAGCGACGAGGGAGACCAGTCCGAAACTGCGGTGGGCGGGCTGCAGTCCGGTGGGGACGACGACCCCCAAGTGTATGTGGATGCTTTTGCTGAATTTGGTCGGCCCATTGTTTTTTCAGCCATCGGACCGGACTTGATCTGCGAATCGGCCAATGACTGCTATTTCCAGTGCAACTCCGGTGGTGCAAGTGCCACAGGCGTTCGGCGCCTGAAGAAGCTCGCCCAGAAAACGGGTGGAGTGTACCGTCCAATCTCCTCAGAGGATTGCGGCATTGCCGACCCGAAAGGGCACTATGAAGCCCTCGCGGAACTCATCAGCGAACGGTAGCGCCGAGTTTCGTCGTTGATGAAACAGCCGTGCGTGGCTACCCGATTTGCGTGCCGTGGAAGGTCCATCGGCCCGACTGGAAGGCGTCCTTGTTTTCGCCCCACCACTTTCGCCAGTTGGCGATGTGAAGCGTTTGCACCCGGTACGGTCCGTCGGCGTCGAATGGCAGGCGTTGTCCGGTCGCGATGACCAGTTCGTCGTAGGTCGCCCGTCGAACCATTGAGTCGTCGTGAGACAACCGGTCGATCAACAGGCCGGGGTCCATCAAGCGGCCGTGGCGGTAGCGGAACCCTTCTTCGAAGTGATTCTTGTGCTCTTCCCACCAGTGCGTCCAGCGGTTGCGGAGCAGGCTTTCTTCGGGGTCTTCGTGGTGTCCGGTGATCAACTCCAATGCACCCGAAGCCACCCGCGCGCGCGCAGGGTCACGGCTGGCGGTCGATTCGATCAACCGGTTTACTGCACGCGGGTCACCCAAGTAGCCCAGGCCTTGCAGGGCTCCGAGGCCCGCCGGGCCTTCCAGATCCGCACTGCGGAACAAAAGCAACAGGTAGTTGGGTCCGCCGTAGCGACCCACAATCTCACCGAGTGAGCGGGTCATGCCTGGACGTTGAGCGGCCAACGATTGGGCTTGGAAGTCCACGCCTTGCCATTCGCCCAGCAGCAACAATGCCACCGATGTTTCTTCGGCGAGTTCGGGTTCTTCCAGAGATGGAATCAGTTGGTCAATGGACGAGATGTCGCCAATGCGGCCCAGTGACACGATGGCTGCTTTGCGAGCGGTGGGCTTGTTGCCGGGCAGGGCCAGCCGTTTGATGGGCTCCAGGGCCATGGGCTCACGCCTCAGCCCCAACACTTCGATGGCCGAAGCGAGGGCCTGCGGGTCGGCATTGCCTTCGAGGGCTTCGAGCAATCCGTCGACCAAGGCCGCGTTGGGTGACCTGGCCATGGCCCCGATGATGGCTCGTTTTGCGATGCCGCCGGATTTCACTTTCAGCAAGTGGTGCAACAGCGCCTCAGCGGCTTCGTAGGAACGGTGCGCACTGAGCAAGTCGGTGGCGGCGACAAAGCGGGCGAGGTTGGGATCGGTGCTCCGCGGACTGGACAAATCAATGCCCTTGGCGAGCGCATCAATTTCGGCTCGGAGTTGCTCCACGACGCGAACACTGCAGGCGGCAATGGCCATGCGGTGCGCACCAATTCGGCGCTCGGGTCGACCCGCATCGGCGCGGGTCAGAGGCGGGCGTGCACGCTGTGCGTTCCACCGATCGCGGGCATGGTCTGCCGAACGGTTGAGGTGCCAGTCCAGCGAGCGGGCGGGATGGCCCGCAATGGCGTCTGCCGCGGCCACTCCGGCGGCATGATCCACCGACTTGAACAGGGTGTGCGCTTCCTCTGCTGCGCCTTCGACGCCGACTTGGGCCAGTCGCAAACGGGCCCAAGCTTCACGCAGAGGCAGTCGCAGGCGGGCGTATTCATCGGCCGCGCGGCTGTAGTCAGCGGTGGCGCGTTCGCGGTCGCCTTGGGCCCGAAACAGGTCACCTCGGCGGATCAACACCCGTTGGAGCAATTCTGGGTTGTCACCAGCGAGCGTGCGGGCTTGTTGGTAAATCTCTGCGGCTTCACCGAGCTTTCCGGTCAAACGCAGCACATCGCCCAAGCCAAGGGTCGCTTGCGCGGCCAAATGGGGCAGGTCCCCCGCCCGTGCAATGTTCAAGGACTCCGTGAAGCTGGCGTGAGCTGCGTCGTGCTGTTCGCGCAGCAAGTGGCGTTCGCCGAGCATCAACAACGCTTCACTGCGATCGACCGGCCGCGTCATGTGTTCCAAGCATTCGGCGAGAATGTCTTCGCACCACGGCTCTTGCCGTGAGGTGGCAATGGTTCCGAGCAACAACCGTGCGCGGTCCGAGGTGGGGCGAGGGTCGTAACGAAGGGGCCGCAAGCGCCGTTCTGCATCGTCGTGGTGACCGAGGTCAACCTCGATTTTGGCCAAGAGCAACACCGCTTCTTGCATGGGTCCCCGCAACTGGAACGCCCGTGCACGCTCCAATGCATCCACCAATACGCGGTGGGCTTCGGTGCGGTCGTTTCGGTCGAGGTGCACTTGGGCCAATGCCACATTGGCCAACTCGAAGGTGTTCAGTTCGTCGTAGCTGCCGACGTCGGTCACCGACTCGTTCAAGAAATGGGTCAGTTCGCGCTCCCACGCGTCATCGCCTTTCGGAAACAGTCCCGCGAGTGCGTTCACCAGGCCCGGAGAGGGTTGAAACACGGTGGGCACGGTCTGCGGCATCCGGGCGCCTCTAAATGCTTTGAGCAAGGCCCATCGGGCTTGGCCTTGGTCGGTGTTCATCAGCGCAAGCCCCAGGCGCTCCCAGGCGCCCATCATGGCCGGATGAGCGGCGGTGGCTTGGCGGAGTCGCTCGATCGCCGCTTCGGTTTTGCCGTTGGCGAGCAACCTTTCGGCGAGTTGCAGCAACAAGAAACCGGAGTTGGGATCGGCATCGAGGCGTGTTTGGAACCGCGCTTCGGGATCGCGAATGTTGTTGTCGAGGATTTGAATTGTTGCGGCCAGCCATGATTCAAAATCTTCGTGCAAAGGCTGGAAGAGTTCGCCTGTCCATCGCCCGAAGATGGCATCACCGCCGGCATCGGGGGCGTAGGCCCATCGATCCGTCTCCATGGGTCCGTCGGCGAAGACGATGACATCGGGCACGTGTTCGGCGGCCGGGGCGAGGTCGCTCACGGAGCGAATTTGAAGCACGCCTCGGAACAACACCGCACCGTTCCACCGGTGCAAAAAGCGCATCAGGGAACGAGGAATGGGGTTGGTCAGCGAGGTTACGGCTGTGGCGAGGGCTTCTTCTGTCGCCGGAGCGCGCAGATTGTGAACGTCGTTGCGGTAACGATCGATGACGGAAAGAAGCGACTGGAAAGGATCGGCGGCGGCGGTCTGCATGATTCAACTCTGATGGGGCGGGAGATCCGGGGGAAAGACGGGTCTCCAGCATACCAGACTTGACATGCCAAGGGTAGGGTGAAACAAAAACTATTGGTTCTTTTTGTAAACCACTGGTTTTGTTCAGCTCTTTGATTTATTTCGCGACAAAGTTTACCAGCCGGCCCGGAACGAAGATCTCTTTGATGATGGTCTTGCCCTCCAAATGCCGGGCCACGTTTGGCTGCGCTTTGGCGAGGGCGAGGACGTCGTCCTTGCCGGCATCGGCGGCAACCTCAACGGTGCCGCGGAGTTTGCCCATGACTTGAATGGCCAACTCGATGGTGTCGTCTTTCAGTGCGGCTTCATCGTGAACGGGCCAAGCAGCGGTGCTGAGTGCATCGGTCATGCCCAGCCTCGCCCACAGTTCTTCGGCCAAATGCGGAGCATAGGGGCTGAGAATCTTCACGAACGCGATGGCTTCGTCTTTGGTGGGTGGGGTGCCGCTGGAGGCGTTGACGAATTCCATCATGCGAGAGACAGGGGTGTTGAACTTCAGGGCTTCGATGCCCTGCGTCGTCTCTTTAATGGCCATGTGCAAGGCCTTTGTGACGTCCGAACGGGGCTCGCTGAAGGGCTTGAGGTCGCCGGTGTATTGGTCCACAAACAGTCGCCACACTCGGCCCAAGAATCGAAATACGCCTTCGCATCCCGAGGTTTGCCAGGGTTTGACTTGGTCCAGTGGGCCCATGAACATCTCATAGGTTCGGAGCGCGTCGGCGCCGTACTGCTCGACGATGGTGAGGGGATCTTCCACGTTCTTTTTGGACTTGCTCATCTTTTCGATTTGCGTCGTCACCGGGGTTTCTGTGCCCTTCACAAACCACGCATCTCCGCGTTGCTCGACTTCATCGGGCAGGTAGTATTTCCCGCGTTCGTCTTGGTAGCTGTATGCGAGGATCATTCCCTGGTTGAACAAGGCTTTGAACGGTTCTTTGGTGTGAACCAATCCGCAGTCGTAGAGCACTTTGTGCCAAAAGCGGGCGTACAACAAGTGCAACACCGCGTGTTCAACGCCGCCGATGTACATGTCGACGGGGCCCCAGTATTTTTCGGCATCTTCGCTGAAAGGAGCCTCCGAATTCGTGGGGTCCATGTAGCGAAGGTAGTACCAACAGCTGCCCGCCCATTGGGGCATGGTGTTGGTTTCGCGCAAGGCGGGCTGGCCGTCGTGAGTGGTGTTCAGCCATTCGTCGGCCCGCGCCAATGGCGGGCGCCCGTCGGCTGTGGGCTTGTATGCGTCGATGTGCGGCAAGGTGATCGGAAGTTCTGAGGCGTCGAGCGCATGAACGCCGCCGTCTTCGGTGTGCACAATGGGGAACGGTTCTCCCCAATACCGCTGCCGACTGAACAACCAGTCGCGCAGCTTGTAGTTCACTTTTCCTTGGCCGTGTTCGTTGGCTTCGAGCCAAGCGATGATCTTGGTTTTGAACTCATCGACCTTCAGGCCGTTGTATTCGCCCGAATTGATCGCGGGTCCGTCTCCGCTGTAGGCGGCAACCTGCACGTCGTGGTCGACCGGAGTTTCGATCACCTCGGTGATGGGCAAATCAAACGCCAGCGCAAACGCATGGTCCCGTTCGTCGTGGGCTGGAACGGCCATAATGGCTCCGGTTCCGTAGCTCATCAACACGTAATCCGCGGTCCAAATTGGGACGCGTGCACCGTTGACCGGGTTGATCGCGTAGCCACCGGTAAACACGCCGGTCTTTTCTTTTTCAGCGGCCAATTGGCGGTCCATATCGGAACGGTTTTTGGCCTGAGAAACGTAGGCATCGACGTCCGCGCGTTGGTCGGCGGTGGTGATGGCGTCGACCAGGGGGTGCTCGGGTGCCAGTACGCAGTAGGTGGCCCCAAACAGGGTGTCGGGTCGAGTGGTGAACACGGTGAAGCTGCGGTCGCTGTTGTCGACCTGGAAATGGACTTCGGCGCCTTCGGATTTTCCGATCCATTTGCGTTGCATTTCCAAGACCCCCTCGGGCCAATCCAAGCCCTCCAGGTCGTCGATCAGGCGCTCGGCATAGGCCGTGATTTTGAGCATCCATTGGCGCATCAAACGGCGTTCCACCGGGTCGCCGGTTTCCACGTATTTTCCGTCTTGAACTTCCTCGTTCGCCAACACCGTGCCTTGGGCGGGGCACCAGTTGACCGGGACCTCTTCCAAGTAGGCCAATCCGCGTTCGTGCAGCTTCAAGAAAATCCACTGCGTCCATTTGTAGTAGTCGACGTCGGTGGTCGAGACTTCCCGGTCCCAGGAAAACGAAAATCCGAGGCGCATGAGTTGTTGCTTGAAGTACGCAATGCGTTCAGCGGTGATTTCTGCGGGGTGCCGGTTGTCGCGCATCGCGGCCCGTTCGGCCGGAAGGCCGAATGCATCCCACCCCATGGGGTTCAGCACCGAATGGCCGGTCATGCGCTTGTAGCGGGCGATGATGTCGACGGCGGTGTAGCTCAGTGGATGACCCACGTGCAGGCCCGCACCCGATGGGTAGGGGAACATCGAAAGCACGTAGTACTTGGGCTTGTTGGGATCTTCCACCGCATCAAAGGTGCGGTGTTCGGCCCAGTGTTGTTGCCATTTGGGTTCAATGGTTGCCGGATCGTAGCGGTGGCCGTCGGCCATGAAGCACCTCGCAGGGGCGGTCCATTAACCGGCCGAACCCAGAGATGGAGCCTCTATCGTGTGGTTCGCAGTCGAACGGGCCGCCACGATGTTTGCAGCAGCCGGTCGGCTGCGTTTTCGGTGGCTTTTATTTCAGCATCGGTCCACGGCATCATCCAAAGCGCAAGCGCGGATGTTGCCAGGAGCGCGCCGGTCAAGGCGAAGGTGAAAAGAAGGTCGGCGGTCGCGGGGTCAATCAGGTTGAGCATGAGTTCTCCTGAACATCTGTACAGAGTATACTGTACGCTCGTTCAGGACAGCAACCTTACTTGCGGACAGTTTATGTCCGAAATACGTCTTTTTTTGAGTTTTATTCAGGCAAAGAGGAAGAAATGCGAAAAAAAGTTCTGATCACCCAACCGATCGACACCGCTGGAATGGACCTTCTGGAGGCGGAAGGATTCGACATTGATGTGTGGCCCGGGCCCGAACCCATCGACCGGACTTCTCTCCTCGCGCGCGTGAAGGGGTGTGCGGGCATGATTTCGATGTTGACCGATGCGGTGGATGCCGAAGTGATGGACGCCGGACCCCTCGTTGCGGTGGCGCAGCACGCGGTGGGGATCAACAACATCGATCTTGCCGCCGCACGCGACCGAGACGTCGCGGTGGCCCACACCCCAGGGGTGCTCACCGACGCGACGGCCGATTTGGCCATGACGTTGTTGCTTGGTGCGGCGCGCCGTGCGATCGAAGGCGACCGGTTGGTGCGCAGCGGCCATTGGAAGGGCTGGAGTCCCACCTTGTTGCGGGGATTGGAGCTGAGGGGCGCCACGTTGGGAATTGTGGGGCTGGGCAGAATAGGCGGCGCTGTGGCGGATCGGGCCCGGGCATTCGGAATGAAGGTGGTTCACCACAACCGGTCGAGTGGAATCCCTTTGGATGAACTGCTGCGGATCAGCGATGCGGTGAGTTTGCATTGCCCGTTGACGGAAGCCACCCATCACTTGATGGACGCCGAAGCATTGGCGGCCATGAAGCCCACTGCGGTGTTGATCAACACCGCCAGGGGCCCGGTGGTGGACGAGGCGGCATTGGTGGAGGCGCTGAAGAGCGGTGCGATCGCCGGTGCGGGGCTCGATGTGTTTGAAGAAGAACCCACGGTGCACCCCGGTCTGATTGAGTGCGAAAACGCCATGTTGTTGCCGCATTTGGGCAGCGCTACGGTGGACACGCGCCGGCGCATGGGGATGATGGTGGCGGAAGATTTGATTCGGGGCCTTCGCGGAGATCCCCTGCAACACGGAGTGAAAGCGCAATGGAATTGAACAAATCCCAAAAACTGGTGTGTTTGCTCCAGAAAATGGCGGAGCCGGGAGGAATTACGGCCGAAGACGCCATCGACGAGTTCGATCTTGATGACCGCACCTTGCGTCGGTATTTGGCGGATTTGCGCGGGATCAGTGTGCCGGTTCGAGACGAAGGCCGGGGGGCCGACCGCATGCTGGCTTTGGACCCGAGCTTCAACCGCAAAGGCGTGCAGTTGTCTCTGCTTGAACTGGTCAGCCTGCATTTTGGTCGCGTGCTCTTTGATTTCCTCAAAGGAACCGGGTTTGCCGAAGACATGGACGATGCATTGGAACGAATCAGTGCGTGGTCGGGCGGCGCAGGTCCAGACGAAGGCGGGTTGGTGGAGCACATGGATCGAAAGTTCATGGCGGTACCGGAGCACGCCAAGGACCACACCCAAGACGCCGATATGCTCGACGACATCTTGACCGCGTTGCTGCGCCAAAATCCAGTGGAAGCGTTGTACGCCCGAGTGGGTGGACCGGTCAGAACCTACCGCTTGCATCCGTACACCCTCGCGCATTGGCGGCAGGGGTTGTATTTGTTCGCCCTCGATGTCGATGAAGGACGGGTAAAGACGTATGCGGTGGACCGCTTTCGGGCGTTCTCTCGAGCGCGAGGAGAGTCCTTTCCCTACCCCGAAGACTTTGACCCGCAGGCTTTGGTCGCGGATTGTTTTGGGATCATCGGCGGTCCGGTCAATGACATACGCCTGCGCTTCAATCGAAAGGTGGCCCCCTACGTGCGGGAACGGATTTGGCACCAAAGCCAGCGCGTGGAACCGCAAGGCGATGGGTCGATCGAGATGCACCTTCGCGTTGGGATGAGTCCTGAACTCGAGGCCTGGCTGCTTGGTTTTGGCCCAAGCTTGAAGGTGTTGGAGCCCGAGACGTTGCGGGATCGCATTCGACGATTGCACGGCGAGGCGGCTCAATCATGAAGCGGGTGCAGAGCATTGTTGGCCGCAGCCCAGCGGCCGATACCGCCAACCCCGATTGGGTGGCTTTGGCCGACCCGTATGCGGGCGATGAGGCCATTGTGTGGCCGGGCAGCTACGCCGACTACCAGCGCCACGCCGAGCGAACCGGAGTGCCTCCTCGGCTTTCTGCGGAGGAGTATGCGGTTTTGGACTTGGAGTTTGAGCGCGTGTACCGGGCGGTGTTGGACGGTGAGATGCCGGACTCGGCCCTGGATCCGCTGGCCGACGAACTGTTGGTGGGCCGAACGTTGGTGAACGATCAACGGCCGCCGGGGGTGGCCTTGGCCCGCATCGATGACGATCGGCTGGCCGACATCGCTGAAAACCAGTTGCCCGGCGTTGGTCTGGTGGGGCCCGACCGAATCTTGGGTCCGTGGGCCGATGAACCTTTGCCCCGGTGGTTGCGGGTTCAGGTGGGTGCAGTGATGGCGTTTGTGCCCGAAGTTGATCCCGGTGTTCCCCCGTGGGCGCGGGCGATCAAGCGCAGGCCCAGGCCCGATACCGAGATTCGCCAAAGTTTGCGGGTCATGGCGCGTTCCGCCCCGTGTTTGTGGGCGGTCAACGGCCAGGAGTTGGAACCCTTGCTGCCGTTGGGCACCAAGTTCATTCACCCCGGGCCGGTTCGGGATGTGCCGGACGTTGAAGCGGTGATTGGGCGGGTGGTCAATGCGGTCGATGGGCCGCGTTTGGTGGCCTCCATTCCCATGATTCGTCGCCCACCGGCGGAACCCATCCTCCGCCGGTTGCGGCTGGAATGGCTTCGATTGCGTCGCCGAGAGCGAAGACTGTCCTTAGAGGACGTGTTGCGCGAGCGCAGCGAAGTGCTGTACCGCAGCTGTTTGGAATGGCTGTGGCTTCATTGTGTGGAGTCGGGAACCCGCCCCTGGTAGCCGTCTCCGGTCCGCGAACCTAGTCGGTGGCGCCCAGGTCCAGAAGCCACGCTTCGTTGGGCGCAATCTCCAACTCTTGGCGCAGCGATTCATTGGCTGCGTGGGCCAAGTCGTTGGCCTGGTCCGAACTGAGCGATGCGCCGGGGTATTTGTACAATCGTTCGGCCTTGGAGCCGGGGAAGCTGGCGCCGAACAGTCCGCCGATGGTCAGGATTGTCCCGCCCAAAGAGACTTGATTGAACCGGTTGTAAGCATCGATGTTTTTGGCGGTGGCCATGCCAACCAGTCCGGCGACCACGCCCGCAACGCCCACGCCCGCCCCGATGTACCAGCGGCGCGCATTAGCGCGTTGTTTGCGGATGTCTTGGACGAGTGCATCCCGTTCTTTCGTGGCTCCCGCCAAGGTCAAAAAGTCAGGAGTGGAAAGCCGTTGAGGGCCCCGGTATACACCCCACGTTCGGAAGGTGGAGATGTTGTCTGTGACGACCACACCGGTCCCCAGCCCGTGGGCTTGGCCGTAGGACATTGAGGTGAAGGTGGCCACAGAGGATCCGCGGTATTCGGTTTCCGCGCGCACTTGGAGCCGCTTTGATTTGTAGGTCCGCAACGCCATCAATCGTTCGGGGGTGAGTTGCCCGAGGCTTTGGGGCGGCGGTGGCAGTTTCTCCACCTCTGCGGGCGCCTCAACGGCGGCCGGTTCGGCCTCATCGGCGAATGCGGGGGCGGAAATCAGCAAGGCAATCAGGGGCAGTTTCATGGGATGAACTCTATTCTTCTGGGTCTGGCCAGCAAGGCAATTCGCCGGCAACAATGGCGGCCATGTCTGGCTCCAAGGGTGCCTCAATTGTGATCGATCCGCCATCGGGATGTGGAATTGTGATGGCGGCGGCGTGCAGGGCGTGGCGCGGGAAACCGGTGGCTTTCCGCGGGCTGCTGTCCACTCCGTAGTCGAGGACGTTCAAAAAAGTATCGTCGGGTTGACCGTACATTTTGTCGCCCAAAATCGGGAAACCCAGGTGCTCGAGGTGCACTCGAATTTGATGGGTTCTTCCGGTGCGGGGTTTGGCGCTGACCAGGCTGTATGCGCCCATTCGCTTCAGGACCTCCACTTCGGTGGAAGCGGGAAGGCCTTCGGGGTTCACGCCGCGACGGATTCGGATTCGGGACCCGCTCGCACCGCCAATGGGCCCGTCGACCAATTGGCGGTCCCAGTCGGGCTGGCCGTGCACAATGGCGTGGTAGGTTTTTTTGGGCTTTTTGTCGTAGAACGCCGCTTTGAGAAACGCGTTCGCCACCTTGTCTTTGGTCAGCACGTTGATGCCGCTGGTTTCCCGGTCCAATCGGTGGGCCAAGTCGACCGAATGGTCGGGGCGTGCGGCGCGCGCGATGCCCACCAAGCCGTATGTGAAGGTCATGCCCGCGGGGTGCGCCAGCATGCCCGCCGGCTTGCACACCGCGAGAATGCGTTCGTCCTCAAACAGCACCGTTGGCAGCGGTGGTGGTGGGCCGGGTGGGGCGAGTTCGGGCGCGTTGACCATCAACTCTTCGCCGGGAGATACGGTGCTTGATGGTTTTAAGGGGCCGTCGGATCGGCAAATTTCGCCTTGTTTGATCATGCGCTGGATGCGGCTTCGGGAGAACCGGGGGAAGCGGAGCGCCAAATATTGATCCACGCGACGTCCATCTCCGTCCGAACGGACGAAGATGGATCGGATCGCTTCTTGGGTGGCCGGTGTGCTCACCCCTTCTGCTTAATGGATCACGCCAGGCGTGGAACACCATTCTGGTCGGCCGCCGCAATGATCGCGTCGCGGTTGGCGGCGTAGAACCGTTCGAGGGTGATGACCATAAATGGGCTGACCACAAAGGCGCCGAGTCCGCAGGTGAAGAGGATTCCGACCACCGAGATCGCGCCCACCAACAGCATCATCACAACGATTGCGCCAATGTTGGATTTGGCGTGGTGAAAGGAAGCTTTCAGGCAATCCCCGGGGGCGTACAGTCGATCGGCACGCAGATGCTGCGTCCAAAACCCCAAGATGGTCACGGCGGTGGCGCCGACAAAACACGCGCAAATGCCCGCGAAGGTTGCCCCGATCAACATCAAGACGGTCAGGATGTCATCGCCAATGTCATCCAGTTTGAACAGATCGCCAATTTCGGGCGCCGGTGCATCCGCAGGCGCCGCTTTTCGGGCAATTCGGATGAAGTTGGGCATCAGGAAAATACCCACCATCATTTGCGAGGCCACCGCAAATACAAGGCCGGTCAGAATCCATTCAACGGGGTGACGTTTGAAGATTTCTAATGCGGCTTTGATGTGGTCCATGGGGGGCTCCTGTTCGCCAGCATCCTACAGCACCGGTGGGTTTTGGGTACTATCGCTTCATGAAGAAGCGTTCTCTGCGGCCTGCGTTGGTGGTTGCGCTGGCGTGGTTGTTGGCCAGCGTGGTCTTGACCGTGCTGTTGGCGCCGATGCTCGGCGCGCGCGGCCTGTTGTGGTTGGGGCTTCAAGACGCGCTGTGCTTGTTTGGTTGCGGCTGGGAGATTCGCCGTGCGTGGCGACTGCAGCACGCGCTCAGGGGCACGTCCGCCGAAGAGTGAGCGTCTCCATCGGGTCATCGCCGATGGACCAAGGAGCAAACACCCGTGTGGGCGGTGTTCCGGCCAGGGTGTGGCCGTGGATGTTGGCGCCGCCCTGATGGGTGTGAACCCGGAGTCCGGGCCAAGGGTCTCCAAAAGAAATGACAGCTTCCGCGTCGAAGCAATCGTTGGCGGGCATTTGCGGCCATCCAACCCGGGATTCAGCGATCCATTGTCCGGCAGGCACAGTTTGGTCATCCTCGACATCGATCCAGCCCTGTGCGCGCAAGTGGTGCTGAAACCCCCAATGACCGGCAATGTGGCCCGTTCCGGCGAGCGTCGCTCGTTCGGCGGCCTGGGCCTGAGTGGTGGCAAATTCCGCGTCGTCCACGGCCAACAGCACCGAAAGGCCCAATGTGAGCGCCACCGCAACGCGGACCAATCCGCCGGACGCGGCTTTGAGGGGGAGCAGTACCGCCGGCGCAAAAAATGGGATCCAGTAGCGGGCGGCGGTGAATCGAAGGCCGAGTAAAAACACCAAACCAAGCCCGAGCCACACCAGCAACCATCGTTCGATGGGGCTGTTCCGGTTGCTGCAGGCGCCGGCAAGGCTGGCGCCCCCCGCAGCGGTGCTCAACACCGTGGCCGCTGCGGGCACGCCGTGTTGGGAAGCCCACACCGCGGCGAAGACCCCCACTCCGCCGCCGATCAAGCCGCCGATGGTCGTTGGCTTGGGTCTTGCCCACGCCAAAATCGGCAACGCTGCGGCTCCCCCCAACGCGGCCACTGAAGCGACCGCCTTGTGGATCATGTCGTCGGTTTGCTGAGACACCGACTGAAATCCCGTCATCGCAAACAGGTGCACCTGTTCATAGTCCATCGCATCGTGAATCATCAACGCTGCAGTCGGCAATGCGGCCAAGCCCAGCATTCGCCATGCCGTTGTTCGTTGACCGTTCAGCCAGGGCCATGCAAAAACGAGTGGCCACAATGCAATGGCGCTGTAGCGAAACCAAGCACCGAAACCCACAACCAGTGCGCCCTTCCATTGGCGGTTTTTGTCGAGCACGGCATCGAGCCCCCACAGGGTGCAGGCCAACAAGGGGAGGTCCGGGGTCAACGAGTGGGCAGCGAGCACGGCAATGGGGGATCCGCACACAAGCAACATGGCCATCGAACCTCGTTCCGCGATTCGGTCGCCCAGTCGCTTGGCGCCCACAGCGGCCACCGCCAACCAGGGAAGCATCCACAGGTGCATCCATGCGGGGTCGAGGTTGGACACGGGAGCCAGCCACCATGCGATTCCGGGCGGGTTCGAGAGCACATCGAACGCCCGCTCGGTGGTGCCGCCCCAGTTGATGAGAACCGCATGGGGAGTCCACGGCATTTCGGCGGCGGCTTGGGCCAAAACGAGAAAGTTGGCGTCGTCCACGTGAACCGGTTTGCCCACAAACGGCATGAACAAACCCATCAGCAATAGCAAGGCCAAGCGATCGCGCATGCGGCATCGTACCCGTTCAGGCTCCCGAGTGGGTTAGATGGGGTCCAGGAGACTCCGTGAACCAGTCCGTCGACATCGTTGTTGTGGGCGCCGGCCATGCCGGATGCGAGGCTGCGTTGGCTGCCGCGCGTCTTGGTGCGTCTGTCGCGATGGTGACCATGCGCTTGGACCACATTGGGCGGTTGTCGTGCAATCCGGCGGTGGGCGGATTGGCCAAGGGAAACTTGGTTCGTGAAATTGACGCCCTCGGTGGCGCAATGGGTCGGGTCGCCGACGAATGCACCATTCAGTTTCGCCGATTGAACACCCGCAAGGGTTTGGCGGTTCAGGCCAGTCGTGCGCAAGTCGACATAGATTTGTACCCGGCCGCCATGCGCCGTTTGATTGAACGCCAGCCCAACCTGGAGATCATCGAAGGCGAAGCCATTGATTTGTTGGTCGATGGGCAACGGGTCACCGGTGTGGAGTTGAACGCTGGACGAACGCTGACCGCCAAATCGGTGGTGCTGACGACGGGCACGTTTTTGTCTGCGGTGATGCATTGCGGCGATCAACAGACCCAAGGCGGGCGCGTCGGGGAGGCGGCGGCCAGTCGCTTGTCGGTTCGCTTGCGGGGTTTGGGCTTGCGTTTGGGGCGACTCAAAACCGGAACCACCCCGCGGCTTGATGGCCGCTCGATCGATTGGAACGCCATCGAGGTTCAGGATGAAACGGTGCCGGAAGGTCACTTTTCGTTTGAGCCTTCTGAAACCCGACTGCCTCAAATCGATTGCCACATCGCCTACACCAACGCCGAGACCCATGAAATCATACGGGGTGCGCTCGACCGATCTCCGCTGTTTTCGGGCCAGATAGAAGGCCGCGGACCGCGGTATTGCCCCAGCATTGAAGACAAGATTGTTCGGTTTGCGGACAAAGAGCGCCACCAGTTGTTTTTGGAGCCTGAGGGGCTCAACACCGACCGCGTTTATGTGAACGGGTTGTCCACCAGTTTGCCCGCCGATGTTCAGTTGGCGATGGTGCGCTCGATCGAAGGACTGGAGTCGGCCGAGATTCTGCAAGATGGCTACGCGGTTGAATACGATTTTGCCGATCCGCGTGATCTCGACCATGGATTGCAACACAAAGCGATCCCGGGGCTGCATTTGGCCGGCCAGGTCAACGGCACCAGCGGCTACGAAGAAGCCGCCGCCCAAGGGTTGATCGCCGGAATTTCGGCGGTCCTTGGAGAGCCGTTCATTTTGGGTCGAGATGAAGCGTACATTGGCGTCTTGATCGATGATTTGGTCACCCGCGGCGTCGGCGGTGAGCCGTACCGGATGTTTTCAAGCCGGGCCGAACACCGACTGTTGTTGCGCGAAGACAACGCCGACCGCCGATTGAGCCCGAAAGGCCGGGCAATTGGTCTTGTCGGTGACGAAGCCTGGGGCCGATTGGAACGAAAATTGGTGGCCATAGAAGCGGCGCGGACCTGGTGCGAGAACACGCCAATCCGTCCAAATGCCGAGACGGTGGCCCGGTTTGAAGCCGCGGGAATATCGACACCCAAAAAGCCACTCACGGCATCGGAATTGCTGCGCCGACCCGAAGTGAACTGGGCGGTGCTGAGCCAACTGATCGATGGCGTTCCCGAACTTGACTCGGCGACAGTGGAGCAGGTTGAAACCGACATCAAGTACGCGGGCTACCTGGTTCGTGAGGCCCAACGTGCGGCCCGAACACGGAAAATGTCGGCGGTGCTGATTCCCGCGGACATGGATTTCGATGCGCCCGGAATTTCGACGGAGGTGGCCGAACGCCTGCGAGCGGCCCGGCCCCAAACGCTGGGCGCTGCGTCCCGTTTGCCCGGAGTCACGCCCGCAGCAATCGACATGCTCGCGGTGCTGTTGGCCCGCCGTCAAGCCGGATGAAGCTCACAGAAGCCGAATGCGCGCACCGAACGTTGCTCGAAAAATGGCGTCCGGCGATGAACCTGGTGGGGCCCGGACCGGTGGACCCTCATTTTGAAGACGCCGCGGGCGTTGTTGATGGTCTGAAGGTGCAAGGCTCGTGGGTCGATTTGGGCAGTGGGGCTGGGTTTCCGGGCATTGCATTGGCGGCCCGTCATCCGAATGCCGCGGTGACCTTGGTGGAGAGCCGAGAAAAGCGAGTCGCGTTCCTGCGCGCCGTTGTGCACGCTGCGGGTTTGACCAATGTGCGCATTTTTCACGGACGAACCGACGCGGTGGAAGCCGGGTTTGATGGGGTCATCAGCCGCGCGTATCGCCCACCAGAATCCTACCTCGAGGATGCCCACAGGCTGCTTTCGGATCATGGGGTGGCGGTGTTGATGTCCGGCGAACCCCCCGAAGCATTCGAAGGCTGGGCCGTTCAGAGCACCCATCGGTATTCGGTGGGCGAGCAAACTCGGGTGCGGACGGTGCTGATTCGCGCGTAGCGATCAGTCGCCAAAATCGAGATCGATTTCATCGAGGTCGAGTTCGTCTTCGATGTCGATGGGCTCATCCAACTCTTCCCGGCCGCCCCGAGGAGCGCCGTCGTTCCGGTCGTCAAAGTCGAGCGCTTCCTCTTCTTCGAATCCCATTTCTTCGTTCACGCCGTAGGTGGACTTCCAGGTGGGAACGTCGTCGCCCTTCAGGTCCTGGTCGCCGGCTTCGGGCAACGTTGGATCGCAGAACAACACGTACCAACCCTTTTTGGTGAACTTGTTCTCTTGGCTCAACCGTGCGGCGTACTTGGGCAGTGCATCCGATTTTTCGGCTTTCTTGAGCACAGGAACGGATTGGTAGGTGTCCACGCAAACGGTGAAGCGGCTTCGCAGTTGGCTGCTCAGAGACTCTTCAACGGCGGCGTGGCATTTCTCGTGCCGTTTGCGGGAGCCTCGGTCGCAGATCTTCACCTTCGCGTTGGCCGCGAATGCGCTCCATAGGTTGGTGGTGGACTCCATCTTGTAGCGCTTGGCTTTCCGCTTGAACTTTTGCGATTGAGAAACTTGGAAGTCCAGTTCCTTGATGGTTTGCTTCAACTCTTTGCGCAATTCGTTGCGTTCTTCTTCGGCGGAAGCCAGTTGAACCCTCAAAAAGGAGATCTCCTCGGACAATCGGCTTCGGCGCTCGGCCGATTTGTTCTTGTCGCCCTTCAGTTTGGTGAGTTCGGCTTCTTTGGCGGCCAGTTCATCTTGAAGGGACTTCACGCGTGCCATGGCGTCGGATGCCTTGTCTGCTTCGGATGCCAACAAATCTTCGGCCAGCATGCGGAGTTCGGCTTCGGTGAGCTCTTCCTTGATCACCTCCGGAGCCGGCATGATGACCACGGGCTCCGAAAACATCTCGTATCCAACGGATCCACCGACAATTCCGATCAGAGAAGCCACAAGAATGATCAGAAACACGTGGAGTTTCTTGATTTGCATGCGATCGCTGGGGATGTATTCGTCTTCCATGGGGCCACCTCGGTTGAGCCCCAGCAGGCTAATGCGCCGACTCAGCCTTGGCGCGCTCGATCTGGGCTGTGGGGTCGGCCATTTGCGCTTCTTTGACGTCGAATTCGCCTGGTTCAACGTCTTGTTGGACCCGCCAGCGTTCCGCAGCTTCGAGTTCGGGGGGCGACTGAACCACGTAAATCAAGGCTTTCGCAAGGCCCACCAGCCACGATAAATTGCGCACGTAAAACAAGCCCAGGCTCATCAGCCAAAAAAGAGGGCTGGGCTCCTTTCTGCTGATCACCAGCAGCGAAGAAGCCTGGATGGCCAAAAAGACGCTGCCCGACAGAATGGCGATCCAAGGGGTGAGATTGAATGGCAAGCCCGCAAGGCCAACGGTCAACAACAGCGTGGTCAGAAGTTGGAGAAACACAAAACTGAGTCGAATGTCTCGGGCGGCGAAAATTTTTCGCTGAGGAAAGGCCAACGACAGGAGGGTGCGGGAAAATCCTGTGGTGATGTGCTTTCGAATGTAGGCGCCCAGGTGTTCCCGGTGCATGTGGAGCACCCACAGTTGTTCGGTGCTCAAGATTCGGTATTGCTCGGCGATGGTCATCGCGACGATGGTGTCCTCCGCGGCGGCCAATCGGTGAAAGAAGTGTTCCTCGAGGCGGTCCCGGTCAAAATACACTTCTCGGTGGAACGCAACATTGCCCATGGAAAACGAGTCGGTTTCTGCCGGAATGTGTCGAAACCAGTACAAATACCAATCGAGGTTGGCGAAACGCCCGAGGGGGCCTTGCCACGGAGCGGGCAGGTAGGTTCCGGCGACCACAGGCGCGACTTCCAGCCATTTCCGGATGTCGCTGAGCCAGTGAGATGGCGGCACGCAGTCGGCATCGGTGAACACCAAAAAGGCTCCAGTGGCTGCATCGGCGCCTCGATTTCGGCTGATGGCGGGCCCCACTTGTGCCGGATTCTTCAGGTGCACGACATCAAACTTGCTCAAGATTGCCGACGTGGCATCGGTGGAGCCGTCGTCGACCACGATGACTTCGAAGTCAGCGTCGTCTTGACCGGTCACTGCGCGCAGGCAACGCACCAACGTATCGGCGGCGTTGTACGACGGAATGATGACGGAGATGGTGCCCTGAACCATGCTCGACCCTACGGCTGGCCCGGTGCACTGTCAACCAGCATCCACAGCCAAGTCTTGCGGGGGCTGTCTTCCCATCCTTGGACGACAGTCCAGGGCGGCCGAGGCGGACCGGCAAAACCACTTTCCTCTCGCGTCATCAAAAACACGCGGCCGGGAATTTCAGGCGGCGAATGGATCCATGCTTGGCAGCGTTGGGAGCCGGCGGATGGCTGAAAGTTTGGGTGACCATCGTGCAGGGTGCGCGGAAGCAAGGCGGCTTCGACCCCCAATCCGGTGCAGTCGAGCAATTGGTCGCCGTTGTTGGCGTCGAAATGCAATTCCACGCCATCGAGCATCCACCCCAACAGTTGGTGTTGTTCGGCGGTGGCGAGGTCATCCAGGGGCTTTCCAGCCCATGGGTTGTGCTGCCAGACCCACCAGCCCGAACCCAGGCCCGCAGCGGCGAGCCACAGCGATTGGCGCGGCATTTTTGGCAAAGAGCCCAGCACTCGCATCGCCGCGACGGGAACCACCATGGCGATGGGGCCCGCGAATTGAACAAAATGATGCACGTTGAGGCGGGCCCACACGGCCATCAAGAACATTGAGCCGAACCCGGCGCCCAACACCAACAGCGCTTCAAGGCTCGCTCTTCGGCCTCTTCGGCCCCCAAGCAAGGCCAGTGGCAACGCCCACAGGGTGAGCCCCACCCCAAAAGGAGCTTGGTCTTTGAACCGGTCCATATTGTCGTCGATGAAGGCCCATGCGCAGGGGCGCATCAGCGCCGACAAGGACGGATAGGCCTCATTCGTGGGTTCGTTTTGGCAGGCTCGGACCAACTCGGTGTTGCCGCTTTCCAGGGCCAGCCTCACTTCCAGGGCCCGTTGGGTGCCCACTGCAGTGGACGTCTGCTTTTGCTGACCGATGCTGAAGGACTGGTTTGCGAACGGCCCTGCGGCGGCCAGTAGCGCGATGAGCAGCACCGTTTTCCATCGCCGTTCGGTCGCCGCCAAGGCGAATGCGGCCACGGCAACCAGCAGTGCGATCCCCCGAAAGTCGATGCCGAAGGCGAGACCGGCGAACAGGGCGGCCAGGGCGCCCATCGCGGGCGAACGCCAGCGCATATACGCCGCACCGCACCCCAAGGTCATCGCCGTGGATGCGGTCAACAGCGGGTAGAGCGTGGCCCATCGGCTGGCTTCGGCCCAGGGGTTGATCAGCGGGATGGTGATGGCGGCAACAAAGCCCGCCCATGGGTTGGCCAGGGCTCGGGCACCAAGCCCGGAACCGAACACAACCAAGGACATGCTGACGCTCG
>Ga0115012_10000345_pt1 | contig 26498 bp, 24 predicted proteins | sample TroAtlMetagenome_FD_88706 | JGI IMG/M metagenome (GOLD analysis project Ga0115012, IMG submission 88706) | Marine eukaryotic phytoplankton communities from Atlantic Ocean - Tropical Atlantic ANT10 Metagenome | ecosystem: Environmental > Aquatic > Marine > Oceanic | place: Tropical Atlantic...
CATGCCTCACCAAGGACTCCACCTCCTGTTTGCCTTCGACCGTGTTTTCGACGAATCCGGAACGCCCTTGCCCGAACACACCGTCTTTCACGTGCCCAACCGGCGCATGTTGGAAGCCGTCTCGATGTCCGATCGCTTCGCAGCCTGCGCATCGATCCACCCATACCGGCCCGATGCGGTCGATGAAATTCACCGAATGGCCGATGCGGGTGCGGTCGCCATCAAGTGGCTACCCAACGCGATGTGGATCGACCCCTCGCACCGGTTGTGCAAAGCCAGCTACCGAGCGATGGTCGAACGAAACCTCACCTTGATCAGCCACGGAGGGGAAGAACAAGCGGTGCCCTCCGCCCACACCCAAGAATACGGAAACCCGTTGAGGCTGCGGCACGCTTTGGATGCCGGCGTTCAGGTGGTGGTCGCCCATTGCGCCAGCCACGGAAAAAGCACAGACCTCGACGCACCCAACACGCCACAGCGTTCATCTTTTGACCTGTTCATGCGCATGATGGATGACCCTCAATGGGAAGGCCAACTGCACGGCGAGATCTCCGCCATTCTGTTGTTCAACCGGGTCGCGGGCGTGGCGGACACCCTGTTGCGTCGCACGGACCTTCACCACCGACTGGTGAACGGATCCGACTACCCCATTCCGGGCATCGATCCGCTGATCAACTTGGTGCAGTTGTGGAGTTTGGGGTTGATCCGATGGGCCGATCGCGCGCCATTGGCCCGCCTGTTTCGGCAAAACCCAATCCTGGGTGATTTCGTGCTGAAGCGAGTCCTGACCGTCGACGGCGGACCGCCAACTGGCTTTCCCGCCGGAGTGTTTTGCCCAAGCGACGACCTGTTCCCGGCCCTCAGTCGCCCAGCTTGAGATCGGGGCTCACGCCACGGCGTCCTGCTTTGTCCAGCCGCTGCCCCACGGCTTTCACCAAAATGGGCCATGCGATGGTCGCGTCGGCGTACACCTCGGAGTAGCGACCGCCTTCTTCCACCGGGAGAAACTTCCCCCAACTGACGCCCTCCGAGTACGTGCACCCGCTCAAACCGCCCCAATGCACAGGCTCGGGGCAAATGCGAACCCCGTACTCGTAGCGACGCACGGCTTCTTCTTTGCCCAACCGGACGTTGATGATGTCCAAAAAAGGCGGCACTTGCTGGGCCCAGTTTCGCGGCACGCCACCGCCGATGGTGACAATCCCCATCTTTGGGCTGCGGCTGACGACCCGCGTGATGTGGGCCAAATCGATGAAGGGATCGAACGGCGTTTGCAGCCCGGTCAACAACTCATCCAACTCCGCGTCCGGATTCCGGTTGATGGTCCAATGGAGGAAACTGGTCGCCATGTCCAAGGCCAATTCAGAGTCGGTGAAGGCCGGCACATAGACCGGCACCCCATGCTTGAAACAGGTCGACATGATGCCGCGGCGGCCTGTGGGCTCCAAAAACCGCCCGATTTCGTGCAGCAGCTCGCGACTCCCCCACCGGCGGTCCTTGGGCATCCCCTCGAAGACCTTGTGCAGCAGTTCCGACAAATCGTTGAGATTCTGTTCCGGTTCGTAGGTGTCGTAGACCCGGTTGTAGCCCTGCTCAAACAAACTCTTGTCGTCCATTTTCTTGGACGCTTTGAAGTGCTGCATTCCGGCCAACTCAACCAAACCGTGAGTCATCAGCGCCCCGGTCGACACAATTGCCTGCACCCAACCGCGCTCGATCATCTCCACGATGACCAAATTCATTTTGGCCACGGTCATGGCGCCGGAAAGGGTCAACACCACGGTGCAATCCGGGTCGGTCACCATCTCTTCCAACACTTCGGCCGCTTCGCCGAGATTGCGTCCACCAAAACTGGTGAGCGCCATTCCCGCCAACAACTCATCGATGTCCGAAGCCGCGCCCACATCGAGGGTGGTCAATGGTGTGAGCCCGTCTTCCACGCCGTCTCGATGGGCGCGATGGGCGCTCTTGCATGAATGCAAATCGTCGTCGTTCATGCTTCTCCCCAATCCTCAATGGCCCAGCCATTTTTTCGAGCCAATCGCGCGAGCCGCGGATCGGGATGAACCGCCACCGGACGCCCCACCAACTCCAGCACCGGGACATCGGTGTAGCTATCGGTGTAGAACGCGCACTCTTCGAACCGCACATTGGCCGCGCGCAACACCGGCTCGGCCGCAGTGACCTTCCCTGGCCCGTAGCAGAGCATCCCTTCACCGGTAAAAATGCCCTGCTCCACCTCGAATGTGGTGCAAATCACCCCGTCCAGGCCCAAGGCCTCTGTGACGCAGGCGGACAAATAGGTGCTGCTGCCGGTCAACAAATACAGGGGTTCGCCCAATGCACGGTGTTTGTCCAAGACCGCCGCTGCGCCCGGACGAATGCGGTGGGCCACTTCTTCCACCCAAAACCGTTCGGTCTCCGCGCGAATTTCGTCCTCCGACTGGCCCTTCAGTTTTCGAATCGCCGCCCGCACGCCGTCATCCACGTTTCCCGTACCCAGTTGGTACAAGCCGATCATCACCGCCATTTTTGCGGCGTCGAACCGGCTCATCTTGCCTTCACGGACCTGCCGTTTGACCCATAAAGTTGCAGAGTTGCAGCCCAAGATGGTGCGATCGAGATCAAAGAGTGCAATGCCAGCCATGGCTCCCCCGTAGCCCGCTTCCGCGTGGGGGGATACCCCGAAACCATGACGACCGACCCCCACGAAGAAATCCAAATGAACGGTCCTGGATGCGGGATGGGGCTCTACGCCATGTTGTTGCTGTTCATTTGCTTGTTGGGACTTGTGGGAATGATCGGGGGAACCATCGGTTTGCTGAACAGTGAACCCGAGGAAGCCAGAAATTTGGTCCATGGGTCTGAAGTTCAAACCTGGCGCCTCCAACCCATGCGAAACGCCAATTTACTGGACTTGACCGAAGTCCCCGGGGCCTGGCACGACGAAAGCCCACGCTTTGATGGCACCACTGCTTGCGTTGTGCGGCAGCAGAGCGTGGGGAAAATCGAGAATGGATCAGTGACTCAATTCACCTGGGCGGCGATTGAACGCACCTCTGTGGAGCGTTCCGAAAACGACCGCATGAGCATCACGGTGCACGGAACGGATTCCGCATTCACCTGTCATTTTGGGCCCAACGAGGGCGCCGACCGGTTCTTGAGGCAAGTCGAAGCCGAAATGAAAAAAGCGAAGGCGGTCACTCCACAAACGGAGCCACCCGTTCCCGAGCCGCAATCAATCGATCAGTGACCGAACCCACCCACTGTGTGCGCGCCGCTACGCGAACACCTTCGTCGTATCGGGCATGGGCCTTCGTCCGCAGAATCGCGGCCTTTTCTTCCACGGTTGACCGGTAAATCAATCGTTGTTCCTCGGGCACTGAACGCGGTGGTGGGTACTCCAACATCGCGTGGTACAGCGACAAATACGCATCGCCCAACAGCAACAAGCCTTCCAGAGCAAACTCGGGCTCACCGAGGTTGAACATCGCGATGGCTTGCTTTTCCGCCGAGGCAATCAACCCGGAGCGCGCCTTCAAACGCCGCGCGGCTTTCGCGTCGCCTTTGAGTTTGATGTCCGCCGCCGCACCAGTTTGGGCTCGAACCAGGGCCAGTCGAGCTTTCGCCCGAATCCACGTGCGCTCGTCTTCGCCCGACTCAAGCGCCCGCAAAATCCGTCGAATGCCGCGGCGCGTTTTTCCTGCCCGGGTTTCTGCGATGCCCCGCTGAAGCTCCATGCTTCGATCATCGGTCTCGCTCCATTTTTCCTGCCGCTGCAAAGAGCGGACGGTGCGGATCGACGCTTTGTGATCCCCCATTTCTTCTTGGCAATACGCCATCCGAAACCAGGCATCGGAGGCCGAACTCGAGTCGGGCCACCCCTCGATCACCGCACGGTACCCATCCACCGCTTCGGCCCACCGCTCGGTCACTTCAGCCAACACGGCCGCATGGTAGGCGACCCGCTCATCCACCTCCCCGGACGTTGATTGAGCGCGCACCAGCATTCGGGCCGCATCCTCGAACGCGCCCACTCGCCGCAAGGCCACCACTTCCTCCAGCAACTCCTCTTGGGTCGGCGGCGCCACGGCGACCTCAACCGGCTCCGCATCCGACCCGTGCGACCCGGTGTCTTCGACACCGTCTTGCGCGACCGCCAACCCCAACAATGCAAACCAAAACACAGCGCCTCCAAACAAGAACCCTCTCCCGGAACATCATCCGAGAGAGGGGGATACCACCTTGGCGGTGAGGACGTTCTCTATGGCCCCCCTAGAAAAATAGGGGGGTACCTTGATCGCCGCTTCTGCCAACCTTTTCATAAAGGCATGCCATCCACGACAAGAGCCGGTTCCCGAAAGAAAACACGGGGGCCAAACGATCGGTCCGAAACACCCTCCAGGCAGTGATCCAATGATAGCGGGAAGGGATCCGAGAGCCAAGCGCTAGTGCCCGGGTTTTTCGGAACGGGTGTGCCCGCCCTTGTCGGGCTACGGTTTCATCCCATGACCTTCCACTGGTGCATCGCAGTCGCCTACTTCACCAGCCTGGGGCTGTTGGGCGCTTGGGGAATTCACCGCATGGTGCTTTTGCTGTGGCTGCGGCTCCGCGACCCCACCAAGGCAATCTCGCCCCATCCAAACCAAACCGTGCTGGTGCAACTGCCGTTGTTCAATGAGCCCACGGTTGCGGCACGACTGATCGACGCTGTGGCGGCTCTGCAGTGGCCGAATCTCCGCATCCAGGTGCTCGATGACAGCACCGACCAAACGCCAACCATTGTCGCCACTCGAATCCAACATTGGGCCCAACAAGGGGTCGACATTGCTCACATTCGGCGCCCCCAACGCGTGGGGTACAAAGCCGGAGCATTGGCTCACGGACTTCGGTTGGATGACGCGGAATTCATCGCCATCTTCGACGCCGACTTTGTCCCCAAACCGGACTTTTTGCTGTCCTTGATGCCCGCCTTTTCCCGGCCTGAAGTCGGGATGGTCCAGGCGCGCTGGGGCCACAGCAATCGCGACCAAAACTGGTTGACTCGCATCCAAGCGCTGATGCTCGACGGGCATTTCGTGATCGAACACACCGCCCGGTACCGGGCGGGCCGGTTCTTCAACTTCAACGGCACCGCGGGGGTCTGGCGTCGGGACGCCATCGAAACATCGGGTGGGTGGTCCCATGACACGGTCACCGAAGACCTCGATTTGAGCTACCGCGCCCAAATGAAGGGATGGCAGTTCGTGTACTTGGACCAAGTGGTGGTTCCATCGGAAGTGCCCTCCAGCCTGCGTGCATTCCTCACGCAACAACACCGCTGGGCCAAAGGCACCGCGCAGACCGCGCGCAAACTCGTCCGCCCCATTCTGCGTTCGGCATTGCCGTTCAAAGTTCGAATCGAAGCGATCAATCACCTCACATTGGTGCTCGCTTACCCCACCGTTTTTCTGCTGGCCGTCCTGTTGCCTTTGTCGATTCCCGCCCGCGAGTCGGTGCTGGGGAGCGAATGGATGTGGTTGGACGTCGCCGCGGTGTGTTCGACCACGGCAAGCGTTGTGTGGTTTTACGCCGCGGCCCTCCGCCGGGCCGGAGCCTCCTTGCGTGAACGGTGGTGGGAAATTCCCACAGCGATGTCGGTGGGAGTCGGATGTTCGGCCAGTTTGTCAATCGCGGTGTTCGAGGGCTTGGTGAGCAACGATGCGACGTTTGTGCGGACCCCCAAACAGGGCGATGCGCCATCCCTGCTGCACGGCTCCCAAACCCATCCGCTGCGCTGGGCATTGACCGGGGCAATGGCGGCCTACTACACCGCCGCCATTCTGTGGGCGATGGGCACGCAACATTGGTCCAGCTTGCCTTTCATGCTCCTGTTCGGCGCCGGCTTTGCCGCGTGCTTTATCCGGCTCACAGCGGAGGGGTTGCGCACTGGGGAAGCCGTTGAAATGGATGTTCCACAACCCGCCAAGTAGACGGATGTTCCAACACCTCGGGGTGAGCATCAATCCCCACAGCTCGCAACGCATCGGGATTCACGCAACCCTCCACCCGCAGCCGGTACCGTTGGGCCAAACGAGCCAGCATCACCGCCCGCTGGGCGCCCGGGCCGCGGGGCTCCGGTCCAACCAACAACGCTGACCAAGGTGGAGCGCACCGTTTCAAGGCCTCCACAAACCCCGCTTCCGACCCCAAACCTTCCGGGCATCCCGCCCGCAGCACCACGGTCCCACCATCGATCAGCGCCGGCGATGGGGATTCAGTCATGTAGGTGGCGGCCCGACTGGCTTGGTACAAACTCGATGCTTTGGCCGGTGGAACGCACAACACCATTCCCGGAGCGCGCTCCGGGACCTGTTCCCAAGGCTGAATGCGACGCAACCCTTCGGCCACGACCGCTTCAGGACGGCCAAACAACCAATGACCGTCGGCGGCCACCCACACCAAAGCGAACCGACACCCGGCGGCTTGACCCAACGCATCGATGGCTTGACGAAACGGGTTCCCATCCAGCACACCGATGCCAACACCGGGGCTGAGCACCCGTTCCCGGCGATGCAGTTCCGCAATCGTGTCCCGGCCGCCGCAACCGACGGCCACGGCTTTGTGACCCCCACTGACGCCCGCGTATTGGTGCAATTCCACCACCCCCACGGCAATCGAAAACGGGGCTTGAGCCACCACCCGCGAAACCGACCCGGGGATTCCATCCACCGTTGCCGTGACCACCGTGTCGTCGGGATCGTGCTGAACCGGATCAAATCGGGCAATGGGGGCCAACTCTTGGGGCGTCATCCGACGATGAAGGCCCAAGCCAATCACCACCGGACCGGGATCGCTCATGCGCGCCCGCAGGGCGTCAAGGGCTAAAACAAGGTCGAGTCGTCGGGTTCCGTCCGGGACACAGATCGCCGCCGGTACTCCACAGGACCAGGCCCCCAAGGCCCCGGCTGGGTCGCGTGCTGCACGGACTCCCAAATCAGGGCCATCAGAAATGGCAGGGTCGAAAGCAGCGGTGGCCACCACGGTTCCTCCCAAGTGCTGGTTGCCGAACTGTAGCTGGCCAATGCCGCATAGGACAAGGGCACCAAGGTCGCGAGAACGGTCCACGACCGGACTCCGCACAACAAAGCGGGTACCCACGCCCACAGCACATACCAGGGATGGACCGTCGGGCTCAGCAACACAAACGTGCCCCCGGCCCACAAAGCGATCCGACCCAAGTCCGGGTACACCCGCACGGCGCGCAGGACAACCAGAGCCCCCACGGCCATGGCCACGGGCCGCGCATGTTGCCCAAAACACAACTCAAACAGTGGGAACAACGCTCCATTGAACGACCAATGGCGCACGTAGGCATTCATGCCGGACATCAACGCCGGTCCCGCATCCAAAAACGGCCACAGGGAAGCGAGCCCCACCAACATCGCCGACACAAAAAGAATCGGCCTCCCTCGCCACACACGCGGCAGAAGCACGGCCGGCAACAGTTTGATCCACATGCCCAACACAGCCCAGCCGCTGCCTTCGCGGCGGCGCTCCCACGCATGAACCGCTTGCAACACGCACAGCAACGCCAAGGCTTCCATGTGACCGCTTCCCGCCGACTCCACGGCCCCAAGCGGATGCAGAGCATACAACCAAGCCGGACCCAAATGCCTGTGCCTGGCCGCCAAGATCAAACCCAGCGTCCAGACCACTCCAACATCCGCCAAACCCATGGCCAACTTGGCAATCCACGCTTCGGTCGACACCTGAGCCAACAGCCCAAAAAACCAAACGGTCAAGGGCGGGTAAATCGCCGAAACATGACCGTGCGCGACCTTGGCCCGCAGCGCTTCCGCCCCCAATCCGTCCAATGCCGCGCTGTCAGGGGCGTGCAAATAGGGGTTGGCGCCCGACCAGGCCACGTGGCCCTCCCAGAGGTACCGAAAAACATCATCGGACAGACTGACTGGAGAAAACACCAAAATCATCCGGACAGCCAACGCCACCCAGATCAAATGCTTCAGGCCCAATTTCGGGCGCGGCAGAACCCATACCAACCCTCCCCACACCACCAATATGGCAATGGTGGACGGCACATGGGCCCGCAAATCACCCAAGGAAACCAAGGCGAAAGCGCTGATCAGTGCGAGAACGATGCTGCTCATAGACCTCTCGTCTATCCTGAGCGAGTGAGCCCATCCTCCACCGATCCCAAGTCTGCTCGATCCCGCTGGGCGGTCATCTTGGTCAGAACGCCCAATGATCCAGCCGTCACGCGCGCCGTACTGCCTCGCAGTCGTCCGATCAAAGACTCCGACCTGCCCCTTGTGACCCGGGTCACCGATGACCTCTCGGTCGCACACGCCACGGCGGCCCGGTTGCGCGAAGTGGGCGCAAAAGTGGTGATCGTAGAAGAACCGATCGACAGGAATGGCTCCGCATTCTGCGTCATTCACACCGGTCAACTCGCCGCCCGAACCTGCCACCGATGCCAAGCGGCAATCTGCCCCGGATGCATCGCCGCCGCCCAAGGCGATCTGTTGTGCTCGGACTGCCTGGAAAAACGCACCGATCGAAATCAATCCACTCGCCGGCGGCAGCTGTTCGTGATGCTCGTGTTTGTGGCTTTTTTGTACAAAGTCTGGGATCACCTGAAGGCCGATGCCGAAGCGATCAAGGGTCCCGCTCCCGTCACCATCGGCATCATGCAGTTCGCCCCAAAAGCAGACCTTGGTTCGCCCATCATTCGCCAACTCAACCGCGCGCCGGGAGACACTGAGGGCGGCTCCTCCCTTCGAGACCTGGCCGACTGGTTCAACGGCGAGTACTCCCGCTACACCGGCGACAAAGACCGCCGTTTCCGCGTCGAAACGCGCGGCCCATTCAACGTCGACGTAAGCCCTCCCGTGCTCCGCAAACCAGGCGACTCGTGGTTCAATGCGATGTTTCGCGCTTGGCAATACCCGCGGTACTTCAAACAACTGGCGCAGGACCACGGAATCTCAAGCGACAAGTACGCAGTCAAGGTCTATGTCGTCTACGGAGGGCACTCGCCCGACATGGCGGCTCACTCAAGGGGATCGGCCAAAGGCCGGGTGGCAACCGCCTTCGTGAGCATCGATGAAGTCAACCCCGGCTACCCGCTGGTCACCATTGCCCATGAAGTGGGGCATGCACTCGGCGCCTTCGACACCTACGATCCGGTCACCAGCCATTCGCAACACCCCGAAGGCTTTGTGGAGCCCTTTTCCGACCCCTTGTATCCGCAACGCTACGCGGAGTTGATGGCCGTGGACATTCCCTTGGGCCCCCAGCGAGAACAAGAAATCGCGAGCCTCGAACAACTCCGAGTTGGGCACCAAACCGCCGCACAGATGGGCTGGATTCCACCGGAACAAGCTGAATTGTTTTACACTCCACCCGCTGTGGCACCGGAAGAAAAATTGGACGGATCCAAGCCAGCGGAGCAAAGTTCAGAATGATCCCCACCGTGCTCAGCATTGCCGGCCTCGACCCGAGTGGCGGCGCCGGAATCTCAGCGGACATCAAAACCGCGACCGTGATGGGCACCTACGCGATGACTGTGCTCACGACCGTTACCGTCCAGCACCCCGGCGAAGTCTCGCGCGTCGCGCCCCTGCCGGCCGCCATGGTGGGCGAACAACTTCTGGCAATCTTGAGTTCCATGCCCATTGGAGCCATCAAGATTGGACTGCTTGGAAACGACGAAATCGCCCAAACGGTCATGCGCACCTTGGCGGACCAAAAAATTCCCATCGTCTACGACCCCGTTCTTCGCAGCACAAGCGGAGCGGGACTGGGAAACCTGTCGCCAAAAAACTTCGCAAGCATGCACCGGCTGGCCACCGTCATCTGCCCCAACAGCTTCGAACTGGACGCCATTTTGGGCGGCACCAAGGCTCCCTTGTGGGCGATCGACCACCAAACCGCGATTCTTCACACTGGCGGCCACTCGGGCGACGACACCATCGACGATGTCCTCTGGCTGGCCGACGGCGGCCATCGGCGATGGAGCCATCCGCGAACCGAAACCGTGCACACGCACGGCAGCGGATGCACCCTTTCGACTGCGGTCGCCGCAGGACTCGCCAAAGGGATGTCTTTGATCAACGCCACAGAGGCTGCGGTTCAAACCACATCGCGGCTGATCGATCTGTCGGCGGCCGGTGGACTGGTGAACTCCAACGGACCATTGCTTCACTTCAAGATCGCCGGACCGGAATAGGGCCCAGGGCAGCCAGTGCCTCCATCGCATCGCCCTCACTGGCGAACCGTTGGGTGTCGGCCCGTGGGTGTTCGGTGAACAGTCGGACCGACGTCACCAGGACGTATTGAACAAAGCCCGTGGCGCGGTCGGTGAACAAGCAATGGCAGGCTTCGAGTTCACCGACGTCGCCCACTCGGCACCAACTTTCCCGACTGCGGGCTTCCTCCAGCCCCACTCGCCCTTGCTGGTCCAGCGTGAACACCGCGGGCGGGCCGGACACGGCCAACGCCTCGTCAAACGGGCTTCGCCATTCCATTACAATCGCTCCAAAGCGCCGCGCCACGTCGACATGCCGCCCACCAAGTACCGGGCGTTCACGCCCCGAGCCCGCAGCCAAACCGCCATCTCCGCTGCCCTCGCCCCGCCTTCATCCACCAAGAGCACCCAGTCCATCCCCGCCGCCACTTCAGGCGCCTCCGCTTGAAACTGGTTGTACGAAAGGTGAATGGAGCCCGGGACTCGACCGCGCCGAAACTGTTCAGCCGTTCGAAGGTCCAATATGCACGGAGGCTCCTCCATTCCGGGGGCCAACTCCCATGCATGCAACTCGAGATCGTCCATGGTCTGCTCTCCTGCTGTCCGCTTTGTATCTCCACTCAGCCTTTTCTTGGGCCATACTAAGTGGAACTGGGAGACTCCGTGTCGGTTGCTGTTTGGATTTGCGCTTTGCTGGGTTCGGCCTTGGCCATGGATCACGGCCCTTGGCAACGCGTGCTCGACACCTACCGGCACTCCAGCGGACGCGTCCACTATGCAGGCTTGCAGCAGTCCGAGGCATTGAAGCCGTACGTGTCCGCTTTGGCCAGCGCCACCGAGCCTGTCGAAAACGCAGAAAAGATGGCCTTTTGGCTGAACGCCTACAACGCGCTCACCGTTGATTTGATCGCCGACAACTGGCCGGTGCGAAGCATCCGGGATTTGCACGAAGGCAACGTGTGGACCACCAAATCGTTCACAGTGGCGGGCGAAACCATGAGCCTCGACCAACTCGAAAAGGAAAAGTTGAAACCATTGGGGGATCCCCGAACCCACTTTGCGCTGAATTGCGCTTCGCTTGGCTGCCCCCCTTTGAGCCCCAAAGCGTTCAACGGACCCGACCTCGAAAAACAACTGAACTACGTGACCCGCAGTTGGGTTCCCGGCAAAGGCGTCTTGATCGACAAAAAGAACAAGAGGCTCATGATGTCGCCGCTGTTTCAGTGGTACGCCGCGGACTTTCAAGATCCCGGCGGCGCACCGATTCCCGGAATTGCAGACACCTTGCAAGGCCCCGTCAAGCACGCCGCGCTGCATGTTCCAGCCGTTGATGCGAAGTGGATTCTTTCCGGCGGTTACACGATCGGGTTCTACAGTTTTTCATGGAGCGTAAATGCGGTTCACTAGCTCGACCCTGCTGCTGTTTGTGCTTGTTTCCTGCTCCGGAAAAGGCACCGTCGAAATTCGCGAAGAAACCGCGGACGTGGGCTCCATTCTGAGCGGTGATGATCTGGGTTCGATCGAAGCTGTGGATGGCGGAGAGGACGCCAGCGAAATCTGCGACGGAATCGACAACGACGAGGATGGTGAAATCGACGAGGGCGTGCTGATCACGTTTTACGTCGACGCCGATGGCGACGGGTTTGGCAACGAGCCCATCGAGGCCTGCGAAGCGCCCCTTGGAGCGGTGGTCTCAGACGGCGATTGCGATGACGACAACGCCGCAGTCAACCCGGACGCGGATGAAGAATGCAATGCACTGGACGACGACTGCGACGGTGCCATCGACGAAGGCTTGATGAACACCTACTTCCGTGACGTCGATGGCGACGGGTTTGGGGGTTTTGCGGAAGCCGTGACGGCGTGCTTGCCCCCCGAAGGGTTCGTCGACAACTCGGACGATTGCGACGACACCAGCGCCATCATTTCCCCCGGTCAGATTGAACTGTGCAACGGGACAGACGACGACTGCGATGGCCGAATCGACGAAGGCGTGGCGACAATTTATTACCCCGACGATGACGGCGATGGCTTTGGGTTGACCGACGCCGGGTTCCCCTCTTGCGGCTCTCCCAGCGGTCACTCGCTGGTTCCCGGCGATTGCGACGACGGCGATGCCGGCATCAATCCTGCGGCCGAAGAAACATGCGACGGCGTAGACGAAGACTGCGACGGGACGGTGGATGACGGGGCCACAGAAGGCGCGATCGCGTTCCACGCGGACCTCGACTCCGATGGCCACGGAGCCGGCGAGGCCTTTTTCGCCTGTGAAATTCCCGATGGCTACGTGGTGGAGAACGACGACTGCAACGACGCCGATCCCACCATCAGTCCAAGCGCGTACGAAGTCTGCAACGGCATCGACGACAACTGCAATGAATCGGTGGACGAGGGCGTGTTGCTCGAGTTCTTTGTCGACGAGGACTCCGATGGGTTCGGAACCACATCGGTCTGGGCATGCTCCGCCCCGCCGTTCACTGCCGATGAAGGCGGCGATTGCGACGACACCCGCGCCGACGTCGCCCCCGGTGCGACCGAATACTGCGACGGCACCGACAACGACTGCGATGCGTTCACAGACGAAGAAGCCGTCGACGCGGACGATTGGTACGGCGACATTGACTCAGACGGCTACGGCGACGCGACCACGTTGATCGCCGCGTGCGAAGCGCCCTTGGGCCACGTGGACATCGCGGGCGACTGCGATCCAGTCCGCGCCGACGTCTACCCAGGCGCCGACGAGTACTGCAACGGCATCGACAACGACTGCGACGGCGAAATCGACGAGGATCCGGTGACCACCCCCACCTGGTACCGAGACGAAGACTCCGATGGGTACGGCACAAGCTCGGACACGTACGACGGCTGCGAAGCCCCGAGCGGCTATGTCGCGGCCGCCGGCGACTGCAACGACACCGACGAGATGGTTCGTCCAGGAGCCACCGAAACCTGCGACGGTCAAGACGAAGATTGCGACGGAATGATCGATGAAGACGCCATCGATGGACTCATCCTTTTCGAAGACCTGGACGGCGACGGGTACGGCACGGATTACTCGATCGAAGCCTGCGAAGCGGACGACGGTTGGAGCTATGAGACCGGCGATTGCGACGACGACGACGACGGTGTCTACCCGTATGCGTACGAAAACTGCGACGGCATCGACCAAGACTGCGATGGCGTGGTCGACAACGGCGCCACCGATTGCCCGTGCACCCAGCACAACTACGGTTCGAACAGCTACTGGTTCTGCAACAGCACCAAAAAGTGGACCCAAGCCCGGAACTGGTGCGAAGACCGCAACTACGACTTGGTCACCGTCAATTCCGGGCCCGAGCAAATCTGGCTGATCGGCGCAGTTCGAACCTGGGGCGACGTGACCAACACGCAGTACTGGATCGGCCTAAACGACCGGAGCAGCGAGCGGGGCAGCAGCCGTTCAGGCTGGGCGTGGTCCAGCGGTGAAACGTACAGCTACGAAGCCTGGTCGTCGCGGTACGGGTACCAGCCGGACAACTACGGGAACGAGGATTGCGTCGAAATCAATCGGTGGTCATCGGATCCCTACGAAGACGATTGGAACGATCTGGACTGCAACGATCGGATTCGTTTCATCTGCGAAGCCTCGCCGTAGATCACCGAGCGGACATGTTCATCCGCTCGATCATCTCTTCAATGTCCTGGTCGGACATTCGCGCGTTCTGAATCCGATCCCCGTAGTGTTGATTGGATTCCCGAATGTCCGCGAAACCATCGGCGTACATGCGCAATGTGGCCCGCCCTTCAGCGTAATACCCACCGCTGTGGGGAAACTGCGAAGTGGTCGTCAATCGATGAAGTTCCTGGAGCTTGTTTTTGAGCGCACCGCTGCCCCCCAGTTCGCCCTTGGCCAACTGCTGCCCACTTCTCTGGGTCATTCGCCACAACAACGACCCACCGGTGTCGACGATCTTCATCTTGCCCCAACGTTTCCCCGGCAGACATCGCCATCATAGCACGCCAGGCTTCGCCAGCCACTTTCGCGGCCCTGGGTGTTCATTCAGTCCCGTCTCGATCCGTGAGGCAAGGTCATGTCCAACATTGACTGAAACGCTTCGTCAGACACCCGTGCAACCCGCACATTTGCGCTGAAGCCGTGCGAGGCCATCTTCATATCGAGCATGGCTTCGTCGAGCCCCGCTTCGCCGCGAATGCTCACGCGGTCAACCGGCTGCGCCGCCGAACCGTTGAGCACGGCCACCGAACGGCTCGCCACGGAACCGGCAGCGCGTTCCATCTCCGCTCCGTTTCGCTGCATGCCTTCTCTCGCGCGCTCAAGTCCAAGCCACGCATTGCCCGATGTGATTTTCAAGCGAGCCCCCCGGTGCTGCCCCAATCATAGCAGACAACCCGGGGGTTTCGCAGCGACTCACCCGCTATTCGCTTGAGCCGCCGCCTTCGCCACCGCGGCCTCCGCCGCCACCGCCGCTCCGACGACGACGACGACGACGGCGATTGCCGTTGCCTCCATCATCGTTTCCGCTGCTGGCTTGGGCACCGCCGCGATCCCGGTCTCCGCCGCGATCCCGATCCCGACCGCCACCGCGTCCACCGCGATCCCGACCGCCGCGATCCCTTCCGCCGCCGCGTCCGCGCCCACCGCCACCGCGGCCGCGCTCTTTGCGGGCCTCGCGCTCTTCGGCAATGGCACCAACAGAGTCCGGGCCGCCCTCGGCCTCGGCTTTGCGAATTCGGTCCCACAGAAAGAAGGCCCGCATGGTTGCGGCCAGCAAGATGTCCCCGTCGGGGCGCTGCTTGATGGCGCGAACGGCGTCCAAGTACCCTTCGAATGCCATGGTTCCCATGGCTTCCTTGATGGAGCGCACCTGACGCGCCACGCGGGCTTCGGCGGCTTCTTCCTTGCTTGGCAAAGGTCGGACCGTGAAATCGATCTCGTATTGACCGGACAGCGTCTTCCGCGTGTGCAGTTCACTGCCGCCCACAAGGCTGATGCAAATCCCTTTCTTTCCAATCCGGCCGGTCCGGCCAGAACGGTGAAGGTAGACCGCAGGGTCTTCGGGCAGCGAGTAGTTCAGCACGTGGGTCAAGTTCGAAATGTCGATGCCCCGAGCCGCCACATCCGTGGCGGTCAAGAACTGCGTCCGACCGCTCTTCACCCGCTTCATCACCGCTTCACGCTTGTTCTGCGGAAGTTCACCACTCAACAACTCAACATCCAGCCCTTGGCGACTCAGAAACGTGGCCACAGTGGCCGTGTCTTCCCGCGTGTTGCAAAAAATGACGGCTGTTTTCGGTTGTTCTTGCTCGATGATCGCCAACAGTGCCCGCGCCTTGTGAAAGTCGGGGCTCGACTCGTAGATGATGTGATCGATGTTTTCGACTTTGTCGGCATCGGTCGAAAGTCGGAGGTCCAAAGGCTCTTTGGTGTACCGCTGAATGATGGATCTCACGCGCTCATCGATGGTGGCCGAGAACATCAACACTTGGCGGGTGTCCGGCGTCTGATCGAGAATTTTGGTCACGTCTTCGTAGAAACCCTGAGCCAACATTTCGTCGGCTTCGTCCAGGGCAGCGAAACGAGCGGTCGACAAGTCGAGCGTGCCGCGTCGAATGTGGTCCAGCAATCGGCCGGGCGTACCCACGACCAACTCAGCGCCTTCCGCCAACGCCTGCTCTTGCGCACCAAAGCCCACACCGCCGTAGATGGCGACGACGTGAATGTCTTTGTACTGAGCGAGCTTGGTGGCTTCTTCGGCCACCTGGCGGGCCAACTCACGGGTCGGGGCGAGGACGATGCCTTGCACCTCACGGGCCCCGGAATCGATCTGCTCGAGAATGGGCAGAGAGAACGCCGCGGTTTTCCCGGTTCCCGTCTTCGAACGAACCACCATGTCCCGGCCGGCAAGCCCAGCTTCGAGGGTGGCCGCTTGCACCGCAGTGGCGGTTTTGTATCCGTGGTCCTCAATGCCTTTCAAAATTTCCGCAGAAAGCGGGAAATCGGAAAATGCACGGTTGGAGTCGTAATCCGAGACGTTCAAAACCTGAATGTCTCCGTCTTCTTCCCCCGACTCTTCGGCCGCGCCCTCTTCGGCACCGGCGTCGTCAGCAGGGGTCTCTTCTGTTTCGGTTTCGGCGGTATCCGCCGATGCGTCGTCGGTGGCCTCAGCGGCCTCCGGCGCGTCTTCCACCGCTTCGGTGGGAGCAGCCTTTTCTTCGTTTGATTCGTCGGCTGCGTTTTTTTCGTCTGTCACAATGGCTCCTTAAGCACGGGGCTTGCTAATGGTTCCCCCTGGCAACCGCCATCTTTCTGATGGCACTGAATGGGCTTACACTGTCTTCCGAAGCGAGCGAGGCATCATGAACATCACAAAAATCATCTTTCTTTTGGCCCTTCTTTCCTGCGGCAAAGACGACGGCGGTGAAGCCGTTGACCCGGATGTGGGTGACCCATGCGACGCCAGTTTCACCCTGACGGGGGCCGACGGAACGGCGTTGGAAATGGATGAATGCAAACACCACGGAGTGGAAATGGGCTTTGCCAGCATGCCCGACACCACCCTCCCCCAACCGCACAACATTTCTTTTATTTTCCGAAGCATCAAAGACACCAATGTGGATTGCTGGGTGCGCCTGGACATCAATCGCTCCTGCCCCGGCCGGACCCAGTACAACCTGGGGGACGCCGACAACTCGTTGGAGTGGAACACCACCGGATGCGACATGCCCGAGAGCGCACAAGGGGCGTTTGTGGCCAGTTTCGGCAGCACGGAATTCACGGCCATGACCTCCGCGCCCACCGAGGGCCTCGCGGAAGGCAGCCCCATGGCCGTCTACTTTTCCGCGGATGTCACCGCGACCTCGGATGACGGCACAGAGTTGAGCGGCACCGTGATCATCGATGAAGAGGTGCCGCTGACCTACGTAGATTTCGTTGGCTGCTCCGGATCCGACGGCGATGCCGACGAAGACGGCTCGGTTGGGACCCAATACGGCGGCGACGATTGCAACGATGAGGACCCGCAAATCGGCCCTCATGCCGTCGAAGTCTGCGATGAAATCGACAACAACTGCGACGGTGAAATCGACGAAGGCGTGACCCAAACCTTCTACGAAGACGTCGATGGCGACGGGCATGGCACCGACGAATCAGCCTTTGAGGCCTGCGAACAGCCGGACGGAGCCTCGCCGTTCGCGGGAGACTGCAACGACGAAAGTGCGTCGATCAGCCCCAGTGCCGACGAAGTCTGCGATGGCTTCGACAACGACTGCGATGACGTCGCCGATGAAGGCACCCAAATTGCCATTTTCCAAGACACCGACGGCGATGGCTACGGAGATGACGACTCCGTCGACGTGTCCTGTCCAGACGCCGTACCCGAAGGGTGGACCACGGTGGGACTGGACTGCAACGATGAAGACTCTTCGATCAACCCCGATGCCGCAGAAGTCTGCGATGGCTTCGACAACGACTGCAACGGCGCGGTTGACGAGTTGCCCTCTTGCGATTGAACTGGCTGGTCGGCTTGGGCGGATTGGGGTGCCTCGCACCCGATCCCAAAACCGCATCCGATACCGGAGCTGCCGTCGAGTGGGACGAAAGCAAATCCATCCAGGAAAATTGCTTTCCACACATCGCTTCCGATCTGGAGTCGATGGCGTCCTACGATCGCTTCGCACCCACGGTGGGTCGGCATTGCGCCGGCACCCGCCACCAAACGATCGAAGGCATCGAAAAAGTGGTGTTCTTGGGCGACTCCATCACCGCCGGCACCTGGCCCACCCCCGAGGACGAATACTACCGAAACCTGCTGACAGACCAACTGATCGAACGCTTCGGGAACATCGAGGTGGTGAACTGTTCCGAATACGGCGCCCGCACCGATGACTTTTTGGAGCACGCCGACCGCCAAATCACCGCCTGTTTTCCCGAGTTGCTGGACGGGGGCGCTGCGGAGGACAAACGCACCCTCGTTCTTTGGACCATGGGCGGCAACGATCTGCTGGCTTTGGGCAACCGAGCAAGCGCCGGTGAGGAAAGCAGCGTCCTGCTCGGTCGGATCGACCAAGTGGTCGAGTACCAGCGCGCGGCCATCTCCTTCTTTAAAGACCAGCAGGAAACACTGTTTCCCGCGGGCGTCGATGTCGTATTCACCAACAACTACGAGTACACCGACGGCACCGGAAACTTTGGCAGTTGCCCAACCGCGGACACCTTCGGGTTCAACTTCGAAGTGTCCTCATGGGCGCTCGGGTACCTCACGATCAACGAAGCGTACATGCAACTCGCGGTGGATACCCAGACCGACATGGTGTTCATGATGGAACATTTCTGCGGCCACGGTTTCTACAATGAGGACACCGAAAACGGGTGCTTTGTTCCCGAGTCCGAACGCTATTTCGATCCCAGCTGCATCCATCCGACCCCGGAGGGTCATTCGGCGTTGGCCGAACTCTTTGACCGTGTGATCGGCGGGACTGCGCCTTGATGGAACCCCAATCCGAACCTACCCTACACTCATGAACTTCATTCGATTGATTGCAGCAGCCTTGGCACTCGGTGCGGCCCCGGCCATCCAGGCCGATCCCTTTTCTCTGGACGCCTTGCTCGACGACACGGCGAGCCCCGAACCGCCTTCAGCGCCACTGGCGTTGTGGCCCACAGCTTCGATCATCGACCAAACCTACCGAACCGTGACCATTGACTGGACTGACGGGCCCGATGAAACGCTGCCATTCGCCGCCATCCTGCAAGTCGAACATGCCCGGGCTTGGGACGAAGAGCCCGAAGAACTCTTTGTGCTGTTCAACGATGGACGACGGGTGTTGCTGGAGCGGGGCGTCGGGGTCAGCCAAAAAGTGAAACTGATGAAGGCATTTCTCGCCAACAAAATGGTCGAGATGCCCGCTGGAGAAGGCCACGCCAAACCCGAATCAACCGGCGACGCCACCCCAGCGCTTTCGTTGACCGCGGCCGGAATGAACATGGTTCTGGGTCGACTGGCCCCCATCGTCGCACCGCCGAAGTCTGCGGGCCAGCCCAGCGACCGAAGCAAGACCCCGCGGGAAGGCACGTGCACCGATTGCATCGACAAACGGGATGTGGACCTCATCGTCAAAACACGCATGGATAAAATCCGCGAATGCTACCAACGCGAACTGCGCAAAAACGCGGGCCTATCCGGACACATCGTGGTCAAATTTGTGGTCGGTCGGGACGGCGGCACGGCGAGCGCTGTGGTCAAAGAAAGCGGCATTGGAAACGACGCGGTCGAAAAGTGCGTCCTGCAGCAATTTTTGCTCATGCGCTTCCCCCGACCCCCGGGCAACCAGGAAATTACCGCAACCTACCCACTGGTTTTTGCATCGGGTTGATCACGCCGTGATGCCCATGCGCACCCGCGCATCCACGCAATTGACGCCGCCCGCTTCAAAGTCCCGGCAGGTCTTGGGCCGATCGGCGTACACCGCGCAGGGCCATCCACCGTTTGCGGGCACCAGGCATCCGCAGATCACGCCCGACCGTCGCACATTCAACCGCCCATCGCATTCGACAACCCGGTCGGGGTGGGCGCGAACAAACGGGTCGCGGGGCCCCACTTCAACCGCATGGTACGCCTCTCGACAACACGCCCCGCACGACAAACAGTCGAGCGCCGCCGTGTGCGAACCGCATCCGGGCCATTCCGGCTGAACCCTTTGGTTGCGGTGCCGCCGGCACCGGTCAACAGGGGAACCCCTGCCCCCCACAAAACGCCACACACAGCCTTCGCACTGCGTGCCTGCGGGTCCCTTTGCGTCGCTGAGGGGGTTGGCCTTCATGAAAAACAGGCTATCCCGCTCGCATGAAACCCGGAGACCTGCACGATCCCAACTACGAGCGGCCGATTCTGAGTCGGTACGTGGACCCTTGCGAGTTGGTGTGGTTGGCCACAGCGCAACGCCTGGGCCTGCACATTCGCCGCAGCCCATTGGTGTTCTCAGCCACCGATGGCTCGGGGCGACTTCAACTCAGCACCCGCGACGACCTCGATGCCGACGACTGTTTGGCGCAGATGCTGCTGCACGAAATCTGCCATTGGTGCACCAACGGCGAAGACACCCTGCACGAGCGGGACTGGGGCTTCGCACTCGACGGCCCCACCGACCCGCGGGAACACGCGGCGCTCCGGTTGCAGGCGTGGCTTGCCGACCAGGTGGGGTTGAGAACCATGTTTGGGCCCACCGGTGTGTATCGCCAATACTACGAGCGAATCCCCAATGACCCCACTGAGGCCATCGACGAAAGCGAATGGGAACGGTGGGTTGTGGCCGCAGCCATTGATGCGATCGCACGGATTCAAACCCAGCCGTGGCAGCCCCATGTCACAGAGGCCATGCGAGCCACTGCCGCATTGCGGAACCTGGTGACGCCCTTCGTGGACGACTACCAATCGGAGCACGAAAACGACGCGCTCCCATCGATGTGGCGGGCGTAGCGCCGTCCACTTTGCCACCCCCAAACCGGGCATTCCATCATGACTCACCGCCTGTACACCGACTTGGCCCCCTGGTGGGAACTGCTCGCCCATCGAGAGAGCCATGCCGAAGAAGCCATGCTGCTTCAGGAACTGATGGACGATGCACTGGGTGACCGGGCTCAATCCATCGCAGAACTCGGCTGTGGCGGTGGCCTCATCGCATCGCACTTCGATGCGGATCGCGAAGTGGTGTTGACCGATCTTTCGCCATCGATGATGGCCCAAGCGCAACGAAACAACCCCAACAGGCAGTGCATTGAGGCGGACATGCGAACGGTGCGCCTGGACCGGACATTCGACGCCGTATTGCTTCACGACGCGGTGATGTACCTCACATCGATCGAAGACCTTCACGCCGCTTTTGCTTCCGCCGCGTCGTTGCTGCGGCCGGGAGGGGTGTTTTTGGTCATCCCCGATGTGGTGAAGGAGGGCTTCGAGGAGCACGCCACAAGCGGAGGCACCCTCGGTCAACCCGGCGCACAACTGCTGGAATGGCACTGGGACCCCGACCCCGATGACGACACCCACCGCCTCGACCTTTCGATCCTGTTCAAGGATCACCAGGGCGTCATGCAGTCCATTCACGAATCCCACACCCTGGGATTGTTCTCGTCCACGGCCTTTGTGCGCGCTCTGATGGCCGCCGGCCTGGAGCCGGTCGCCGAGCTCATTTGGGACGACAATGCCTTCGCCGAGGTCTTCTGCGGCCGCAAGGCTTGAACCGGACAGCCGCTGTCCGAAAACCCTCGTGCTCCCTCGGTTGAGCCCCTATACAGACACAGCATGGCTCGATTCCTTCACACCGCAGATCTTCACCTGGGCAAGATCTTGTACAACGAACGTCTGCTGGATGACCAAGCAGCCATGTTGGCCAGCGTGCTTTCACTCATCGACTCTCAACAGCCCGACGCCCTGTTGATCGCGGGCGATGTCTTCGACCGATCGGTGCCCCCATCCGAAGCGGTGGAGTTGATGGACCACTTCCTCCATGCGGTCTGCAATGAACGCGCGGTTCCAATTGTTATGATCCCCGGAAACCATGACAGCGCCGATCGGGTGGGATTCGGTGCGCGCCTGCTGAGCGACTCCGTGCACATCGTGTCCACCCTCGAGCGAAGCGACACTCCGTTCATCGTCGAAGACGAGCACGGACCGGTTCATGTCTTCGGACTTCCTTTTCTCGAACCCGCCCGGGTCCGCGCCTGGCTGGACGATGACAGCATCCGGGACCACAACTCGGCCACCCACGCCATGGTCGCCCGCATTCGTTCAGCCGCACCGGCCAAACGTTCGGTCTTGCTGGCCCACGCATTTGTGACCGGCGGCCTCACGTCTGACTCCGAACGACCGCTCACCATCGGAGGCCTTGAAACCGTCGACGCCAGTGCATTTGATGGCATTGACTACGTTGCGTTGGGCCACCTGCACCGGGCGCAATCGGTGGGGCGAGACGGCATTCAGTACTCGGGATCTCCGCTCAAATACTCCGCCTCTGAGGTCAACTACAAGAAATCCATCACCCAAATCGACATGGACGAAATGGGTCAATGCGTCATCGAACGATTGCCGCTCAAGCCCAAGCGAGACTTGGTGATCATGGAGGGCCGCTTCGAATCCATCGTCGCCGGTGACCACAAGGCCAACGACTCGGATCTGATCATCGCCCGAATCACCGACAAAGGGCCCGTGTACAACGCGATGACCCGGCTCCGAATGCGGTGGCCCAATGCGCTTCACATTGAACGAACCCACAGAGAAACAGGAAGCCTTGCCCCTCTCACCGGTGTCGACCACCGCGAGAAGCCGGTTCGGGAACTCTTTCATGCTTTTTTCGAAGCCATCAGCGGCGAGTCATTGTCCACCGAAGAAACCGCAGAACTCGACACGGTTCTGGCCGAACTGCGCAGCGGAGGGCTCGAACTGTGAAACCGGTTCTGCTCACAATGGAAGCCTTCGGGCCGTACCCCAAAGTCGAGACGGTCGACTTTCGCGAATTGGGAAGCAACACCTTGTTTTTGGTGTCGGGTGAAACCGGCGCGGGGAAAACCGCAATGCTGGATGCCATGTGCTTTGCGCTGTTTGGGCAAGCCAGCGGCAGAGAACGCCAAAGCCGTTCGATGCGTTCGGACCACGCCGCCCTTTCCGACCCGACCAAAGTGGAACTTGAGTTTGCCCTCAAAGGCACGCTGTACAAAGCGGTCCGAACGCCCAAACAACTGCGCCCGAAACAACGCGGCGAAGGCATGACCTCCGTTGGAGCAACCGCGGAATTCTACGAACAGCACGAAGGGAGTTGGCGCCACCTTCATTCCGGCCCCACCGACGTAAACCAGGCAATTGTCGAACGCCTCGGGTTTGGCGCCGAGCAATTTCGGCAAGTGATCGTTCTTCCCCAAGGGGAATTCCGAAAACTGCTGACAGCGGGCAGCGGTGAACGCGAGAAGATTTTCGCCCACTTGTTCGATACCGGCCGGTACCAACGGCTTCAGCAAAGCCTAAAAGAACGCTTTGCTGCGCTGAACCGGGCCTTGGAGCACGCAGACACCGAACGAAACGCCCTGTTGAGTTCGGTCGAATTGGAGTCCATCGATGCCCTGCAACAAGCCGTGGGCGAACAACGCGCCCTGTGCGCGACTGCGGATGGCGATGCCCGGCAAAAAGAAGGCACAACAACGCAAAAACGGGATGCCCTCGAACAAGGCCGACACACCGACCGCCTGCTGAAGGAGGCCGCCAGTGCGCGCGCCCAAATCGAACAACTTCTCCAGCAAGCCACAGCCATCGAATCGCTCCGATCCGAATCCAAGGCCGCCGAGGAAGCCGCCCAAGTCGAACCCGCAGAGCGGGCTGTTTGGGACCGAAAACAAGAACTAGAAAGCATTTCAAGGGCCCTGGATTTGGCGACCGCCAGCCTCGAAAAACGAACCATTGAAGGCGAACATTCGGCCCACGCCTTGGCCGCAGAAACCGCAAAGCAACCCGAACGAGATCGGGCAAACCAACGTGTCTCCACGGCCCAAGTGTTGTCGGAACAAGCAAAAGGCTGGGATGACTGTTTGGCCCAACTCGCCGCAGCAACCGAAGAACGCGAACGATTGACCGCCGCCATCGGTGACGCTCAGCGTCGCACGGCGGACGCCCATGCGTTGGTCGAAGCCCGCCAACAAACGGTTCACGCCACGCAACGCGTCGTGGATTCCATCGCATCCACCGAAGCCCTTGTCCGTTCACTCGCGGCCGCCAAAGTCAACATCGCCACGCTGGTCGACGCTTTGGTGAACGGCGAACCGTGCCGGGTATGCGGAAGCACAGAACACCCGTCTCCGGGCGGAGAAGACGCCCCGGAAATGGACGAGGAAATGGCGGCTGCCAAGCGACGACTGGCCGCAGACCGAACCACAGCAGGGACCCTCCAACAACACCAACGCGAACTGAAAACCGCACAAGATGCGCACGCTCAAGCGGCGGAACGCACCGCATCGCTCGATCAGCAGTTTCGTTCCGCCACCGAACGACTGGGCACCCATGCTGGACGGAAACAACAACTGGAAGACACGATTCCCGAAGCACTGCGTGCTCAGGGCGCCCTGCAACGGGAATTGACGCTGGCCACCCAGGCGGTCAAAGCGATGCAGGATTCCCTCACCCAAGCACAAGACCACCACAAACGGGCCCACGCCGCAGTGGAATCGGCATCCACAGCAGTGAAGGAACGGCGAGCGGGCCAGCAACTCAATCAACAGCGACTGGAAAGCGCGCAAACCGAATGGGCGAACCGAATCGCGGAATCCGGATTCGAAAACCCCACCCAATACGCGAACGCAAAACGACCCCAAGACGTCCGTTTGCGCATGACAAAGCAAGTTCGCTCATGGGATGAAGCCTGCGAATCGGCCAAAGACAGATTGGCCCGTGCCGAGACCAACGCGGAAGGCCGCACACCGCCCGACCTTCAGACGTTGGAGCAAGCCCACACCGAAGCTCTGCATGCCAGCCAAGCCGCTCGAGCCCACGCCACGACCGCCCTGGCTCGAATGGCCCAACTCGAGGAAACGTTGGCCACGATTGAACGGAACGAGGCCAAACAGGCGGAACAACTCAAGCGCCACAAGATCATCGGACGCCTCAATAAAATGGCGAATGGCAAAGGCGACAGTCGGATCACCTTTGAGCGATTCGTTCAGGCGGAAATCCTGGATGCCGTCTTGGTGAGCGCCAATCAGCGACTCCATGTCATGTCGAATGGGCGCTACCGCCTGATGAGAACCATCGACTCAGACGATGGCCGCAAAAGCGCAGGGCTGGACCTGAGTGTCATGGACGCCAACACCGGCGTCCCACGACCCGCATACACTCTGTCCGGCGGAGAAGGCTTTGAAGCCTCTCTCTCGTTGGCCTTGGGCCTGGCGGATACCGTTCAAGCCCGGGCGGGCGGCATTCACCTGGATTCCATTTTCGTTGATGAAGGATTCGGAAGTCTGGGAGGACAAGACCTCGACTCGGTGATGAATGCACTCCAGGGCTTGCAAAAGGGCGGACGCTTGGTCGGTGTGATTTCCCACGTTGGGGAAATCCGAGAACGGATTCCAGCTCGACTGGAAGTCCTCAAAAGCCACTCGGGAAGTCGGACGCGCTTCGTTTTGCCCTAGTCGACGTAGCCCAAACTGCGCAACCGCTCCCTGTCAGCGGGCTCTTCACGCTCCGCACCGCCGGGCGCCAAGTCGCGGTACGAGTCCACGCGCGGAACCGACTCCCCCACCCAAGATCGCCCGGGCATGTCTTTGGCGGCTGGAAGACCAATCAACGACAAAATGGTGGGTGTCACATCGAGTTGAGAAACCGTGCCCAACGGCTTCGTCCCTACCGTTGGGCCCGCCAAAACAGCGATTCCCGCCGGGTCATGTTCGCCCTTGTCGTCGCGACCGTGGGCGGCGAACTCTTCAAAAGAAACGCCAGCGACTGAGATGGTGGCCCAATCCGAATGGTCGGGGGGCACCCGTTCGATGGACAAACTCCACGCTCGACCGCCCTGGTGTGACTCGGACCGATACAGCGGGATGCCGTCCTCAAAACGAAGCTTCGATAACGCCGCTTCAAACCGAGCTGATGGGATGACCTCTTGCGGTGTGACCACCAACTTTCGCCCCACACGAACGATTTCAACGGCCCCCAAGCCCCCTTCCAACTCCTTCTGCAATCGCCCGATTTTGGGCACCACACCGTGGGCTCCGTGGCCATCGCTGGCCGGACGAAACCCATGATCGCTCAACACCAAGACCGTCGCGTCTGGACCCAAATGAGAGAGGATGTCCGCCAGCACTTCATCGGCCAATGCATAGGCATCAAGCACCGCGTCTCCGCCGTCATCCGACCAATGTGTGTGGGAGACTGCATCGGTCAAATACACGGTGAAGGTCGCCACATCGGGATCGTGCCGATGCATTGCGTAGGCAAAGGTGTCCCGGTCGATTTTCAACCGCATCCGGCGAAGAAACGCCTCCCGTTCTCCGGGGTTCAACGGAAACAATCGATCGCGAATCGCGAACGTCAATCCAGACCAGGCGGTGGACCACCTCAAGCCACGAGTGAGTCCGTCCACAACCATCGAAGCCGTCCCACGCTCAGACTGGACCCGAATCCTATGGGTTCGATTCGACAGCTCGAGTTCCTTGACCCAGGACAGCTCCGATGGGTGGGTCGTGGGATCGGCAGCCAGGCAGGCGGGCACCGTA
>Ga0115012_10000346_pt1 | contig 26490 bp, 29 predicted proteins | sample TroAtlMetagenome_FD_88706 | JGI IMG/M metagenome (GOLD analysis project Ga0115012, IMG submission 88706) | Marine eukaryotic phytoplankton communities from Atlantic Ocean - Tropical Atlantic ANT10 Metagenome | ecosystem: Environmental > Aquatic > Marine > Oceanic | place: Tropical Atlantic...
ATCCTTTTGGATTGTCTGCAAGCATTTTTACTACATTAGCCTTTACTTGCCTTACATCAATCCTTCTTCCATCCATCCATACTTCACCAGTAGGACCAACAGCAATCAAAATTGCAGCATTTTCTTGAGTCTCAGCAGTATCGGAATCAGGCCTATTAATTTCAAGACCGGGCTCTTTAATAAAGTTTGCTGTAACAATAAAGAAAATTAGCATGATGAAAACAACATCAAGCATCGGAGTCAAGTTTATTTCACTTTCTTCATCTTTTACTGCTGTGCTTATAGCATTTCTTCTCATCTAATATCTCCTATAAATCTCTTTTTATTAATTCTCTTAAATCGTTCGTGTGTCTATCGGATGCACTATTTAGATATATGCTTGCAAAAACACCGGATAGAGCTACAACCATCCCTGCCATTGTTGGTAGTGTTGCTTTTGAAACCCCGCCAGCCATAGCTCTTGCATCTCCTCCGCCATTAAAAGCCATTACTTGGAAAACCTCTATCATTCCAGTTACAGTTCCGAGAAGTCCAAATAATGGTGCTAAAACTACACATGTTTGAATAATTGACAGGTTTTTATTAATTTCTACTTTAGCTTGGGAGAGCATTTTTTCACGAATCTGCAAAGCATGCCATGATGTTTTATCTGACCTATTATTCCATTCACTAGATAGATCCTGAACATAAAATTCATGAGCGGAAGAAAAATACCAGATTCTCTCAAATATCATAGCCCACATAAAGAATACTAATATAGCAATTAACCATAAAACACTACCGCCTGCTTCCATAAAATCCCTTATGGAAGAAAATGCTTCAGTTATGGCAAACCACATAATTAATTTTTACTTACCTTCTGCTCTTTCAGCGAGAATACCAGTACTTTGTTCCTCAAGAACGCTAATTATTCCTTTAGCAGATGAGGCTGTAAAAGAGTGAAGTAGTGTTGTCGGGATCGCAACTAGCAGACCTAAAACAGTAGTTACAAGCGCTTGTGAAATACCTCCAGCCATTAATTTTGGATCTCCTGTTCCATAGAGCGTGATCATTTGGAATGTAACAATCATTCCAGTAACAGTACCAAGCAATCCTGCAAGAGGGGCTACTACAGAAATAATTCTAACTGCGCCAATTCCTCTTTCAATTGATGGTCTTTCTGCCATTATTGCCTCAGCAAGTTTTAGCTCTAACGTATCAATATCCTTTTTAAAGTTTTCTTCGCCAACTTTTAATACTCTTCCTAAAGGGTTTCTTGCATCAAGAGTTTTCGATCCTGCTTGAGCTCTTACAGCTTTACCTAAAACAAAAAGACTCCAAAGTTTCCAAAACGCCAATCCAATACCAATAAGACCAACAAATATGATTGCGTAACCAACTTCCCTACCCTGAGCAGCTCTTTCTGCCAAAGATGGGGTCTGTATAAGATTAGCCAAAAGGCTTCCGCCTGTCGGGCCAGTTGGATCTACTCCAAATTTAACTTGTTCATCAATTTCAGCTTGACCAATTTTCTTTGCAGTTTTTGTGTAACGTCCTGCTGGCTGCCTTGGTAAAAATGCATATTCACCAGTAGCCGCTACGTACTCTAAGTATTTGCCGTCACAAACTGCATTAAACAAACCTACTCTTGTAACATTACAGTTAGATGATTCTCCATCCACATCTACAACAACAGCATCAAATGAAACTACCTGACCACTAGCAACCATTTCTCTTTGAAGCTCATACCATAGACCTTCAATTTCTCTAATAGTTGGTAATTCAGTTGTTTCTGACATTTTTGAAGTCAAATCGTTTAAAAAATCTACTCTATCCAAGCCATATTGGGCACTTGTTAAAGATCCTGAGAATTGTACAGCGGCCTCTCCAGCAGAACTTTGCAAATGTCCAAATAATTCTACTAAAGATCCAAGCTCCTTCTGATATGCTTCTTCTTTAACTCTAAGAATTTCTTCATTCTTTTTGTATTCGGCCTCGAGCTGATCAGCAATTCTTTCTTGTCTAGCAAGTTCTCTTTTTTCAGCTGCTAAAATTTCTGCTTGTTTATTCTTATTTGCCATAAATCTAGCTTCTCTTTTAGAATTCTCAGATTGCTCTTTTGTCTTTCCTTCTTTAACTAATAACAGTAAAGCTTCTACTGTTGAAACTTCTGCTGCCTCTTCATCTGCATCTTGGGAAAATATATAACCATTAAATGATAAAGATAAAAGAAATAAAATTGATAAATACTTTTTCATTATACTTCTCCTTTAACAACTGGCATTAGTAGCATATCTGTAGGGATTAGCTTTTTAGCCATTCTTATTCCATCGCGAATTGGTTTTCTATAACTACTTGGCAGTTCTTCCCAACCAATTATTTCTCCGGTTACTGGATCAGTATTGTTATTCCATATTCCACTAGTTCTCTCATCTTTAGTTTGATAAAACATGCCTATTCTTCCAATAACAAGAATATTTACATTTGTCCCATCTGCTAATTTATCTTCATAAGTATCTATCTTTCGTCCATACTCGGCTTCGATATTGTAAGCTTCTAATACTTGTCTTACCTGTTCAGATGCAGTTACTTTTGGTTTTGATAATGAGGACCTCACTAAGTCAATTCTACCCCTTCTTTCTTCTTCTCTAAATGGAGTATCTAATACAATAAATGTCTCCAAAGTATCTAGCATCTTCTCAGCAAGAGGCGGTATTTGTCTTTGCATTACAACTACCTGAACTAATTGCTCGTCAAGCTTATCCATGAGATCAAGCTGAGCTTGAATCTGGATTCTTTTTTGTTCGTTATATAGTTTAAGACCCTCAACCTGTTTTGAAACAACCTTATACTCATTAACTATTTTGTCTGTTTGTCTTTCTGTTTGATCAATATTACTTTGTGATGTTGCAGAAAGCGTTTGATTTTCTCTACCGACTTCTAAAATACTTTCCATGTTGACTTCAACCTCATTTGATATAACAAATGTGCTGAAGCAAAAAAGTACGGGCAAAGATATTCCCTTTATATATTTAAGCATTATGTGTACTCCCTAAAGTTTGATAATGTTAACAGCCTGAGCTTAATAAATAAATTATTTTTAATTCTTTTTTTATATAGTAAATATATAAAAAAGGTATTTTCTATATATTTATTGTATATTTTTTATAACTATTTTGAAATCTTGTTATTTTGTAAGCTTTAAGAATAACACTGGGGTATCTTTCTTATATTGTTTATATGATTCATCTTCGCCCCACTTGATATCACCTATTGCTTCTAACATTCTTACGCCGCTTACATAAACAAGCAATAAGTAAGTAAAAATAGGAGATATAAGTGTTAAGTATTGAAGCCCTTCTAATGAAGAAAATGACATAACTGCTATACCAGTCCACAAAACAATTTCCCCAAAATAGTTAGGATGTCTTGATTTTCCCCAAAGACCTGATGTAATGAATTTATCCTTGTTTTCAGGTAATGATCTAAATTCTGTTTTTTGTCTGTCTGCGATAATTTCAATTGAGAAACCAAAGACAAATAATGCTAGTCCAATAAAGAAGAAAGCATTAATCTCTAAACCAGTTGATAAAGCTGTTATAGCGCACATCGAACAAAGCGATACCCATAGCCCCTGAAGAGTCCATGTCATAAAAAATTGTGTTGCAGATGGTTTAATGCTTCTAAATCTTTTGTCTTCACCATCTTTATGTATTCTTAAAAATAAGAAGGATCCAAGCCTTATTGCCCAAAAAGTAATTAGAATGACAATTAAAAGGTTTTTTAACTCAAGATTGGCAAAATAATTTGAAGACTGTGCTAATGAGTACCAGATTACTGATAAATAAGTGAGGCTTCCCGTTAGGTCATAAAATTTTTCAGTTTGAAAAACGTATGCAGGTATAAATGCAACCCATTGAATTATAAAGGCTAAAACAACAGCCCTAAATACTATATCAACACCAGTTGCAGCGGCTATTGAAATAGCTATAAAAAATACTATTAAAGATATCAGTAAATTAATTATTGCTTTCATTATTAATTCCACCCACAAACTCTATCTTGATTTTGTTCATCCAGCCATTCTTTTAAAGGAGCATAATAATTTAGAATTGAAGTACCACTCAACTTTCTAGAACCAGTGATATTTTCGAAGGCATCCTGCCATGGCAGACTTTCCCCCATCGCCATAGTGGAAATTATTTTTTCTCCTGCATCTTTATTACCATATATTGAGCATTCATGAAGATATCCATCAAAATTTATTTGATTACATAAAGCTTCATGAAATTGATACTGCATAATTCTAGCTAAATAGTATCGAGTATAAGGAGTGTTGCCAGGAATGTGATATTTTGCGCCTGGATCAAAGTATTCCTCTGTCCTATCATCGCTTGTACCGATACCTTGATATTCTTCTCTTAATTGCCACCACAATGTGTTTAATTCATCTTCTTTAATATCACCATTAAAAACACCAGATCTCCATTTGTCTAGCATTAATGCCCATGGAACTACAACAACACCTTCTAATGCCTGTTTCATCAATAAACCAATTGGATCTTCTTTTGCAATATTTGCTTGTTCTTCTGAGATAAAGTCAATTTTAGTTAAATAATCTGGGGTTATAGATAAAGTTAACAAATCACCAAATGCTTCATGAAAACCATCATTAGCCCCTCCCTGAAAAAGGGTTGGTAAATGATTGTATGCCTGATAATAAAAAATATGTCCTAACTCATGATGGATGGTAATAAAATCTTCTTCATTTCTTTCGATACACATTTTTATCCTGAGATCATTATTTGCTGGATCTAAATTCCATGCTGAAGCATGACATACTACTGATCTATCTCTTGGTTTTACAAATAATGATCTTTCCCAAAATGTTTCTGGTAAAGGATCAAAACCGATAGAAATAAAGAAATCCTCTGCGTATTCAACCATTTGTATTTCATTTATATTTTTATCAGCAATTATTTTTGTTACGTCTACTGAATTTGAATTTGATTCTTCTGTATATACTAGATCATATATATTAGACCATGATTGTCCCCACATGTTTCCCAATAGGTGAACAGGCAATGGTCCTGATTCAGAAACAATTTCATCGCCGTAGTAATCATTTAGCTTAGCTCTTACATGGCAATGAAGTGCATCATACAAAGGTTTGACCTCTTCCCAAACTCGATCGGTCTCATCTAAGAATTCATCAGCCGGCATATCATATTTGCTAAACCATAAATCACTTAATCCTTCGTAACCAAGATCCTTAGAGCCCTCATTCCCAATTTCAACCATACGCATGTACATAGGTTTCATAGGCTTTCCGATTTCATGCCATCCTTTCCATGCTTTTAAAAGCTCATCAGGATCTCTTGAGTTATCAATTATTGATTCAAAAGCCTCTAAGTCATAACAAGCGCCATCTTCATAGCAATATTCACCTGTGCCGTACATCGCTTCAAGCCCAGTTGAAATTTGTGATAATTCTGAAGCCAAAGTTTTGTCTAATGGAGGAGGCATAACAAAAGAGCTCTTAAGAATACTTAGCATTCTTTTATTCTCGGGTGATGTGTCTAAATTATCAAAATTAGAGGCTTGTCTTGATCGTTCTAAAGATTTTAAAGTATATCTAGTACCATAATCTGCTATCACCTTTTGAGAATCATATGTAATAAAGTTTGAACTTATCCAAGAAGCAGAGTAAATAACTGGGCCGTCTTTCTTATTTTCTTCTTCTACCAATGCTAAAAAGTTCTCTAAATCTTCTATTTTATGAGTTTGTTCGCCACCAGGAGCACAAGAAGCTACAATTAAAGATAATAAAACTGTATATAAAAAATTTTTCATTTGGTTACCTCGCTATTAAAATAACATAAAAATAAATTTATTATGAAAATTTCAACAAACCAATTCAAGAATGGTACTAAATTAATAATTGATAATGCGCCCTGTTCAATTGTGGAACATGAGTTTCATAAGCCAGGAAAAGGTCAAGCCGTCATGAGGGTGAAATACAAAAATCTATTGACAGGAAATACGAATGATAAAACATTCAAATCTGGGGAAAGTGCAGAAGCTGCTGATATAAATCATACAGAGATGGAGTTTCTTTATCATGATAATAACTCTTGGCACTTTATGGATACAAATACTTTTGATCAGATTGAAATAAGCTCTTCACAAATGGGAGATTCAAAGAAATGGCTTGTTGGACAAGAGGTATGCGAAATTATTCTTTGGGATGGTCGCCCAATCTCAGTTAATCCTCCAGTTATTGTAGAATTAAGAATCATAAGCGCAGAGCCTGGCGTTAAAGGTGATACTGTCTCTGGTGCAACAAAAAATGCAACTCTTGAAACAAATGTTGAAATTCAGGTTCCATTGTTTGTAAATGAAAATGAATTAATCAAAGTTGATACCAGAGATATGACTTACGTTGGGAGAGCAAAATCTTGATAGAGGCAGTTAACAAACAAATTAAATTATTTTTGACATCAATTGAAGGAAGCAGCAATGATTCTACTCAAGCAATTCTAAATAAATTCACGACTTCGATTTCCGAAGATTTAAAAAACGGCCACCTAACTACAAACGTTTGTATGGTTGCAGCAAGTATTTTAAGACTTAACCCAAAAGAGCTAGCAGAGAATCTTGAAAAATCTCTAAAAAAGCTAAATAAATTTAAAAAGGTTGAAGTTGCAGGGCCTGGCTTTGTGAATATCACCCTTCATAGAGAAGATTTTGTCTCAATAATTAAAGAAATAATGAAACTCGAAGAAGATTTTGGCAAATCTGATATAGGTAATAAAAAAAGGGTTCAAATTGAATTTGTTTCGGCTAATCCTACTGGACCATTGCATGTTGGACATGGAAGAGGTGCAGCATATGGAGATGCTATTGGGAGAATATTAAAATCTACAGGCCATTGTGTCGAGAAAGAATATTATATTAATGACGCTGGCAGACAAATCGATATTCTTACAGCTAGTGTTTTATTGAAGATAATCCAAAAAGAAATTAATGATTTTTTCCCACAAAATGCTTATAAGGGTACCTATATAGAATTGATAGGAAAAGATTTTCTTCAAAATAATAAAATTAAATATAATGATATTGGCATCTTAACCAAAAACCTTCCAAGCGATCCTGAAAAAGAAATAGATCAAATCATAGTTAATCTTAAAGAAATGGATATTGAAATATGGAACTTGGTAAAAGCCTTTTCTCTTAAAAGTATAATAGATTCAATTAAATCTGATTTAAAAGAATTTAATGTGAATTTTGACAATTGGTTTGAAGAATCGTCTCTAGGATCATTAGAAAGCCCCGTTTCTGAAATTACTAAATCAATTAATAAATTAAAAGAAGATGAAGAAGCGTATGAGAAGGATGGAGCTATATGGCTAAATACTGATTCAAGTGGAGATGATAAACACCGAGTCTTAATAAGAGATGATGGGAGAGCAACTTACTTTGCTTCTGATGTTGCATACCATAAAAATAAAGTTGATAGAGGTTTTGATAGCCTGATAAATGTATGGGGAGCCGATCATCATGGTTACATAAAAAGAATTGAAGCATCTATTGAAGCTTTAGGTTCAAGTAAAGAAATACTTAAAGTAAAGCTTGTTCAATTTGCAAACCTATTTAAATCTGGGAAGAAGGTAAAGATGTCTACTAGATCGGGAGAATTTTTTACATTGAGGGACCTTATAGGAGATATTGGCACAGATGCTGCGAGATTTTATTATTTATCAAAACAGGCTGATCAACATCTTGATTTTGATTTAGATCTAGCAAAATCGGATAGCAAAGAAAATATTTTTTATTACATTCAATATGCTCATGCTCGAATTTTCTCTCTTGAAAAGAAATTTAAAGAAACTCATTCAAATTTAAAAATGAATATTGATTCTATTAAAAATAATGGCTATAAAAAATGTGATGTTCTTATTCATGAAATTTCTAAATATCCTAATATTATTAATAAATCTTCGCGTACCCTTCAACCACACATAATTATCTTTTATTTGAGAGATTTATCTCAGTTATTCCATAGCTACTACAATGACAATCATGTTCTTTCTGAATCGGAAGAAAATATACAATCAATTATTTTTTGTTTATCAGCGGTCAAGCAAACTATTGCAAATGGGCTTAAAGTATTAGGCATTACACCTATGCAAAAAATGTAAAGATATGAAAGATTTTGCAAATAGGAAAAAAGTTAAAAAAAATATATCTAAAAATAGGCAGACATTTGGCTCAAGGAAACCAGATGCTAACATTATATCTAAAAAGACTATAGCTTATCTGCTATTAACTAGTGTCTGTTTCGTAGTTGTAGCATTCTTTTATTTTAAAACGGATGTTGTCTCAATTAAGCCAAAAAATTTGGGTAACTCAGTGATAATTGACTTTCCAACATCTTTAATAAATGAGGGCATTTTGATAGAAAGTCAGAGCTCTGATCAGAAACCTTTATTATGTGAATACTTTGTTCAGGTTGGAGCATATGGTAATAAAAAATATGCTCTAGAGGCAGAAAATATGCTCAAGTCTGAAATTCAAAATATTTCAATTAATGGAGTATATAGCTCAAGCAATCCAGGAAAATTATTACATAGTGTTATATCTGGTCCATACGAAAACAGATCAGCGGCAAGCAATGCAAAAGAAAAAATTACTAAAAAGGGTTTTGATCCTCGACTTAGAACATCATGCGAACAAACATAGCTAAAAATATTGATAATATAAAAGATCAAATTAATTCAGCATGCAAAAATGCTGGTAGAGACCCTGATAAAATAACCTTAATAGCTGTTTCTAAGAAGAAAAGTTATGAGATGATTCAAATAGCTCATAAAAAAGGAATAAATAATTTTGGTGAAAATTATGCTCAAGAACTTCAAGAAAAAGCATCAAAAATAAGTTCAGCTAATATTATTTGGCACTTTATAGGCCCAATACAATCTAATAAAGTGAAGATTATTGCAAAAAATGCTGATTGGGTTCATGCAATAAATAGAGAAAAAATAATTAAAAAGTTGGATCTTGAGTGCAGAGGATTAAATAAGACTATAAATGCATGCATTCAAGTCAATATATCTTCAGAAGAATCGAAAAGTGGTTGTAATCCAAAAGACCTTCTAGATGTTGCTAAATTAGTAGAATCTATGAAAAATATTAATTTAAGAGGCATAATGGCTCTCCCAAAAATAACAAATAATAAAATTGAGCAAAAAGAATCAATGCAATTAGTAATAGCCCTCAGCAAGGAGCTTCGATCTTCATTCCCAGATGCTAAATGTATCTCATTGGGTACTACCCATGATTTTAATGATGCATTAATTCATGGATCTACAATGATAAGAATTGGTGAGTCTATTTTTGGAAAAAGACAATGAAAAATGTAGTTTTCTATGGTGGGGGAAATATTTCCCAAGCGGTAGCAGAGGGCTTGATAAAATCTGGTTATGAAAAAAATAAAATTTTTTATGTAGACAGGAATCCAAAAAATAAGCGTATTTTAAAAAAACTTAAGATAAATAATCTAGAAGGTAATAACACCTTAAAAGTTGATTTATTCATTCTTGCTGTTAAGCCAAAGGATGCGATAAATGCTTATAAAGAAATATTAGAAAAATATAAAAGACCAAAAATTATAAGTTTTGTAGCAGGAATAAAATCAAAAAGATATCTAAAAATTGATCAAGATATTGAATTTCTAAGAGCAATGCCAAATACATCTTCAAAATTTAACTTAGGCATTACTGCTATATTTAATTCATCATTTAAGAAAAATAATCTAAAGAAGGTCATTTCTCTTTTTAAGAGAATCGGAATGACTGTAGAGCTTGAAAAAGAAGTAAAAATAGATGGCTTTACTGGAATGGTTGGGAGCGGTCCAGCATATTTTTTCTATTTACTTAAGTCTTATGAAAAAAAATTAATGAGTTTGTGCAATAAAGATAAGAAGAAAGTTAATGATATTATGGTTAATCTCATGAAAGGTATAAGTTTGTCTATCGAGAAAGATAATCTTGATAATTTGATTATGGCTGTAGCATCGAAAAAAGGAACAACAGAAGCTGGACTTAAATCCTTTAAATCCAATAAATTAGATAAAATTTTTGAGCAGGGTTTAGACTCAGCTATAAAAAGGTCAAGGGAAATTTCTGATGAATGACATAGAGATTTTATTAATAGGCAATCCTATATTAAATCTTCTGGGTTACATTTTTGTTGTTCTATTGATTTTTAATCTTTTAAAAGTTAATTATTACAATCCTATTGTTGCTCTGCTTTTAAAAATATATAAACCGATTTCAAAAATATTATTCTTATTTCCAAATCAGATAATTAATATCATTATGATATCTTTGGTTATTAAGTTTCTATCTTTGTATATTTTTGCAGAGGGGCAGGTAGAGATTTTGGTATTGATTGCAGTAGCTGTTATTCAAATCCTAATAGCAATTTTAAGAATAATCTTCTATGCGGTTATTGGTGGTGTAATAATAAGTTGGGTATCACCAAACAGTTCAAACCCTTTCCTCCAACTAATTGAAGAAATATCTCATAAGGCTCTTTCTCCTATAAGAAAATATATACCATCAGCAGGAGGTCTAGATTTCTCACCTTTATTTATATTGATATTGGTAAATATATTGGTGGCTTTTTTAATTAATTTATTTATATCTATAGCATGAATGTTAAGACTGAATTAATAACTTTCAATACCGGAATGGCTCTCGAAAATGGGCATAAGTTAGATTCTTTTGAATTAATGGTAGAGAGCTATGGCAAACTTAATAAAACTAAAACAAATGCTATTTTAGTTTGTCATGCTTTTTCAGGAAATCATCATGCTTCTGGAAAAAATAAAGTTAATGAAATTGGTTGGTGGGATGAAATTATTGGGCCAAATAAATCCATTGATACAAATAAATATTATGTAGTTTGTTGTAATAATCTTGGAGGCTGCTCTGGATCTTCAGGGCCAAAAAGTATAAATCCTTCTTCAAATAAACCCTATGGCAGCAATTTTCCCTTGGTAACTGTTTCTGACTGGGTAAATTCTCAAAAAATGCTTATGGAAAAACTTGATATCCCATATTGGCATTTTGTTGTTGGAGGTAGTCTTGGTGGAATGCAGGCGCTTCAATGGTCTATTGCATATCCGGATAAAATTAAAAAAGCAGGCATCTTTGCAGCAGCTGCGAAATCTAGTACTCAAAATATAGCAATGAATGAGGTTGCTAGAGAATCAATTCGTAAAGATCATAATTTTCATGATGGTAATTATCTAGAACATGGTGTTATTCCTAAAAATGGTATCAAGACTGCAAGAATGCTTGGTCATATAACATACTTATCAGAACAGCATATGAATCAAAGGTTTGGTAGAAAATTTCAAGATGATAGTTCAAAAGTGGGACTAGATGTAGATTTTGAAGTTGAGAATTATCTTCAATACAAGGGTGAAAAATTCTCAGAAATCTTTGATGCTAATACATATATTTTAATGACAAAGGCAATGGATGGATACGATGCTGCATCTAAGTCAGATGACCTTTCTTCAGCTTTAAAGGGTGTGCTTGCTGAATTGCTTATTATAGGCTTTTACTCTGATTGGCTTTACCCCCCTGAAAGAGGTAAAGAAATACAAATAGCAGCAATGAATAATAATATAAAGTCATCTTATATCGTTCTGAATGGTGAACATGGACACGATAGCTTTCTTTTTCATTCAGATAAGTATTCTCAAATAATAAGTAAATTTATAGAGTCTTAATGAATAATAAACTTTCAAAAATAATAAATGCATGGGTACCAAAAGAGGGTAAGGTTATAGACTTTGGTTGTGGAGATGGTTCTTTATTGGAAGAATTAATGAAGACAAAGAATATTTTGGGTTATGGGGTAGAAATAAATGATAAAAAAATAGAGAGTTGTGTTTCAAAAGGCGTTCCAGTAATAAAACAAGATATTGATAAAGGTATAAATGAATTCAAGTCCTCAAATTTTGATATTTCAATAATGGCGAGATCTATTCAATGTTTAAAAGACCCAAGTCTTGCGCTAAATAGAATGCTAAAACTTTCTAAAAGATGCGTCGTTACCCTTCCCAATCTTGGGTACTGGAAATGTCGATTAAATTTAGCTTATGGAAGAATGCCAGTAACTCCAGAACTCCCATCAAGCTGGCACGAAACTGATAATATACATCTATGTACTATTAATGATTTTGAAGACCTATGTAAAAAAGAAGGCATAAGAATAATGAATAAGGTATTTTTAGGATCAAATGGAGCTCAAAGCAATCTGTCCTCATTAAGCCCGAATTTATTTGCTATTGAAGGAGTCTATTTACTTGAAAAGCAATAAAGAAATTCTAATTGCGACCTCCAATGCTGGAAAGATAAAAGAGTTTAATAAACTATTTAAAAATCATAAGTTATTTTCTTTAAGAGATTTTGATATTAAAGATCCTATAGAAAATGGCAATTCTTTTTTAGAAAATGCCCTTATTAAAGCTAAACACGGTGCAATGATATCAAAAAAATTTACAATTGCAGACGATTCTGGCTTGGTAATTCCTGAATTAAATTTTGAACCTGGTATTTACTCTGCAAGGTATGCTGGGGATGGGGCATCAGATAAAGATAATAGAGACAAAGTAATAGAAAAACTTAATGATCTTAATGTAAAAGAGTTGAGTGCATATTATGTATGTGTATTAGTTGGAATAAGGAATTATCAAGACCCTATGCCGATAATCACTCAGGGTAAAATCCATGGCAAAGTTTCTATAAACAGCTCGGGTGATGGTGGATTTGGATATGATAAGATTTTTTATCCTTTAAGTTATGGTTGTTCTATGTCGTCATTAGATTCTGACATCAAGAATAAAATTAGCCATAGAGGCATTGCATCTGAAGAGTTCATAAAAATTTATAACTCTTAGTCTTCTTTATTAAAATTAAATTCAAAAACCCTTCTACCCTCATTCACCCCTCTCTGCTCAAACTTGGTGAGATGATTTTTTTTAGTAAAAAAAATATTTGATTTATTAAAAAGCCCAGTCTTATTTATTTCTTTCATAATATGGTCTGCATAATTTTCCCAATCTGTAGAGATATATAAATTTGCTTTGGATTTCATTGATTTATGAAGCAGTTCTAAAAAACTTTTATTAATTAGTCTTCTTTTATGATGCCTTTCCTTTGGCCAAGGATCAGGGCATATAATTTTTACCGCATCAAAAACTTCCATATTTTCATTTTTATCTAATAGAATTCTAATATCATCTGGAAAAATTTTTATATTCATAATATTGTTATCTTTAATCAATCCTATTAATGTTCCAATTCCTGATAAATAAACTTCAGAGCCTAAAAATAAAATGTCTGGATTCTCTTTTGCTTGAAGGTAGATATGCTCAGCATTACCAAAGCCTATCTCGAGGCAGCAGCTGGAATAGTCTAGTGCTATTTCATTGATCTCACAAATGTCTTTAATAGAATAATCTGATAAAAACTTTAGGTTATCTTCTTGGTTTTTAGTGATGCGGCCTCTTCTTTTTACAAAAGAAGGTAAAAATTTTAAGCGCATTTAAAAGACTTTTAATTAAAGTCTATGTCTGCCATAACAGATTTAAGTTTTTTAAGAGCGGTATTTTCAATCTGCCTAATCCTTTCTGCTGAAACATTATATTCATCAGCAAGGTCGTGAAGGGTTGCCTTCTCATCCGCGAGATATCTTCTTTGAAGAATATCTTTACTTCTATCATCAAGAATCTTTAAGGCATGAGCTAAATCCTCACTGTTTACTTGATTTGATTGGTCCTTTGCAACTATGACCTCTGGATCATATCTTTTATCTTCTAAATATTGAGAAGGAGACATCATTTCTTCATCATCACCCGTTAAAACAGGCGAATCAAATGATGAGTCATTTGAAGAAAGTCTATTTTCCATATGAAGCACATCTTTAACTTCAACATTTAAATCTTTCGCAATTTTTTCAGCTTCATCTTTTGTAAGCCAGTCTAAAGATTTCTTTTTACTTCTTAAGTTAAAAAATAATTTCCTTTGAGCTTTTGTTGTGGCTATTTTTACTTGTCGCCAATTTCTTAAAATATATTCATGAATTTCTGCTTTAATCCAATGTACTGCAAAAGAAACTAGCTTTACGCCTCTATGTGGATCATATTTATCAACCGCTTTCATTAAGCCAACATTACCCTCTTGAATGATATCACCCAAAGGCAATCCATAACCTTGATATGACCTTGCTATATGAACAACAAATCTAAGATGATGAATAACTAATTGTCTTGCAGCATCAAGATCATCTTCCTCATAAAGCTTTAGAGCCAACTCTTGTTCCTGCTCTTTAGTTAAAATAGGAATAGCATGAACAGATGAAAGATATGATTCTATATCCTTTCCAGGACTATTAAGTTGCGATGGTTGTAATTGTGTGCCCATGTTATATAAAAAAATTATAATTAATTATACTAATTAATTATTATTAATTGAAAATTATACCAATTTTTTAAAAAAATCTCTTAGAACAGGTAAAAATTCACTTTTTAATGAATTATTTCTAAATGCAATAAAATATGGATTAAGTATTGAGGACTCTTTTGCATAATTTAATTCTTTATTATCTTTAATCTTTACCACGCTTCCTCCATGGCTTGATAAGACTGCATGCGCTGCTGCTATATCCCATTCAGACGTTGGCCCAAACCTTGGATAAATATCTGCATCATTGTCAGCCAAACTGCAGAGTTTCAATGAACTCCCCTTTTCTATAACCTCATATGCATATCCTTTAGTATTAAGGAATTCAAGAAAAGCTTTATCATTCTCACTTTTATGGCTTTTGCTCATAACTATCCTAATTTTTCCAATAGCACTTTTTTCATCATAATTATTACTATCAAAAACTGACCCAAACCAAATTTTGCCTGATACCGGAGCAGCAACAATTCCAAAAACTACTTTTTTATTATCTATTAAGGCTATATTCACAGTAAATTCATCCGTCTTATTAATAAATTCTTTTGTTCCATCTAAGGGATCAACTAGCCAATATGTCTCACTTAAACTTTTTAAAGATTCTTCGTTAAAAGTTTCCTCTGAAATTATTGGAATATCTGCAGATATTTTGTTTAGGGCGCTCAAGATTACTTCATTTGATTTTGTGTCTGCTAAAGTAAGTGGAGAGCCATCTAATTTTTCTTCATGACCAAATTCATCACTTTTATAAATTTCTATAATTTCATCTGAAGCATTTTTTACACAATCTTCTAAAATTTTTAAATGCCCATTAATAAAAGTCTTATCAATCATGATTCTTATAAATCACAAATCTCATTGTTTAGATTTTTAAAATCTAATGCATCAAGCATTTTATAATGAAGATCGGTATTGTCCATCATGCCATTAAACAACTCGGAGCCAGGCCCATATGCAAAAACGCCAACAGGAATAGAGGTATGACTTCCTGTTCCCCATTGAATCGTTACAAAGCCTTCCTTTTGTTTTAAAATATGAAGGCCTCCAGTTTCATGGTCGGCTGTTACTATCAATAAAGTTTCTTTATTTTTTGTAACAAAATTGATTAAGTCTTTTATTGTTAAATCAAAGTCTCTGAACTCTGTAATCATTTCGTTTGCATTATTATCATGTGCAGCCCAGTCTATTTGACTCGCCTCAGTCATAAGAAAAAAACCATTACATTTATCTTTACTTAAATGTTTTAGGGCAAAGTCTGTCATCTCTCTTTGTGTAGGTTGGTTTGATCCTCTTTCAATACCGTCGTCATCAAATAACCCAATTATTTTTTTTTGATTATCATAGGTATCGTTTAACGATGCTTTATCCAATAAAACATAGTGAGTATTTTTAATGCTTTCAATATCAAAAAACTTCAACCCGCCTCCTAAAGCAATATCAATTGAAGAATTAACTAATTGATCTGCTATTTCATCATATTTATATCTTGAGTCGATATGAGCATAAAGGGCTGCTGGAGTTGCGTGAACCACAGAAGATGTTGCCACTAGACCGTTTTGGTAGCCCTTTTTATGCAACATCTCAGTAATTGTTTTTAATTCTTGCTTATCTATATCTAATGCTAGATATCTATTTTTTGTTTTGTGGCCAGTTGACCAAGCAGTTGCTGAAGCCGCCGAGTCGGTATATACATTATCATATGAGTGAGTTGATGAAACACCAAGATTGGGAATCTGATCTATTGCAAGTCTATAATCCAAACCACCAATTGCGATTCTTGATAGCATGGTTTGGTTAAACCCATTACCGTCACCAACTGCCAGAATAATATTCTTAGCTTTTAAGCCATGCGGAAAATTTTCTATATTTAAATGTTCTGTTTCTTTAGAACCTATTTCAATCAATTCGGTATTTGAGGAATCACATGCCGTAATAATTAATAATAGTAAAAGTGATATTTTTTTCATCAAGAAAATCTATGGTTTTAAAGTATTTTTTCTGATTTCCGTTGCCATTTCTTCAGACGAGGGCATATCTTCATAAATTGAAAGCTCCCATCTACCATATGTTGGGTTGGTTATCATAAACCACTTTGTACCCCACATATCTGAGTACTTAGCTGCGAGTTTTTTTCTATCAGTATGGAAAACATAGGCTTCTTTTGTAGAAATAAAGTCCGTTAACTGATCTCCAATAATCAAAATGATTCGGTTTTTATCTGCAATTAGCTTTCTCCTCTCTGTCTTATCACGAGAATTTTCTTCTTTTCTCATTAGAAGCATGTCATCGTTTTTAAAAGGAAGTCCCAAATTGATTAAATTTTTCTTTGTTGCATCTCTGAAAGATTCAAGTCTATTTGTAAGATAGAAAATTTCTACTCCATTATCTTCTGCAAAATTGAGAAAATCATATACGCCCTCAACTGCATCTGCATTTGATTCATTTACCCAATCTGACCATCCGTTTGGATATGAAAGCCCAGAGAGTATAGTTCTTGATTGAAAAGGTGAGTTATCTAAAACAGTTTCATCTACATCAATTATTATTGCAGGCGGCTTATCTTTAAAGTTATCTTTTTGTTCTAGAGCAGCAGTCCATGAGCTATCATGCAAAGCCATCTCAAGCACTTTAGTTGCATTAGTAAAAGTTTGTATGTTATTTGCAGCAAACTCGGTTGAGGTTTGAACATAAAGCACAGACAGCATTGATTGTTCTTGAAAGGATTTATCTTCTTCAGAAGAAAAGGAGTAACTGCTGCTTACAGTAATAATTATTAAAAAAATATGACTTAGTGATTTCATAGCTCAAGAGCATTATAATGCTTATTCGTTACAATTTAGATAGAAAATTATATTTATGGAAAATAAGATATTAGAAAATTTAAAGCAGCTAGAAAAAATGTTGATTCTTTTAAGCGAAGATAGAAAGGTTGTTCTTTCTCACCATAAAACTTTTGAACATGTTGAGAAAATGCGAACAATCGTTAATGAATCAATTGAAATGGCAAATAAATCATGAGTAAGAAACAGTATAAATGCTTTAAAGTTGATGTTAAAAATCACATAGCAAATCTTGTTTTATCCAGGCCTGACGAGCTAAACACTATGTCTAGGGATTTTTGGGTTGAGCTTGGAGATGTTTTAGAAGAAATAAATAGAGACTCGGATGTAAGAGTTGTTGTTATGTCATCAACAGGTAAACATTTTTGTGCTGGCATGGATTTAAATGCTTTCTCTAATGGAGTTGATAATATTCCTGATGATAAGAAGCCTGATCATGCTCGAATTGGTGAAGCTGTATACAGGGTTGCTAAAGAACTTCAGGAATATATTAGTACTTTAGAAAAAATAAGAGCGCCTGTTATTGCCGCAATTCACGGTGGATGCATTGGCGGCGCTGTTGATCTTGTTACTGCATGTGATATTAGATTGGCATCTGAAGATGCATTTTTCTGTATCCAAGAAATAAATATTGGTATGGCTGCAGATGTAGGAACATTACAAAGACTTCCTAAAATTATTTCAGATTCTAAAATGCGAGAAATGGCATATACAGGAAGAAGAATGTATGCAGAAGAAGCCAAGAGCACTGGTTTAGTTAGTGACACATTTGAATCACAAGAGAAATTGCTTGAAGCTGCAAATAATTTAGCTAAAGAAATTGCTTCTAAATCACCTGTTGCTATTTATGGATTAAAAGCTGTTATGAATTATTCAAGAGATCACTCTGTTAAGGATAGCTTAGAATATAATGCCTTATGGAGCGGCGCAATGTTAAGTCAAAAAGATATGACAGAAGCCATGACTGCTAACATGGAAAAAAGAGAAGCTGAATTTAATAAAATGGTTGATGTTAAGAAATTTAACGAATCAGATTCTTAAAGCTTTCTTAAAAAAACAGGTGTTGTAGAAGTAGACTCAGCTTTTGAGTATTTGTATCCATCTACATTAAACTTTTTAAGATCCTCAAAATCTTTAACTTTGTTTTGGATGATCCATCGAGCCATGAGCCCTCTTGCTTTTTTTGCATAGAAACTAATGATCTTATATTTACCATTTTTGTAGTCTTTAAATGCTGGAGATACAACATTAAGGTCTTCAGATAATTTGCCTAAAACTGTGAAGTATTCTTTTGAAGCTAGATTAATTAAAAGATCAGATTGTTGTTTTTTTAGTTCTTCTAAGACGTTTTTTTGAATCTTGTTGCCCCAAAACTCATAAAGATTTTTACCTACTGCAGTTTCAAGTTTTGTGCCCATTTCTAATCTGTATGGCTTCATAATATCTAACGGTCTTAGAATGCCATAGAGCCCAGATAAAATTCTGATATGTTTTTGAGCAAAATCCATTTCCTTCTTTGTTAAATCTTCAGCCTGAAGTCCTTGATAGACATCTCCCTTAAAAACAAGCATAGATGGCTTTGAATCATTTGAAATTTCTTTTGAAGCTTTCCAAGACTGGTATCTATCATAATTTAATGCCGCTAGCTTATCGCTCAGGCCCATTAGAGATGCTATATCTTTAGGTTCTTTTTTCTTTAATTGATTTATAAGCTTAGAAGATTGAGCTAAAAAAACTGGAACAGAGTGATCCCCATTAGGCTCAAAATCATAATCAAGTGTTTTTGCAGGAGAAAGTACTATAATCATGATTGTATTTTAACGAATATTTGAAGGCTTGTTCAATGACTTACTTAGAAAAATTAATAAATTCATTGGGAACATTCATATCATTAATGATCCCTATCATGACAATATTGATGATAGTGATAATTGTCGCCAGATATTTCCTAGGGATTGGCTTAACCGGCCTTCAAGAGCTTGTTATGTATGTGCATGCATTAATATTTTTAGGTTGTGCTGGGTATGTTCACTATAAAGATGAGCACGTTAGAGTGGATATTTTTTATAGAGGAGCCTCTGATAAATATAAAAATAAGATCAACATTATTTTTAGCATATTGTTTCTGTTGCCCATATGTTTTGTAATAGGTTATTTTTCGATAGAACAAGTCAGTATGGCATGGGAGAGCAAGCAAATCTCTAATGAAGCCGGCGGTTTAAAATTTGTATATGTTCAGAAAACTTTAATCTTATTATTTCCCATAACATTGTTGCTCACCATTATTCATAAGTTTATGGAAAAAATATGGAGCTAATACCTCTAATTCTGCTTATTTTGATTTGTGCTGCTTTATTGATGGGATATCCTGTGGCTTATACTTTGGCTGGCATATCAATACTTTTTGCTTTGGTATGCATCCCTTTTGGAATTTTTGATCCAACACTATTTAAAAGCATCCCTTTAAGAATATTTGGAATAATGAATAATATGACCCTATTAGCGGTCCCACTATTTATTTTTATGGGAACTATCCTTGAAAAATCTGGCATTGCTGCAAAGATGTTAAGCAATATGGCAGCTGCTTTTAGAAATATTAAAGGTGGATTGTCTATATCGATTATTATTGTTGGGGCTATGTTAGCAGCAAGCACCGGAATCGTTGGGGCGACTGTGGTAACTATGGGTCTTATGTCTTTACCAATTTTAATCAACCAAGGCTATGAAAAAAGTTTTTCATCAGGTCTTGTGGCCTCAACAGGAACTTTGGGTCAAATAATACCTCCATCTATTGCATTGGTTTTATTGGGAGATGTTATGTCCAATGCCTACCAAAGAGCTCAAAATGATATGAGGGCTGAAAATGATATAGGTTTTTTCCCTCAACAAACAGTTACAGTTGGAGATCTCTTTGTAGGAGCAATTATTCCAGGAATAATGATATGTGTTGGATATCTCTTATATACGATTTATAAAAATGGTGTTAATTCAAACCTTAAAGATTATTCAAATGAGGAATCTATCCAAAAAATTGAATTGTTGAAAACGCTAGCTCTTCCAATATCCTTAATTATTCTTGTGCTTGGGTCTATATTTGCAGGTATTGCAACTCCTACAGAAGCTTCTGCCATTGGAGCTTTTGGTGCTTTGATAATTGCTTTTATAAATGGAAAGATTAATTTTAAATTTTTAAGAGAAACCTCAGAAAAAACAGCAATAGTATCAACAATGATTTTTACCATTCTTATTGGGGCTTCAATCTTTTCATTAATATTTAGAGGCGTGGGTGGAGACGAATTAATTAATTTAATTTTTAGCTCTATTCCGGGTGGACCGCTTACAGCTCTTATTTTTGTTTTGATGGTAATTTTTTTATTGGGATTTATCTTAGATTTTATAGAAATCTGTTATGTAATAGTTCCTTTAATCGCTCCCCCTCTTATGGTGATGGGATTTGATCCTGTTTGGCTGGCAATCCTTTTTGCTATTATTTTACAAACGTCATTTTTGACACCGCCATTTGGATTCTCTTTGTTCTATTTAAGAGGAGTTGCAGATGAAAGTATTAAAACTTCGGAAATTTATAGCGGAGTCGTTCCTTTTATAATTATTCAGCTTTTGGTTCTATTGATAGTGATGATTTTCCCTATTTTTATTTTGTAATTGGTTAATCTATCAAAGGGTTCCTTCCCCATTGATTTTCATCTTCTAAAGGCGGCGAGATAAGCCAAACCAATATGAATATTAAAAATACGATATATGCTAAACACAATAAAGCTGTAATAACGTAAAAAAACATGCTTTCAAGAATAATCCCGATAATCACAAAAATAATAATAGGAATATAGCCGGCGATATAACCTATTTGCCACCATCCTGAGCGCCCAACATCCTGAAGTCTTCTTGAGGTTAAAGAAATATAACCAATAAAGGTTGCTAAGCCTAGAATATTTATAAAGAATCCAAAATTCAAAGCCCATTCTTCAGCAAATAATAGATATAAAATAATCCAATCAGCAATGGAACAAGCAACACACGCAATAAGATACGCTAAAGTAAACCACCAATACTCACTCCTGCTAGCCCTGCTAGAAAAATTAAAATAATTTTTAAAAAATAGCTTAACCGCATCTAACATATTTATATTTTTAACTGAATTTGTCATAAATTGCTAAATGGTTTATTAAGATTTAATTATACACATAATTTTTTATTGTTTTGAAAGTTTGCCATGATTCTAATAAACTAAATTGATGCTAGTGATAAGCCAGCATTATTTTTCTCTATTGCTCTCTCTGCTCTATAACTGGAACGAACCATAGGGCCAGATACAACTTCAAGAAATCCTTTTTGCAATCCAATCTTTCTGTATTTTTCAAATTCTTCTGGAGTCACCCATCTTTCTATTGGATAGTGATTTCTTGTAGGTCTTAGATATTGGCCAATGGTAAGAATATCAACTTTATTATCAATAAGATCATCCATAGTCTGCTCTATTTCTTCATCTGTCTCGCCGAGACCAAGAATAATACTAGTTTTAGTAAGCACTTTTGGGTTTAAGTGTTTTGATTTAGCAAGCACATCTAGGGTTTGTTGATATCCTGCCCGAATATCTCTTACTTGGTGAGTAAGTCTCTCTACTGTTTCAATATTTTGTGCAAATACTTCCAAACCACAATTTACTAATGTATCTATAGAAGAGGATAAGCCTTTAAAATCTGGAGTTAAAGCCTCTACTGCAGTGTTTGGATTTAATTCTTTAATTAGTTTTACTGTCTCAGCAAAATGTTGCGCACCACCATCTGGAAGATCATCTCTATTTACAGATGTAAGTACAACGTATTTTAATTTCATAGTTTCAACTGCTTTAGCAATATTCATAGGCTCATCTTTATCGAGCCAGCCGTTTGGATTACCAGTATCAACGGAGCAAAACTTACAGGCTCTAGTGCATACAGAACCCATTAACATAAAAGTAGCCGTTCCAGCTGACCAGCATTCACTAATATTTGGACAATGCGCTTCCTCACAAACTGTATATAACTGCTTACTTTTAACTTGTTCTTTGACCTTATGGAAATTTGGATTGAATTCAGCTTTAACTTTTAACCAGCTTGGTTTTTTGGGTGTTGGGATATCAGAAAATTTGTTAAGCTTTTGCCCATTCTTAATAGCTTTAATACCATCTCTGTTGATGGTTTTAGTTGTTGCTATCAATTCCATAATTAAAATATTTTTCTAAGTAAATCTATTGCTAATTTCTCTAATTGTAGTTTAGAAATATCCTTATTTAAATCTTTTATCTGAGTAACTTCCAATCCCTTATAGCCACATGGGTTAATTTGTTTAAAGGGCGATAAATCCATGTCAAAATTAAGACTTACCCCGTGATATGACTTGCCATTAGAAATTCTTAGGCCAATTGATGCAATTTTCTTTTTGTCTACATATACACCAGGTGCGCCTTCAACAAAATTACAATCTATTGAAATGCTTGCTAAAAGATCTTTTACAAAATTCTGAATAATAGAAACTAATTTTTTTGGTCCAAAGTCTAATTTTTTTACATCAAGTAAAAAATAAATAATTAATTGTCCTGGGCCATGATAAGTAACCTCTCCTCCTCTGTCTGATTGAACAACCGGAATATCTTTTGGATTCAAGATATGGTTTTTGTCCGCTGCTGTTCCAAGTGTAAAAATAGGAGGGTGCTCAAGCAGCCAAATTTCATTGTCAAAATCTTCTTTTTTAATATGTGATTTCATCAACTCGAGAGTTTCGTGATAATTTGCAACTCCAAGCGATTTAAAGGTTAAGTCTTCAAGCACTATTTATTTCTTGCTTCAATAAATGCATCTTCAGAAATCTGATGATATGCAGATACATTATTCTTGAAATTTAGGTATGAATCATACACCTTGGCGATTGTTTCATCTTCTTTAGCTAAATCTTCAAGAATCCTATTTGATATTACTTCAAATTCATCAATAACGTCATCTGGCAATTTTCTGAGCTCAACACCATGAACTTCAACAAGTTCCGTTAGTGCTTGATTATTTTTTGCAAGATATTCATCTAACATATCTTGGTTTACAGCTTTTGTAGCTGTTTCAATAATAACTTGTAGATGATTTGGTAAAGAATTCCAAGCATCTATATTAATTAATAATTCGAGCATAGGTCCAGGTTCGTGCCATCCTGGATAATAATAATATTTTGCCGCTTGATGAAACCCAAACGTTAAATCATTGTATGGCCCAACCCATTCAGTTGCATCTATTACCCCTGTCTGCAGAGCTGTATAAAGTTCTCCGCCTGGAAGTGTTACAGGTATGCCTCCCGCTTCTTTAAGAACTTCGCCACCAATTCCAGGAATACGCATCTTAAGGCCTTTAATATCTTCAAGAGAATTAATCTCTTTGTTAAACCAGCCAAACATTTGAGTTCCAGTATTTCCAGCCGGTATTGGATAAATGTTAAAAGGTTCGTAAATTTCTCTCCATAGTTCCAATCCTCCACCATGGTTTACCCAAGAATTTATTTCATCAGCTGTTAAGCCAAAAGGAACACTTGTAAAAAATTGTGCTGCTGGAACTTTTCCTTTCCAGAAATATCCACCGCTGTGACCCATTTGATGAGCCCCGCTTGAAACAGCATCAAAAACTCCAAATGCAGGAACTTGTTCTCCAGCTCCATAGACTGTAATTTTCATTTGGCCATCACTCATCTCTTCTACTAGATCAGCAATGCGCTCGGGGGCCATACCTAAACCTGGATAATTTTTTGGCCAAGATGTTACTAATCGCCAATTGTATGTTTTATCTTTATCAATATCTTCTACAGATTGGGTCTCTGTATCTTTTGAGCATCCGAATATAAAAATTAATGTAAATAGATAGATGAATTTTTTCATTATATTTTATCGAGATTTGCATATGCCATAACTAACCATTTAGTGCCTGAACTATCAAAATTTACCTGAACCCTAGCTGAATCACCAGAGCCCTCGTAATTTAAAACAATGCCTTCACCAAATTTCTTATGCTTTACCTTTTGACCTAACGCAATACCGATCTCCTCCTCAAATTCCATTTTGATTTCTTTAAAGTCTTTTCTATTATAGGGAATATTAGTTTGTGCTCTAGGTCTTATTTCATTAATAAGATCTTTTGGAATCTCTCTAAGAAATCTTGAAGGTGGATTAAATGTATCTGTTCCATGCAATCTTCTTGATTCTGCATGAGTAATATATAACTTTTCCATGGCTCTAGTTATTGCAACGTAACACAACCTTCTCTCCTCCTCTAACTGTGAAACGCTTTCCATAGACCTGCCATGTGGAAATAGGCTTTCCTCTAAACCTGTTATAAGGACTAATTTAAATTCAAGACCTTTCGCTGAATGCATTGTCATTAGTTGTGCGGCATCATCATGCTCTGAAGCCTGTCTGTCACCAGAATCTAAAGAAATGATATCTAAATAGCTTTCAGCAATCTCATAGTTTTTTTTATCCTCTGAAATGCTTTGTTCAAAATTTTTAGTGGCAGTAATTAGCTCTTCTAAGTTTTCTGTTCTTGTTTTACCCTTTTCTCCAGGCTCCTTAGCATGGTAAGCATATAAACCTGAATCTTTAATTATCAATTCCATTAATTCTGAAAGTAAATTTTCTTCAATAAATGATTTGCAACCAGCAATAAATTCTAGGTAATCCCTGAGCCCCGCACCACCTCTTCCTGAAATTCTTCCATCATCAATCAATTTTGCTGAGGCTTTAATATAGGAGATATTAAATTCTTTTGCTGTATATCTTATTTTTGCAAGAGTTTTTTCGCCAACCCCTCTAGTAGGATTTGAAATAGATCTTTCGAAAGATGGGTTGTCGTTATGATTGAAAATAACTCTAAGGTAGGCAATAGCATTTTTAATTTCTAATCTTTCATAAAAGCGAAGCCCTCCATATATTCTATAAGGAATACTGACTCTCAATAATGCTTCTTCGATTGCTCTTGATTGAGCATTTGATCTATATAGGACCGCTGACTCTTCATAGGCACCACCTTTTTCCATCCAATCTTTTAATACATCAGCTACAAATCTTGCCTCATCTTGTTCGTTATACGCTTGATACATAACAATTTGTTCGCCTTCTAATTTTTCAGTCCAAAGATTTTTTCCAAGTCTGTCTTTATTGTTGTCTATAAGAGCATTTGCTGCATTTAAAATAATATTAGTGGATCTATAATTCTGTTCGAGTCTTATAATCTCAGCATCTTTGAAATCTTCAGCAAATGAATTAACATGTTCAACTTTTGCTCCTCTCCAGCCATATATAGATTGATCGTCATCTCCAACAGCAGTGATATTTGTTTTTTCAGACGCTATTTCTTGAAGCCATTTGTATTGAATGGTGTTTGTATCTTGAAATTCATCTATTAAAATTGATTGAAATCTTGTTTGAAAAAAAGTTTTTACCGATGGTGAGCTAACCAGAGTTTCATATGACTTTAATAACAGTTCTCCAAAATCTACAAGATAATCTCTTGTACAAACTTCTTCATATTCTTTATTTATTTTATTGATTGTTTCAGTATAAAAATCTCCTTTTTCATCAATATTTTTGCTTCTAAGGCCCTCATCCTTCCAAGCATTTATCTGCCATTGACTTTGCCTAGATGGCCATGTTGCTTCGTCTAAATTCAATTCTTTAGAAATTCTTTTTATTATTCTTAACTGATCATCTGAGTCAATGATTGTAAAGCCGCTTGATAAACCAGCTTCCTTATAAAATCTTTTCAAAAGTTTATGAGACAAGCCATGAAATGTCCCAACCCAAGAATCTAAAATAGGCCCTTGCAATAAAGACTCAATCCGTGACCGCATCTCATTGGCGGCTTTATTTGTAAATGTTACTGCCATAATTGATGAAGAATTTTTTCCTAGCGCCTCAACCTCCCATGCGATTTTATGGACTAGAACTCTAGTTTTTCCTGAGCCAGCTCCTGCTAGAACAAGCAAATGTTGCTTTTCAGAGGTAACTGCATTCCTTTGGGCTTCATTTAAATTTTCTAAAATATGAGATACATCCATTTAGGGATTCATTTTTTTGTATAAGTTAGATATTCTAACCCTATGTC
>Ga0115012_10000347_pt1 | contig 26488 bp, 22 predicted proteins | sample TroAtlMetagenome_FD_88706 | JGI IMG/M metagenome (GOLD analysis project Ga0115012, IMG submission 88706) | Marine eukaryotic phytoplankton communities from Atlantic Ocean - Tropical Atlantic ANT10 Metagenome | ecosystem: Environmental > Aquatic > Marine > Oceanic | place: Tropical Atlantic...
AGAGCGAAATGTCACACTTTAAAAATATAGAAATTTATTTTATTTAATGGTTGCAATTGTGGAGATTTTATTGACGCCAGAAAATATAGATCATTGTAAAGTTGTTGAGGAATTAAGTCCTTCAATTACTGAGATTAATTATCTAAGAAGAACGCTAAGGGGTGATTGGGTAATCCCTTTGCGGTTTTGCCACACAAAGGGAACAATAGCGCACGGTGGAACCATATCCTTCATTTTAGATACTTCAATGTTTCTATTGCTTTCAGCCCTAAGTAATAATGAAAAGGGGGGCTTGAGTCTGGGTCTTAATATTCAATTCTTTAATGCATGCAAACCAGGAAAAGTAGATGTATATTCTAAGATGATAAAAGAGGGAAAAAATATTGTTTTTGGTTCATGCGATTTGTATCAGGGAGATGATATTGTTGCTTCTGGCACACAACAGATGAAAGTTTTTAGAAATAGTAAGGAGTTAAGCTTCAACACTTTTTTTTCAGAAAACGTAACTCATATAAGGTAAAGGTTCATCGACTTAAATTATGGACCTCTTAGTGTGATTCCTGCAACTTCAACAGGCTGTTAACTGAAACACAGAAAATCACAATTGCTCCGCCAGCAAGCGTTTGTGATGAAACTGTTTCGTTGAGAAACAGCCAAACCCACATAGGACCTAAAGAGAACTCCAGTAGCATGAAAAGTGTGACTTCAGATGCAGAAAGATACCTGGTTGCAAAAATAAATGCTGAATTTACGAAGCCCGACAGAACCCCGCCCCAAAAAAAACAATAAGCAATCTCTTTTATAGGAATAAAAATGTTTCCAGCACTTACTATATAAGTTATTGCGATTACAAAAAAAGAAGAGATCAGAAGGCATGGAATCATATCTAGGTAGTTGTACTTTCTAAGAATTATAGCAAAGCAAGAAAAGCTAAGGGCAGTACAAAACGCCAAGGCCATGCCAGTAAATTGATTTGTTTGCAATCCTTCAAAAACCATCAATATGATCCCTAGAAAAGCAGTTGCCATTATTAGAAATGTTTTGAAGGAAATGACTTCCTTTAGTACAAAAAAGGCAATAGTTGCAGTAATGAACGGGATTGCACTTAGTGTAAAAAGTGTATTTGCAACTGAAGTAATACTAAGGCTATGAATGAAGCATATATTAGCAATGGCTAAAAATATTCCTGCTATTATACCAGGTCTTCCGACAGCAGTTAATGCGCCAAAAGACGCTAAGCGGTAAGACTTTACCAAAATTAGAGAAATTGCAATAAAGAAAGCTAAATTTCGGTGGAAAGTGATTTGCCACGCATTTCCAAATTCAATTTGCCTCATTATCAGGCCACCAAAGCTAATGCCAACGGTTGAAGCTAATATTAAAAGTATAGCTAAAGATTTAGGCCTTAACATTTTTAAATATCTCTTAATTTCTTTTAAAGAAGGTGAGTTTGTCTTATTAAACTATCTTATTAATGGCACTAATAACAGCTTTTATAGGGGCCAAAGTAATACTGGTATCTATACCACAACCAAATACAGACGTGCCATCCGGTAATTTTAGTTCCACATAAGCTGCCGCCTCCGCCTTTGAAGTAGCACTCCGGGTATTTTGTCCAAAGTCTTCAAGTGTAAACTTGAGGTCAAACTCACCTCTAATACCGTCAATGAAGGCTGAAATAGGACCATTTCCATTGGCTGAAAACTTCCTTAGTTTTCCCTTAAATTCTACCGCAGCAGAAATATTTTCTATGTCTGATTTTCGGCTGGCAGGAGTCGTCTCAAAGTCCATTAACTTCAAAGGATCCTCTAAGATATATTCTTCCGAAAATATGTCCCAGATCATTTTACTGGTTATTTCTTTCCCTGAAGAATCTGCTATCCTTTGAACATGTTTTGATAATTCAATTTCAGCCCCTCTAGGGAGTCTGATTTGGTGATCAGATTCTAGCAACCAAGCAGTTCCACCTTTTCCAGATTGACTATTAACTCTTATTATAGCCTCATAAGTTCTTCCTATATCTGATGGATCTATGGGGAGGTATGGAACTTCCCATCTTGAATCATTAGCTTTGGAAATATATTCCATTCCTTTTCTAATGGCGTCCTGATGACTTCCAGAGAATGCAGTATGTACAAGGCTTCCAGCATAAGGATGGCGTTCAGGAACTGGAATTTGTGTACAAAATTCTGCGGTCTCTATCAATTCATTTATATTACTAAAATCAAGTTTAGGATTAACTCCCTGTGTGAAAAGATTTAGGCCAAGCGTAACTATATCAACATTTCCGGTTCTTTCGCCGTTCCCAAATAGTGTTCCTTCAACCCGGTCAGCACCAGCCATTAGGGCTAGTTCAGTTGCCGCTACTCCGGTGCCTCTATCATTATGAGGGTGTAAAGATAATATTACTCTATCACGTTGTGAAAAATTATTGCTCATCCATTCTATTTGGTCAGCATAAATGTTAGGAGAAGACATTTCTACCGTAGCGGGTAAATTTATTATCACCGGTTTTTTTGAAGATGCACCCCAGACATCAAGTACAGCTTCACAAACCTCTAAAGCATAATGAAGTTCCGTTCCTGTAAAGCTTTCTGGAGAGTATTGAAAAATTAAATCAGTGCCCTCAAGGGCATCCTTTTCCCGATTAATTATTTCAGCTCCATTTACGGCAATTTTTTTTACGCCCTCCATTGTTTCCCGAAAAACCACCTTTCGTTGCAATGTGCTCGTAGAGTTATATAAATGAATTATTGCTTTCTTAGAGCCCTTCAAACTTTCTATAGTCTTGATTATTAAAGGTTCTCTTGCTTGGGTCAAAACCTGGATTGTCACGTCAGATGGTATATGGTCACCTTCTATCAATTCCCTAAGAAAATTATAATCTGTTTCGGAAGCTGATGGAAATCCAACTTCTATTTCTTTGAAGCCCATATTTATAAGAGCTTTAAACATACGCATTTTCCTGGTGGAATCCATTGGTTCTACTAAAGCTTGGTTGCCATCCCTGAGATCTACAGAGCACCAAACTGGAGCTTTATCAATTGATGCATCTGGCCATTTTCTGTCCCTTAAATTTATAGGCTTGTAAGCCATATATTTTTTGTAATTCTCAGACATTTTTTTGGTCTTTTATAGTTTGTTCTAATTTTGTTTATCCTTTCTTTTTATTCAGGACAAGACAAAGGTAAATTTTATTTGAATAATTATGAATAAGGTGCTTCAGTGTCAAAAGACCTAACTATTGAAAATATTCCCACAAAACAATTTTTATACATGTTTGCATTGATTAGAATGAAGTAAATAAAAAGGAATTTCGATTATTGAATAAAAAAAACACATTTGTTCATTTGAGAGTAAGAACTTCCTATTCACTTCTGGAGGGGGCAATATCAATTTCAGGGCTGGTTGAAATTAGCTCAAAGCTTAATTACCCAGCGGTAGGAATAACAGATAGGGGCAATCTTTTTGGAGCGCTTGAGGCATCAGAAGCATTTGCAGAAAAGGGCATTCAACCTATAATTGGTTGCCAGTTAAATTTAGAGTTTTCAAAACAAAAGGAATCCGAGAAAAGTCAAAGAGCCTATATAGTGTTATTAGCTAAGTCCGAGGTTGGATATAGGAATTTAATGAAACTTTCCTCTACCAGTTTTCTTGAGGCTGGAAATGATACTCCTCATGTAAAACTTGAAACCTTGCAGCGATATTCCGATGAATTAATTTTATTATCAGGAGGTCCAGACGGTCCGATTGGAAAACTTTTACTTGCTGGAAAATTTTCAGATTCCATGGATCTTTCGCAAGAATTCAAGGCTATATTCGGTGATCGTTTTTATATTGAAGTTCAAAGGCATTTGAGTGAAAGCGGAGTTTATCTTGATAAAGAAAAGTATACAGAAGCTGATTTTTTGAAAATCGCGTATGAGGAAGACATTCCCATTGTCGCAACAAACGACGTGTATTTTTTGGAAAAAGATATGTTTGACGCTCACGATGCTTTAATGTGCATAGCAGATGGAGACTTTGTTGATCAAAGAAAAGAAAAAGACAGACTGACAAGAAACCATCATTTTGCTTCGCAGGATGAAATGGCTGAGGTTTTTCAAGATCTTCCAGAAGCAATAGAAAATACAATTGAAATTGCAAAGCGTTGCGCGTTTAAAGTAAAAAAGCGAGAACCTATACTTCCAAAGTTTGCGACAAATGAGGTGGATGAATTAAGAAAGCAAGCACATATTGGTCTAGAAGAAAGGATGAAGAACAGAGAGCTTTCTGCTAAGAAGGATATATATATTGAAAGATTAGATTATGAGTTAGCAGTAATTGAAAAAATGGGCTATCCTGGCTATTTTTTAATAGTTTCTGATTTTATAAAGTGGGCTAAAGGCAAGGGGATTCCTGTTGGCCCTGGGAGAGGTTCTGGTGCCGGATCTCTGGTTGCATATGCATTAACTATAACGGATTTAGATCCGTTGAGGTACAAACTTCTTTTTGAAAGGTTTCTTAACCCAGACAGGGTCTCAATGCCTGATTTTGATATCGACTTTTGCATGGATCGTAGGGATGAGGTTATCTCGTATGTTCAAGAAAAATATGGCAGGGATCGCGTTGCCCAAATTATTACTTTTGGTGCAATGCTTTCAAAGATGGCTATAAGAGACATAGGTAGGGTTTTAAATATGCCATATGGCCAAGTAGACAGATTGGCAAAAATGATACCAAGTGATGGTGTCAAACCCCTTTCAATAAAAGAATCTCTAAAGGAAGAGCCTAGACTTATTGAAGAGCGTGAAAAGGAGGAGGTTGTTGATAGGCTTCTAAATTACTCTCAAAAGTTAGAAGGACTGTATAGAAACGTTGCCACTCATGCTGCTGGAGTTGTAATTGCTGACAGGCCTCTGGATGAATTAGTTCCAGTCTATCTAGACCCTCGCTCCGAAATGCCGGCTACACAATTCAGCATGAAATGGGCTGAAGAGTCAGGTTTAGTAAAATTTGATTTCTTGGGTCTTAAAACATTAACAGTCATCAAGAATGCCGTAGACCTTATTGCTCAAAAAGGTATTAAGGTAGATGTAGAAAATATTCCTTTTGATGATAAGAAAACGTTCCAATTATATTCAGAGCAAAAAACAGTAGGTGTGTTCCAGGTTGAAAGTACTGGAATGAAAGATGCTTTGCGGAGACTTCAACCAAATTGCATAGAAGATATTATTGCACTTGTGGCTCTGTATCGACCAGGTCCAATGGAAAACATTCCAAAGTTTTGTGATGTAAAAAATAATCGTGTGGAGCGAACGTTTATACACCCATCTATCGATGACTTGCTTGACGAAACTCAGGGTATAATTGTGTACCAAGAGCAGGTAATGGAGATAGCTCGTAGAATGGCTGGATATTCATTAGGAGAAGCTGACCTACTAAGAAGAGCTATGGGTAAAAAAATCAAATCGGCTATGGACTCGGAAAAGCCTAGATTTCTAACTGGATCTAACAAAAATAATATTGATGAAAAAACATCAAATTTTGTTTGGGATTTGTTGGAGAAATTTGCAAATTATGGATTCAACAAATCTCATGCTGCTGCTTACGCTGTTGTAAGCTATCAAACAGCTTGGTTAAAGGCAAACCATCCTGTAGAATTTATGGCCGCTGTAATGAATAGTGATATCCATAATACAGAGAAACTAAGAAAATACAGGGTGGAACTAACGTCTCTAGGCATAGATTTGCTTCCGGCTTGCATAAACCAGTCTGAAAGTATGTTTAGTGTAGAAGGAAACAAAATTTTCTATGCTCTTAGTGCACTAAAAAACGTTGGAATAGAAGTGATGCAACGAATACAAAGGGAGCGTGAAAAGGATGGAAAGTTTGAAGATATAGTGGATTTTGGGAAAAGGATAGACTTGAAAAAGGTTGGGAAAAGGCCTTTGGAGACCCTAGTAAGGTCAGGGGCATTTGATGATTTGCACCCAATAAGAAAACAACTTTTTTCTTCACTGGACCACTTAGTTTCATTTTCTGCAAAAAGTTTTGATGACAAAAACTCAAGTCAAACAAATTTGTTTGGTGAAAATATAGAGAAGATGTCATTGCCCATTTTAGTTGAGGAAGTTGAATGGGAAGAAAATGACCGTTTAAGAGAAGAATACTTAGCATATGACTTTTATTTTTCAGGACACCCATTAGATGAGCATTTTATTTCATTGGCTAAGATAGGGGTCTTGAAAAGCACTGAAATTTATGAAAAAGCAAGAGCTAATCCATTGATCAGTAAACTCTGTGGCCAAATACAAACAATTCAAGAGAGAAAATCCGCCAGAGGAAACAAGTTTGCTTTTATTCAAATGGATGATCCAAGTGGTACATTCGAAGTTACAGTATTTTCCCAAGTATTAGATTTCTCGCGAGATTTTTTGTTTAAGGGTTCTAATGTAGTTTTGAACGTCGAAGCTTCCATTGATGGCCACCAATTAAAATTATTGGCCAAGAGTATCGAGCCTTTGGAAAAGGTAATTAATGAAACGCCTGGGTTGGGTTTAAGGGTATTTATAGACAGTAAAGATGCTGCCAGAAATATTTTGGAACAATTAGAGGTAAGTTTAAAAGATAATAGTAAAAAGGAAGGTCCGATTGAATTAATTGTTATTAGTTCAGATCTTGAGAAAGATGTAAGGATAAAACTTTCGAAGGGATATAAAGTAGACCCAATGGTTGCAAAAGCCCTTAAATTGGTGCCTGGAGTTATTGATGCTCAGACCTTTTAGTTTGTCCATACAAAACGTATCCTTTTTCACCTCTGGTACTTCTTAGAAATGTAAATCAAGGCTCTAGGCCTTGTGGTGGCTCAATGGGTAAGGTATGAAGAGATAGATTAATAATATGCGCTAATTGAAATGACTAAAGAAAAGAAAAAAAAGCCTAAAAGGCCCATTCCCAAGACGCCAAGGGGGTTCAGGGACTATATGTCTTATGAAGGCCATTTTAGAACTGAAATAATAAAAAAAATTTCTACAATTTATGAAATATATGGGTTTGAATTTCTTGAAACATCGGCAGTAGAAACTGTAGATTCTTTAGGCAAGTTTTTACCAGACGTCGATAGACCGAATGACGGTATATTTGCATGGTTAGATGATGATGACACCTGGCTGGCCCTAAGATATGATCATACTGCACCTCTAGCCAGATTTTATTCACAATATAGGAATGATCTTCCAAATCCCTACCGAAGGTATTCCTATGGCCCGGTATGGAGAAATGAAAAGCCTGGGCCAGATCGATTTAGGCAATTTTACCAAATAGATGCTGATACAGTTGGCACACCACAAATTGGGGCGGATGCGGAAATGTGCATGATGGTTTGTGATGCCTTAGAATTGATAGGCATGGATGCTGAAGATTATAAATTTAAGTTAAATAATAGGAAAATTTTATCAGGTATCATCCAGATAGCGGGAATAAAAGAAAATCAGATGCATCCAGTGGATGATACCTTTTTTCAAAATATATGTAGGGCAATTGATAAGTTTGATAGACTTGGGTTAGAAGGGGTCAGGAAATTGCTTGGCTCTGGCAGAAGGGATGAAAGTGGAGACTTTACAGAGGGGTTAAATCTCTCAACTGGTCAAATTGATTTCTTTACCGAGTTGTTATCTTCTAAAGGCTCAAGGAAAGAATTTCTCACAAATTTAAGAAATATCTTAAAAAAATCAGAGATTGGCACTCAGGGTTTGAATGAGTTAGAAGAGATGGTCGATATATTTTTAGCATCAGGTTATAGTGAGGATAAATTTTCTTTTGATCCATCTGTAGTGAGGGGGTTGGGATACTACACTGGCCCAGTTTTTGAAGTGGAGCTAAATAAGAAAATAATAGATAAGAAGGGTAATGAACATTCTTTTGGCTCAATTTCAGGTGGAGGGCGCTATGATGATTTAGTAAAGCGATTTACAGGTCAGAATGTACCGGCAACCGGAGTTTCTATAGGAGTTGACAGGTTAATAGCTGCTCTTAAGATTGAGGAAAAAATCAAACAAAATACACTTGGCCCAATTCTTGTAACTGTTATGGATAAAGAGCGTTATAAGGATTATCAAAAAATTGTTAACATGCTAAGGCAAGGTGGCCTCCGAGCTGAAATTTTTCTTGGCAATCCTAAAGATCTTGGGCGGCAATTAAAATATGCCGATCAAAGAAAAAGTCCATTTGCAATTATTCAAGGTTCAGAAGAAGCGGAGAAAGAAATTGTGCAACTTAAAGACCTTAATCTGGGTTCAAAACTTTCTGAGACAATAAGCTCAAATGAAGAATGGAAGGCACACCCATCGCAATTTGAAGTGCCCTTAGCGAATTTAGTATCTGAAATAAAAACACTTCTCGAACCTAAAATATAAAGATATAAGTTTGGTAATCTATATTGGCCTTCTTTGGGCTAGAAGCCCTTAATAAAAATTTTGAAGTTTTTCAAGAACGTTTATACAATGCCAAGTTCTGAAAGGGCTAACTTGAGATCTTTCGGAACGCTTTCATTTCCAGGAATAAATTTCTCAAAATCCTTTGGAGAGTCCTCTTCTTTTAAATACCTCCATCCTTGAAAGGGTCTTTTTTTGACTGGGTAGGTTAAATAAATATCAGGATCCAGTACCAGACTACACTTCATCACACCGTCGCTTGTCCTGACTTCGTCCAGGGATAAAATTCTCTGGCGAGCTAGAATATAACCCTTAAAAACCCAATAAATAGAACCTCCATTTAGCAATTCCTTTTCCCTTCTAGGTCTCATCCTAGTAACGTGGACTATATTAGCGCTAGAATTTTTTGATAATTTTTCTTGTTGCCAAAACCAAAGTTCTTCAACAAATTTTGCTCCCACGCAGATTTTAACAATATTTATTTTATTTTTAGACACGGTTTTTTTTGTTGGTTAGATCTTTATAACTTTATATAGATTATAAAATAATAAGTTAAAGACATTATTAATTTCATGATACCGGTTTAATTTAGTCAGATATTGACAGTTCACAGTTATAATATTAAGACTGCCACACAAAATAATATTGGTGTTTGTGGCCTCTGCGAGGAGATGCCTGTCGCTCTTAAAAGAGAAAGGAAAACATCTTTCTATAGAAAAGAAAGGAACCAGCCGTGACAAAACGCACCGCTGCCAAGCATAAAATAGACAGACGAATGGGTGAGAATATTTGGGGAAGGCCTAAATCTCCAGTAAATAGGAGAGAGTATGGCCCTGGGCAACACGGGCAAAGAAGAAAAGCCAAGTTGTCAGACTTTGGTGTGCAGTTGAGAGCAAAACAAAAGCTTAAAGGGTATTATGGAGATTTAACTGAGAAGCAGTTTAGAAGAATATTTGCTGAGGCTGAGAGATTAAGGGGTGATACTGGAGAAAAGCTGGTAGGTTTATTAGAGTCCCGACTAGATGCTTTTGTTTATCGAGCTAAGTTTGTTCAAACTGTATTTGCAGCTAGGCAGTTTGTAAACCACGGCCACGTTAAAGTGAACGGTAAGAAAGTGAACATTCCTTCTTATAAAGTAAAGGAAGGGGATGTGGTGGAAGTGAGAGAAAAATCTAAGCAGCTTGCATCAATTTTAGAATCAATATCATTGGCTGAGAGAGATGTCCCTGATTATATTAAGGCAGATCACTCTAAAATGAGCGCAGAATTAACAAGAGTTCCGTCTTTAAGTGATATTCCTTATCCAGTAATGATGGAACCTAATTTGGTCGTTGAATTTTATTCGAAGAATTAAACTGGGCTTCAACCAAAATAACCCAGTAAATATCCTGTTAGACTGATGTTCTATTATTATAGGAACGCTTTGCTAATTGTGATTGGGAAACTTAATTCTTTTGTTTGTTAATTTTTATAAAGATAAGATAGCACAGCCAATAGTTCTACTATTTTTATTGGCTATTGCTATGCCAATATCGTTTGCGATTTGGACTGCTCTTCTAAACAATTTTGTAATACAAATATCAAACTTTTCTGGAGTTGAGATTGGGTGGCTTCAAACAATAAGGGAAATCCCTGGTTTTTTGGCTGTCGGGGTTCTCATACTATTAATTTTTTTAAGGGAACAGAATTTAGCTATCTTATCACTTTTCGCTCTTGGCTTAGCTACCGCAGCTACAGGGTTTTTCCCGTCTTTTAGTGGTCTATTAGTTACTACTTTAATAGGGTCTTTCGGATTTCATTATTTTGAGACTGTCAATCAATCTCTTCAATTGCAATGGATACCTAAAGAAAAAGCTCCATGGGTTATAGGGCTATTGATTTCTGCAGGTTCAGCTGCTTCTTTGGTTGCTTATTCAATTGTAGTATTCGGGTGGGAAAGATTTAATTTTTCTTTTAGTTATGTGTATATCTGCGCGGGATTTACCACCGTTCTAATAGCGTTAATTTGTTTTATTTTTTTTCCAAAGTTCAATAGCCCCGTTAAGCAAAAGGGTAAATTGAAAATTAAGCGAAAGTATTTGCTTTACTATTTATTGCAATTTTTTGCTGGTGCGCGCCGCCAGATTTTTATTGTCTTTGCAACTTTTATGATGGTTGAGAAGTTCGGCCTCCATGTTCATGAGTTAACAGCTCTATTTCTAATCAACTTCTGCCTCAACATTATTTTTGCACCAATTATGGGTCGAGTTGTGCAAATTTTCGGTGAGAGGATATCTTTATGCATTGAATATGCCGGTTTAACTTTAGTGTTTTTAGCATATGCAGGTATCTATTACTGGGATTGGGGAGTGCAAATCGCTGTATTCTTATTCATTGTTGATCACCTTTTTTTCGCCCTATCTATTGCAATGAAAACGTATTTTCAAAAAATAGCTGATCCTTCTGATATTGCTCCTCAGGCAGCAGTAGCATTTACAATAAATCATATAGCGGCGGTTTTTCTCCCTGCCTTTTTGGGTTATTTGTGGATCATTTACCCAAGTTTAGTTTTTCAAGTGGCGTCAGCTTTAGCGGTTATGTCTTTTATAACATCCATCTTTATTCCATCCAAACCTGCCCCAGGTAAAGAAAATATATTTGCAGGCACAAGAGCTTGAATAATATTTTTTCAGCGCCTAATATTTGTTAATAATAAAAATCAGAAGGTTTTAGATGGCAATAAATTTCAAATTTTGGGATAGTTCTTTAGAAATGAAAGAAGGAATTCATTATGTTAACGGACGATCCTTCAAAGGTCCATTTCCGGTAGGGTTAGAGTCTGCCATGTTTGGAATGGGTTGTTTTTGGGGGGTAGAAAAAGTTTTTTGGAATCAGGGGGGAGTATGGGTCACTGCCGTAGGGTACTCTGGTGGAAATACTGTGAACCCCTCCTATTCAGAAGTTTGCGGAGGTAAAACAAATCACAATGAGGTTGTCTTTCTAAAATTTAATCCAAAATTAATATCATATCGAGAGCTTTTGAAATTATTTTGGGAGGGTCATAACCCCACTCAAGGTAATAGACAGGGAAATGATATGGGTACCCAATATCGAAGTGGAATTTACACGTTTAATTCTCAGCAGAGTAAGGAAGCGGAACTTTCGATGAAAAGTTATTCATCTAAGTTATTGGCGAAAGGATTCAGCTCGATTACTACGGAAATTATGGAGGCATCAGAATTTTTTTATGCCGAGGATTATCATCAGCAATACCTGGCAAAAAATCCAGGCGGCTACTGCGGGCTTGGCGGAACCGGAATCTCTTTTTAATAATTATGATATTAATAATTATTTTTACTAAAAGTATAATTTTTTTGGATCAACGGTGAGTAGTTTTTCTGTAATCGCGTCACTTCCTAATAAAGAGCAAGCTGAGGCAGTTGGAAAAGCTATGGAAAGGTTCGTCCCTCAACCTATTGGTGTAGGTGTGTGCGAAATTGATGAGATTTCAGGAGATTGGGAAGTAAGTGGTTTATTTTTGAAGAAACCAGACCCTATTAAATTACATATTCTTGAAGTTTATTTTTCACTCAAATTCTTAATTAGTAATATTCCTGATCATGATTGGATTGATAAAGTAAACAGATATTTAGAACCTGTACTTGAGCCGCCGTACATGATTTCAGGGTCATATTAATCCAGTGAGATTCCTTAGAAAAAGAAAGCTATCATCATTGAAGCGGCAATGGCTTTCGGAACTGGACATCATTCTACAACAATTGGTTGCCTCAGGGCATTAAGTTTTTTAAATAAAATTGGAGTATTTCCAAAAAGAGTTGCAGATGTGGGCTGTGGCACAGGTATACTAGCTATTGCTTGTAGTAAAACATTTGGAGCCAAAGTGATAGCCTCCGATATAGATTATATTGCCACCCAAACAGCAAGAAAAAATATAAAAGCGAATGGTTCAGCTCTTAGTGTACTTGCTTTGGAGGCTAAAGGCTTAAATCATTACCTAATTAACTCCAGTAAAAATTTTGACCTAGTTCTTGCAAATATTTTGGCTAAACCATTAAAACGGATGGCTTTGGAAATAAAAGAAAATGTCAAAATAGGAGGCCATATTGTTCTTTCGGGCATTTTAGTAAAGCAAATAAATTCAGTTGAGGCAATTTACTTCTCTTTGGGCTTTAGAAGAATGAAGAAAATAAAAATTGGGGAGTGGGCATGTGTTGTTTTGAAAAATTTCTGTCGATCTAAGAAAAAAAATAAATTATAATGAATTATGGAAAGTACTAGATCGGAATTCTTTTTCTATTAGCTAAAATGATTTTATTGATCCAACCTCGTATTATATTTCTGGGAGAAAAATGCAAATTATTGGGATTGACCCAGGTCTAAGGAAAACTGGCTGGGGTATAGTGAGTGTAGAAGGTAATATAATAACTCATGTATCCAACGGGACGCTTAAATCATCTGAAAGCAATGATTTGTCCCAGCGTCTATTAGAAATTTTTGTTCAACTTGTTAAGGTAATTGAAGACTTTAAGCCAGAAGTTGCCGCAGTAGAGAATACATTTATTAATAAAGATGCCGCAGGTGCCTTGAAATTGGGTCAGGCTAGAGCAATAGCTCTTTTAGCACCTGCAAAGTTAAATTTGCCCGTATTTGAGTATGCCCCGAACACTATAAAAAAAGCTGTTGTTGGTGTTGGTCATGCAGATAAGTTACAAGTGAAAACTATGGTTCAAATTCAATTACCGAAGGCAAAATTTGATGGTCAGGATTCTGTGGACGCACTTTCTATAGCTCTGTGTCATGCCTATCAATATAAAAACCAAGATAAATTAAAAAGAGCAATTTCAAAGGCTGGATAAAAGTAATGATAGGGAAAATAAGTGGCACAATTGAAGTTATTAGTTCTGATTCGATTTTGGTTGATGTTGGGGGTGTAGGGTATATTATTAATATTTCTGCTAATACCAGAACCTCTTTGCCTGCTATTGGTGAAAATGTATCATTATATACTGATATGCTAGTTAGAGAGGACTCAATTCAATTAGTTGGATTTATATCATCATTAGAGAAAGAATGGTTTGGCTTATTAACTTCTGTTCAGGGAGTTGGTGCTAAGGCTGCTTTGGCAATATTGGGAGCTGTTCCTTTGAAGCAATTGTCACGATCGATTTCATTAGGTAACACAGATTATATTACTTCTGCTCAAGGTGTGGGCCCAAAAATCGCAAAGAGAATTTTGTTAGAATTAGGTCAAAAGGCTTTGAACTTAAATGGCGATATAGAACAAAACACTTCTTCGAAAAACCTCAATTCTAAAGAGACAATAGATAAAGAGAGTGGTCAAAATGCCAGCCCAAGTGATTTTGAAAAGGATATTGCTAATAATCAGGAGCCTGAAGCAATTTCAGCTTTAGTTAATTTAGGGTATGATAAATTAATCTCTACCAGGGTGGTTGCAAAAATTCTTGACGAGAGTGGTGAATTGCAGATTTCAGAAATTATACGACTTTCACTGCAACGTATGGCAGGGGAGTGATGTCTGAAGTTGATACAGATATGAATTTGGAGGGTGAGTTTCAGTCTGGAGATCCTGACAAAGCTTTAAGGCCTCAATTATTGTCAGATTTCGTAGGGCAAAATGAAGTCAGGGCAAATTTATCCGTCTTTATAGAGGCGGCGAAGAATAGGCAAAATGCCATGGACCATGCTCTCTTTTTTGGCCCACCCGGATTAGGGAAAACTACTTTAGCGCAAATTATATCTAGGGAGTTGGGTGTAAATTTCAAGATGACCTCTGGTCCAATATTAGCAAAAGCAGGTGATCTGGCAGCTCTCTTAACAAATTTAGATGAAAGGGATGTCTTGTTTATTGATGAGATCCATAGGCTTAATCCCAAAGTTGAAGAAGTTTTATATCCTGCAATGGAGGATTTTGGCCTCGATCTGATGGTTGGTGAGGGTCCATCTGCTAGGTCAGTTAGAATAGAGCTGCAGCCTTTCACATTAGTGGGAGCCACAACGCGTCTAGGATTATTAACTAATCCTTTAAGAGATAGATTTGGAATTCCAATTCGTCTTGAATTCTATGAAAACGAAGACTTGGTTAAGATTATCTCTAGGGCGAGTCGGCTGCTAAATGCTAGAATAGATCAGGCTGGAGCAGAGGAAATAGCGAAAAGGTCGAGAGGCACCCCCAGAGTAGCCGGAAGGCTTTTAAGGCGAGTAATTGATTTTGCCCAGGTTGAGGGCGAGGGTCGTGTAACCTTAGAAATTGCAAAATCGTCTCTAACAAAATTGGGTGTTGATTCCTTAGGATTGGAGGGCTCTGACAGGAGGTACCTTCTCCAAATTGCTGAAAATTATGAAGGAGGGCCAGTAGGTGTAGAAACTATCTGTGCAGCTCTCTCAGAATCGAGAGATGCTATTGAAGATGTTATAGAGCCATATCTCCTTCAGGCTGGCTTAGTGCAGAGAACCCCTAGGGGTAGAGTTTTAAGTAAAAGAGCTTGGGAACACCTCGGTATTAAAGCTCCGGAAACCAACACTAAAGCAACAGATAGCCAAGGAAATTTCTTTACTAAATAATTAGATAGAAGCACTGATTTGGGTGATAAAGTTAGAGGGAGGAGAATACAATATCAAAGAAATTTGAAACACGCGTCTATCATGAGGACACTGATTTTATCGGTATAGTATATTATGCTAATTATTTTAAGTTTATAGAGAGGGCTCGCTCAGAGGCAATTAGAGAAGTTGGTATTGACCAATATAACTTGAAGCTTGAACATGGTATTTTCTTCGTGGTTTCAAAGCTAAAAGCTAAGTTTGTACAAGCAGCAAAGTTTAATGACTTATTATTTACTGAAACCGATTTGTTGTACATCAAATCTGCAAGCCTTGGGTTGGAGCAAAGAGTTTTCAGAAATGAAAATTTAATTTTTACAGCTGAAATCAAACTGGCTTGCATTAATCAGACTGGAAGGCCTGTTAAACTACCAAGTGAAGTAAAGAGAAATTTATTATCAATTTAATAATGTAAGGACTTTATACTTTAAATAAAATTACCCAATGTGCTAAGCTTGGCATATTAATTTTGAAGGTTTTATAATGGAATTAGGTATTACATATTTTGATCAAGCAACACTTACTGTAAAGATAGTGATGATCATTTTGATAATTGCGTCTATTTGGTCATGGACCGTAATAATTGAAAAGTTAATTTATTTTCCCCTTGAGAAGAGAAGAATAGACCGAACTGTTAAGAAGGTATTTGCAACGCATGAATGGGACAAAAGAAATGAAGAGTTGAATGAGAAACTGAAAGCAAAGAAAGAACTAAACATGACAGAGTTATTGTTTTATGAAGGGATGAGCGAATTAGGACGGGAAACAAAGTCAAATGACTTGAGTGAAACGGGAATCTCCCGAATAGAGCGCATTTTAGATCTTACATTAATGAAAGTTGGCGATAAATATAATTCAGGTTTATACCTTTTGGCCACCGTTGGGTCGGTAGCTCCTTTTATTGGTCTCTTTGGAACGGTATGGGGAATAAAAAATTCTTTTGAAGAAATAGCATCTCAGCAAAATACAAATTTAGCTATAGTAGCTCCTGGTATTGCTGAGGCTCTTTTGGCAACAGCTTTAGGTCTATTGGCAGCTATTCCTGCAGTAATTTTCTATAACAAGCTTTCAAAAGATGCTGAAAGGCTAATATCTTTTCAAGAAATTTTTCTAGATAGGTTTCTGAGAGAACTCTTATATTTTAATGAAATTTTAAAAGGTAGGCAGCAGAACGCTAGTGGATCAAGTGGTGATGGTTTCTGAATGAAAAGTTTAGGATCAGGTCAAGGTAAAAGAGTAAATCGATCACGGGCATCTCGGCAAAGTCTACAGTTAATGTCTGAAATAAATGTGACGCCATTTGTAGATGTGATGTTAGTTCTGCTTATCATATTCATGATTACAGCACCAATGTTAACCGTGGGTATTGAAATAGAAATACCTGAGAGTAATGCAAAATCCATAAAGAGTACAAATAGCGATGAAACTCCCTTTGAATTATATGTTAATAATTTAGGAGAAGTTTCAATTAATAATACGTCGGTTAATGACTCTCAAATGATTAAAAAGCTTGAAGTAATAGCAAGTCAGCGGGATGAAAAAATTTTATATGTAAAAGCTGATGGGAGGAATTCGTACGGCCGAGTATCCAAAATTCTGGGTGAGCTCGATAATGCTGAATTCCTAGATAAATATGTATTGGTTCATCTTCCAGAGTCTGGGAAGGTGAAATAATTTTGAGGTTTGCTCTTCTTATCTCAGCAGCCTTTCATGGATTAATATTAGTTTCCCTAATAGGAATTCAATTTGAAGATCAGCAAATTGAAGAAGAAAAACAAATTTCTGGACCCGAGGTAATCAGTTTTGAAGAGTATTGTGACTTAAGTTCCGTTAATTGCGAAGAGCCAGAAAATTCAATTGCAATTGAACCTATGAGTGAGAATATTAATACAATTAAAGAAGAAAGAAAGAGTGATTTTGATGCAAGTAATAATGAAGTTTTAAATCCTGACCTTGCCTCCCTTCCATCAGCTTTGTTAGAGCCTATAAATAAAGACAGTAAACCGCAGTATGAAATGGTAGAAATAGAAGAAGTCGAAAATCAAGAAAATGAAACGATTAACGACTTTAAGTCGGAAGGCAACGAAATAAAAACAGATATCATCACCTTATCTCATGAAAAGCCACCGCCCAGAAATAGTCAAAGAATTACGGAAGTTGCAAGTGATGATACTTCGCAGGAAAGTGATGTGAACGTTCAAAATATTAGCACTGCATTTTCTGAAGATGCAAAATTAGTAGCGGAAGAGGAAGAGGGACGCTCTCGTGATGAGAGTTCATCAGAAATCTCTGTAGAAGGTGAGTCAGTTGAAGCAGTATTAAGTGCTGCTCCAAAAATGGCTTTTTTGCCTCCAGTAAGGCCTAAAAATATTACCGATCTGACAGATGATGAAGAAAGTTATGTAAGCTATGGAGATTTAGTGAACGAGGCTTTGGATCAGATCGCCGATCCAGATGATCAGCCTTCAATTAATGAAATTAACAATGCATCAGATAATTACACACTTTACAAGGTAGAAGAGGGCGTTAGATCTTTCTATAATACAGCCGTTTTGTCTGGCCTAGCGGAGCCAGAAAAGTATAAAGTGAGGGTCAAGTTTTTTGTAAATTCAGAAGGAGTACGAAGAAGTAGTATAACGCTTTTGGAACCAAAAAACCCCTCCGATAGGCATATGATTTCCTTCAAAGCTGCAAAAAATGCTATTATCAAAGCGCTAACGGATAAAACAAATTATATATCTAGAGAAAAATATCCATCTGGTATAAACATAATATTAAATTTTACTCCCTCTTTGGGGGTTGGCTATGATTAGTTTGAGATTTTTAGATAGGAGTTAAGGGTTGTTAAAATCATTAAAATTGTCTTTAGCTATAAAATTTTGCATTTTCTCCCTTTCTTTCGGGCACGCAAATGTTGCAATAGCTCAAAACAATATAATAACTTTGGAGGGGAGTGTAAGTGGTGGTATTTTTGAGCCAATAAAAGTTGCCTTACCTGATTTCATAATTAGATCTGGAATTAATTATGGATTTATGAAAGATCTTTTGACAGTTTTGGAGAGAGATCTTGAGAATACGGGTTTATTTAAGAAAATTAATAGAAATGCTTACCTAAGTAAGGTTTCAGAATTTGATGCACCCATCCAATTTTCTGATTGGTCTTTAATAAATGCTTCTGTACTCTTGACGGCAGAATTAGAAAAAACTGGGCCAGATGAATTTGAGATTAAATTTAGAATTTGGGATGTAATTTCTCAATCAAAGTTAGGTAAAGGGTTAAAGTTTACCTCCAAAACAGCTAATTGGAGGAGAGTGGCCCACAAGGTTGCGGATGAAATATATAATAGAGTAACTGGCGAAGGACCTTATTTTGATTCAAAGATAGTATTCGTAGCAGAAAGTGGCCCAAAAAATAAAAGAATAAAGAGAATAGCGGTAATGGATCAGGATGGGGCCAATGTAAGGTTTTTAACGGACGGTAAAAATATTGTTATAAAGCCGATGTTTTCCCCTTCATCGGATAGTATCTTGTATACCAGTTATAAATCAGGAGTGCCTCGGGTTTACAAAAAAGATTTAAAAACAGGGAAAGAGTCCACATTTAAGTCACTACCGGGGATGAATTTTTCACCACGGTTTTCACCAGATGGTAAAAATTTTCTACTATCAATTACTAGCAAAATGAACACTGACATTTATAAAGTTTCTTTGAGTAATGGAAAGAAAACTAGATTGACAGATGATAGGGCAATAGATACAGCGCCAAGTTTTTCACCAAATGGAGAAATGATAGTTTTCGAAAGTGATAGAAGTTCAACCCAACAGTTGTATGTTATGCGTTCAAATGGAAGTGGAGTAAAGAGGATCACCTTTGGCAAAGGTAGATATGGTGAGCCCGCTTGGTCTCCAAGGGGTGATTTGATTGCTTTCACAAAAATGGCAGATGGTTACTTTTATATTGGTGTAATAAAACCAGATGGTACTGGGGAAAAAATCCTTACTAAGTCCTCTAAGGATCAAGCCCCAACCTGGTCTCCTAATGGGAGGGTGATTATGTTTTACAGGGAAACTTTGGGGGCTAGGGGAGCTCCTCACATCTATATGATTGATGTAACGGGAGCAAATTTGAGAAAAATGAAGACAGGATCCTATTTTGCCTCTGATCCAAGCTGGTCTTCATTGCTAAATTAAAAGTTTAGATCTACTTTATGAACATAGGAGTGGATAATTAATGGTAGCTAAAGAGAGGTTTTTTAAAATGCACATTACTAAATTGACACTATTAGGTCTTTTATTGTTTGTTTTTGCGTCCTGTAGGTCATCTGAAGGCTCAGGAAACTATAGCCAATCCATTATTGGGGATGGTAGTATCAAAATTACTCAGTTAGAGGATAATAAGGCGCAGATAGGTGAAACTGTTTTTTTCGGGATTGACGAAAGCTCAATTAGCTCGGAGATGATGTCAGTTTTGGACGCCCAAATCAGTTATTTGAAGGAAAATAAAAAACATAGCATCACGATTGAAGGTCATACTGATGAGCAAGGGACGCGAGAGTACAATTTAGGATTAGGTGCAAAACGGTCGAATTCAGTAAAAACCTATATGATATCTCAAGGTGTAAATGAAGATCGGGTGGAAGTTGTGACTTATGGTAAGGAGAGGCCAGAAGAACTTTGTTCTGAAGAGCGCTGCTGGAAAAAAAATAGGAGAGCGGTTACGGTTATAGCTGGTGGGTTTAATTGATAATGATAATCATATTTTATCCCTAATTTTTATTGCTCTTAAGGCCTTTTGGTTAGGTTAATTTATGAGAACTTGGGCTTATTTCTTCGTTTATTTTTTGTGTCTTGCTATTAGCAGTCTCATTGGCATTGCTAAAGCAAATGAACAATTGGAAGAAAGCCCTTATGGAAACCAGGAAGAAATTGCAACAATACAAAAAGAGTTGGATTCTATTTCTTTAGAATTGGCTAATCTTCAAAATATTTTTGTTTATGGGAATGACAAAGTTCTTTCGGAAAGTGAAAACTTAGATATTTTTCTCAAATTGAACCGCCTAGAGAATAGGCTGTCTGGAGCAATCGGTTTTTTGGAGCAGATAGAAAATAAGCTGGTAATAGTAACTAAAGGCCTAATTCTGAAAATATCTGAAATAAATGAATTGCTAGGGCAAATTAGTACAGAAAATATTTCATCTAATGAAATTACCAAATTATATGATGATGTAAAAGAATCCAAGTTTAGCGAAATCGATAAAGCAAATAATTTGTCAGAGGATCAGAAAGAGTATCTTTCGATCAAAACTATTTTTGATGATGGGAATTATGTATTAGCTATTGAAGAATTCACTAGTTTTATAATGAGGTTTGAGTCAAGTAAACTAACATTACGGGCAAAATTTTTGAGGGCGGAAAGCAATCTAAGAATTGAAAATTGGTCTCTAGCCGCAGAAGACTTCCTTGACACCTTCAGTTCTCAACCAAATGGGCCATTATCCCCTTATGCTCTTTTTGGATTGGTTCTAAGCTTATCTGAGCTAGGAGAATATGAACAATCTTGTGCGGCTTTATTTGAAATTAAGAGACGGAATCCAGAGAAATTTAACCAATTTAAGGATCAACTACAGGTATCTAAAAAAAGTTTGAACTGCAATGAGTACGATTGAGTTGTATGCTGGAGATCACAAATATGTACCCAGAACTAGAAAATCATATTGCAAATAGTATTTGTGATGAAGAGAATAAAAGTGTTGGACTGGCAGTCTCTGGGGGAGGAGATTCCTTGGCTCTTTTACTGGCAGCCACAATTTGGGCCCGTAAATCAAGAATTCAAATCTCGGTGGCAACTGTTGATCATGGATTAAGATCTAATAGTGGAAAGGAGGCGCTTTATGTCAAAGAAATATGTGCTAACCTATCATCTAAACATTTTATTTTGCCATGGGAGAAAAAGCAAAAAATAAAAAATTTACAAGACTGTGCTAGATTAGCTCGAATAAATCTTTTAACTGATTGGGCTAAGAGAGAAAAAATCACAACAGTATTATTAGGCCATTCTGCGGATGATCAGGCAGAAACTATTTTTATGAACTTTGTCAGAGGTTCTGGCCTAGAAGGTTTAAGTGGTATGCCAGTAGAATTTAAGAATTCAGGGGTAGTATTCAAAAGACCTTTTTTGTCTGTAAAAAGAGATAGGTTGCGTCAATTTCTCGTAGATCATGATTTAAAGTGGATTGAAGATCCTTCAAATTTTGATGAGAAATTCCAGAGAGTTAAGGTAAGAAATATTCTTCCAAAATTAGAATATTTAGGGTTAACAAGCGATAAAATTATTTCAACAGGTGAGAGAATGTCTATTGCTAGCTCCTTCATTAGATTAACTTCTGCTGCCCAGATAAATCACTGTTTAACAATTAACCGTTGGGGCGAATTTCAGTTAGATGGGAATAAATTTCTAGGGATGGAGCGGGAAATTCAGTTGCGTATTTTATCAGCAATAATTGGCGCATTTAGTGGCAAAAAATATAGACCTAGGTATAAGTCTGTAAAATTTTTGTTAGAAAAAATCTTGGCTCAGAGTCTCAAAAAGGGAATTACAATTGGAGGCTCGAAGGTGTCTGTGATAGAAAAAAAGCATATTTTATTTCAAAGAGAAGTCTCAGCGATTCCAGAAGTTGCAGATCTAAAAGATCTGGAAATTTTTAAGAAGAATTTTGATGGTGAGAAGTGTTTAGAAGAAAATAAATTCCTGTGGGATAATAGATGGATAATTTCTGTAAAAAGCGCTGACTTTCTAGAAGATCAAAAAGTTGATAGGGTGAAAAATAAGACAATCCTAAAGACTGTTAGAGAAAGTATAAATAGTATGGCATATTATACTGCAGCTGCACTTCCAGCGATTTTCAGTAAAGGTGAAATAATTGCTATGCCAGGCCTAATCAGAAGTGATTCAATAGAGTTTAGGTTAGTTCACTCGCAAGAATCATTTGTAAAAAGGTTGGAAAAGGGTCAATAATGCTATTGAATAATAATATTTAGTTATTAACTTAATATTTGTTAAGATTAAAATGAGGTATTTCATTGAGTAACGGAAAAAATATAGCATTTTGGGTAATTCTATTTCTATTATTAATATCTCTTTTTAATATATTTTCAACAAATAGCACCTCAATGTTATCTAAAGAAGTCGCTTTTTCAGACTTTATGGATCAGGTTGAGAGTGGCCGCGTAACCTCGGTCAAATTAGATGGAGAAGCAATTGATGTATTGCTCGAAGGTGGAGAGCAGTACAGGGTGATACGACCAATTGGTAACGATGTTGTTACACCCTTGAGAGATAATGGGGTAAAAATTCAAGCGGTTAAGCAGGCACAATCAGGGTTGATGTCTACTATAAGTGTTTGGCTACCGTTCATTCTATTGATAGGCATTTGGATTTTCTTAATGAACCGAATGCAAGGTGGTGGTCGAGGTGGAGCGCTAGGATTTGGAAAATCGAAAGCGAAACTTTTGACAGAAAAGCATGGCAGGGTAACCTTTAACGATGTAGCTGGAATAGACGAAGCGAAAGATGAGTTGGAGGAAATTGTAGAGTTCTTAAAGGATCCTCAAAAGTTTGGTAGATTGGGTGGAAAAATACCTAAAGGAGCTCTACTTGTTGGCCCTCCAGGAACAGGAAAGACACTTTTAGCCAGAGCCATAGCAGGTGAAGCAGGAGTGCCGTTTTTTACAATATCTGGGTCTGATTTTGTAGAAATGTTTGTGGGAGTTGGGGCAAGTCGCGTTAGGGATATGTTTGACCAGGCTAAAAAGAATGCGCCGTGCATAGTTTTTATTGACGAGATAGATGCTGTGGGTAGGCATAGAGGAGCTGGATATGGTGGAGGTAATGATGAAAGAGAACAAACTTTAAACCAACTTTTAGTTGAAATGGATGGCTTTGAGGCCAATGAAGGGGTCATATTGGTAGCAGCAACAAATCGACCTGACGTGCTTGATCCAGCACTTTTGAGACCTGGTAGGTTTGATAGACAAGTCCAAGTTCCTAACCCCGATGTCACAGGAAGACAAAAAATTCTTAATGTACATGCAAAAAAGACTGTTTTAGGTCCTGACGTTGATTTAAGGATCATAGCTCGGGGGACACCAGGATTTTCAGGTGCAGACTTAGCCAACCTAGTCAATGAGGCGGCATTACTTGCGGCAAAAATTGGTAAAAGGTTTGTCGGCATGGAGGACTTTGAAAATGCTAAGGATAAAGTTATGATGGGATCAGAGCGGCGATCTATGGTTATGACTGAGGATGAGAAAAAATTAACAGCATATCATGAAGCCGGGCACGCAGTAGTTGGATTAAATGTGCCTCAGCATGACCCAATACATAAAGCGACAATAATCCCTCGTGGAAGAGCATTAGGTTTGGTGCTTAGTTTGCCGGAAAGAGACCAGCTCTCTGTCACAAAAACTAAATACAAATCAAAATTAACTATGGCCATGGGTGGCAAAGTAGCTGAGGAAATGATCTTTGGGGCGGAAAATGTTACATCTGGTGCAGCATCAGATATTCAGCAAATAACTAAAATTGCCAGGGCAATGGTGACGCAATTTGGTATGTCTGAAGAATTAGGCAATATTGATTATGCAAATGAGCAACAGTCTTACTTAGGTCCAATGGGTGGGGGGCATCAGTCTGGACCTGAAACTCAGAGTAAGATTGACTTTGAAGTTAGAAAATTGGTCGATGAGGCATATGAAGGCGCCAAGAAAATACTAAAAAAACACAAATCTGATCTTAAAAGATTGGCAGAAGGCTTGCTTGAGTATGAAACCTTGACTGGTGACGAAATAACAAAAGTCATAGAAGGTAAATCTTTAGATCGTGATGGTGATGGAGAAAGTCACCCTGATGAGAATGGACCACCAAGTTTAACAGCGGTTCCAAAGGCTGGAAAATTTAAGCGACCAGGGGAAGGAAAACTTTCACCCCAGTCGTAGGAATTCCTTTATTTGTTGGAATTAGATAAGGTTTATGTTTCGGCGTTAATGCCAATTTAAATGTCGTATCTGTAGTTGTAAATAGTACTGGTATATCTGAAAAGAATATTTACAATTTTTTAAGGGAAGCGCGATGGAATATAAATCAGACATAGAGATAGCTCGAGAAGCCTCAAAGCTTCCAATACAAGAAATAGGAAATAAACTAGATATCCCCGCTGACCATTTATTGCCTTTTGGTCATGATAAGGCAAAAATTTCTACAGAATTTATTAAGGAAAAAGCGGGCAATCGTGATGGCAAATTAATCCTGGTAACTGCTATCAATCCAACTCCGGCAGGTGAAGGTAAGACAACAACCACCGTAGGTCTTGGGGATGGCTTAAATAAAATTGGTAAGAAGGCAGCTATATGCATAAGGGAAGCATCCTTAGGCCCTTGTTTTGGGATGAAAGGTGGAGCCGCTGGCGGAGGTTATGCTCAGGTTGTTCCAATGGAAGAAATGAACTTGCATTTCACAGGTGACTTTCATGCCATAACAAGTGCGCATAATCTACTATCCGCAATGATTGATAACCACATTTATTGGGGTAACGAACTTGACATTGATCAGAGGCGAGTAGTTTGGAGAAGAGTGATGGATATGAACGATAGAGCTCTTAGGCAAATTACAGCCAGTTTAGGAGGTGTGGCAAACGGGTTTCCTCGCGAAGCCGGATTTGACATTACGGTAGCTTCAGAAGTAATGGCTATACTTTGTTTGGCAAATGATTTGGAGGATTTACAAGAGAGGTTGGGAAATATAATTGTAGCCTATAGACGAGATAAGTCACCAGTTTTTTGTCGAGATATTAAAGCTGACGGGGCCATGACAGTTTTATTAAAGCAAGCCATGCAACCTAATTTAGTACAAACATTAGAAAACAACCCAGCCTTTGTACACGGCGGACCTTTTGCAAATATTGCTCACGGTTGTAACTCCGTGATTGCTACCAAAACTGCACTTAAACTTGCTGACTATGTTGTAACTGAAGCTGGGTTTGGGGCGGATCTCGGAGCAGAAAAATTTCTCAATATTAAGTGCCGAAAAGCCAATTTAGAACCTTCTGTTATTGTTATCGTTGCAACGGTCCGGGCAATGAAGATGAATGGAGGAGTTTTGAAATCTGATCTGGGTCCTGAGAATGTAGAGGCAGTAAAATCAGGGTGTGTTAATCTTGGGAGACATATAGAAAATATGAAGTCTTTTGGAGTTCCAGTGGTAGTAGCTATAAACCACTTCGTTACTGATACAGATGCTGAGGTTGGTGCAATTGAAGATTATGTAAATTCCCAAGGATCTGAGGCAATCTTATGTAAGCATTGGGCAGATGGATCTAACGGTACGACTGACTTGGCGCAAAGAGTATCAGAGTTAGCAGATAAAGCGGAAGGTAATTTTAATCATCTCTATGAGGACTCTTTGTCTCTTTTTGAGAAAATTGAAACGATAGCAAAGAAGATTTATAGAGCTGATGAAGTAGTAGCTAACCATTCGATAAAGGAGCAACTGCTAGCTTGGGAAAAGGCGGGGTATTCTCATTTACCGGTTTGTATGGCTAAAACACAATATAGTTTTTCTACAGATCCCAATTTAAGAGGCGCCCCAACCGGACATTCAATTCCTATAAGAGAAGTAAGACTTTCAGCAGGAGCTGGATTCGTAGTGGCAATTTGTGGTGATATAATGACTATGCCTGGGTTGCCTAGGAAACCAGCTGCAGAGAGTATTATGCTTAATGAAAGTGGCCTTATTGAAGGTCTTTTTTAGGGAGGTCATTATGGTTGCCAAACTGATAGATGGTAAAAGCTTTGCTGTTCAAATTAGATCAGAAATAGCTACACAAGTGAAGGCCTTATTAGACTCAAAAGGTATCAAGCCAGGACTCGCTGTTATCTTGGTTGGCGAAGATCCGGCCAGTCAGGTTTATGTTAGAAGCAAAGGAAAGCAAACAATTGAAGTAGGCATGAATTCTTATGAATACAAGCTTGATAGACATGTTTCCGAAGGTGAGCTCCTTGGTTTAATAGAGAAATTAAACTCTGATGAAAATGTAAACGGAATATTGTGTCAACTTCCTTTGCCAGACCACTTAAATTCAGATCTGGTAATTAATTCTATAAATCCTGAGAAAGATGTGGATGGTTTTCATATTTCCAATGTAGGACTTCTAGCTACTGGACAGAAGTCAATGGTTCCTTGTACTCCATTAGGGTGCCTAATGATGCTAAGATCAGAGTTAGGAGACTTGTCAGGAAAGAATGCTGTCATAATAGGAAGGTCAAATATTGTAGGTAAGCCAATGGCTCACCTCCTCATAAAAGATAGTTGTACGGTTACTATAGCTCATAGCCGGACTAAAAATATTGAGGAGCTTTGTAGAAGTGCTGATATTCTTGTAGCTGCTGTTGGCAGACCA
>Ga0115012_10000351_pt1 | contig 26444 bp, 23 predicted proteins | sample TroAtlMetagenome_FD_88706 | JGI IMG/M metagenome (GOLD analysis project Ga0115012, IMG submission 88706) | Marine eukaryotic phytoplankton communities from Atlantic Ocean - Tropical Atlantic ANT10 Metagenome | ecosystem: Environmental > Aquatic > Marine > Oceanic | place: Tropical Atlantic...
CAGATCCGCGCGGCGGTCATGAACCGCTTCACGGCTCTCGGCATCCCGATGACCGTGGCCGCAGGATAGGTGTGTCTGGGGAAAGGGGGACTGCGGTCACCAGCTGATTTGTCCAACAACGCCTCATCACCATCAGTGTGAGGGGGGCATTTTTGGATGCCGATCACCCCCGCCACGGGGTCAATTTTGCATGCTTGTTCACAGTCCGGGCAATTGACGCGATTCAGCGCCAGGCCCGACGCAAGGGATGCGGTTGCGCGCACGAGCGCCGTCACAAAACCAGACGATATGGCCCGATCGCGCTGACGACGCGGGCGTCTCAAACTGGCATAGTTTTCGATGCGGGCGCAGTTCGCAGACTGACCCCCAGGCTTTCCGTTTTGGCAAACGGCCCTTCAGGCTGCGCTCGCACCTTGCCTAACCGGCAAGCTTCATCCGATCCCATCTCACGCGGAAGCCCGGCGTCCGAGCTAGGCCCCGGGCACGCAGTCTCGGGGTGGGGCCGGGTGTAGGGCCAGCAATTCCGTAAGCCCGCAATTGCCGCGCACCAGATCGTCAAGCGTGACGAGGTCGAGCTCGTGGTAGAACGCCTCGAGCGCGCGCCGGATGTAGCTTCGCAGGCGGCAGGTGCCGACAAGCGGGCAACTGTTGGTGTCTGCGTCGAAGCACTCGGCGAAGGGAATCTCGGATTCGAACAGGCGGAACACCGCCCCGATCGACACCTGCGGCACCGCACGCGCCAGCCGAATGCCGCCGGCGCGCCCACGCTGCGCCTCGAGATAGCCTTCGGCATGCAGGCGTTGGACCACGTGGGCGGCGTGGTTGGTCGAGCAATTGCACAGGTCGGCGATTTCGGCCGTGCGGAGCCGCCGGTCGGGGTTCACCGCGCAGGCCATCAGGATCCGGGCCGCAAGGTTCGTACGGGTGGTGAGCCGCATGACGTCCTCCTTCGTCACGGTGCCTATCTTGTGATCAGAATGCCGAATTTCCTTGAGCCAGATCAAGTACGGCGGGCCCTGAGGGCGATAAATCCGCATCTCGAATACGGATTATACCCATGACCACCTCCGCCAGCCCGTCTTCCTGTCCTGCCACGTACAAGGCCGAAACGCTTGGCGTCCGGCTGGCGCTGCTGCCTGCGCTGGTCTGGCCGCTGCAGGCGGCGGTGGTGGCGTGGGTGCTGGGCGGTCTTCTGACCGATCCGGCGCAGGTTCCCGCGCTCGCGGCGGCGGGTGCATTTCTTGCCTTGGCCGCGCTGCGCGCCGTGCTCGACGGGGTGGCCCAGCGGGTGCTCTCGGAGGCCGCAGACGCCCGGATCGTCGCGCTGCGCGAGGAGATCGTGACACGTGAGGCGGGCGCTGCCGATGCCGCACGCCTTGGCGGGGCCGGGGCTCTGGCGGCGCTGGCGGGAGAGAAGCTCGAGGCGCTGCGACCCTACCTGATGCGCTACCGCCCGGCGCGGCTGCGCTCCACCGTCATGCCGCTGGTGATCCTCGCCATTGCGCTCTGGCACAGCTGGGCCGTGGCGCTGATCCTGCTGCTGGCCGGCCCGCTGATCCCGGTCTTCATGGCGCTCGTCGGGTGGGCGGCGAAATCCGCGAGCGAGCGCCAGATGGTCGAGATCGGTGCGCTCAGCGACCTGCTTGTAGACCGGCTGGCGGCGCTCTCGGAGCTGCGCCTGATCGGTGCCGGGGGGCCACTGGTGGCGGGGTTCGCAGAGGCCTCCGACGGCCTGCGCCAGCGCAGCATGGCGGTGTTGCGCATCGCGTTCCTGTCGTCGACCGTGCTCGAGCTGTTCTCGGCGCTCGGCGTGGCGATGGTGGCGATCTGGGTCGGCTTCACGCTGTTGGGAGAGCTGGGCTTGGGCGGCTGGGGCGCCGGGCTGTCGCCCGCGTCGGGGATCTTCCTGCTGCTCCTGGCGCCGGACTTCTTCCAGCCGCTGCGCGACCTTGCTGCCGCCTGGCACGACAAGGCAGGCGCTGACGCGGTGCTGGCCGAGATCGACGCGTGGCGGGACGAAACGCGTCTTGCTCGGCTCGGTCGCGGAGCGGTGATGCCGTCGGCGAGGCCGCTGCCGGTGTTGCGGCTGAGCGGGCTGCGCCACCGCGGCATCGACTATCCCGAGCTCGAGGTCGCGCCCGGGGAGACTGTGGCGATCACGGGCCCGAGCGGGGTGGGCAAGTCCACTCTCCTGCGCCTGATGGCAGGGCTGGAGCGCCCCGACGAGGGTGCGATCACGCTCGATGGCGCACCGCTCGATGCGGCCAGTGCCGACGCATGGCGCGGGGGCATCGGCTGGATGCCGCAGGCGCCGCATTTCCTCGGGCGCAGTCTACGCCACAATATCGGCTTCGGCGCGCCGGTGGCACCCGACGCGCTCGAGGCGGCGCAGCTCTGGTCGGTGCTGGAGACCTTGCCGCGCGGGCTTGGCACGGTGCTGGGCGAACGCGGCGCGGGGCTGTCCGGCGGCGAAGCGCGGCGGGTGACGTTGGCGCGGGCCTTGCAGGGCACGCCGGGGCTGATCCTCGCCGACGAACCGACCGCCGATCTCGATGCGCAGACGGCGGCCGCGATCACCGAAGCACTGCTGGACTTCGCCAGAACCGGCGGCACGCTGGTCATCGCGACCCACGATCCGGCCCTCGCGGCGCGGCTGTCGCGCGAGGTGACGCTTGCTGCGCGCACTGGAGGAAATGCATGAGGTCTTTCGCGCAAATTATTGTCATCATTTTGAAAAGTGAGAAGAGGCCCTTCCTTCTCGGTCTGCTTCTGACGGTCGCGGTTCTGGCAATGGGCGTCGGACTTCTGGGGCTTTCGGGCTGGTTCATCACCGCCTCGGCTGCCGCCGGGATGGCTGGGCTTGGCATCCTGTTCAACGTCTTCGCGCCGTCCGCCATGGTCCGCTTTCTGGCCCTCGGGCGCACCGCCTCGCGCTACGGCGAGCGGGTGTTGACCCACGATGCCACGCTGCGGGCGCTCTCGGATCTGCGCATCCGGTTGCTCGAGGGGCTGCTCACCAGGCCGCATCGCGAGCTTGAGAAGCTGCGCGCGAACGCGTTTCTCAACCGGGTCACCGCAGACATCGATGCGCTCGACGGTGCGCTGCTGCGGCTGGTGCTGCCGGCGCTGGCGGGCTGGACGGTGATCGCGCTGTCCGGGCTGCTGCTCTGGTGGCTGGTGCACCCCTCGGTGGCGCTGGTGGTGGGGCTGGGCTACCTGATCCTGCCGACGCTGGTGTTCCTGATCGGGCAGCGCATCGCGCGCAAGCCCTCTCGGCAGGTCGAGGCGGCGATGATGGCCTGCCGGACCCGGCTCATCGATCTGGTCGCGGGGCGCGACGACCTCACCATGTATGGCCGGCTCGAGGCGATGGCGGCGCATGTGCGCGGCGCGATCTTGCGCCATTCTTATGCCACGCGGAGACTCGACCGGATCCAGCGGCGCACCGGCCTCGGGCTCGACCTGATCGGGGCGGCGCTGACCGCTGCAGCGCTCGGGCTTGGCGTGAGTCTGGTGCAGACGGGCGAGATCAGCGCGGCGCAGGCGGCAATCGGGGTCTTTGCAGCGCTGGCCCTGGCCGAGACCGTGGCCCCGGTGCGCCGGGCGCTGGCCGAGATCGGCGGCATGGTTCAGGCCGCGCGGCGGGTGCTGCCCGCGGTCTCGGCGCAGGTGCCAGAGGGCGGCGCAGAGGGCGTGCCGGGCGCCGCGGTGCTCGAGATGAGAGGCGTCGGCTATCGCCGTGGCGGCTCGGGGGCTGCGCTGTTTGCGCCGGTCGACCTGAGCGTCGCGCCGGGCGAGACGCTGGCGCTGGCAGGGCCGAGCGGCAGCGGCAAAAGCACGCTGCTGTTGCTGGCCGCCGGGGCGGTGGGACCCTCAGAGGGCGGCGTGTCATGGGGCGGGCGAATCGTCGGCGCGTGGTCGCAAGAGAGCCTTGGGCGCAGCATCGCGCTGGTGCCGCAGCGCCATGCACTGATCGCGGGCAGCGTGGCCGAGAACCTGCGCCTTGCTGCGCCCGAGGCCAGTGACGAAACGCTTTGGCAGGCGCTGGAACAGGTCTGTCTCGCCGGGACCATCCGGGCACGTGGCGGGCTCGCGTTGCGGCTCGGATTCCGCGGCGCCGGGCTTTCGGGCGGCGAGGCGCGGCGGCTGGTTCTGGCCCGCGCGCTGCTGAGGCGCCCGCAGCTGCTGCTGCTCGATGAGCCGACCGAGGGGCTCGACGATGCCACCGCCCGCGCGGTGATGGCGGGGATCCGCGCCGCCTTGCCGGAGGCCGCGATCCTGATGGCGGCGCATCGCGCGGCGGAACTGTCCTGCGCGGACAGCTGTCTGCAGCTCACGCCTGCGACGGCCTGACGCGGCCGGGATCCCGGATCCGTGATGCGGAACTTGATCGGGATCAAATACGGATCTGAGATGCGGAATATAACGGCGGATAATTCGCATCGTGGATGCGGAATAACTGCCAAGGAGTCCAATTATGGAGATCGGGCTGGTCGAGCTGTCGCGCCTGCAATTCGCGCTGACAGCCATGTATCACTTTCTCTTCGTGCCGCTGACGCTGGGTCTGTCGATCCTCGTGGCAATCATGGAAACCGTCTACGTCATGACGAACCGCCCCATCTGGCGGCAGATGACGAAATTCTGGGGCACGCTGTTCGGGATCAACTTCGTTCTCGGCGTCGCCACCGGCATCACCATGGAATTCCAGTTCGGCATGAACTGGTCCTATTACTCGCACTATGTCGGCGACATTTTCGGTGCGCCGCTCGCCATCGAGGGGCTGATGGCCTTTTTCCTCGAGGCGACCTTCGTGGGCCTGTTCTTCTTCGGTTGGGACAAGCTCAGCAAGGTGGGCCATTGCATCGTGGCCTGGCTTGTGGCCATCGGCTCGAACTTCTCGGCGCTGTGGATCCTGATCGCCAATGGCTGGATGCAGAACCCGGTGGGGGCGGAGTTCAACCCCGACACCATGCGCATGGAGATGACCTCGTTCTTCGAGGTGCTGTTCAACGAGGTGGCGCAGGCCAAGTTCGTGCACACGGTCTCGGCCGGTTACGTCACCGCCTCGGTCTTCGTGCTGGGCGTCTCGGCGCTCTACCTTATCCAGGACCGGCACAAGGATCTCGCCCGCCGCTCGATCGCGGTGGCCGCCTCTTTCGGTCTGGCTGCAGCGCTCTCGGTCGTGGTGCTGGGCGACGAGTCCGGCTACTCGGCCAGCCACACCCAGAAGATGAAGCTCGCCGCCATTGAGGCGATGTGGGAGACCCACGAGGCCCCCGCACCCTTCACCGCCATCGGCTTTCCCGACCAGGAGGCGCGCGAGACCCATTATGCCATCGAGATCCCCTGGGTTATGGGGCTGATCGGCACGCGCAGCCTGACCACCGAGATCCCCGGCATCAACGAACTCGAGGCGCGCTCGGAAGAGATGATCCGCGAGGGGCTCATCGCCTATGACGCGCTGATGACCATCCGCGAGCAGCGCGACGCCACGCCGCCGGAGGTGCGCGAGACCTTCGAGGCGCATTCCAACACGCTGGGTTATGCCATGCTGCTCAAGCGCTATGTCGACGACCCGCGCGACGCCACCGAGGACCAGATCGCCATGGCGGCGGAGGATACCATTCCCGGCGTCGCGCCGCTGTTCTGGGCCTTCCGCCTAATGGTGGCGCTCGGCTTCAGCTTCATCGCGGTGATGGTGTTCTTCTTCATCCGGGCGTCGTTCTACCGGATGCGCTTTCCGCGCTGGTCGCTCTATGCCGCCGTCGCGATCATCCCGACGCCGTGGATCGCCGCCGAGCTGGGCTGGTTCGTGGCCGAGTTTGGACGCCAGCCCTGGACGGTCGACGGCGTTCTGCCGACGGCGCTCAGCGCCTCGCACCTGAGCATCGCCGATCTGCTGATCACGCTGGCGGGCTTCCTGATCTTCTACTCGGTGCTCTTCGTCATCGAGATGGGCCTGATGGTGAAATACATCCGCAAGGGCCCGTTCCAGGACGTGCCCGAGACCGAGGCCTGGCAGGCGCGCCACGAACACCGGCTGCGGACCCATGACGGGCAGGGCCCCTTTGCCACCAACCCCGCGGAGTAAGCGACATGATCCTCTATGAACTGATCGATTTCGACACGCTGCGCGTGATCTGGTGGGCGCTTCTGGGCGTGCTGCTGATCGGCTTCGCGCTCACCGACGGGTTCGATATGGGCGTGGGCGCACTCTTGCCCTTCGTCGCCCGCTCGGACGTCGAGCGCCGCGTGGCGATCAACACCGTGGGCCCGGTCTGGGAGGGCAACCAGGTCTGGTTCATCCTCGGCGGCGGCGCCATCTTCGCCGCCTGGCCGCCGCTCTACGCGGTGAGCTTCTCGGGCTTCTACCTCGCGATGTTCGTGGTGCTGGCCGCCTTCATCGTGCGCCCGGTGGCGTTCAAGTACCGCTCCAAGCGCGACAGCGCGACCTGGCGGACGTGCTGGGACTGGGCGCTCTTTGCCGGCGGCGCGGTGCCGGCACTGCTCTTCGGCGTGGCGGTGGGCAACGTCCTTCTGGGCGTGCCGTTCCACCTGACGCCGGACCTGATGCCGATGTATGACGGCAACTTCGCGATGAAGTTCCTCGGGCTCCTGCGCCCCTTCGCGCTGCTCTCGGGCGTGGTGTCGCTGTCGATGCTGCTGATGCATGGCGCCGCCTGGCTGACGCTCAAGACCGACGGCATGGTCGCGATCCGCGCCCGCGCCATTGGCACCGTGGCCGGCATGGTCGCGGCGGGCGCCTATGCGCTGGCGGGGCTGTGGCTGGCCTTCGGGGTCGATGGCTTCGCGTTCACGAGCGAGGTTGTCGCCAATGGCCCGTCCAATCCGCTCTATTCCGAGGTCGCGCGCGGCGGCAGCTGGCTTTCTGCCTATGCCGAACGCCCGTGGATTGCCATCGCGCCGCTGATGGGCTTTGTCGGCATCGCCATGGCGGTGCGGGGCCTGCGCGAAGGGTTCGAGGTCTCGACTTTGCTGTGGTCGAAGCTCGGGATCTTCGGGATCATCGCCTCGGTGGGGCTGACCATGTTCCCGTTCATCCTGCCCTCGACCGTCGATCCCCACAGCTCGCTCACCGTGTGGGATGCGTCGAGCTCGCACCGCACGCTCTTCATCATGCTGGTGGTCACCGCGATCTTCATGCCGCTGATCCTCGCCTACACCTCGTGGGTCTACAAGGTGCTCTGGGGCAAGGTCACCGAGGACGACGTCACCGCCAATTCGCACAGCGTCTACTGAGAAAGGGAGACACGACATGTGGTATTTCGCCTGGCTTCTGGGGCTTCCGCTGGCCGCGCTCTTCGCGGTGCTGAACGCCATGTGGCTCGAGCTGCGCTCGGACGCCTGCCTCGCCGAGGAGGGCGACTGCCCGATGGGCGAGCACGAGCACTGAGACATGCGGGGCATCGTCCCGCCCCGCATGAAGGCGGGATCCGGGCGCTGGTCGTCCGGGTCCCGCGACGAAACGCAGACATCCTTCGGGAGGAGGGCGGCATCGCTGCGCTAACGATGGCCAGTTCCCGAGCTTGGACGGCGGTGCCGCGCTTGCCAACCGGCCGGTAAGATCACCCTTGTCACCTCGCGCTCTACGCATCTCTGGCGTCGCGCCCGGCTGCGGATCTCCGGGCCTGTCGCGGAGCGTTTCCCGACCCGGAGCGGGTTGTCATCCGCTCGGATTGCGCGATGCTGCGACCGAGGCCCCGGACGACAGGAGGACGCATGGCCGAGAGCTTGCCGGAACGGCCGCACATGGCCGACATCCTTGCCGCCGCGCAGCGCATCCGCGGGCAGGCGGACGCGACGCCTTTGCTGCCTTCCGCGCTGACGGAGCGGCTCGGGCATCCGTTGTGGCTGAAGCTCGAAACCTGCCAGCCGATGGGCGCTTTCAAGCTGCGCGGCGCGCTCAATGCGCTCGCGCAATTGCCTGATTCCACGCGGGGCGTGACCTGCTGTTCCACCGGCAACCACGGGCGGGCGGTGGCCTACGCCGCCCGCGCGCGTGGACTGCGCGCAGTGATCTGCATGTCGGAACTGGTGCCGGCAACCAAGGTCGAAGGCATCCGTGCGCTCGGCGCGGAGGTGCGTCTGATCGGTCGCGGCCAGGATGACGCGCAGCTCGAGGCGACGCGGCTGGTGCGCGAGGAGGGTTTCACCGACATCCCGCCCTTCGACGATCCGCAGGTCATCGCCGGGCAGGGCACCATCGGGCTCGAGATCCTCCAGGCGCTGCCCGATCTCGACACGCTGATCATCCCGCTCTCGGGCGGGGGGCTGGCCGCCGGGGTGGCGCTGGCGGCGCGGACCCTCAGCCCGGGACTGCGCATCGTCGGCGTCTCGATGGAGCGCGGCGCGGCGATGCAGGCTTCGCTGGAGGCCGGGCGGCCAGTGCCGGTCGAGGAGGTCGAGAGCCTCGCGGACAGCCTTGGCGGTGGCATCGGGCTGGAGAACCGCCACAGTTTCGCGCTCTGCCGGGCGCTGCTCGACGAGGTGGTGCTTTTGAGCGAGGCGGAGATTTATCGCGCCATGCAGGCGCTCTACTTCGAGGATCGGCTGGTCGCGGAGGGCGGCGCGGCGGTGGGGGTCGGGGCGCTGCTGGCGGGGCGCATCGCCGCGCCGGGACGCACTGCGACGATCGTCACCGGACGCAATGTCGACATGGGCCAGTTCACGCAGGTGGTGACGGGCCAGGCGGTGACGCTTGGCGACGTGACCGTGCCGGGACAGGTCTGGCGCTGACCGGGTCTCGCAGGGCCCGGCGGCCCCGGGCAAAGCGGAACGCCGCCCCGAGAGGGCGGCGTTTCAGGTTTCGGTCACGCTGGGCGCGGGCTTCAGCCCTTGTCCTCGGGTGAGTCCCCGGGTGGGCGCGGCGCATCCGGATCGGGCTGGCCGACGCCCTTGAAGATGAACTTGAATGGCAGCGCCCAGAGAAAGCCGAGCACCACATAGACCAGCAGCTCGACCACGATGGAGGGGCGGTCGAGCGCGTTGACGATGCTGACCGCCGCCACGATGTAGAGCGGCAGCCAGACCACCAGAAGCAGCAGCGACAGGCGCTTGCGGGTCTTGTGGGAAAGCGCCATCAGTCCTCGAACGGGTCGGTGACGAGGATGGTGTCCTCGCGCTCGGGCGAGGTCGAGAGCATGGCGACCGGGCAGCCGATCAATTCCTCGATGCGGCGCACGTACTTGATCGCCTGACCGGGCAGGTCGTTCCACGAGCGCGCGCCCTCGGTCGACTCGCTCCAGCCGTCCATCTCTTCGTAGATCGGCGTGCAGCGGGCCTGCTGGTCGGCGGCGATCGGCAGGTGGTCGAGCACCTCGCCATCGAGCTCGTAGCCGGTGCAGATCTTGATCTTCTCGAACCCGTCGAGCACGTCGAGCTTGGTCAGCGAGATGCCGTTGACGCCCGAGGTGGCGCAGGTCTGGCGCACCAGGACCGCATCGAACCAGCCGCAGCGGCGCTTGCGCCCGGTGACGGTGCCGAACTCGTGGCCACGCGTGCCGAGGCGGTTGCCGTCCTCGTCGTCAAGCTCGGTCGGGAACGGGCCTTCGCCGACGCGGGTGGTGTAGGCCTTGACGATGCCGAGCACGAAGTCGATGGCGCCCGGGCCGATGCCGGTGCCGGTGGCCGCTTGCCCCGCGATCACGTTCGACGAGGTCACGAAGGGATAGGTGCCGAAATCGATGTCGAGCAGCGCGCCCTGGGCGCCCTCGAAGAGGATGCGCTTGCCGGAGCGGCGCTTCTCGTTGAGCACCTTCCACACCGGGCCGGCATATTGCAGCACCTCGGGGGCGATCTCGAGCAGCTTCTCGATCAGCGCCTCGCGGTCGACCGGCTCCATGCCGAGGCCCTTGCGCAGCGCGTCGTGATGGGTCAGCGCGCGATCAACGCGGCTTTCCAGCGTGGCGCGGTCGGCGAGGTCCGCCACCCGCACCGAGCGCCGGCCGACCTTGTCCTCGTAGGCCGGGCCGATGCCGCGACCGGTGGTGCCGATCTTGGCGCCCTTGGCGGCGGCCTCTTCGCGGGCGCGGTCGAGCTCACCGTGGATCGGCAGGATCAGCGGCGTGTTCTCGGCGATCATCAGCGTCTCGGGGGTGATCTCGACACCCTGCTCGCGGATCGTCGCGATCTCTTTCACGAGGTGCCACGGATCGAGCACCACGCCATTGCCGATCACCGACATCTTACCGCCCCGCACCACGCCCGAAGGCAGCGCGTTGAGCTTGAAGACGGTGCCGTCGATCACCAGGGTATGGCCGGCGTTGTGGCCCCCCTGGAAACGGGCGATCACATCGGCCCGGCTCGACAGCCAGTCCACGATCTTGCCCTTGCCCTCGTCGCCCCACTGGGCGCCCACGACGACCACGTTTGCCATAGCTCACCTGTCCTTTTGGAGATCCAAAACGGGCTCCGTATAGCGAAGGGCGTGGGCGGGCGAAACCATCAAATTGGCGGTCCGCCCTGCGGTGCGGGCATGTCCGCCGCCCGGGCCCGCGCGCCTTGCGCTTGGGCAGATCGGCACGGTTGCCGGGCAGGTCCCTGCGCAAACATCATTTTTTGATCTAAAGCATTGCCTGCACTCGCCTCTCGGGTCGAGAAGGGCAGCAAGGCACCGCGCGACGTGCCGATTGCGAGAGGACAGGACCATGACCGGCACGGTGTTCGGACTGGGAGAAGTGGCGCAGGCCACCATAGCGTTGGCGCTGGCCGGGGTGCTGGGGCTGCTCCTCGGCAAGCTCAACATTCGCGGCGTCGGGCTCGGCATCGGAGGGGTGCTGTTCGCGGGCATCGCGCTTGGCGACGTCGCCTCGCGGACCGGGGTGCATTTCAATCCCGAGATGATGGAGTTCGTGCGCGAATTCGGCCTGATCCTCTTCGTCTTCACCATCGGCATCGAGGTCGGACCGGGCTTCTTCGCCTCGTTGCGCAAGTCGGGCCTTCAGCTCAACACGCTGGCGGCCTCGATCGTGCTGCTGGGCGTGGCGGTGACGGTGGCGCTACACTACGCCTTCGACATTCCCGTGCCGGCGCTGGTGGGCATCATGTCGGGCGCGGTGACCAACACGCCGGGGCTTGGCGCTGCAACGCAGGCGCTGGCGGACATGGGGGCAGGGGCCGATGCGGTGGCCACGCCCTCGCTGGGCTACGCGGTGGCCTATCCGTTCGGCATCGTGGGCATCCTGCTGGCGATGCTGCTGGTGCGCTTCGCAGCCGGGGTCGACATCCCCGCCGAGGCCCGCGCCTACGATGCCCATCGCCGCAAGGGATCGGGCACGCTGCCCTCGCTCGACGTGGTGGTGCGCAACGAGAACCTTGACGGGCTGACACTGGGCGAGGTGCCGGGGCTGTTCGATGCCGGCGTGGTGCCCTCGCGGATGCGCAAGAGCGGCGAGCTCGTGGTGCCGCAGCGCGACACGGTGCTGGCGGTGGGCAACATCCTCCACCTCGTGGGCCCGGCCGAGAAGCTGCAGGCGATGCGGCTGGTGCTCGGCGTCGAATCGGAGACCAGGCTTTCGACCCAGGGCACCGAGCTGTCCTGGGCGCGCATCCTCGTCACCGACAACGCCGCCTCGGGGCACCGGCTGCGCTCGCTGCGGCTCGAGGAAAGCTACGGTGTCTCGGTGTCGCGGATCATGCGGGCCGGTCTGGAGATCCCGGCGCAGGGCGACGGCACGCTCGAGTTCGGCGACATCGTCACCGTGGTCGGTCCGCGCGACATGATCCAGAAGGTGCGCGGCATTCTCGGCGACGAGAAACGTCGGCTCGACCGAGTGGATTTCCCGGGCGTCTTCCTCGGCATCGTGCTGGGGGTGATCCTCGGCAGCATCCCGATCGCCGTACCGGGCCTGCCGGCGCCGCTGAAGCTCGGACTTGCCGGGGGGCCGCTGGTGGTGGCGATCCTGCTCGGGCGGCTGGGCAGCTGGGGGCCGTTCACCTGGGTGATGCCGCCGGCCGCCAACCATGCCCTGCGCGAGTTCGGCATCATCCTGTTCCTCGCGGTCGTCGGGCTGAAGGCAGGTGACCGTTTCCTCGACACGCTGATCACCGGCGATGGCCTGTCCTGGGTGCTCTACGGCGCGACGATCACGCTGGTGCCGCTGATCGCGGTGGGCGTGGTCGGGCGCTTCGTGCTGGGGCTCAACTACCTGTCGCTCTGCGGCGTGCTGGCGGGCTCGATGACCGACCCGCCGGCGCTGGCCTTTGCCAATGCGCAGAACGAGTCGCCGGCGGCCTCGGTGGCCTATGCCACGGTCTACCCGCTGGTCATGGGGCTGCGGATCTTCGCGCCGCAGCTGCTGGTGCTGCTGCTGCTCTGAGCGCGGCGCCTGTCGCGCTGCCGGATCAGTTCCGCGCGCCCACCACCAGCGCCACGCCCGCAACCAGCAGCACCAGCCCGAGGATCTGCGCCGGGGCCACGGTGGTTCCGCGCAGCGTGTCGAAGCCCAGTCCCGCCACCACCTGCGAGGCGACCAGCGCCGAGATCGTCAGCGTGGCGCCCACCTGCGCATAGCCCGTCAGGCTCGCGAAGACGAAAAGCGTGCCTAGGAGCCCCGGCACCAGAAACAGCCACCAGCGGCCTGTCGCCAGCCGGGCAAAGGCCTCGGGCCCGTCGACCGCAAGCGCGGTGACGCTCAGCACCACGAGGCCCACTGCAGAGTTCAGCCACAGTGCCACCCAGATCGAGCCCGAGACGGTGCGCGCCTCGAGCATCAACGCGTTTTGCAGCACAAGCGCGGTGCCGGCGGTGGCCAGCAGCAGCAGCGTCACGAGCACGGTCATTCCGGCACCTCCCGCGCGTCGAGCGTCAGCTGCATGAAGGTGAGGTCGAGCCAGCGGCCGAACTTGCAGCCGACCTGCGGCATCTCTGCGGTAACGGTGAAGCCCAGCCTGCGGTGCAGCGCGAGGGAGGCGGCGTTGCCGCTCTCGATGCCGGCCACCATGACGTGCTTGCTGGCCTCCCGGGCTCGTTCGATCAGTGCCGTCATAAGCCCCCGGGCCACGCCGCGCCCGCGCGCCGAGGGATGGATGTAGACCGAATGCTCGACGGTGTGGCGGAAGCCCTCGAAGGGGCGCCAGTCGCCGAAGCTGGCATAGCCCAGCACGGCGCCATCGGCGTCGCGCGCCACCAGAACCGGGTAGCCCTGCGCCCGCCGCGCCTGCCACCAGTCAAGCCGATTGGCGAGATCGACCGGCGTCTCGTTCCAGATCGCCAGCGTGTGGTGCACGGCGTCGTTGTAGATCTCGAGAATGCCCGGCAGGTCCGCCTCTGAGGCGTCGTCGATTTGCGGGGCGGCGGAGGAAAGGCTTGGATCGGGAAGCATTTGTCTAATATATTAGACGCCATGAGCACAGGTCTAGCCCGAAAGATACAGGATGAGCGAAAGCGGCGCGATTGGTCGCTGACCGAGCTTGCGGAGCGGGCAGGCGTGTCGCGCGCGATGATCCATCGCATCGAGGCCGACGAGAGCAGCCCCACGGCGGCGGTGATCGGACGGCTTGCGGGCGCTTTCGGCATGACCATGTCGGAGATGCTCGCCGAGCCGGTGACTGGCGGCTCGCGCCTGTCGCGGGCGCAGGACCGCGAGGTTTGGCAGGACCCCGAGACCGGCTATGTCCGCGAGGTTCTCACACCGCGGGCCGAGCCCGGGCGGCGCAAGCTCGAGATCGTCAAGGTGACGCTTCCGGCGGGCGCGCGGGTGAGCTTTCCGCCGCAGAGCTTCGGCTTCCTGATGGAGAGCATCTGGGTGCAGTCGGGCGAGCTGACCTTCGAGGAGGGCAAGGAGGTGTGGCGGCTGGGCCCGGACGATTGCCTGACGCTGGGTGCGCCACGGCGGTGCAGCTTCGTCAACGAGAGCGACGCGCCCTGCAGCTACGCGGTGGTGGTGGCGCGGATCTGACCCGGCCCGCCGCCTGCGCGCGACGGACCGAGGCTGATATGACTAGCGCACCACCAGCACGGTCTGCGGTGCGTGGCGCACGACGCGCGCCGCGTTGGGGCCGACGAGGTAGTCCTTCAGCGCCGGGCGGTGGGCGCCAACCACGATGACCTCGGCGTTCAGCTCCTGAGCCGCCTTGATGATCTCGTGATAGATCGTGCCCTGCGTGACCTTCAGCTTGCCAAGCAGGTATTCCGGGATCGCCTCCTTCGCCCACGCGGTGAGCTTGTCGCGGGCCTCGGTCTTGATGGCGTTGGCCTGCTCGGGCCCGAGAAAGGAGCCCACCATCGCCATCCCCGACCCGGGGATGACGTTGACCACGTGCAGCGTCGCGCCTTCTTCCCTGGCCATGCGCACCGCCGCCTCGGCCACGTGGCCGGATTCGGGCAGATCATTGATGTCCACCGCCAGCAGGATCGTCTGGTACATTGCCTCTCCTCCTCAGAAGGCCGGTTGCGTGGCGCGCGGGCGCTGGATCATCACCACCCCCGCCAGCAGCAGCAGCGCCGGAATGAAGAACCATTCCTTCGCGATGCGCTCGTTCTCGACCTCGACCGCCGAGATCACCACCGGGTTGTCGCCGTAGTAGTCGTACTCGGTCCCGAGCTGGTCAAAGAGTGGCGTGCCCGGGAAGGGCTCGTCGAGCAGCAGGCGGCCATCCTCTTCCATCACCGTCAGGCCCTGGTCGGACAATGCCGTTTCGCCATCGCCCGCGACCGCCGGGATCACCACGGTGGTCGGGCGCATCTGGCCGGTGTCGAAATCGGGGCCCTCGATCATCACCCGGATGTCCGCGCCGTCGGGCTCTTCCGACATCAGCTCGATCGCGGCACCGCCGGAGGCCGAGACATAGGGCTCCTCGACCATGTCGAGGAAAAAGCCCGGCCGGAACAGCATGAAGGCGATGAAGAGCAGCACCACGCTCTCCCAGATTCGCGACTTGGCGATGAAATAGCCCTGCGTCGCGGCGGCGAAGAGCAACATCGCCAGAAGCGATATGAAGAACACGAAGATCGCGTGACCGAAGCTCACGTCGATCAGCAACAGGTCGGTGTTGAAGATGAACAGGAATGGCAGCAGTGCGGTGCGGATGTCGTAGCCGAAGCCCTGAAGGCCGGTCTTGATCGGGTCCCCGCGCGAGATTGCCGCCGCCGCATAGGCGGCCAGGCCCACCGGTGGCGTGTCGTCGGCGAGAATGCCGAAATAGAACACGAACATGTGGACCGCGATCAGCGGCACCACGAGGCCGACCTGCGCGCCGACGCTGATGATCACCGGCGCCATCAGCGACGAGACCACGATGTAGTTCGCGGTGGTCGGAAGCCCCATGCCGAGGATCAGCGAGAGCACCGCCACGAGGATCAGCAGCACCATCAGATTGCCGCCCGAGATCACCTCGATCACCGTGCCGATCACCTGGTGCGCGCCGGTCAGCGAGATTGTGCCCACGATTATGCCGGCGGCGCCCGTGGCGACGCCGATGCCGATCATGTTGCGCGCGCCGAGGATCAGGCCCTGCACGAAATCGGCCCAGCCCGCACGCGCCTCGGAGCCCACATCACGGCCGCGGAAGGCTGCCTTGATCGGGCGGTGGGTGAGCGCGATGATGATCATGAAGAAGGTGGCCCAGAAGGCCGAGAGCGCCGGCGACAGCCGATCGAGCGTGTCGGTGCGCACCATCAGGTTCCAGACCAGGATGAAGATCGGGATGGCGAAGTAGAGCCCGCCGATCAGCGTCGGCGTCAGCCGCGGCGCGGTCGGCGGCGCGTCGGTGTCCTTGTCTTCCTTGATCTCGGGGAAACTGGCCGAGATCTTCAGCAGCACGAGGTAGAGCACCGCCACCAGCGCCACGGCGGCATAAATCGAGTTGCCCATGATCGGCTCGAGCAGGGTGCGCAGTCCGATCATCAGGAAGGTCAGCACGCCGAGCAGGATGAAGCCCGACAGGAACAGGATCATGATCATCAGCACGCCGATGCGCCGGCCCGGCTTCTCAAGCCCCTTGAGGCCCATCTTCAGGCTCTCGAGATGCACGATGTAGAGCAACGCGATATAGGAGATCACCGCCGGCAGGAAGGCGTGCTTGACCACGTCGATATAGGGAATGTTGACGTATTCGACCATCAGGAAGGCGGCCGCGCCCATCACCGGCGGGGTCAGCTGGCCGTTGGTCGACGAGGCGACCTCGACCGCGCCGGCCTTCTCGGCCGGGAAGCCGATGCGCTTCATCAGCGGGATGGTGAAGGTCCCGGTGGTCACGGTGTTGGCGATCGACGAGCCAGAGATCATGCCGGTCATCATCGAGGACAGCACCGAGGCCTTGGCCGGGCCGCCGCGCAGAGCGCCAAGCAGCGCGATGGCGACCTGGATGAACCAGTTGCCGCCGCCGGCGCGGTCTAGCAGCGCGCCGAACAGCACGAAGAGAAAGATCATCGCGGTCGAGACGCCGAGCGCCACGCCGAACACGCCTTCGGTCTGCATCCAGTAATGCCCGAGCGCCTTGCTCAGTGACGATCCGCCATAATTGGTGATGTTGCGCGCCCATTCCGAGTAGCCGCCGAAGAAGGCGAAGGCCACGAAGATGCAGGCAATGATCACCAGCGGCAGGCCGAGCGAACGGTAGACCGCGATCATCAGGCAGATCATGCCGATGGCCGACATGGTGATGTCGGTGGTGCTCCAGAGGCCGGGGCGGCTGGCGATCTCGAAGCGGAAGACCACGAGGTAGAGACAGGCCGACACGCCGAGCACCAGCAGCGCCCAGTCATAGGCGGGTATGCGGTCGCGCGGGGCGGACTTGGTCAGCGGGAAGGCCATGGTGGCGAGCGCCAGCGCGAAGGCGAGGTGCACGAAGCGGGCCTGCGCCACGATGTTGGCAAAAATGCTCAGGCCGGTGGCCTGCGCCAGCATGCCGGGGATGCGCGAGGCGATGTAGAGCTGGAACAGCGACCAGGCGATGCAGGTGCCGATGATGAGCGTGCCCTGCCAGTTGACCGGGTTGCGCGCGCCGGTATCGGCCTCCGCCACCATGTCGTCGGCAGTGCGTTCCGTTGACGGCTGATCGACCATCGCCTGTCCCCCTGTTGAAAGGATATGTTGTTTTATGAGAGGCGGTTGCGCTGTTTTCTTCGCGCAACTTCAGAGCTTTTCGCGGGCGCCCGAAAGAGGGCGCCCGCAGGGAAGGATCCCCTTATTCCATCAGGCCCAGTTCCTGATAGGCCTTTTCCGCACCGGGGTGCAGCGGTGCCGACAGGCCGTCCTGGACCATCTGCGCCGGGTCGAGGTTTGCAAAGGCCGGGTGCAGCTGCTGGAAGTCCGAGATGTTTTCCATCACCGCCTTGGAGACCACGTAGACCACGTCTTCCGGCACCTCGGAGGAGGTCACGAAGGTCGCGCCCACGCCAAAGGTGGTGGTGTCCTCGTCATTGCCCGCATACATGCCGCCGGGGATGGTGGCGACGCGGTAATAGGGGTTGTCGGCCACGAGCGTGTCGATCGGCTCGCCGACCACGTCCACGAGCTTCACGTCGCAGGTGGTGGTGGCTTCCTGGATCGCCGCCGCCGGGTGACCCACGGTGTAGATCATCGCGTCGATGTTGCCGTCGCAGAGCTGCTGGGCCATCTCGGAGCCCTTGTACTCGGTGGCGAGCGCGAGGTCGTCCATGGAGATGCCGAAGGCGTCCATGACCACTTCCATGGTGGCGCGCTGGCCGGAGCCCGGGTTGCCCACGTTCACACGCTTGCCGGCGATGTCCTCGAACTTCTCGACGCCGGCATCGGCGCGGGCGAGCAGGGTGAAGGGCTCGGGGTGGACCGAGAACACCGCGCGCAGTTCGGGGAACGGGTTGTCGGAGAACTGCGAGCTGCCGTTGTAGGCGTGGTATTGCCAGTCGGACTGGGCCACGCCGAACTCGAGCTCGCCGGCCTTGATGGTGTTGATGTTGTACACCGAACCGCCGGTCGACTCGACTGCGCAGCGGATGCCGTGCTCCTTGCGGTCGCGGTTCACCAGACGGCAGATCGCACCACCGGTCGGGTAGTACACGCCGGTCACGCCGCCGGTGCCGATGGAGATGAACTGCTGGTCCTGCGCGCTGGCAGCCGCGCCCATGACGAGCGCGCCGGTGACAACGGCGCCGAAGAGGGTGGTTTTCATCAGATCGTTCTCCCTGTGATCTTGATTGAAATTGTGCTGATGATAGTGCCCAGATCTGCGCGCGGATGCAAACAGGGCAAGATTGCCGATGGCTTACCACGCGTCATGCATGAGGATGATCAGCTATGTCGCATATTTTCCCGCGTCACACGAAATCCCTGCCGCCGATGGTCTCGCATGGCGAGGGTGCCTACCTCTATGACTGTGATGGCAAGGCCTATCTCGACGGATCCGGCGGGGCGGCGGTGTCCTGTCTCGGGCACAGCGATTCGAAGGTGGTCGCCGCGATGCAGGCACAGCTCGGGCAAGTGGCCTTTGCGCATACCGGTTTTTTCACCTCAGAGCCGGCGGAGCGCCTCGCAGATAGGCTGATTTCTCTGGCACCGGAAGGGCTTGACCGGGTCTACGTGGTTGCTGGCGGCTCCGAGGCGATGGAATCGGCGCTCAAGCTTGCGCGGCAGTATTATCTCGAGAAGGGCGAGCCGCAGCGCCGCCACATCATCGCGCGCCGGCAGAGCTACCATGGCAACACGCTGGGCGCGTTGGCGACTGGCGGCAACATCTGGCGCCGCGAGCCCTTCGCGCCGCTGCTGATCGACGTGCACCACGTCTCGCCCTGCTACGCCTATCGCGGCAAGCACCCGGGCGAGACCGAAGAGCAATACGGCGAACGGCTGGCGGTGGAGATCGAGGAGAAGATCGCCGAGCTGGGCGCCGAGAACGTCATGGCCTTCGTGGCCGAGCCAGTGGTCGGCGCGACGGCGGGGGCGGTGCCCTCGGTGCCCGGTTATTTCAGGCGCATCCGCGAGATCTGCGACGCGAACGGCATCCTTCTGATCCTAGACGAAGTCATGTGCGGCATGGGCCGGACGGGAACGCTGTTTGCCTGTGAGCAGGACGGCGTGGCGCCCGATATCTGCGCCATCGCCAAGGGCTTGGGGGCGGGCTATGCGCCGATCGGGGCGATGCTGTGCTCGGCCGAGATCTATGCCGCGATCGAGAACGGCTCGGGCTTCTTCCAGCACGGCCACACCTATCTTGGCCACCCGACCTCCTGCGCCGGGGCCAATGCGGTGCTCGACCGGCTGGTCGATGACAAGCTGGTCGAGCGGGTGGCGCCCGTGGGCGCGACGCTGCGCGGCGCGCTCGAAGAGCGCTTCGGCCAACACGCCAATGTCGGCGACATCCGCGGCCGGGGTCTTTTCCTCGGCATCGAGCTGGTGGCCGACCGCGACACCAAGGCGCCGCTCGACCCGTCGAGGGGCGTGGCCGGCAAGCTCAAGAAGGCAGCCTTTGCCGAGGGGCTGATCTGCTACCCGATGAGCGGCACCATCGACGGCGCCAATGGTGATCACATCCTTCTCGCGCCGCCCTTCATCCTCAGCGACGATCAGGTGGGCGAGCTGGTCGACAAGCTCGACGCCGCGATGAAGACGGTTCTGGGCTGACAGGCAACCTCGCCGGCCCCGCCTGAGACGGGCAGGGCGCGCTCGCGCTCTGCCGGGGCCGCGTCAGTTCAGATCTTCGAGCAGGCGGCCGTGCTTGCGGGTCTCCTCGAGCACGTCGCCGAAGGTCGTCATGCCGCGGGCCTGCAGCATCGGCAGCATCATCACCAGCACTTGCGCGGTGGCGTGGGCGTCGCCAAGCGCGGTGTGGCGCAGCTGGGCCGGGATCTCGACACCCAGCCGGTCACACAGAGCGTCGAGCGTGTGGGTCTGGCTGGCCCCGAACAGCACCGCCGAGAGCAGCACCGTGTCGAGGATCGGGTGATCCCACTCGACCCCCATGCGATTGCGGTGGCGACGGAGGAAGGCCATGTCGAAGGGCGCGTTATGCGCCACGATCACCGAACCCTTGGCGAAGCGGTGAAAGCGCCGCCCGGCCTCGGCGATGTCGGGCTGGCCGCGCACCATGGCGTCGCTCACCTGATGCACCTTGGTCGAGCTGGGCGGGATCGGGATGCCGGGATCGACAAGTTGATCCATCACCTCGCCGGGCACGATGCGCCCGTTCAGCACCCGTACCGCACCGATCTGCACCACCTCGTCCTTGTGCGGCAGGAGCCCCGTGGTTTCGGTGTCGAACACGGTATAGCTTAGCGCCGCGAGCGGCGTCTCCTCGACCGCCTCGGGGGCCTCATGGGTGAGCAGGTCGAAATCATAGACCAGCGGGCGCTCGGCCTCGGGGGCCATGTGGGTCTGGGCGCCGTCGATCACCATCATGTAGCCGCCGCCCTCCATCGGCTTGAGCCGTGCCGAGTAGCTCTGTGCCCCGTCGACGCCCTCGGCCACGAAGCTGACCTCGTGGCCGGTCTTGTGCAGCTGCTTCACCGCCGCGTTGAGCCCCTTGGCCTCGAAGAAATCGGTGAGCGGCGCGTTGAGGCGCGGCACGTGCAGCTGCGCCAGCACCTCCGCTGCCTGACCGTCATAGAGCACGATCTGGCCCCGCGGGTTCACCAGGATCATCGCCACCGGGATCTCGGTCAGAAGCGCGGTGAGGCGCTCCTTCTCATGCGCCAGCCGTTCGGTCTCGAGCGCGATCTTCTGCGCGGTGTCCATGGTGCTGTCGGTGAGCCGCTCGGAGACCGCGTGGGCGGCATGGGCGAGATCGCCGAGATAGCGGGCGGAGGCAAGATCGACCTCGCGGACGACGCCGGCATGGGCGCGCACCCGCATCTCGGCGGCGAGCTTCTCGATCGGCTTGGCGACGTTTTCGTCGAACAGCAGCCAGATCGCGGCGGTCAGCGCGAGCAGGGCCAGCGCCGACAGGATGCCGGCAAAGACGAAGCCGTTGGCCGGGGTGGTGTCGAGCGCGCGGGCGTAGCCGAACCACAGCGCGCCGCCCACCGCCACGCTGCCGCCGAGCCCCAGCAGCACGAAGAACAGGAAGATCCGCAGCCGCAGGCTCAGGGTGGTGATCATGCGGTGCCCTCCGGCGCGGCGCAGACCGCTTCGACAATGGGATCGTCGGCACCGGCCTCGCGCCAGACCGGCTCGCCGCCATCGCCGCCCGCGGGATCGGCGCGGCGGTGGTTGACGCAATCCACCATCATCTCGACCGACTGCACCGGCTGCCAGCGGGCGAAGAAGTAGAGATCGGCGATATACAGCCCCTCGGTCTCGCTATTGGCACGGCGGGTGCCGTGATCGACGGCGATAAAGCGGTCGACCATCGGCGCGGCATAGGTCCAAGGCCGGTAGAAGGCGCGAGCCTCGTGCACCGAGGCCACGGTGAAGCCCTCGGGCAGCGCCTCGGCGGTGCGCCCGTACCAGCCATATTCGCTCGAGATCGTGGTGGCGATCATCGCGACGCCCGCGGCCACCGGCGCAAGCCAGCGCGGCAGGCGGCCGCCGAAGACCTTGTTCAGCAGCATGATGGCCCCGGCACCGGCAAAGCCGGCGACGAAGACCGCGATCAGTTCCAGAAACATCTGTCCTCCTCCCAGAGAGCGGGCCCTAGCCCAGCATGCCGCGCCCGTGCCCGAGGGCCGATTGCAGCGACTTTATCACCACGAAGGCATCCCGCAGATGACTTCGCTCAAAATCCGACAGGTCGGCGGGGGCGAGGTAATTGTCCGGCGCCTCGCCGCGCTTCACCTGTGCCGCCTGATGCTCGAGGCGGGTCTCGGCGATCAGGTCGTAGGCGTCGAGCAGATCCTGCCCGCCCGAGCCCGAGAGCTTGCCCGCCGCTACCGCCGCCTCGAGCCGGGCGCGGGTGTTGACCTCTGCAAGCTGGCCCTGCAGCGCGTAGACCCGGGCCAGATCGACCACCGGCACCACGCCGTTATGCTTGAGATCGACCGTGTTCTTGTGCTCGCCCGAGCGGATCGTGGCAAAGCCGCGCAGCAGGCCCAGGGGCGGTGTATGCTTGAGCGAGTTCGAGATCATGTGCGCCACGAAGATCGAGTTCTTCGCCGCCGCCGCCAGCGTCTCGGCCTGCAGTTCCTCGTAGAGCGATTTGGTGCCGCCGATGGGGCGCAGGTCGAACATCACCGAGGCCAGCATCTGCGCCTTGGGGTCGGGCTTCTTGATCCAGTTGGTGAAATACTGTCGCCAGGTGCCGATGCGCTGGCACCATTGCGGGTTGGTCGCCATCATGTCGCCGGGGCAATAGTAATAGCCCGCCACGTCGAGCCCGTCGCTGACGAATTTCGCCAGCTCGGCGAAGTAGCGCATGTCGTCATCGCTGGCGGCGTTGTCGAGGAACAGGCAGTTGTCCTGATCCGAGATGCCGGTCTGCTCCTGCCGCCCCTGCGAGCCGCAGGCCAGCCACAGATAGGGCACCGGGGCGGCGCCAAGCGTCTCTTCCCCAAGCGCCAGCAACCGGCGGGTGGCGGTGTCGGCGATGTCGGTGATCAGCCGCGTCACCACCTCGTGTCGGTTGCCGCTGGCCACGAGCTGCGCCAGCAGCTGCGGGATGCGCGCGGTGATCTCGGCCATGCGGGCGGGGCTCTCGGCACGGGCGATCTCGGCCACCAGCTCGGCGGAGCTGACCGCCTGGAAGCGCGTGAGGTCAGTCTGGGTGACCATGCCCACGAGCCTTCCGCCCTCGCTCACCGGCACGTGGCCGACATTGCGCTCCATCATCATGTGCAGCACGTCCGAGCCGATGGCCGAAGGCGGCAGGGTCATGGGATCGGCGGTCATCACCTGGGCGAGCGGCGTGTCGAAGGGCAGGCCGGCGCCCACCACCTTGCCCGAGACGTCGCGGATGGTGAGGATGCCGAGCAGCCGCTCGCCCTCGGTCACGCAGACCGAGGAGACATGGCGCTCGGCCATCGCCTTGGCGGCCTGCTGCACCGTGGCAGAGGGGGGCAGGGTGAGTGGCTTCGGCGCCATCAGCGTCTCGACCCGGCTGTGGGCGAGGTCGGTCTTGCGCGGCTTGGCCCCGCGCGAGCGGTCGAAGAAGCGCTTCGAGGCCGGGTGCTCGCGCACCAGCTCGTTGAAGGCATAGACCGGCAGCATGAAGAGCAGCGTCTCCTCGACCGTGCGGGCCGAGGTGGCGGCGATGCCGTCGCGCGCCAGCCCGCGCTCGCCGAAGGAGTTGCGCGGCCCGAGCAGCGAGACAACGACGTCGTTCTCGTCGCGGATCTCCACTTGGCCGGAATGGATCAGGTAGAGCCCCTCGAGCGGGTGGCCGTAGGCATAGATCGGCTCGCCCGCCGGAAGGCGGCGCTGCACGAATTGCGGCACGAGGCTTTCCAGCGCATCGGCCTCGAGCGCGTCATACGGGTGGACGCCGCTGAGGAAGCGGAGCAGCTCTTCGGGTGCGATCGGCATGGCGGCTCTCCCGGTCAGGCGGAACGGTGGAAACGAAAATCCCGCCCCGGAGTAACGCGGGACGGGATGAAAGGGTAGGGGAAAGGCCGCCTCGCGGCCTGACCCGTGGAGCTTAGTGGTCCTGGGCTGCGCCCGCGCCACGCGGCACGCGCACGCTTTCCACCAGCTCGCTGATCTCCTGCGGGATCGGTGCGGTCATCTTCGACACGGTGAAGGCCACCGCGAAGTTGATCATCGCGCCCACCGCGCCGAACGAGGTCGACTTGATGGTGCCGAGCAGCGGATCCGCATCGGTGAAGGAGTTGGTGCCCGAGATGAAGAACCAGCCCTTGTGCAGGAAGATGTAGACCAGGGTCACGATGAGGCCTGCCAGCATGCCGGCCACGGCGCCCTTGTTGTTCACCTTGGTGAAGATGCCCATCATCAGGACCGGGAAGATCGACGCCGCCGCGAGGCCGAAGGCCAGAGCCACGGTCTGCGCCGCGAAGCCCGGCGGGTTGAGGCCCAGATAGGTCGCCACCGCGATGGCCACGGCCATTGCGACACGTGCCGACATCAGTTCGCCCTTTTCCGAGATGTTCGGATTGAACTGGCCCTTGATGAGGTCGTGGCTGACCGCCGAGGAAATGGCGAGCAGAAGACCGGCAGCGGTGGAGAGCGCGGCGGCAAGGCCACCGGCGGCCACCAGGCCGATCACCCAGCCCGGAAGGTTGGCGATCTCGGGGTTGGCAAGCACGAGGATGTCACGGTTGAAGTTGGTCAGCTCGTTGCCTTCCCAGCCTTCTGCCGCGGCACGCTCGGCCATCGCGTCGGAGGCATCGTTGTAGTACTGGATGCGGCCGTCGCCGTTCTTGTCTTCCCAGCCCAGAAGGCCGGTCTGCTGCCAGGTCTGCATCCAGTCATAGGTTGCATCGCTTTCGATCTGCTCGAGCGACACGGCCTGCCCCTCGACACCTTCCGGCCAGAACTGCTGGGTGATGTTGAGGCGCGCCATGGCACCCACCGCCGGGGCGGTCAGGTAGAGCAGGGCGATGAAGACCAGCGCCCAGCCGGCGGACCAGCGTGCGTCGGCCACCTTCGGCACGGTGAAGAAGCGCATGATGACGTGCGGCAGACCGGCGGTGCCGATCATCAGCGACAGGGTGAAGAGCACCATGTTGAAGGTGTCACCATTGTGCGCGGTATACTCGGCAAAGCCGAGATCGGTCACGATGCCGTCGAGGGTCGCCAGCAGCGGCTCGCCCGAGGAGGTGTCGCCGAACAGGCCAAGGGCCGGGATCGGGTTGCCGGTGAGCTGCAGCGAGATGAAGATCGCCGGGATGGTGTAGGCGAGGATCAGCACGCAGTACTGCGCCACCTGGGTGTAGGTCACGCCCTTCATGCCGCCGAACACCGCATAGGCGAAGACGATCACGGCACCGATCAGCAGGCCGGTGGTGCTGTCGACCTCGAGGAAGCGGCCGAAGGCAACGCCCACGCCGGTCATCTGGCCGATCACGTAGGTGGTCGAGGCGATGATCAGGCAGATCACGGCCACCAGGCGCGCGGTCGGGCTGTAGAAGCGGTCGCCGATGAATTCCGACACGGTGAACTTGCCGAACTTGCGCAGGTAGGGCGCAAGCAGCAGTGCCAGCAGCACGTAGCCGCCGGTCCAGCCCATCAGGAAGGACGAGTTGTCGTAGCCGACGAAGGCGATGAGGCCCGCCATCGAGATGAACGAGGCTGCCGACATCCAGTCGGCGGCGGTCGCCATGCCGTTGGTGACCGGGTGCACGCCGCGGCCGGCGGCGTAGAATTCCGACGTGGAACCCGCGCGGGCCCAGATCGCGATGCCGATGTAGAGCGCAAAGGACGCGCCCACGAACAGCAGGTTGATGGTAAACTGATCCATGAGCCTTACTCCTCGTCCACGCCGTGCTCTTTATCGAGCTTGTTCATCCGGAAGGCGTAGAAGAAGATCAGCGCCAGGAAGACCAGGATGCTGCCCTGCTGGGCAAACCAGAAGCCCAGGTCGGTGCCGCCCACCGTGATGCCCGAGAGCATCGGGCGCAGCAGGATGCCGAAGCCGAACGAGCAGATCGCCCAGATGATGAGGCTTACGATGATGATGCGCAGGTTGGCCTTCCAATAGGCCTCGCCGCTCGATGTATGATCCGCCATGAGCGGGTCCCTCCTCTCCTTGATATCTTGTGGCCGCCCCCGTCCCGAGGCGCGGCCCTGCGGCGGCCCTCAGCGGGCCGTCGCGTCCTCCACGATCGCGCCGAGATCGGCGGCGATCTTGTCGATGGCACCCATCGCGTCGATCCGCGTGAGTGCGCCTTTCTCCTCGTAATAGCCGATCAGCGGCGCGGTCTGGGCGTGATACGCCTCGAGCCGGCTGGCCACGGTCTCGGCCTTGTCGTCGGCGCGCCGCTTCATCTCGGTGCCGCCGCACTTGTCGCAGACACCGGCCGAGGCGGGCTGCTTGAAGCTGTCGTGATAGCCCTCGCCGCAATTGCCGCAGGTGTAGCGGCCAGAGATCCGGGTCACCATCGCGGCGTCGTCCACCTCGAGGCTGATCGCGGCGTCGATCTGCTGGTTGCTCTCGGCGAGCAGCCGGTCGAGCGCCTCGGCCTGGACCGTGGTGCGCGGGAAGCCGTCGAGGATCACGCCCTTGGCGCAATCGGGCTCGGCGAGCCGGTCGCGCAGGATGGCGATGACGATCTCGTCCGAGACCAGCCCCCCGGCCTCCATGACGGCCTTGGCCTGCTTGCCGGCCTCGGTGCCCTGCGCCACCGCGGCGCGCAGCAGGTCACCGGTCGAGAGCTGCACGAGGCCGAACGTATCCTCAAGCATGCGCGCCTGCGTGCCTTTCCCGGCCCCCGGAGGGCCGAGAAGGATGAGCACGGGGGCGGCGGTGATGGTTTGTCCGTCCATCTCAGATCACCCCTTGTTTGCGCGGTTTTCGATGAGGTCGTCGACGACGGAGGGGTCGGCGAGTGTGGAGGTGTCGCCGAGGGCGCCGTAGTCGTTCTCGGCGATCTTGCGCAGGATGCGGCGCATGATCTTGCC
>Ga0115012_10000352_pt1 | contig 26424 bp, 25 predicted proteins | sample TroAtlMetagenome_FD_88706 | JGI IMG/M metagenome (GOLD analysis project Ga0115012, IMG submission 88706) | Marine eukaryotic phytoplankton communities from Atlantic Ocean - Tropical Atlantic ANT10 Metagenome | ecosystem: Environmental > Aquatic > Marine > Oceanic | place: Tropical Atlantic...
GGCAAGAATCTCGTGGGGGCGTTTTACCAGCCTCAACTCGTCCTGTGCGATCTCGACACGTTGAAGACGCTGCCCAAGCGCGAACTCCGGGCTGGCCTCGCCGAGGTCATCAAGTACGGCATCATCGATGATGCCACCCTCTTCCGCCGCCTCGAGCGTCGTTTGCCGGCGCTGCTGAAACTGGACGCCAAAGAACTGGCGCACGTGGTCGCCCGCAGTTGCCAAATCAAGGCCAAGGTAGTCGAGGAGGACGAACACGAAGGCGGCCTGCGTGCCATCCTCAACTACGGCCACACCATCGGCCATGCACTTGAGGCAATCTCTAGTTATGGAAAGTACCTTCACGGGGAAGCCATCTCTATTGGTCAGGTGGCGGCGTCAAAAATCTCCCGTGAGCAACACGGGCTTGGCCAAGCGGAGGTCGAACGGATCGAGGCGCTCTTCACCGCCGCCGGTCTGCCAACGACGGTTGCGCTGTCCAAAAAGGACACTTTAAAACTACTCGCTGCAATGAAGCTCGATAAGAAAGTTATTGGAGGTCAGGTAAAGTTCGTTTTAGCCAAGTCTATTGGTCAGGTGGCCTTTGGAATTGATGTACCAAAAGCAACCATTAAGGCTTCACTGCAGTGAACAGTTACTAAACTACTGGCAGCAGGGGCAAATACCGAAGAACTCCAAATTGTGTGTGATCTTCTTAAATCCAGTGTGCTTGGCCAAAGTTTCTATAAGTGATTCTGGGAAACAATGATTCACCTCGACCACCGTTGAACACTCTGTACATATCATATGATGGTGATGATTGTCTCCCTCTGATGACATCAGTTCATATCGTGCCACTCCGTCACCAAAATCAAATTGCTGAACTATGTTAATTTCCAGAAGCAGGTGCATGGTGCGATAAATGGATGCCATATCGCATTCCCCGGAAATTTCTGAATAAATCTGGCGATTGGTAGTTGGGTTTACCTGTTGATGAAGATACTTAAGCACCGCCAGCCGCGGTTTAGTCAACTTATAGCCAGAGGATTGCAGACGCTTATTCCAATCTGAGAGTATTCCCCTGTCATGAGCATGTCCTGTACAACAACTATGTTCCTTTGGCCGCATCGCGCTTTAGTGAGGGTGAAGGTGAAGCATCATCCCAATACCGGCGAGCGCCAGACCGGCTGCGATCGCGAGCATTTTGTAGGCATTGAACTTGTGTCCCTCACTGCTCTCAAAAAGGATCGTCGTCGAAACGTGCAGAAAGATGCCAATTACGATTGCGAGGCTCTCACGATGAAACTGACCGATCATCTCCGCCCCACCAAGCAATGTTCCCAGCGGAGCCATCGCCCCGAAAAAGGCCAGCAACCCAAGCGCCTTAGCCTTGCCCATGCCGTTATTCAATAACATCGAGAAAAACACAATCGCTACAGGATATTTGTGTAACACTATGCCCCATAACAACGCGCTCTGCGACACCTCCGCACCATGCGAATGGCCGTGCCCGTGCGCATGACCATGGTCATGCGAATGATCGTGCCCAGCATGGCCCTCACCGCCACTACCCAGAGGCATGCCCTCGAGAAACGCATGCAAACAAAGCCCCACAAGCAGGCCGATCGGCAGTGCATCTTTTTTTGAATCGTGGTTGGCATGCCCGTGCTCTATGCCTCCTGACAAATACTCGAGCATCACCTGAAGAAAAAAACCGACCAATACGAACGCCCCAAAGTACGCCCCGCGGCTAGGATCAATTTTAACAAATACTTCCGGCAACAGATGAAGTGCCGTGATTGAAAGAAGGTACGAGCCGCTAAAGGCAATAAGCAGCTTTAGCCGATTGCGATCCGTCGGTTTCAACCAGACCACCGTCAGAACGGCCGCCACCACTGAACCGATGAGAAGTCCGATCGTCATTTTAGGTAGTCTGGCTTGGTTTGTTACCGCTTGGCCAGACGCTTGGCCATGTTGCAATATAATTGCAAAATAGCAGGCAGAAAAAAAACCGCACCCCTTGGGATGCGACAACAAAAAATTACTTCATCAAAAGTAACTGGCGCGCACACTTAATGGCATTGGCCATGCGGCGTTGGTAACGCGCCGGCAACCCGGTATACTTGCGCGGCAGGATGCGACCGTGACCGGTCACGAATGTCTGCAACAACTCCGTGTTGCGGTAGTTCAACTGGTCGATGGTGAAATCCACCTTCGGGCGCGGGCGAGGTGTGCGCGTCTGGTTCTGATTGCGGTTCCGCTTATTCTTGTCGTTCTTCTTGGGCATGTTACTTGATTTCGCGATGCAAAGTGTGCCGGCGCATGCTGGGGTTGTACTTTTTCATCTCCAACCGGTCCGGCTGCGTCTTTTTGTTGCGCTGACCCATGTAGCGGGAAACCGGCTTTCCGGCCTCCTTGGCTTCCGTGCATTCGAGGATGACTGTTTCTCTTGCCATAAATTATTCCTTTTTTGACTTGGGTTCCGGTAACTCCGCTTCGACCTTGTCCTTCGATGCAGCACCCGGGGTGGTGATTGTGCCCAACTGGCCCAGTGAGCGGTTTTGAACCGCGCCGTAACGCTCCAACTCCGACTGGGCGTCCACACGAAACCGGGTCCACGGGATTGCCGTTAGCCGGGGTTGCGGGATCGGTTTACCGGTTAGTTCACAAACTCCGTACGTTCCCCGCTCAATTCTCTTAAGTGCCTCCTCGATCTCGTAAATAACATCCTGATCGGAGGACAACAGACTCAGGTTAAAATCTCGGTCAAAATTGTCCGTGCCGGAATCGGCCATATGGACGCCGTAGCTTTCCATCTCCATGGCAGATTCCTTGGCCAAACCGTTGCGCTGGTCGGTCAGCCGTTCACGAAGACCAATCAGCACATTCTTGTGCTTCTCCCACTTGCCAGTACTCGGTGTCTTGGACTGTTTGACCACCTTGCTTTTTTTGCCTCTCCCGATGGGAAGTCCCAAAATGGACGCGGTGGAGGCAGCTCCGAACTTCTGCTTGGCACGCTTCACCCGCTTTTTAACGGGAGTCTCTTTTTCCGGTGCGGTCACCTTTTTGGCAGCGGCCTTCTTCACAGGCGCTCTTTTGGCGACAGCCTTCTTGGCGGGCACTTTTTTGGCCGGCGCCTTTTTAGCGACAGCCTTATTGGCTGTGGCTTTCTTGGCAGGGGCCTTCTTTACCGCTTTTTTGGCGGGTTTTGTTGCTTTTTTGGCGATTTTTTTCTTCGCTGCCACGAGTTAAAAAAATGGTTTCTCGGCCGCAAATCTCCCTCCACTGCTGGCCTTCTGCGACCCGTCGGCCAAAACGAGGCGCGGAAATCTACCAAAGAGAACCCCGATTTCCACAAAAAAATCAGGTTTTTTTATTTATTTTAGCCCCAACGATTTCGCCTGTTTTGGATTTATCGCGCTTGGCCAAGCGTAATTACGTGACCACACTTGGCCAACTTGATAGCTTCCGCCCCGCTTCGGCTTGGCCAAGCGCCCATGGTTATGTACGACTCCGAAACCTCCATTGTCCGATTTGCCATCGCGATTCTCACCGGATCGGCGGTGTTCATGACGGGCTGCTCCGATACTACCACGAATAACTCTCCAGCCGTCTCACAAACTCAGGCCACCGATAACTCACCGGCGATTCAAGTGGTGGGATTCGAAACGGATCACATGGCTTGGATCCCGGGCGGCACATTCGCGATGGGTTCCGATGACGAAAAACCGGATGAACGCCCCATCCACCAAGTCACCGTGGCCGGGTTTTGGATGGATAAGACAGAAGTCACCAACCAGCAATTTGCCGAATTTGTCAACGGAACCAAATACGTGACGGTGGCAGAGCAAAAGCCGGATCCGCTGGATTTCCCCGGTGTCCCGGCAGACAAGTTGGTGCCCGGTGCCGTGGTGTTCGACCCTCCCCCAGGGAACGTGCCCCTCAACAATCACCGCGCCTGGTGGGTGTGGCGACAGGGCGCCGACTGGCAGCACCCAACCGGCCCGGACGACTCGATCGATGGCATGGAGGAGCACCCGGTCGTGAACGTTTGCTGGTTCGATGCCATGGCCTACGCCGAATGGATGACAGAGCGCACCGGGGTGAAGCACAGGCTACCCACCGAGGCGGAATGGGAGTTCGCCGCTCGGGGTGGACTCGACGGAAAAAAATACATCTGGGGTGAGGAACTCAAGCCGGACGAAAAATGCATCGCCAACTTTTGGCAAGGCCGTTTTCCGAATCAAAACACCACCGAGGACGGCTTCCGCATGTCTGCCCCGGTTGGACAGTTTTCCGCCAACGGCTATGGATTGTACGACATGGCCGGCAACGTTTGGGAATGGTGCATGGATTGGTACCGAGCAGACTATTACGGGGAGAGTCCGAAGGATAATCCCAAGGGGCCGGCGACCAGTTTCGACCCGAACGAGCCTAACACGGCCAAGCGTATCACCCGTGGCGGTTCATTTCTTTGCAGCGAACTTTACTGCACCGGCTATCGGCCTGCGGCACGGATGAAAACCAGCCCGGACACCGGCCTGAGTCATACCGGCTTTCGGCTCGTTGCCGAGGGGTCACCTCCCGAAAAGAAGTAACAAGCCAAGCGCTCAGTTCAATACCATCCCGCGTCGAATGTATGTGGGCTGGTCGAGGTCTTCGCCCTTGTGGATGGTTGGTTCACTTTTCTCAAAACGCCCCTTGGACACGATCTCGAGCGGCAGCATTTCCTGCGTGATCTTCTTTCGCTTTTTTCGATCCGGCTCCTGCCTCGCCGCCGCCTCGATCAGGCTATCCTTGAGTTCCGGCGTGATCGCCTCCGCCGTCGGTGCCGGAGGGGTATAGGCAAAACCCCCGCGACGCGAACCACCGGAATCCTCCCCCAGCCCCACATAGCTCGTCTCACCGGACGGCATGAAGGTTTCCGGAAAACTCACATTCGCCACTTCACTAGACTGGCTTTCGATCGGCGCACTCAAATCGGGCTCCACTTCAGTCAACTTGACTTGATGTGCGATCACGACGGTGACCTGCAGGGCCTCGTCCCGCCCCGGCCCGGATGCTCCAACGACCAAGTCCACTGCGGAAGCATATTGCTTGATCGCCTCGGTGACCGTGTTCATCTCGGCGAGAGACAATTGCTCGCCTCCGGAAAGATGCACCAGGATCGCACTTGCCTCCTGCAACGCCTCCCCACCGCGCGCCACCGGATGGGCTAGCATTTTCTCCACCGCCGTAGCAGCACGATCTTCGCCGCTGCCCTCGACGTGAATCACAGAGCCGAGACTCTGCCGCCCCTGCACAGCCGACTGTAGGTCTCCAAACGAGACATTCAACAGGCCCGGCTCGAGGAGCATCCGACTCACCCCGAGCACCGACTCGCAGAGATGACGATTCGCAATCTCGAGCGCGTTGTTCAGACTGGTATCAGCACCGGTCATCTGCACGACGTCCTGATTTGAAAAATGGAACACCACGTCGGACGCCTGCTTGAGATCCCGCAGGCCGCCGGTAGCCTGATTGCAACGGCGGGTGCCCTCACAATCAAATGGCGTGGCCGCCACCCCGACCACCAGTGCGCCCGACTCCTTGGCCAAGCGCGCCACAAGCGACGACGCCCCGGTGCCGGTCCCGCCTCCCATGCCGGCGATGACAAACACGAGATTCGCCCCCTCGACCAGCTTGGCCAAGCGGTCGCGATCCGACTCCACCGCAGCTCGCGCCAACGCCACATCCCCGCCCGTGCCCAGCCCACAGGGGATCGCTTGGCCAAGCAGCAGCGTCTTGGATTGGTGACAGCGCGACAGGCTACGATTGTCAGTGTCGAGGGAATGCGACTCGACGCCTTCCGGGCCGATCATCGCGAGGGTCTCGACCAGTTTCACCCCGGTCTCGCCCAAGCCAATCAGCCGGATGACCGGTTCGCCGCTGCTGAATGTCTTTTGGTTCTCGGTCATTTTTTCCCTCCGAAGAGTGACGCAAATTGTTTGCGGATTACGCGCCCAAATCCTTCACGCCTCGGCGTGGTTTGCGACTGGAACGCGCCGAACTTGATCAAGCCAACCGGCGTGGCGAACTCCGGTTCATCCAAAGCGTTCTTGATCCCACTCACGGTACTCGACCGGCCGATCGCCGCCGGCAGATTGAACACGTCCCGAGCCAGCCTCGTGATGTACGGCGTGCGTGCGCCACCGCCGCAAAGCACCACGCCCGCACGCAGGTAATCAATCAACCTGGCCTGCTCGATGTCCTTGGCGATCAGTTCGAATGTCTCCTGCAGGCGCATCGACATGATCATCTGAAGGTGGCCAAGGTTGATCTTTTTTCCAGGAATCACGCTGTCGGTGGACAGGTCAACGGATCGGTTGTTCGCCTCGGGATCGATGATGGCCGAACCGTGATCAATCTTCAGTTGCTCCGCCCGGCCAAGCGGCACCTTGAGCCCGTAGGCCAGATCATTGGAAACGTGGTCCCCTCCGACCGCCATTACGCCGGTGTGCTTGATGACTCCTGCAGAGTAAATAGCGTACTCGGTCGTGCCGGCGCCGAGATCGATCACCAGCGTGCCAAGCTCCTTTTGCTCCGTACTCAGCAGCGCGAGCGAGGAGGCCAGTCCATTGAACGCGATGTTGTCCACCTCGAGATGCAGTCCGCTGACCAGACGAATGGGGTTTTGCAGGCGGTTGTAGCGACCACTGACCACGTGGACGTCGACCTCAATCTTAGCGCCCAGCATGCCTTCCGGGTTCAGGACGCCGTCCTGACCGTCCACGCGGAAGTGCTGCCGGATCACATGCACAACGGAGTGATCGCTTGGCAGGTTGATTGCCTTGGCGTTTTTAATGACATCCTGAATATCGGCGTCGGTGATTTCGCGATCGGCCGAGACGACCGGATGCACGCCGGTGTTGTTGAAGCCCCGCATGTGGCTGCCGCTCACGCCGAGAAAAACTGAACGAATCTCGACATCCGCCATGTGCTCGGCCTCGACGATTGCGTTCCGCACGTCCTCCTCAACCAGTGAGGCGTCGACGATCTCGCCCTTGCGTACTCCACGCGATTTCGACTGACCGAGGCCGATGATGTTGACGACCTGATTGTCGCTCACCTCTCCCACGGCAACACATACCTTGGAGGTACCGATCTCGAGGCCAACGATGATTTGTGTGTCGCTCATGGGTTTATCTGCCGGCAACCTTTCTGCCGTTTCGCGCCTCCTCCGCGATGGTCGGTGAGAGCATCCAGCGCACCGGCACGTTGTTGGTCACCGAGAGGTCCATCGTCTCGATGGCAAATCCATATTTTTCACCATGCGCACGGATGCGCGCCCAGCGGGAGAATTGTTGAGACAACCGGCTGGTCGCGAGGTCGATTTGTCCCCCGTCACCGGTGGTCACCCGGAGGATGCGCGGCTGTGAGAGGTCCACGACACGAAGGTCAATCTCTCCCGCGAGGGACGACCGGCGGTATGCTCGAATCAAATTCAACGCCGACTGCAACTTCGGTAAATCAGCGGCACGTCCCGGCGCGAGCGAACGCAGCGTCTTGAGTTCGATCCCGGCGATGACCGGCAATGACCATTCCGCCTGCTGCTCGGGGATTACCACCGACCGACCGGCGATGGGTGGCATCACATGGCCGGACTCATCGACCTGAAGCCGAACACAATCGTACCCACCAGGGCCATCCCCGCCGCGCTGCCAAACCCAGATTTGAGCCATCGGCACACGCTCAGTCACGCGCACCTGGAGTGTGTCCGGCAAAATGCGCTCGACCGAGGCCATCTTCACACGAGGCGTCAGCTCGATATTACGCTTAATCCGAAGAAGATCGAGCGAGAGCAAATTGTCTCCCAACCGTACGCCGCCCCAGTTCTGCAGCTGGTTTTCGCTGATGATGCCGTCCGTGCGATAATCCATTTCTGTCACGGCGAACGATTCGTTTTCGTAGACCAATCGATCCAGCGCAAAGCCACCGCCCAGCCAGCTCACGAGGACCAGCGCCACGAGGGCCACCGCCAGCGCCACAACCGAGTGCAGCCAACGCAGCCGCTCCCGCCGGGTCTGCTGCGACTGCATCTTGACCGACAACACGTTCTTTTGTGTCGTCTTTTTGTTTCGCCGTCTGGATTTCAGTGCCATGTCAAATTGGTTCCGGTTGAGCCATCTGCCCGGCCGGCTCGAGCGCCAAGTCCACAAGCCGCTGGCACAACTCAACAAAACTCATGCCCGCCGCCTTGGCCGCCTTGGGCAGCAAACTGGTTTCCGTCATGCCGGGCAGCGTGTTGACTTCCAGCAGCACCGGCTCGCCGCAATCACGCACGATGAAATCCACCCGCGCGTAGCTGCCACCGCCCACGGCAGTCAACGCTTGGCCAGCCGCGGTTTGGATTCGCAGGGTGGTCGCTTCATCGAACTTCGCCGGACAAATGTACTCGGTGGCCCCGGTGGTGTATTTGTTCGTGTAATCGTACGCCCCGGTCTTCGGTCGAATCTCCACCACCGGCAGTGCCTCGCCATCCACGATGCCGACGGTAACCTCGCGACCGACGATTTTCTCCTCCACCAACACCGGCCCGCCGTGAGCCATCGCCTTGGCCAAGGCGCTTGGCCAAGCGGAGGCGCTGTCCACAAATTCCAGCCCGATGCTCGAGCCCTGAGTCACCGGCTTGAGCACCAACGGCAGCGTCAGGCCAAGCGGCAGCTCCGCACCATCCTCCTCGATCACCAAATCGTTGGCCGTGGCAAGGCCGAGCGCTGCGCACACCCGCTTGGTTTGAATCTTGTCAAAAGCCATTCGGCTCACCTTGGCACTGCATCCGGTGTACGGTGTGCCAAGCGCGTCCAATTCGGACTGCACCGTGCCGTCCTCTCCGTAGGTGCCGTGCAGCGCGAGGAAGATCATGTCCACGTTGGGTGGTAATTGAAACGTGCCATCGACCGGATCCACCTCGACCACGCGGTGGCCGGCCTCCCTCAACGATTCCGCAACCGCAGCACCCGAACGGAGCGACACCTCCCGCTCTGGGGACGGCCCGCCCAGCATCACACAAATGTCCAGCGCCTCAGTCATGTTCCAAAGTTTTCCCGATGATCTGCACCTCGGTCTTGAGTTCGATGCCGCGCTCATCCAACGCACGCTGCCGGATGCGGTCGATCAGCTTTAAAAAATCCGCCGCCGTGGCCCCGCCTTTGTTGATGATGAAATTGCCGTGCTCCTCCGACACCATCGCGCCGCCTTCGCTTGTTCTCTTCAGGCCAAGTTCGTCGATCAACTTGCCGGCTGGAATGGCTTCCGGATTCTTAAAAATACAACCGGCACTACGGGCCGCCGGTTGGCTGTCCCAGCGTTTTTGACTGTACGCCGCCATGCGCTCGGCGATCGCCTCCGCACTGTCCGGACGACCGCGCAGCACCGCTCCAAGCGCGATCTGGTTTTTCAAAAGTGGACAGCTTCGATAGGAAAACTCGATGTCACTCCCGGCCATCTCGAACACCTCGCCGGCTTTGTCCATGAAGCTCACGCCCTCGACGATCTCGACTATCTCGCTCCCCATCGCACCGGCATTCATCCGCAACCCGCCGCCAATGCTCCCGGGGATCCCCTCGAGGAATTCCATCCCGGCAAGGCAGCTTCGCCTGGCCTCGGTGGCCACTTTTTTCATCCGCGCACCAGCACCACAGCGGATGTGTTCACCATCCGTCTCGATGGCAACAAAAGGCTCACCACAAAGTCGCACTGTCAGCCCGCGCACTCCACTGTCGAGCACGAGAAAATTGGAGCCCAGCCCGAGCACCGTCACCGGCAAATTGTGCTCGCGGCAGACTCGCACAAGCGCCGCCAGACCCTCAATCGTGTTTGGCTCTGCATACCAGTCCGCCGCACCGCCCGCACGTAGCGTGGTTTTCTCGCCAAGCGGCGCGTCCTTCAGCACTTCCGTGCCATCATCCGCTGCCGATTCAAAGAGCGACTTCAGATCAGGTTGACCGACCGCCGGCTCCACTGCGCTCAGGCTCATGCCGCCACCTCCCTTGGTTTGGGCACGGGGATGAACAGGTCGTCCATCTCCGGGTTTTCCCACTGGCACACTTCGTAAATTCGTTGGACCACTTCTTCCGTCGCCTGGTCGGCTTTCCATCGCCGCATCGCCTCCGACATTTTCTTCAGCGTGTTCGGTTTGCGGAACAACTCCCTGAACTGCGTCAGCAGCAGCTTGGAAGTCAGTTGCTTTTGGTGAAAACACCGCGCCGCCCCCATCTCGACGAACGTCCGTGCGTTCAACCGCTGGTGATCGTCCACAGCGGCCGGATACGGCACGAGTATGGCCGGCAGTTCCATCGCGGAAAACTCGGCCAATGACGAGGCCCCCGAGCGACTCACGGCCAAATCCGCGGCACCAAGCGCGTATTCCATCTCAGTCAAAAACGGACGCACCACCGCCCGCAGGCCAAGCGCATCGTAGGCCTCCCGGACCGGGTTCAACTCCCGGTTGCCGGTCAGGTGAATGTACTGCAACTTCGGCAGCGACTTGGCCAAGCGAGGCAGTGTATCAAGCATCGCCTGATTGATCGACTCCGCTCCCTGGCTACCACCCATCACGAGCAGCACCGGCTGGTCATCCGCCAAGCCAAGCACCGTCCTTGCATCCGGCTTGGGTACAGGCTCCATCGTGGCGCGCACCGGCATGCCGGTCGCACGAACACCGGCGCCGGACACACCCGACATGGCATCGGGAAATTGCACGAACACCTCGTCCGCCAGTGGCGATAGCAGCTTGACCGCGCGCCCCGGCACGGCGTTGGCTTCGTGCAGGAAAATCTTCGCACCCATCATCTTGCCGGCGATCACCGGCGGCGCGCTGGTGAACCCGCCCATCGCCAGCACGACCGAAGGACGTTGTTCACGGAACAGTTTGCGACAATGGCCAAGCGACTGAAAAAAACGGAAGGTAAACTTGGGCAGGTTGCCGGACAGGCCCACCACCGGCAGCGGCTCGACATCCATCCCGTAGGCGGACTTCACCGCAGTCTGGTCAACCTCCTTCGGGCTGACGAGCAGCGTGACCTCACAACCCCGCGCCACAAGCGCGTCCCCCACGGCGATCCCCGGGAACAGGTGCCCCCCGGTTCCTCCGCAGGCGATGGCAACGCGCTTGGCCAAGGGCTTGTTCATCGTCATCCGGCCCTGAACGGGGACAATCCCCCTGATGACCCCATTCGCACCGACCTGGCCGGCTCGTCTCCACGGGAAAAACGGGCGATGCTCAATAACACGCCCACACAAAACAACATCACCACGAGGTTTGTACCGCCGCGACTGATGAATGGAAGCGGCAGCCCCTTATTCGGCAGAGTGCTCGTCACCACCCCGATGTTGATGAACGCCTGCAGGCCGATCAACAGCGTCAGGCCGGAGGCGAGGAGAAATCCAAAAAAATCGCTCGAACGCAGGGCGATGAACGCCCCGCAAATCACGAACAACACGAACGCCACGACCACTCCCATCGTGGCGATCAGGCCCAGTTCCTCGCCGATCACCGAGAAGATAAAATCCGTCTGGTGCTCCGGGACAAATCCCAGTTTTTGCCTGCCATTTCCAAGTCCTAGCCCGGTCGGGCCACCCGAACCAAGCGCGATCAGCGACTGCCACGCCTGATAACCCACGCCCTGCTTGGTGCCTTCCGGATCCAGCCAACTCATGATCCGGTTGAGTCGAACGGTGTTTTGTGAAAGCAGATAACCGCCGGCCGCCATCAGGCCGATTACCGGAACCGCCATGTAGCGAATCTTCGTCCCGGCCAGAAAAAGCATCAGCCCGCACACCACCGCCAGCAGCGCGGTGCTCCCCCAGTCCGGCTCCAGGAAAATCAAACCGAGAAATAGCCCCATGCCCAGGCCCGGCACCAGCATCCCGTACTTGAACGTGTCCATCTTCCGCCCCTTGCGCTCGCAGTAATGAGCCAGCGCGATGATCAGTGCGATCTTGGCAAACTCGGATGGCTGGAACCGCGTACCCGGCAACTGCACCCAGCGGCGGGCACCGTTCACCTCCACACCCACACCCGGAATGAGCACCGCCACCAACATGATCAACGCCAAGATCATCAACGGCAGCGATACTTTCTTGAGTAACTGGTAGTCCAATTTGGCCGTCACCGCACAGACGAACAGGCCAATGCAACACCACAAAAGCTGCGACCCCCAGAAGGTGCCGCCACGATGAAACATCGTGGCGCTGTAAAGCATCACCAACCCCAGCGCCAACAGCGCCGATACGAAAAACACCAGAGTGGTCGAAGCAAACTTCATAAAGGATGCTTCGCCCTATTCTGCTGCAGCCGGTTTTGGAATGATCAACTTTTGGCCCGGGCGAATGTTGGCGTTGGTCAGGCCATTCGCATCACGGATCGCCTTGACCGTGGTGTTGTGACTCTTCGCGATGTTGTACAGGTTGTCGCCCGCCTTTACTTCATACTGCGTCGCCCCCTCAGGAATCGTCGGCTCGGCCGGTTTCGTGGCAGGTGCGGGGATGACCAACACCTGGCCGATCGCAATCCGGTTCGGTTCCACGGCCGGGTTGGCCTCTTTCAACGCCGCAATTGTGACGCCATGTTTCCGCGCAATGGCCGTGTAGTTGTCTCCCTTCACCACGACGTACTCAGATTGACCGGTGGCAACCGGCACCTCGGGGCCCGTACCCGGCTCGGGCACCAGCGGCACCACGTCCTCGACGTTGCCCGGATCGGCAGCGCCCGGAGTGTTGACGTCCGCCGACGTCGGCAATGGCGGTGCGGAGGTGGTCACCTCGTTGGTTGTCGGAGGCACTGGCGGCGGTTCCACCACAGTCACAGTGTTGGTCGGGGTCGGCGGAGCAGCCACCTCACCCATCGGCGGTAGCGTGGGAATCGAATTGGTTTCACCCGTCGCGGCCGGCTGGGGTTCCTCCCGGCGACAGCCGGAAAACAGCAGTCCTCCGAGAAAGACGACGTGTACAGCCACGATGATCATGACCATCTGGAGGCCGGATCGACTTTTGGCGTTTTTTTCGAGTAATGAACTCTTGGGTTGCAATGGATTTTGCCTAGACATGGTTATTTAACACTCCTTGTTGTTTTTTGAAAAAATGCCGCTTGGCCAAGCGCATTTTGGGGGATAACACAATATGTTGTGGTTGAAGAAGGGCCCTCATCGCGACATGACGTTGGAGATTTTTGAGGCTGAAGAGCCGTTGCCGGTTGTTTTTTCCTCCACGGTGTAACCGGCCAAGCGCTCGGCAAACTGCCGAAACATCTCGCCACGATGTTGATAGCCGTTGACGCTACCGGAATCTTCGCTCGCTGGCGAGAGTAAAATGATATCCCCTTCTTCGGCCATTTCGAACGCCTGCTGTACCGCATCCTCAAGTGATTTGACCAGCCGACAGGGGGTGAACAAACTCCACGCTGAACGCAGTTTTTCACGCGTTTCCCCCATCAAACAGGCCGCCTTGACTCGCTGGGACAACAAGGGTCCCACATTGTGAAACGCACCGGCCTTGTCCCGGCCACCGGCCAAAAGCCAAATATTCGGGGTTCCCCCGGGTGCGGATGGAATTGAGGCGAGGGTTTTCTCCATCGCAGCGAGATTGGTTGAGCGGGAGTCGTTAATGAACCGGATGCCATTGACCTCCGCCACAGTCTCGCACCGGTGCGACAATGGTGGTTGGTTCTTCAAAACCTCGGACGATTGGTCGAGCGAGATTTTCAACACCCGCCCTACGGCCAGGGCCGCCATGATGATCTCGGCGTTGTGAGCCCCCTGGAGTCGGCACTCATTGAAATCCAACAGTGGCCCCTCCCAGCCCGGTACGCGGCTGACGATCAGGCCGCGGTTCAGTGAAATGTCAGCCCTGCGGTTGCTAGAGCTGAAGGTGATCACCTTGGACGGGATCTCAATACCAAGCGAGCGGATTTGCGCCAGCGCCTCGCTCTGCACAATCGCCCAGTCAAACGGCTGTTGATTGGCGAACATCCGCGCCTTGGCCTTCACGTATTCCGCCATGCCCTGATAGTGATCCTGATGATCCTGCTCGATGTTCATGAGCAACGCGACGGTCGGCTGGAAAAACTGCGTCAATTCTAGCTGAAACGAGTTCACGGCAAGCGTCAGGTAATCCAGCTCCTTAGAGTCCGTCACGGCGTCGCAAACGGGACAGTCCACTTTGCCGGCCAGGCGCGTTTCGCGCTGGGCCCCAAGCAGAACCTGCTCGATCAATTTTGCTGCTGAAGTCTTCCCGTTGGTTCCGGTCACCGCGATGTTCAGGCAGCGGAGTTGTTGATAGCCGAGTTCCAACTCGCCGATCACCGGAACGTCACGTTTGCGCAGCGCACGCACCCACTCCGTCTCGCGAATGCCACCAACGCTGATCACACCAAGGTCCACCCCGGACAACAGCTTGGCGTCCGGCTTGGCCAGACCCAGGTGCACCTCGGCGCCCAGCTTGGCCAAGCGCTTGGCCTCCGTCTGGAGAGCGGTCGTGTCCTTTCGATCCACCGCCAGGACCGACGCGCCGCTGTCACATAACAATCGACAAGCCGCCCTTCCCCGTGCACCGAGGCCAACCAACAAAACCCGTTTTCCGTTTAGTTTGAACATTCCCCTATACCTACCTCAATTTCAGCGTACTCAAAGCGAGTACGGCAAATAAAATTCCAAGGATATAAAACCGGGCGACGACCTGTGACTCGTGCCACCCTTTTTTCTCAAAGTGATGATGCAACGGCGCCATGAGGAACACCCTACGGCCTTCGCCGTATTTCCGGCGCGTGTACTTGAACCAACCGGTCTGAATCATGACAGACAGTGCCTCCAACACAAACACACCCCCGGCGATGACCAACACAAACGGCTGATGAATCAAAACCGCGATAACACCAAGAGATCCCCCCAACGCGAGTGAACCGGTGTCTCCCATGAAAACCTGCGCCGGGTGACAGTTGAACCAAAGAAAGCCAAGCCCAGCCCCGATCATAGCCGCGCAAAACACGGTCAATTCGCCCGCGCCTTCCACGTACGGGACGAGCAGGTATTCAGCGGTCTTCACGTTGCCAGCGATGTACGTCAGGATGATGAATACGAACGCCACGATCAGGGTGCAACCGATGGCCAACCCGTCGAGGCCGTCAGTCAGGTTGACGGCGTTGGAGCTGCCTACGATCGCCGCCACGGTGATCAACAACCCCACTATGCCCGCCCCGGCAAAATCAACGGCCTCGGGGTAAAACGGAATCATGAGTTTCCTGACAAGGTCGCTCATTGACTGGTGGTTCCACAGGTAAAGTGCGATAAATAGGCCCAATCCAATCTGCACGATCAATTTCACTTTTGAATGAACTCCCGCCTTGTCTTGCTTGGTCAATTTCACCTAGTCATCGTAAAAACCAAGCGCCGCCAGGACGACGACTGACATGAGCGTGAGCGCGAGAAATTCGTTCCACCGAGCCCAAAGCAGTGCCGTGATGTCCAGCGTCAGCACGATCATCACGCCCCCCATTGACGGGGTGCCCTTTTTGTTGACCCGCGCCTTCAGCCCTCCGGCGGCCTCGGCCTTGTCCTCGTACTGTTGGCTGAATTTTAACTGCTTCAGCTTGGCGATGATCTTGGGCCCCAGCCACCAACTCAAAAGCAGCGCCGTCACTGCGGCACCGGCCGTCCGAAATGTGATGTATTGAAAAACGCGGAGGAACGAAAGCCAGTCTGCCCATGCCGCGTGGCCGTTATCGACCAACCACTGCGGCATCTGGCTCAGGTAGTAAAACATGGCCGTTCGCTAGGGCTGCAACTCCTCCCGCAGCGCCCCCAGGACGCGTTCGAGTTTCGCTGATCGACTTCCCTTGACGAGCACCACGTCACCGGGAGTCAGTTTCATTGCCAGTGCCTTGCCCGCGTGGGCTGCATCTTCAAAAGCCGCTACATTTGCCAGGCCGGCGCCCTGCGCAGCCCGAACCATGACATCTCCCCATTGACCCACCGCGATCAGGCCGTTCAGGCCGAGCTTGGCAACTTGCTCACCCGCCTCGGCATGGGCAGGTTCGCTCGATTCACCAAGCTCGGCCATATCACCTAGAACAGCAATGACCTTACCCCTAACCGGAAACGACTTGAGCGTTTCCAAAGCCGCCTGAAGGGAGTCGGGGTTGGAGTTATAAGCGTCGTTAATCACGCAAACACCGCCGAGTGTCTGCGTCTGCATTCGCATGGACGCCGGTCGACAGTCCTGCAGGCCCTGATTCAGTTCCTCCTGGCTCAGGCCCAGTTCCGCCGCAACCGCCATGGCGATCGCAGCATTCTGGGCGTTATGACGGCCCAGCAGGTTGACACGGTGTACTCCGTTCCGATCTCCCTTCGGCGAAATGATTTCAAATTCTGTCCCCTCCCCGTCCGGCGTGACACGGGCCAACTGCCAGTCGCAACCCTCGGACTCACCCACGGTGACCACTCGCGCACGGCACCGTTCGATGATCGCTCCCAACCCCTCGATGTCGCCATTCACGAACAGGCAACCCTCCTCCGAAAGCGCCTCGGCCAAGGCGCCCTCCTCGCGAAGCACCCCGTCCAGGTCACCAAAAAATTCCAAGTGCTCGCGACCGATGCTGGTCAGCACTCCGATGGTCGGGCGGACGATTGAAAGCAGTGACTGCATCTCGCCCGGGTGATTTGACCCCACCTCAACCACCGCCGCCCGGTGCTTCTCCTGCAACCGCAGCAACGTCAACGGAACGCCAATGTCGTTGTTAAAACTGGCCTCGCTGGAGAGTGTTTCAAACCGTTGGCCAAGCAGCGCAGCCAAGATGTCCTTCGTCGTGGTCTTGCCGTTGGATCCCCCGATGGCGATGATCGGAGTGTCAAAGTCCTGCCGGTAGCGGGCAGCCAGTTGGCCAAGCGCTTGGCGGGTTTCGTCGACATGAATCGCCGGGGCCACTTCCGCTTGGCCAAGCCGGGAACGGTTGACCAGCGCCGCGACTGCGCCTTGGCCAAGCGCTTGGCCGGCATAGTCGTGCCCGTCAAACCGGTCGCCCTTGATCGCTACAAACAGGTCACCCGGCTTGGCCAGACGCGAGTCCGTGCAGACACGACTCACGCACGCCGAGCGTTCCCCGGTAACCAACTGCCCCTGGCAGCTTGCGGCGATAAATTCGAGCGTGCGTGGTTCCATCATCTCCGAGCCAGTTCCGCCTTGGGTTCCGCCAACGATTTCACCGGCACCGACGTCTTGATGCCCAAATAGTTGGCTGATTTTTCGGCGATCTCCTTAAACGCCGGGCCCGCCACGACTCCGCCGTAGTAGCCGTTGTGGGGTTCATCCACAAACACCCCGATACACAGCTCCGGTTTGCGTGCCGGGAGAAACCCGATGAACGAGGCGAAGTATTTGCCCGGCTCGTAGCCGCGCCGATTTTTCGCAGGCTTTTGCGCCGTGCCGGTTTTTCCGGCCACCAGATAATTCTCCAGCCACGCCTGTCGCGCCGTACCATTGGGAGACACCACGGTGATCAACGCCTCGACCATCTGCTCCGCAGCCTCGTCGCGGATCACTTTCCGAACCTCGGCCGGTTCGTATTGAACGACAGGTTTCCCTTCACGATCCGTCAATTTCTCCACCAGCATGGGACGCATTAGCCGGCCGCCATTGGCCACGGCGCTCATCGCCATCGTAAGCTGGATCGGGGTCGCCGCGATTTCATGCCCCATCGGGATGCGCGAGATCGAGAGCTTGTTCCATTTCTTGTACGGATGCAGCAGGCCCTTGATTTCGCCCGGCAACGACACTCCAGTTTTCGCACCGAATCCGAGCTGAGAAATGTACCGGTGCAACCGCTCGCCTCCCATCCGCATCGCGACCTTGGCCGTGCCAATGTTGGACGACTTGGTGATGATCTCCTCGACGGTCAACTGATCGTAGCCGTGGTGGTCCCGCAGCACCTTGCCCGCAAAATAGTAGCGCCCGTTTTCGCAATTAAATCGGTCAGTCAATCGCACCACGCCCTCGTTCAACGCACCTGACACCGCCACGATCTTGAAAGTCGATCCCGGCTCAAACATGTCCGTGACCACGCGGTTCCGGCGGTTGGCTGCGGTGGATTCGCCCGGCTTGTTCGGATTGAATGTAGGCCGATTGGCTAACGCCAAAATCGCGCCGGTGTTAGGGTTCACCACCACCACGCACGCGCTCGCCGGAGTGTGCTTGGCGCAAAGTTTCTCCAATGCCCTCTCGGCGATGTACTGGATATTCGCGTCCAACGTCAGTACGGCGTTCATCCCGTCACGCGACTTGATGTCATAGCCGCGATAGGCCACAACCTCGCGCCGGCCGCGATCCGTCTCCGTCTCGCGCCAGCCGCGTGCACCCTCAAGCACGGAGTCCAGCATCATCTCCACGCCGTGCTTGCCCTCGAGCCCCTCCATCGGAACCTTGGCACTGCCGGGATCTCGCACGCCAACAAACCCCAGCACGTGCGCCCCGAGATTTCCGCTCGGATAAACCCGTTGCTGTGAGTCCACGCGCTCGCTGAAAATCGAACGATGCTTAACGTTGTACAACGCGAGCCGCTCCTTGCGGGGCAACGTCTTTACATCCACCCCGAATTCCAGATTCGCGAGCACGTTCGTGATCCGCTGCCAATCCTCGAGCAACACCTTGCGCTTGAGCACAACGTGTTTGTCTTCACGCTGCCGCCCCGCTGCGTCCGTATAGACCCGGCGCTGCATGCGCTTGGCCATCCCGTTTACGTCCAAACCTAGGATCGGCGCAATCGTCCGGGCAACGAGCAGTTGATTGGTGCCGATGAGCGACGGATCCGCGCAGACCGTCTTGGCGATGCGACTCGTCGCCAGCACCGCGCCGCGCGAGTCCAAAATATCACCCCGCCGGGAGGCGTGAATCACCTTCCGGCGGGTGTTATCCAGCGCATGCTCAGCATGCTTTTCATGCTGGTATACTTGAATATCCACCAACCTCACCCCGAGCCCCACATAACCGGCCGTTATTAGTGAGACCAGCAGGATCACCCTGCTACGGTGAGCGTTGGATAGGATATGTGCCACGTTAGTCTGGTAACAGGTTCATGTCTGTTACGGCCGCCCTTTACGCGGCGTGTGTTTTACCGTGCGGTATTCCCCTGGCTTACTTGGCTCCAGCTCCTTGGCTTCTGGAGGCAAATCCGAAAGTCTCAGCACCTGCTCCGGCGTCGGCATGGTCAACCCCAGCCCCAGCTTGCGGACCCGTTCATAAAGTTTTTGTGTCGAGCGCATCTCCGCCCGCATCTGCCGCCACCGCTCGTTTTCTCCCTTCAACAAATCGAGGCGCACCTCCTTTTTTTGAACCGCCGTGCCGAGTTGGTGAATCTGCGACTTCTGCCACACGTACCCCATCGCCGTGCCGCCGAGCAATAGGCACAACGTCACCGCCTTGATCCACGAGCCCACGCTCAGTGAAACTTCTCCGCGCCTGCGATTTCTTGCCGCCATTTTTTAAATTTTTTCCAGCACACGCAACTGCGCGCTGCGACTCCGCGGATTCCGGTCAAGCTCCGCCTCGCTTGGCTTGATTGCCTTACGACTCAACTCCCTCGCCAGCGGTTCGCGCTGTTCACGCAACTCCGGCAGATCCACCTCGCCCCGCACCGTGTACGGTCTGGCTAGGTCGCGGCTGAATTGTTTCACCGCGCGATCTTCGCCGGAGTGAAACGTGATCACCGCCATGCGGCCGCCCGGCTTCAGCACCGACCAACCAGCCTCGAGTCCGCGCTCCACCTGCCCAAGCTCATCGTTCACCGCCATGCGAAGCGCCTGAAATACGCCGGTCGCCGGGTGCGTCCGCGCGCCCCGCCTCGGGCAGGCCCGCTCGACCACCTCCGCCAATTGCAATGTTGATTCCAGCCGCTGCATGCTTCTCTGTTCAACAATCGCCCGGGCGATGCGACGCGACTTTCGCTCGCCGCCCAGCTTCCAAAAAATCTCCGCCAACTCCTCCGGCTCGAGTTCGTTGACCAGTTGCTCCGCCGTCACCGGCTGACGCCGATCCATCCGCATGTCCAGCGGGCCGTCCGATTGAAAACTGAACCCCCGCTCCGCCTCGTCCAGCTGCGGTGAACTCACCCCAAGATCCAGCAACACCCCGTCGCACGGCCGCTTGACCAAGAGCTTGGCCAAGCCGGCAAACGCCTCGCGATGCAGCTCCAGCCGGTTGCCAAACCGGGCCAAGCGCTTGGCCGCAGCCTCCAGCGCCCAGTCGTCCCGGTCGAATGCCACCAAGCGCCCTTCCGGCGAACACGCCTCGAGAATCGCCGCCGAGTGCCCGCCGCCGCCGACCGTCCCATCCACGTACAACCCGCCACTCACCGGACTCAGCGCTTCCAGCACTTCCTCCAGCAGAACAGGTTCGTGGATAAAGTCGGTCACTCATCCGTTCGCTTTTTCGGCATTCTCGGCGTAACTCCAAGCCACCTTACCGTCGACGTAAACATCCGTCTTGTATTGCCGGGCCAGCTCGATCGCCTCCTGAAATTCCTCCGGGCTCATGCCTTCAACCGATTCAGTCTCACCAGTCGCTGCGGCCACCGGTCGCACTTTTGTCGCCCCGCCTTTCGGAAGACCAACGAACCGGATCATCCGGCCTAGAATGCCGAATCGGTTTTTCATGCGATCAAAAAATGATGTGCGCTGTGGCTCCTCTGCGATGAGGCTGGGCCGGAACGAATCCACCCCGGTGCTTTCGCGTAGCGCGATGTCCGACCCCACAAGGTCGTTGCGCACCACTCTTACGCGCGTGGGCGTGATTCTGCTGTGCACCTCCACCTGTTCGTCCGCCTTCGGCTTGGCCTCTTCCTGTTTCAGGTCGAGGTGATTGCCGGGCGCCTGCGACGAACGGTCGATATCCAGTGGCTCGATGAACCCAAACTCGCCCTGATCATCCTCAAGCCGCGACGGCTCAACTAGGATCACCGGTTCCATTCGTGCTGACTCGCGCGCCACAGCCTCGGCCGGCTCACTTTTCTTGCTGCCAATCCTGCGGGAGAAATGCTTCTCCCTCGGGGACTCAAGCGCGCCACCCACCGACAAGTACTGCATCAGGTTCATAGGTTTAAATTCTTAATGGCGGCAGCGGCCACGGCCTCGCTGCCCTGGTTGGTTTCGTCAAATCGATCCGGGGCCCAGATCTCAAACTTGTTCAGCCGGCCGACCAGCACGGCCTCCTGCTTGATGCCGGCCACGTTCGCCAGTTCTTCCGGCAGGCAAAGGCGTCCCACCTTGTCGAGTTTCACATGGGCGGAACTGCCTCCGATCACCCGCTCGACCACGGCCGCCTCCTCGTCGGAGAGCGACATCTCATTTAACCGCTCCAGCAACACCGCCCAACGCGCCGGCGGCAGCACCAACAAATACTGCTGCTCCCCGATGGGCCACGGCAGGATGGTCAACTCCGATTTGCCTGATTTCGGCCGCCACTTGGAGGGCACCATGACACGCCGGGATCCGTCGATTCCGTGTCGGAATCGACCTGTAAAAACGGTCGCAGGCTGGTCCTGGGTTGCTGACATAACTGAGGCAATAGATGGCAGAGCCGCCCGTTGCGTCCCAATGTTTCCCGTTCTCTACCGTTTTCTCCCCAAGACGTCAACCGGTTTTTTGCATTTTTTTGCATTTGTCCCTCCCCTGCCCAAATTGCACTCCTCGTGGGCTATTTCGTTAACGATATAGGAATTACCACGAAATTGGCCAAGCGCTTGGCCAAGCGAGCTGTACAGCAAAGGAATCGCACTGCCGCCGAAAAACCGGTAAAGAGCGCCCGTGCGAACGGCCGAATTCGACTACGACCTCCCTCCAGAATTGATAGCGCAACATCCCGCGGAGCGCCGGGATGCCTCCCGCCTGCTGGTCGTGGAGCGCTTGGCCAAGCGCCTGGCTCATAGGCAATTTGCCGATCTGGCCGACTGTCTCAAGTCAGGCGACCTGCTGGTCGTGAACAATTCCCGCGTGATGCCCGCCCGTGTACGGGGCCAAAAGGATGGCGACGGGGCACGCGTTGAAATATTGCTGACAGAGCAGCACTCCCCCGGCCGGTGGTGGTGCATGCTGCGGCCCGGCAAACGCATTCACAACGGCACACGCATCCAGTTACACAACCTCAAGGGAACGCCCACAGACTACTGGGTTACGGCCATCGACAAAAACGAAACCGGCAAGTACCTCCTCCAATTGCCGGATTCGGCGGACGTCTTTCAATTGCTGTCGGAGATTGGAGAGACGCCGTTGCCACCGTACATCGAGAGAAACCCGGCCGACACGATGGCAGACCGGGAGCGCTACCAAACGGTGTACGCAAAGCAGGAAGGCTCCGTGGCCGCCCCCACGGCCGGGCTGCATTTCACCGGACCGTTCCTCGATAATCTGAAAGCCATGGGCATCGGTGTGGCGGAAGTCACGCTGCACGTTGGCCCGGGGACGTTTCAACCGGTGGAGTGCGACACGATCGAGGATCACCCGATGCACGAGGAGTGGTTCGAGATTTCGGCCGAAGCAGCGCAGGCGATCAACGAAACCAAGCGGGCGGGACGGCGCATCGTTGCCGTTGGCACGACCAGTATGCGCGTGCTTGAGTCTGCCACGGATGAAAATGGCGACATCGCTCCCCAGCAAGATCGAACCGATATTTTCATCCACCCACCGCACGACTTCCGCGTCGTCGATGCGTTGCTGACAAACTTTCATCTACCCAAGTCCACGCTGCTGATGCTGGTCAGTGCCTTCGCCGAACCTGTAGGTGCTGCCGGTCACGATTTGGTGATGCAGGCCTACGCGGAGGCAATCGAAAATCGTTACCGCTTCTTCAGCTACGGAGACGCGATGTTTCTTCATCAATGAAATCGGATCGCTTCACCACTACACCACAAGATTCCGAGGACGGCTGGGGACAGCCGTCCCTACCCTGATGCCATGACGACTGCCCGTCCATTCGTGTTGATCAACATGGCAATGTCGGCCGATGGGAAAATCGCGCCACCGCATCGACGCTTTGTCCCGATTGGCAGTCGACGCGACCACGACAACCTGCTTCGGCTGCGCGCCACTGCGGACGCGGTCATGTGTGGCGCGCGAACGGTGGAGTCCGGCAACATCACGATGGACGCCGGGGGCACCCGCTACGAACGCCAGCGCTTGTCCAAGCGCTTGGCCAGGCAGAATTTGCGTGTGCTGATCAGCGGCATCGGCTCTATCGATCCCGACGCGGCCATTTTCAAAAACCGAAACTCACCAATCCTTGTTTTTGTCTCCGGCCAAGCCCCGGCCAAGCGCCTGGCCAAGCTCAAGAATGTTGCGGATGAGGTGATCGTTTACGGCGCCAAGTCGGTTGCGCTTGGCCAGGCGCTTGGCCGCCTGCTCAGTGACTGGAATGTAAAACGCCTCCTTTGCGAAGGAGGCGGTGTGTTGAATTTTGAGCTGCTCCGGCTTGGCTTTGTAGACGAGCTGCACCTGACGATTTGCCCCCGGTTGTTTGGCGGCCGGGATGCCCCGACCATCGCGGATGGCGCCGGTTTTCAGCACCTAGTCAAGGCCGCGCAACTGGAGCCGATTGCCCAGCGGCGCGTCGGCGATGAATTGTTTACGACGTGGCGCGTCAGGCCAGAATCTCGTTGACCACCCGGGCGCCCTGCACACCGGTCAGGCGCTGGTCGAGCCCCTGATAGCGGTAGGTGAACCGTTCGTGATCGATGCCAAGGCACTGCAACACCGTGGCGTTAAGGTCGTTAATGTGCACCGGGTCGCGGACGATGTTGTAGCTGAAGTCATCAGTTTCGCCATGCACATGGCCCTTCCGGATGCCGCCACCGGCCATCCACATCGTGAAGCAGCGGCCATGGTGGTCGCGCCCGTGGTTGTCCTTGGTGAGGCTGCCCTGCGAGTAAATCGTCCGACCGAATTCGCCGCCGCAGATCACGATAGTGTCCTCCAGCATGCCGCGCTGCTTGAGGTCGCGCACGAGGGCGGCTGCGGGCTGGTCGACGTCCTCGCACTGGCGGCGGACATCGCGCGGACAGTTGCCGTGCTGATCCCAGCCGCGATGAAACAACTGCACGAACGGCACACCGCGCTCGAGCATTCGGCGCGCGAGGATGCAGTTGTAGGCGAACTTGCCCGGCGACTTTGCATCTTTGCCGTACTGCTCGAATACATGATCCGGCTCGGTCTTCAGGTCGGTCAGTTCCGGCACGCTTGCCTGCATGCGAAACGCCATCTCGTACTGGGCGATGCGGGTCTGGATTTCCGAGTCCTGCGTTTCCTCAAACTTGGCGCGGTTGATGGCGTTGATGCTGTCGAGAATCGCGCGGCGCGAACCACTAGTAATGCCCGGAGGATTGTTTAGATAGAGCACCGGCTCGCCGGAGCTGCGGAATTTCACGCCCTGGTGCTTGGACGGCAGGAAGCCGCTCCCCCAAAGCCGCGAGTAAAGTGCCTGACTGCCGCCGCGTCCCTTGGAGATCATCACGATGTAACCCGGCAGGTTGTCGCTCGGGCTGCCAAGGCCGTAGTTCAGCCAGGCGCCCATGCTCGGGTGACCGAGTTGCTGCGTGCCGGTGTTGATGTAGGTGATCGCTGGGTCGTGGTTGATCGCCTCGGTGTTGACACTGCGGATGAGTGAAATCTCGTCGGCGATCGAGGCGACGTTTGGCAAAATCTCACTAAAATACCCGCCGCTCTGCCCATGTTGCTTGAATTCAAACATCGGGGCCACGCACGGGAACGACTTCTGGCCAGAGGTCATGCCGGTGATGCGTTGGCCGTTTCGGATTGAGTCCGGCAGCTCGATGCCGTGGATTTTTCGCATGGCCGGCTTGTAATCGTACATGTCGATGTGCGACGGGCCACCGGAGAAAAACAGGTAAATCACCCGCTTGGCCTTGGGTTTAAAGTGCGGCTCGCCCATCGCGCCGCGGCCGGCGGCGTTGAGCATTCCGGGCTGGGCAAGCGAGGCGAGCCCCATCGCGCCCATGCCGCGTGCGCCGATGTTCAGAAACTTGCGGCGATCGATCAGGTGATCCGAGTTGAGCAGTGGAATCATGTTTTTATTCCTTGGTTAAAACTTCGTCGAGGTTGAGGATGGCACTGGCCACGGTCGTCCACGCGGCGTGCCTGGCCGTGTCGACGGATTCGTCGCGCTTGGCCTCTCCAAACTTCAGCAGTTCCTCCGCGCGCTTCTTGTCGGCGGTGAACTCCTTGAGCTGGGTGTCGTAAAGATCGCGGAACACGCGCTTGCGAAGGTCGTCCGCCGGGCGTGAGGTCGTCAGCAAGAAGGCATAGTCGAGCTGCGATTCAAAGTCCGCTCCGCCCTGCTGCAGCACGCGCTGCGCTAACACCCTTGCAGCCTCGACAAACTGCACGTCGTTCATTGTCACCAACGCCTGCATCGGCGTGTTGGTGCGTGGCCGCTGGATTACGCATTTCTCGCGGGTCGGTGCGTCGAACGCCACCATGTTCGGCATCGGCGCGGAACGTTTCCAGTAAGTGTACATCGAGCGCCGGTAAAGTTTCTGTTCGTTGTCGCGTTTGTAAAAAAGCCCGCCATTGAGCGCGACTTCGTTCCAGATGCGCGGGGGCTGATACGGCTTCACGCTGGGGCCGCCGATCTTGCCGTTGAGGATGCCGCTCACTGAGAGGGCGTTATCGCGGATAAACTCGCCCTGCAACCGAAAACGAGGCGCGCGGGAGAGGTAAATGTTCTGCGGATCTTTCTCCAGTTTTTCACGGGTCGCAGCGGATACCTGACGGTAGGTCGCCGACATGAGCATCTGCTTGAGGACGCGCTTCACGTTCCAGCCGCTGTCGGCGAAGTCACGTGACAAATAATCCAAAAGACCCGGGTGGCTCGGCAGTGCGCCGCGTGTGCCGAAGTCGGCCACGGTGCTGACCAGCCCGGAACCGAACAGCATCGCCCAGTATCGATTCACTGCCACTCGGGAAGTCAGCGGATGATCGTCATCGGTGAGCCACTTGGCCAAGCTGAGCCGCTTTTGCGTAGCATCCTCGGGCAGAGACGGCAGCACCTTGGGTACGTTCGGAAAAATCTCTTCATCCTTGATCGGCGAGGCGTAATGGCCGCGGCTCAGCACGTAGGTTTTGCGCGGCTTGGCCAAGTCGCCCATCGTCATCACGGTGACGATGCCGTTGTTGTAGTCGTTAACCGATTTCTCGGCAGCCTTAATTTTTTTGTCGAGCTGCTTGGCCAAGGGCCAGACTGATTTCTCGTAATACTCCCGCAGCTTGGCCACGTGCTCCTCGCTCAGGACATCCTGACCGAGGTTGGCCAACACCTCCTTCGGCAGACTCGACCCGCCAAGTTTGAAGTACATTCCGCCCTGGCCGCCGTTGTTCACGATCTTGATCAATAGGTGATTGTCACCCTTGGCCA